>Ga0209578_10000205_pt1 | contig 106189 bp, 81 predicted proteins | sample tdAd472_FD_187127 | JGI IMG/M metagenome (GOLD analysis project Ga0209578, IMG submission 187127) | Marine sediment microbial communities from the Atlantic coast under amendment with organic carbon and nitrate - tdAd47.2 (SPAdes)... | ecosystem: Environmental > Aquatic > Marine > Coastal >...
TCGACCGCGCCGTCGAGATCGTGCTCGAGACCAAGCGCGGCTCGGTCAGCCTGCTGCAGCGCCGCCTGGCGATCGGGTACACCCGCGCCAGCCGCCTGATCGACCTGATGGGCATCGCCGGCATCATCTCCGACCACAAGGGCTCGGTCGCCCGCGACGTGCTCATCACCGAGGACGAGTGGGGCGCGATCAAGGCGCTGGCCGAGGAGGAGGCCGCCGCGGCCAAGGCCGGCGACCCCGACCAGATGCTCCTGCCCCCGCGCGAGGGCGAAGAGGGTGTGGGCGCTGAAGAGGAGGCCGCGCCGTTCGCGTCCGACGACGAGGCCGTGGGCATCGAAGAGGACGAGGCCTACGAGGAAGACGAAGCCGAGGCCGCTGGCGAGGACGAGGAGTACGAGGAAGAAGAGGACCCCGAGGCCGTTGACGAGGACGAGGAGTACGAGGAAGACGAAGACGCCGAGGCCGTTGACGAGGACGAGGAGTACGAAGAAGACGAGGACCCGGAGGCCGTTGACGAGGAGGAGGAGTACGAGGAAGACGAAGACCCCGAGGCCGTTGACGAGGACGAGGAGTACGAGGAAGACGAAGACGCCGAGGCCGTTGACGAGGACGAGGAAGACGAGGACGCCGAGGCCGTTGACGAGGATGAGGAATACGAGGAAGACGAGGACCCCGAGGCGGTTGACGAAGAGGAAGAGGACGAGGAAGAAGACGAGGTCGAGGAACTCGAGTACGTTGACGCCGAGGACGAGTGGGACGAGGACGACGCCGAGGACGACGGCGAGGGCGAGGAGATCGCCAAGGACGACAAGGCCGAGTCCGCGGCCTGACCCCCCCCACCCCCCCCTCCCACCTCCCCACTTCCCCCTCCCTTGGAACAACCGCCACCGACCTACCCCGCAGGGCTCGTTCCTTCGTGGCACCCCCCGAAAACAGCAGAAATCCCGCCCGACACCCCTCCAAACGTCAGTTTTTGGTGCGGGGTGCGGGAAAGAGGTGAAACGCCGCCTCGGCGAACCGACTAGGAGCGGTGGGTCCGTGCGCGGTGGGTGCGGATCGTCCGTATCGAGCCACCGCGTCGAGTTCCTCGAGATCGGGGGATATGCTCGGCGAACGCCGAGCGACGGCGGCACCGGTACGGCGGGCCCGTCCTCAAGCTTTGAACATCGAACCGAATGGAGACTTTCCGATGCTGACCCTTCCCCGACCCGAGTGTGTGATGTCCGCCGCCGCCGCGATGGCGTGCGCCGCGGGCCTGGCCCACGCCGCCCCCCCCGCGGTGCTCGACCACGTCCCGTCCGACGCCGCGTTCGTTGTCACGGTCTCCAACCTCGGCGAGCTGCTGCAGGACATCTCGCGCATCAACACCGCGCTGGGCGACCAGGGCAACCCGATGCTGCCGATGATGATGGGCATGATGGGCGGCATGCCCGGCGTGGACATGACCGGCTCGATGGCGATCGTGGTCGGCGAGATCAACCCGGAGCAGATGGACCCCTCCGTGGTCCAGATCCTGCTGCCCGTCACCGACATGGACCAGATGGTGCAGGCGATGGGCGGCGTGCCCGACGACGCCGGCGTCGTCACCCTCAACATGCAGGGCCAGCAGATCTCCATGAAGCGCGTCGGTGACGGCTTCGCCGTGGCCGGCATGTCGGCCGACGCGGTCGGCGCGTTCAGCGGCGCCTCGGGCCAGCTCGCGGCCCACGCCGAGCGGCTCGGCGTCAACGGCACCGAGGTGGTCTCGGGCAGCGACATCGCGATCGCGATCAACGTGCAGGCGATCGCCCCGCTGGTGCTCCCGCAGATCGAGCAGCAGATGGCCGAGGCGCAGGCGATGATGGAGATGATGCCCGAGGGCCAGGCCGCCGCCGCCCCCATGGCCGCGTTCAACGAGGCCGTGCAGCAGTTCTTCAACGACGCCTCCGTCGGCGTGCTCTCGGTCAACGCCGATGAGGCGGGCGTGGGGTTCAACTTCGCGGCCCAGTTCCAGCCCGAGTCCGAGCTCGCCGCGTTCTTCAGCCACCGGGGCGACTCCTCGGGCCTGCTGGATCGCGTGCCCGGCGGCTCGTACTTCTACGCCGGCGCCGCGGACCTCCAGTGGCCCGGCTTCCCGAAGATGGTTGACGCGATGCTGGGCGCGATGGAGCAGGCCGGCGAGGGCCAGCCCGAGCTCAAGGCCCAGATGGACGCCGTGCTCGGGCAGTTCGACCTCGACGCGCTGATGGACAACGTCACCGGGTACGCCCAGGTCGTGAACGTCAACCCCGAGGGGATGATGGCGGGCCTGCTGAAGAACTCCACGACCTACATCACCGGCAAGGACCCCGCGGCGCTGAAGGCGTTCCAGATGCGTGCCTCGAACCTGTTCGACGGCGAGGCCGCGGCCGGCTCCGGCATGCAGGCCTCCTACGAGGAGAACGCCATCTCCATCGAGGGCGTCGAGCTCGACGCCTACTCCACCGCGATGAGCCCCGACGCCCAGCAAGCGGGCGGCATGGGCGGGCCCAACCCGGCGATGATGATGCAGATGATGTACGGCGCCGAGATGGGCCCCTCGGGCTACCTCGGCCAGCTCGAGGGCGGCGTCGTCCAGACCACCACCAAGGAGGCCGGCTACGTCGGGGCCGCGCTCCGCGCCGCCAAGAACGGCGGCGGCCTCGGCGCCGACGAGAAGCTCGGCGCGATCTCCAACCGACTCCCCTCCGGACGCTTCATGGAGGTCTACCTCGGCACCGACCACCTGCTCAACAACCTCATGCCCATGGCCGCCATGTTCGGCATGGTCGATGGCTTCGAGCCCGTCGAGCCCATCGCCCCGATGGCGATGGGTGTCAGCGGGCACTCGGGCGGCATGAACTTCGGCCTCTTCATCCCGCTCAAGGTCATCGAGGTCGGGGCCTCGTTCGCCCCCGACCAGGACGCCATGGACCCGATGGGCAACGACGACCCGGAGTTCTAACATGACCCGTTGAGCGACACACCCGACATCCAGGCGTGGACCATCGGCCCCGGACGAACCCTGTCCCTGGCCCGCCCACGCCTCATGTCGGTGCTCAACGTCACCCCGGACAGTTTCTTTGACGGCGGGCGGCTGACGTCGCCCGCCGTTGTTGTTGGGGCCGCCCTGCGAGCCCTCCAGGACGGCGCCGACCTGCTCGACCTCGGGGGCGAGTCCACCCGCCCGGGCGCCCAGCGCGTCCCGAGCGACGAGCAGATCCGGCGCGTCGTCCCCGCCATCGAGGCGATCCGGCGCGAGGGGGTCGACACGCCACTCAGCATCGACACCACACGGGCCGAGGTCGCCCGGGCCGCACTCGACGCCGGGGCCGACATCATCAACGACGTCGCCGCCGGGCTGGAGGACGACGCGATGCTCGCCCTCGCGGCGGAGCGCGGGTGCGGGCTCGTGCTGATGCACCGGCGTCTGCCCCCCGACGAGGACTCCTACTCCGACGCCTACGACACCCCGCCCGAGGACCCCGACGTGACCGGCACGGTCGGGCGGTTCCTGGGGGACCGGCTCGACGCCGCGTCCCGGGCGGGCGTGGCGCCCGGGTGCGTGCTGCTCGACCCGGGCCTGGGGTTCGGGAAGACGGTCGTGCAGAACCTGGCCCTGATCGCGGGGACGCCCCGCCTGCTGGAGCTCGGGCGACCGATCCTGAGCGCCGCGAGCCGCAAGAGCTTCGTCGGGCGCGTCAGCCTGGGTCGCGAGTCCGAGCCGCGCGAGCGGCTCGCGGGCTCGCTGGCGGTCACCGCGGCCCATTTCCGGGCCGGGGCCCGTGTTTTCCGGGTGCACGACACCGGCGCCCACGCCGAGGCCCTGAGGCTGCTGACCGCCCTCCACGAGGCACAAACGGGCCCGACAGCGGACGGCGGACAGGAACGCCACGGGGCCGGTTTGGCTTGCTAGCATTGGAGCCCGCTGTGTCGGGGGACTTCACGAGCAGGGAGCCGCCATGGCCAGCGACAACGTCCGCGAGTTCACCGACGCCAATTTCGAGACCGAGGTCCTGCAGGCCGACGTCCCGGTGCTGGTGGATTTCTGGGCCGAGTGGTGCATGCCCTGCCGCATCCTCGCACCGACCATCGACGAGATGGCCGACGAGCACGCCGGCTCGATCAAGGTCGGCAAGCTCGACACGGACGGGAACCGCGAGGTCGCGATGAAGTACGGCATCAGCGCCATCCCCACGGTGATCCTCTTCAAGGGCGGCGAGCCCGTGAAGAAGTTTGTCGGGCTGACCAAGAAAGAGCAGCTCGCCGAGGCCGTCGCGGAACACTCCGCCTGAGCCCGCGTCACCTTCTTCCTACCTCCGTCGGGACACATCCCGGGAGCCCAGCATGAGCGAATCGTCGAACGGAACCGCCGCCCGAAAACTCCGGTGCGGGGCGGTGGGTGTCGGACGCATGGGCCGCCACCACGCACGCGTGTACGCGCAGCTCGAGAACACCGAGCTCGTCGGCGTCGTGGACGCCAACCCCGAGCAGGCCGAGCTGATGGCCGAGACGCACGGCGGGCGAGCCTTCGCCCAACCCGGCGATCTGCTCGAGGCCGGCGTGGACGCGGTCTCCATCGCGGTGCCCACGGTGCACCACCTCGAGACCGCACGCCCCTTCCTCGAGGCCGGCGTCGCCTGCCTGATCGAGAAGCCGCTCGGCCCCACCGCCGACGAGGCCTACCAGCTCAAGGAGCTGGCCGACAAGCACAACGCCTGCCTCATGGTCGGGCACATCGAACGCTTCAACCCCATCATGCGCGCCATGCAGCGGGCCACCACCGACTCGGGCCACCCGCTCGAGCCGCGCTTCATGGAGGTCCACCGCGTCAGCCCCATGACCTTCCGCTCGCTCGACATCGGCGTCGTCATGGACATGATGATCCACGACCTCGACGTCGTCCTCATGCTCATGGGCGGACGCGAGCCAGATGAGATCCAGGCCTCCGGCGTCGCCGTGCTCGGCGAGCACGAGGACCTCTGCAACGCCCGCCTCATGTGGCGCCGCAGCGAAAACGAGGGCGGCGGGCAGTGCGTCGCCAACATGACCGCCAGCCGCCTGGCCCTCAAGACCGAGCGCGTCACACGCATCACCTCCGAGACCGGCTACATCAAGATCGACTACGGACGCAAGACCGGCAACGTCATCCGGAAAACCGCCAACGACATCCAGATGGAGGAGGTCCGGGCCTCGCTCCGCAACGGCACCGACCTGACCGACCTGAACTGGATGGAGCTCGTCAACTCCGAGGAGCTCCAGATCGACGACTCCGAGCCCATCGTCGCCGAGATCGAGGCCTTCCTCGACGCCGTGCGGACCGGCCAGCGACCCGAGATCGACGCCATGGCCGGGTTCGTCAACGTCCGCACCGCCGAGCGGATCGTCCGCGCCATCGGCGATTCGCTGGGCCAGACCGTGGCCTCCGGAGCGGCGCACTGAGCCGCCCGGGAACCGCAGAAAAAGTCGCGGGCGCGTGCCCCGCGACGTAGACTCGTACAGGCCGAAGCGTCGGTCGCGAGCACAGGCAGTCAGGACGCATCCGCGGCATGGATCCGCCGTACCCACGAGATCAGCACTCCGAGCCCCACACCGATGTCCAACGAGAACCAACCCAACGAATCGCGTCCCGAGGCATCCGAGCACACCACGCCGGAGGTGCCGCCGCGCGAGCCGATCTCCGTCACGCCGGATCGCATGGCCAACGAGGGCGGCCCGATCGCCCAGGCCGGCAACGACGACAAGCTCCCGACACCCACCACCTCGCCGAACGAGCCCGCGGCCTCCATGTCCCCCCCGGATCCGATGGTCACCGAGACCGGACTGGACACCTCGAACGGGGGGTCCGTCGCCCCCGTCGAGCCTGACGCCGCGCCCGTGCCCACCCCCGTGCCCGTGCCCACCGGCGACAACCAGCCCGGCACGCCCGCGAAGGTCCACGAGATCGCGCACAGCGCCAAGCCCGAGACCCCCGCCAAGCTCGACGACCAGACCGTCGCCGAGATCGACGCCGCCATGGCCGACATGGACCAGGCGATGGGCGTCACCAAGGACCAGCCCACCGGCGCCACCCAGCCCCGCAAGGCCGCCGTCCGAGGACCCCGCAAGGTCGAGGGCGGACGCGAGCACCGCACCGGCACCGTCGTCTCCGTCGGCGCGACCGACATCTTCGTCGAGTTCGGCCCCAAGGAGCTCGGCGTCGTCGCTGTCTCGCAGTACGCCGACAGCCTCCCCAACGTCGGCGACGCCCTCGAGGTCGTCGTGCAGAAGTACGAGGCCAGCGAGTCGATCTACGTCTGCGTCCGCCCCGGGACCGTGCAGAAGGCCGACTGGGAGATGCTCGAGTCCGGGCAGACCGTCGAGGCCAAGGTCACCGGCGTCAACAAGGGCGGTCTCGAGTGCGAGGTCGCCGGCCACAGCGCCTTCATGCCCGCCAGCCAGGTGGACATCGACCACGTGAACGACCTCTCCGTCTTCGTCGGCGAGAAACTCCCCTGCGTGGTGCAGAAGGTCGATCGACGCGGCAAGGGCAACATCGTCCTCAGCCGGCGCGAGGTCATCGCACGCGACCGCGCCAAGCTCGCCGAGACCCTCAAGGACACGCTCAAAGAGGGCGACACCATCGAGGGCACCGTCCGCAAGATCATGGATTTCGGCGCCTTCGTGGACCTGGGCGGCATCGACGGCCTCGTCCACATCTCCGACCTCTCCCACGATCGCGTCAACCACGGCGCCAAGCACGTCGCACGGCACGTCAGCGAGGGCCAGAAGGTCACTGTCAAGATCCTCAAGCTCGACTGGGACGCCGGACGCATCTCGCTGGGACTTAAGCAGCTCCAGTCCGACCCGCTCGAGGCCGCGGCCAGCGAGATCGAGGAGGGCGCGATCGTCTCCGGCAAGGTCACCAAGTGCCTCGACTTCGGCGCGTTCATCGAGGTCGCGCCCGGCGTCGAGGGGCTCTGCCACATCTCCGAGCTCGAGTACCGCCGCGTCAACGCCGTCACCGACGTCGTCCAGCCCGGCGAGGTCGTGCAGGTCAAGGTCCTCAAGGTCGATCCCTCCGACCGCAAGATCAGCCTCTCCATCAAGCAGACCAAGGAAGCCCCCCAACGCGAGGGCGGCGGCAAGGGACGCGGGCGGGGCGGGCGGGGTGGTCGCGACGACCGCGATCCCTCCGAGATCCTCAAGGAAACCCCCGAGCTCCGTCGCCTCCGCGAGAAGGCCAAGCAGAAGCAGGCCAAGGGCGGCGGCGGCCTCGGCGACGCCGGCGGCATGGGCATGGGACTCGGCGACCTCAAGCTCTGAGCCGAAACCCGCCCCTCATACCAAACAAAAAACCGCACGACACGTGAGTGTCCGTGCGCGCACACGCTCCACCCCCCGACGCCGGGTGGGCCGGCATCGGCTCGGCGACCCGAGCCACGGACAACAGGCGCGGCCCGCGGGTGTGTAATGCCCCGCGGGTCGTTTCTTGATCGATACAACTAGCCCCGAGCGCAAACGAGGGGGTTCTTGCCCCTACTAGCCCCGAGCGCAAGCGAGGGGTCTCTCGCCCCTCAACGAGCCCCGAGGGCAAGCGAGGGGGGTTCTTGCCTTTACTAGCCCCGAGCGCAAGCGAGGGGGTTCTTTGGCATTGCCACATGGTTCGACGAGAACCCCCTCGCTTGCGCTCGGGGCTAGTACACGTCAATCCGAAAGACCCCTCGCTTGCGCTCGGGGCTAGTCAATGCCAATACAAAACCCTCGCATTCGGCGCTAGTTGACGGGGATTCCGGGCTTGGGCTCCACCAACGCCCCGCTCCCGCCGGTCGAGCCGAAGCCACCCGCGCCGCGGGCTGTGTCCTCGAGCGACTCCACCTCCACCAGCCGGGCGTGGCTCACCGGCGCGATCACCAGCTGCGCCACCCGGTCCCCGTGGTGCACCGTCACCGGTTCCTTCCCCAGGTTGATCAGCGCCACGAACATCTCCCCCCGGTAGTCCGCGTCCACCGTGCCCGGTGCATTCGGCACTGTCAGCCCCTTGCGTGTCGCCAGCCCGGAGCGCGGGCGAACCTGCCCCTCGTACCCCGCCGGGATCGCCACCGCGAACCCGAGCGGCACCTTCGCGATGTCGCCCGGCTCGATCGTGATCTCGGAGGTTTCGATGTCGCCCCGGGGCAGGCAGGCGCTCAGGTCGAGCCCGGCCGCGTGCTCGGAGTGGTACGCCGGCAGCGTCGCACGCTCGTCGAGACGGCGTACACGCACCGCGATCGGGTCGGACGGAGAGGTCGGTTGGGATGCAGCGGTCATGGGCCGATGGTACGACCCCGAAATCCGTGAGGGGCCCGCTCAGCCCGGCACGGCACCGTTCTGGGTGCCATTCTGTGCCCGGATCTCGGCCAGCAGTTCCGCGTCCTCGGGCTCGAGCCCGTCACGCAGGTCGGCCAGCACACGGTTGAAGCTCTCGATCAGACGCTTCGTGCTCGCGATGGCGTTGTCGATCGAACTCCGCCCGGTGACCTCCTTGACGAGGTCGGGCTGCCCGATGCTGGCCAGGTTCCGCTCGCTCGACTCGCGCGCCTCCATCAGCACCCGCAGCAGGGCCTCGGCCTCGTCGCGTCGTGTCGCGGTCTCGAGCAGCATGTCGTGCTTGGTCGTCAACGCATCGCTCCGCGTGAACGTGGGACCCGGATCGGTCGGCATCCGAGGTGGGGACGGACAGGGTGAGCATCGGACAACGCCGACACTCGCTTGATCAGGCCCGAGAAGAAGTTCGGGCTCGCTGTCCGGGGTCCGTCCCGGGCTCCCACGCACTCAACCGAGTCGTGGGAACGTGTATTCTCTCCCCACTTCTCCGGAGATCAAGTCTCCCCATGTCGCGAACACCAAAACAGGGGGGATTGCCGCCAGTCTTGCCGGTTCTTCTCGGACCGGTCAGGCCGCCTCGTGCGCCGGCACCGGTTTGAGCTCCGCGGCGTGCTCACCCGGTTGACGCCCCGCGCCCCAATCCGGGATCCAGCGCGCAATCGCGTCCAGCACCGCCTGCGTGTCGGTCGCCCCCCGGGCCTCGCCCAGATCCGCCACCATCCGCTCCAGCACCGCCGGGTCCGGCTCATCCGGATCGATGAAGCGCCGGATGCCCGGGTGGGGCGTCTCGGTCAATTCCTCGTCGTCGTAGGCGAGCTGCTCGTGCAGCTTCTCGCCGGGCCGGATCCCGCTCACCACAATCGGCACCCCCCCCACGATGTTGGCCGGCACGCCGTCACCGTCCTGCTCGCACCAGACCGGCTCAAACCCGCACGACCGCACGAACCGCTCGGCCAGGTCCGCGATCGCGATCGGCTGCCCCATGTCCAGCACGAACACCTCGCCGGACCGCGATCCCTCTCCAGACATCGCCCCGGCCTGCAGCACCAGGCTCGCGGCCTCCGGGATCGTCATGAAGTACCGCGTCATGCGACGGTCGGTCAGCGTGATCGGGCCGCCCTCGTCGATCTGGTTCGCCCAGACGGTCAGCACGCTCCCGGCGCTGCCCAGCACGTTGCCGAAGCGGACCATGCAGCAGCGCGTCGGGCCAGTAGCCGCCGCCGCGAGGCCCTGCACGTACCGCTCGGCGAGTCGCTTGGTCGCCCCCATCACACTCGACGGGTGCACCGCCTTGTCGGTGGAGATCAGCACGAAACGCTCGGCCCCCACCGCCGCCGCCGCGGACGCGATCGAGACCGTCCCGAAGACGTTGTTGTTCAATGCGTGCGCCGGGTGGTCCTCCATCAGGGGCACGTGCTTGTGGGCGGCCGCGTGCAGCACCACCCCGGGGCGGTACCGCTCGCACAGCTCGCGCGTCCGCTCGGCGTCCACCACGTCGTGCAGCACCGCCTCCCGCTGCAACTCCGGGAACCGGCCCGCCAGCGCCCGGTCGATCTCGAACAGCGCGTTCTCGCTCCGCTCCATCAGCACCAGGCGCTCGGGCCCGAAGCCCGCGATCGTCCGCACCAGCTCCGACCCGATCGAGCCACCCGCCCCGGTCACCAGCACGGTCCGCCCGGCGATGGTCTCGCCGACCAGCCCGCGATCGATCGCGCGAGCCTCGCGCCCGATCAGCCCCCCCAGGTCCGGCGCCGGGCGCCCGCTGCCGGTCCGGATCGGCCCGGGCTCGGAGCCCAGCATCTCGTCGATCGGCGTCACCGTGCGTTCCAGCACCCCCAGACGACGCAACGCCGCCCGGATCGCGAGACGCTCGCCCACCATCCCGGAGGGGAGCGAGACGACCGCACGCTCGACCCGGTGCTCGCGACAGAGCGATTCCAGCCGGTCCGCGTCGTGTGCGTCGGTCAGCACCAGCTCGGCGACCACGCTCGGAACCCGGTCCGCGCACTGGAGTTGCGCCCGGAGCGGGGTGATCGTGTCGTCGGTCGCGATGAGAAGGGTGCGCATGGAGTCTCTATCGGGCGACACGCCCCGTTCGGTTGCCCTAATCTGGGGCCATGATCCGTGCTATCTCCGGTGAGTTGCTGTCCATCGACCCCGGCCCCCCCGCGGCCGCGCTGGTCCGTCCCCCGGATTCAGGGCTGACCTACGAGGTCCTGCTCCCGGGCTACCTCGCCGAGCGCCTGGAATCCCAGACGTCCTCGATCATCGAACTCCAGACCCGCAACCTGCTGGAGGGCGTGGGCAACGGGTCGAGCTTCGTGCCCCGCCTCATCGGGTTCGGCAGCCCGCTGGAACGGGCCTTCTTCGACCGTTTCACCGCGGTGAAGGGGCTGGGCACCAAGAAGGCGCTGCGGGCGTTGATCGTGGAGCCCCCCATCGTCGCGGCCGCGATCTCGCGGCGCGACGCCAAGGAGCTCACCAAGCTCCCCGAGATCGGCAAGCGCCTGGCCGACACCATCATCGCCGAGCTGCACGGCAAGATCGAGGCCCACCTGACCCAGGCCGAGGCCGCAGGGCTCGATGCCATGTCCCGCGGCGCGTCGGGTGCGATCGAGTCCAAATCCCGCACGACCGCGGCGGGCGAGGCCATCGCCACGCTCCAGGCCCTGGGCGACACCCGCGCCGAGGCGGAACGCAAGGTGGACGCCGTGCTCGGCACCTCGCCCGAGCTCGCCGACACCGGCACCGCGGACGCCATCGTCGCGGCCGCGTTCGGACGATGAGCAGTCAGTCGCCCCAACGAGCCCGGAGCGCCAGCGACGGGACCGGCTCACCGAAACTTGTCCCCGCGCCGTCGCACGGGCCTCGTCTCCCACGCGATACCATGCCCCCTCACACACGACCTCTCTCGGAGTCCTCATGCGGTACGCGATGATCATGGCCGGCGGGGCCGGCACCCGCCTCTGGCCCGTCTCTCGCCAGGGCCAGCCCAAGCAGTTGGTGCGGTTCATCCGTCGCGCCGACAAGCCCGAGCCGGTCAGCCTGCTCGAGGTCGCGGCCGAGCGTCTCGAGGGGCTGGTGGACGAGGACCGGCGCTACATCTGCACCGGCGAACGCTACCGCTCCGAGATCGAGAAGGTCCTGCCCGACTTCGCGGGTGCCCGCCTGCTGGGCGAGCCGGAGGGTCGCGACACGCTGAACGCGGTGGGTTTCGCGAGCGCGGTCTTCGCCAAGGAGGACCCCGACGCGGTCTTCGCCGTGCTGACCGCGGACCACCTGATCGAGCCGCAGGAGAAGTTCCTGAAGGCCTTCGAGTGCGGGTTCAAGCTCGTCGAGCAGGACCCGCGCCGGCTCATCACCTTCGGCATCACCCCCACCCACCCCGCGACCGGGTTCGGCTACATCGAACGCGGCCCGTCGATGAAAGACTCCGGGGGGCTCGCGTTCCGCGTGCAGCGCTTCATCGAGAAGCCGCCCCTGCCCAAGGCGCAGGCCTTCGTCGAGTCGGGCGACTTCCTGTGGAACGCGGGCATGTTCATCTTCCACGCGCGCACGTTCCTCGAACTGCTCGAGAAGCAGAAGCCCGCGTCGGCCGAGGCGCTGCGGGCCATCGCCGACGCCTGGGGCACCCACCACCAGGCCGAGGTGCTCCAGCAGCACTACCCCACGCTCGAGAAGACCAGCGTGGACTACGGCATCATGGAGCCCGCCAGCACCGACGACTCGGTCTCCATCGTCGGCGTCACCCTCGACGTCAAATGGCTCGACGTCGGCTCCTGGCCCAGCTACGGCGAGACCATCCCCGCCGACCACGACGGCAACCGCGTCTCCGGCTGCACGCTCGAAGCCCTCGACGCCCGCGACAACCTCGTGATCGACGAGGGCACCGACGGCTCGCATCGCATCGCCCTGATCGGGTGCGACGACCTGATCATCGTCCGCACCCCGGACGCCACACTCGTGATGCCCAAGAGCAAGGCCCAGGACCTGAAGGCGCTGCACGCGAAGCTGCCCGAGGCGGAACGTTGATCGAGTCGCCATAATCACCCGATGCGACTCCTCGCGATCGACCTCGGCGACAAGCGGACCGGGCTCGCCCTGGGCGACCGGGTCACCGGCACGGCCTCGCCGCTGAGCGTGCTCGAGGTCCCGCTCGCCGAGCGTGCCGGCGAATCGCTGCTGGACCGGCTGGCGACGGTCATCGAGGAGGAGCTCGGCCCGCAGGACACGCTGGTGCTGGGGTTCCCGCTGAACATGGACGGGAGCGAGGGGCCACGGGCGAAGCTCTGCCGCGGGTTCGGGGCGAGGCTCGCGGCTCGCACGGGGCGGGCGGTGCTGCTGGCCGACGAGCGACGCACCAGCGCCCGGGCGGACGAGCTCATGGCCCGCTCGGGCCTCACGCACAAGCAGAAGAAGGCCCGTCGCGACGCCATCGCGGCCGCGGCCATCCTGCAAGGCGTGCTGGACGGGACGATCGAGACATTCCCGGTTGAATCCGAACCCCCAGCCCCCCCCAGCCCCCCCTCACCCCCCTCCACACCCGGATAACCGGTTTCCGGGTGCATCGGGCGATCCAGCCGAACGCGAACCGGGGCCGGCGGTTTCCGGTACATAGACTGGCGTCAGCGGGGGGACGATTCGGGCGGTCCGCGAACGGAACGCGGGCGACACCACCACGGAGGGCCCATGCCCCAGCACGCACGACTGATTCACGCACACCGACTCGCGATGGTCGCACTGCTGGCGCTGTCGCCGGGCGCGTGCGCCCAGACAACTACATCGCAGCCCACCGACCCCCCTCACGACCCGCCCCCCGGCCAGTCGCCCGAGCAGCCCAAGGGCGATCTCGGCGAAGCGGCGGAGGTCGCCGAGATCGTGGCCCAACAGTCCGACGCCGAATTGCAGGCCCTGCTCGACGCGCTGGAGCGGGTGGACCTCGAGACCGATTCGCTGCGGGCGAGCCTGTACCACGTCACCGAGAACTTCGTGACCGGGCTGAAGGAGGCCCGGACCGGCACGCTCACGCTCCGCACCGACCGCGACGACGAGCACCCCAGCGGGCTGGCCCTGCGCCGGTTTCGCGTGGACATCCACTCGCTGATCTTCGACGGGCAGAAGCACGACGAGGCGACCTCGTACATCTTCGACGGCACCTGGCTCGCCGAGCGAATCGAGGACGAGAAGCAGTACAACAAGTGGCAGTTGGTGCGACCCGGAGAGCGGTTCGACCCCATGGACAAGATGCAGGGCTCGGCGATTTGGCTGCCGATCGGCCTCGAGGTGGACCGCCTGCAGCGCGACTACGACGCGGCGTTGGTGCCCGCAGCAGAGTTCTTCGACGGCGAGCCGATGGGCCAGACCCTCGCGGACGTGACCAACGCGGGCGAGGGCTCGGTGCAGCTCCGCCTGCGTCCGCGTGATGCGAACGACCCGATCGAGGAGATCCGGCTGTGGTTCGACGGCGCGTCGTATCTGCCGCGTGCCCACGCCGTGCTCGATGGCGAGGGGCTGCAGGTCTCAACGCTCTTCGGCGTGCAGCAGAACCCGGGCGACGTGGACGCGACCCTGTTCGAAACCACCGACCCGCCCGCACGCGAGGGGTGGGACGTGACCGCTCGCCCGTGGCGAGGGGGCGAGTGATGGGATTTGTGCGCCCCCCCCACCCACCCCTCCCAGTACTCGCCACGCTCACGCTGCTGGCCGGAGCTGCGTGCCAGTTACCCGCCCTGGCGCAGCCGAACGTCGGCGCCCCCGTCGAGGCGCAGCCCGAGATCACGCTCGACACGCTGATCGAGCGCCAGCTCGAGGCCGAGTTCCTGAGCGACGACGAGAAGAAGGACCTGCGCATCGCCTTCGGGCGATTCACGCCCGACGACCTGGACACGCCCGCCCGCCGAGCCCGCGCGGCCCTGCTGGTGCGGGCGCTGGACGACCCGAGCCTGTCCGACGCCTCGGTGCCGGTCGAGGACCGGGCCGAGGGGGCCCGCCTGCGGGGCGAGATCGAGCGGGCGCTGGAACTGCTGGAGGGGGCCGACTCCACGCGAGCAAACCGCATCCGGGTCGAGGCGTTGTACGACCTGGGGCGGTCCGAGGAGGCCGCGGACGCGTGCGACCCGATCGTCGAGCGCCTCACCAGCGTGCAGGTGACCGACGCGGACGAGCTGGTGGACGGCGTGCTCGCCCTGATCGTCCGGGCCCGCATCGAGGGCTCCGGCCAGACGCGCGGCGGGGACTACCGCACACTGCTCTCCCTCATCGGGCGGGCACGCGACGAGCTCGCACCGCTCAGCTACCGCGTCCGCCTTGCCGAGGCGCGCCTGCTCTACGAGAAGCACAATTTGACCGAGGCCAGCGACGCGGCCCGCGAGGCGCTGGCCCGCAACCCGTACGCCGTGGACGCCATCGCCCTGCTCGGACGCCTCGCGGTGGACGGGCTGAACGCGGACGGCGTCGAGGCCGCGGCGATGCAGGCCGAGACGCTGCAGTCGGCTGAGGGCCCGCTGGGCGACCTGGTCGGCGAAGACGGCGTGCCCCTGTCGGTCGCGTCTCAGATCAACCGTGCCCGGATGTCGCTGCGTCAGAACCTGTCCGGGGTGGCGCTGGCGGATCTCGAGCCGGTGCTGGACCGTTACCCGGGGCATCGGGGGGCGTTGGCGCTGCGGGCCGCCGCGAGCGCGATGGCGTACGACGACGGCGTGCTGGACGCCTCGCTGGAGCGTTTCTACGAGCTTTCGCCCGGCTCGGCGCTGGCGGACTACGAGATCGGCTCGGCGCTGGCGGAGGCACGCCAGTACGACCTGGCCCCGAACTACCTGGACCGCACGATCGAGATCATGCCCAACTGGAGCGCCCCCAAGATCGACCTGGGCCTGATGCTGCTGCAGGACGCACGCGACGAGGTGGCGATGGAACAGCTCAGCGCCGCGGTCGAGCTCGACCCGTTCAACCGGCGTGCCCGCAACAGCCTGCGTCTGGGCGAACTGGTCTCGTCGATGGAGCGCCTGGAGACCGAGCACTTCGAGATCCGCTGGGAGCCCGGGCCGGACGAGCTGCTGGCGCGCGAGATGGGCGCCGTGATGGAGCGGATCCACGAGCGCGTCGCCGGCCCGACCGGGCTGGAGCACGAGCCTGCGCGCAAGACGGTGCTGGAGTTGATGCCCACGCACGAGCGGTTCGCGGTCCGGATCACGGGCTCGGCGGACCTGCACACCATGGCCGCGGCGACGGGCCCGCTGATCGCGTTCGAGTCGCCGCGTGTGGGCGGGACGCTGCGTGTGGGCCCGTACGACTGGCCGCGTGTGCTGAAGCACGAGTACGTGCACACGGTCTCGCTGAGCCGCACGCGCAACCGCCTTCCGCACTGGTTCACCGAGGCGTGTGCCGTGTACCACGAGGACGCGCCGCGTGACGAGAGCACGTGGACGCTGCTGCTGCGGGCGCACCAGACCGGGACGCTGTTCGACCTGGAAGCGATCAACCTGGCGTTCGCGCGTCCGAAGAAGCCGACCGACCGGGCCCAGGCGTACGCGCAGGGGCACTGGATGTACCAGTTCATCGTGGACCGGTGGGATCGGACGATGCCACTGCGCCTGATGGACGCGTACGCCGAGGGCGAGCCGGAGGTCGAGGCGTTCGAGCGCCTGCTGGGTCTGGATTCCGCGTCGTTCCTCGCGGAGTTTGAGGCCTGGGCCGAGGCGGACCTGCGGGCCCACGGGCTGCTGCCCGCCGAGGGCGTGCCGAGCGTGAAGGAACTGGTGGACGGGCTGCCCGAGGGCGAGCGTCTGGACGCGCCCCAGGCCCGCTCGTGGCTCGAGGACTATCCCGGTCACCCGGGCCTGCTCGAGGTGCTGGTCGGCTTCGAGCTGCGTGATCGCGGGGACGTGGTGGACCACGTGGTTGAGGGGCTGCTGCGGGAGTTCGCCGCGGCGCGCCCCGTCGCGGAGCTCCCCCACCGCCTGCTGGCCCGGCACACGCTCGACAGAGGGCGGGCGGACGACACGCTGGCGCATCTGGAGTTCCTGGATGCGCGGGCCCAGTACGAGCCGGCCTTCGCGACCAGCCTCGCCGAGCTGTACGCCGAGCGGGGTCTGCACGAGCGCGCGATCGAGAAGGCGCTGCGGGCGACCCGCATCTCGCCGTTCGACCCGCGCCTGCGCGAGCTCGCGGCCCGGGTGCTGCTGGCCTCGGGCGACCTGCCCGGTGCGCGCGCACAGATCGAGGCACTGCGCACGCTCGAGCCCGATCGCGTGATGCACCAGAAGCGTCTGGACGCCATCGACGCGATGATCGAGAACGCGAGTTAGAGAGAGTTCAGCCGGCCCACCTCAGCGTGCGGCGGGGGCCGCGGCCTGCTCGCCCGATGCCTCGCCCTCGGCGAGGGTCTTCTGCGGGTGGTCGTTCGCGGGCCAGCCGGCGGTTTTCATGGTCCAGGCCCGGAGTTCGTCCGCGATCTCGGCGGCACCGAGCTTGCGGTCCGTGAAGTCGATCGGCTTGCCGTAGACCACATGTGAGCGGCTGAAACGCCAGAGGCTGGCCCACGCGGGGTCCACCTGCGGGGTGCCGGAGATCCAGACGGGGACGACGGGCACGCCCGCCTTGCGGATCATGAGGCCGACGCCGGCCTGATAGGGCATCACCTGCCCGGGCGGGCGTTCGATGCCGCCCTCGGGGAAGATGCCCACGGCCCCGCCGGCCTTGAGTTCCTCCATCGCGGCGCGCAGGCCGCTGGCGCCGCGGTCCTTGCCCCCCGGCTTGCCGTCGCGCCCGACGAAAATGGTCCGCTGCCACGCCCAGAACCAGTTGAGGACGCCGATCTTCATGTCGAGGGCCATGATCCAGCGGATCTGGCGTCGGCACGGGGCGGTGATCAGGATGGGATCGACCCCCGCGGTGTGGTTCGCGACGAAGAGCACGGGCCCGGTCTCCGGAATGTGCTCGGTCCCCTCGACCCGCACGCGATGCACGATGCGGGTGTAGATCCGACCCCAGAAGAAGAGCACGCGATCGCTGAGGCGCAGCTGGCGGCTCAGCGCGAGGACCGCCCAGAGCGAACCGATCACAAAGGCGACCGGGACGAACGCGACCAGCGACAGGATCGTCCAGAGGATCCACTCCACCCGGTCACGTTAGCATTCACAAAGCCTCGGGTCCGCAAGGTTTGCGATTTTCGATGCGTGAGGCCCGAGAAGGGCGGGGCACCCCGTACACTTCCCCAATGGCGACGGCCTCGGACAACACGGATCTGTGGGGCGGGATCCGACAACAGGCCCGGAAAGGTGTGGAACCGCTGGCGGTCCGGATGCGCCCCCGGACGCTGGAGGAAGTCTCCGGTCAGGGCCATCTGCTGGACCCGGGCAAGCTGCTGCGTCGGATGATCGACGCGGACGCGATCACGAGCCTGATCCTGCACGGGCCGCCCGGCACGGGCAAGACGACGCTGGCGGAGGTGATCGCGAACGCGACGAACCGGCGGTTCGTCCGCGAGAACGCCGCGAGCGTGGGGGTGAAGCGGATCCGCGAACTGATCGACGACGCGGACCGGGCGTTGTCGGACACGGGACGCCGGACGATCCTGTTCCTGGACGAGATCCACCGGTTCACCAAGAGCCAGCAGGACGTGCTGCTGGGGGACGTGGAGCGGGGGCTGATCACGCTGATCGGGGCGACGACGGAGAACCCGCTGTTCAGCGTGAACTCGGCGCTGATCTCGCGTTCGACGCTGTTCCGGCTGGAGTCGCTGAGCGACCGGGATGTGATCGCGGTACTCCGCCGTGCGATCGCCGACGAGGAGCGTGGGTTCGGCTCACTGAACCTGGACGTGTCGGACGGGGCGCTGAAAGTGTGGGCGGTGAAGAGCGAGGGGGACGCGCGCCGGGCTCTGACGGCGCTGGAGGTCGCGGTGGTGTCGTCGAAGCGGGACGACGGGAGCGTGCCGCGGATCGGCAAGCAGCTCGCGGAGGACTCGATCCAGGAGAAGGTGGCGGTCTACGGGGACGACGGGCACTACGACGCGATCAGCGCGATGATCAAGTCGATCCGGGGCTCGGACCCGGACGCGGCGGTGTACTGGATCGCCCGGATGCTCGACGCGGGGGAGGACCCCAGATTTGTGGCACGGCGCCTGGCGATCCTGGCCAGCGAGGACGTGGGCAACGCCGACCCGCGCGCGGTGGTGATCGCGCAGAGCTGCTGGGACCTGGTCGAGCGGATCGGGATGCCCGAGGCACGCATCACGCTGGGGCAGTGCGCGACATACCTGGCGTGCGCCCCCAAGTCGAACGCGGCGTACCGGGCGATCGACGCGGCGCTGGCGGACGTGAAGTCGGGGCGGGTGCTGCCGGTGCCGCTGCATCTGCGGGATCCGAACACCTCGCCGCTCTCGAACGGGCCGGGCGACGGGCGTGGGCGACGGGTGCGGGACGCGGAGGGGGAGCACTACGAGTACTCGCACAACGCCGAGGGCAAGGTGACGGGCCAGGACTACCTGGGGGTCGAGAAACGGTATTACGAGCCGACGGAGGAGGGGGCCGAGCGGGTGCTGAAGGAGCGTCTGGAGCAGGTCCGCAAGCTCCGGGAGCGTCGTCGTCGGGGGCAGGAATGACGGGCCCGGGGGACCTCGCGGCCCAGAAACGGGCCTTGCGGGCCCAGGCCCGGGCCCGGCTCGCGGCGATCACGCCCGAGGCCCAGACGGAGGCCTCCGAGCGGATCCGAGCGCACCTGCGGGGGTTCACCCCCTGGATCGAGGCAACAACGGTGGTGGCGTACCTGTGCGAGGGGACCGGGGAGCCGGACGTGGACGGGCTGCTGCGGGAGGGGCTGGCGTCCGGCAAGTCGATCGGGGTTCCCCGGATGGACTGGCAGGCGGGGACGATGGAGGCCCGGGTGCTGGCGGATTTGGAACGCGTCGAGGTTCGGCGTCATGGGGTGCGCGAGCCGCTGGAGGACGCGCCGGCGTGCGAGCGGGCGGACCTGATCCTGGTGCCGGGGCTTGCGTTCGATTCTTCGGGTGGGCGGCTGGGCCGGGGGGCGGGGTTCTACGACCGGTTTCTTGGCGAGCAGGAGTTGTCCACGTCCGCCCCGGTTCTCGGGGTGTGCTTCGCTGAACAGCTTGTGGATCGTGTGGTGCGCGACACGCACGACGTCGGGGTGGGTATGCTCGTGACTCAGGATGGCGTGCTTCCAACGGGATGAGCACGCGGCGCAGAGATCGATCGCAGGAGGTCACGGATGAGCCTGCCAAGTCAGAGACGTCGGGGAGCCGCCTCGGGGCGTGCGAGCACCAAGACCTATCGCCGGCGGACCCGTCGGCGTCGCCAGGGCGTGCCGGTTCCGCTGAAGGCGGGGCTGGCGGTCTCGATTCTGGCGATCGTGCTGTGGACGGGGTGGTACCTGCTGCTGGAGGGCGAGGGGGACGGCGGGTCGAAGCAGGCCCCGGCGCTGACGCAGCTGTCAACCGAGCGGTCGTCCCCGCAGACCGAGCAGCAGTCCGAGCTGGAGACCGAGTCGGCCACGGCGAACCAAGAGAACTTTGCTCCTGCTCGCGGCGAGTCGGGCGAGGGGGGCATGCTCTCGAACGCGCTGCGGGCGCGCGAGAGCGGGTCTTTGAGCGACGCCCCGGTGGTGATCGACTCGAATCCGGAGCGTCGGGACGAGCGCCGGGCGGTTCTGGAGCCGACCCCGCCGCGTGAGACGGCGATCCGCACGCCGGAGCGTGAGATCTCACGCCCGGTCGCCCAGCCGACGGACTCCTCGACGCTGTCCGGCGTGGAGCGGGCGGTGCGCGACGCGGACATCCTGATCTCACAGGGCAAGCCGGTGCGGGCGCGGGGGGTGCTGAACGCGGCGCTGCTGTCCAGCCGCACGACGGACTCGGAGCGGGTGGTGCTGCGTGAGCGTTTGCAGACCTTGAACCAGTCGCTGCTGTTCGGGAGCGTGGTCGATCCGGACGACCCGATGACCGAGTCGTACCGGGTGCAGTCGGGCGATTCGCTGGCCCGGATCGCCAGCCGCCGCCAGCTCGCGACGCACTACAAGCTGATCGCACGCGTGAACGGAATCTCCGACCCGTCGAAGATCCGGGTGGGGCAGAGCCTGAAGCTGGTGCGGGGGCCCTTCCACGCGGTGGTGGACAAGTCGGACTTCCGGATGGACGTGTACCACGGCCCGCCGGACTCGCCGACGGGTTGGGTGTACATCCGCTCGTTCGACATCGGGCTGGGCGAGGGCGACGGGACGCCGATCGGGCACTTCGTCATCTCCTCGAACAAGCTCGAGAACCCGGGCTGGGTGAACCCGCGCGACTCCAGCGAGCGGTACGACCGCAACGACCCGGCCAACCCCATCGGGGAGTACTGGCTGGGACTCGACGGGGTCGGGCCCTCCTCGGTCCACACGGGCTTCGGCCTGCACGGCACGACCGAGCCCGAGTCGATCGGGCGCTCGATGTCGATGGGGTGCGTCCGCCTGCTGGACGACGACATCGCACTCGTCTTCGAACTGCTCGAAGAACAGATCTCCGTCGTCCACATCGTCCCCTAGCCCCCCCCCACGTTGGGCTGTTGTGTTGCCCGGGCGTGGTTGGGGTGGTGTGGATACTGGATTGGTTGGAGGGGAGTGCGACACTCGGGGGGGGGGGGTGGTGTGATTTTGGGCGATGATTCCGGCGTCTGGCGGGGGTGTTGGGAGCCCCCGCTCTGGATGCCCGGAATCGGCGTTTCGACCCTCAAAAACAAGGGGTGATTCGGGGGTTTCGCGGGGGCTTTTGCGGGCCGCGCGACCTATGATTTCCGGCGTTCGGCAGCGTGCCGAGCCGTCCCGATCCGGGCCACCTCCCGACCATCCCGATCGGCCTGTTCCGACCCTCTCGCCGAGCGTGATTCGCTCTCGGTGACCGCCCGCGAGGCCATCCATGGCTGACGACAACGCCCCCTCCTCCGCCCCCGCCGCCGGTGCCGACGCGGTGCCCGCCCCCAAGCAGAACGGCAGCTACTCCTCGGACCAGATCAAGGTGCTGGAGGGGCTGGAGGCGGTACGGAAGCGTCCGGGCATGTACATCGGCGGGACGGGGCTGAACGCGCTGCACCACCTGGTGTACGAGACGGTGGACAACTCGATCGACGAGGCGATGGCCGGGCACGCGACGTTCGTGAATGTCACGGTGACCGCCGACGGCTCGGTGACGGTGACCGACGACGGGCGCGGCATCCCGGTGGACCCGGTCAAGAACGACGACCCCACGCTCAACGGCAAGCCCGCGATCGAGGTCGTGATGACCAAGCTGCACGCGGGCGGCAAGTTCCAGCAGGAGGGCTCGGCGTACAAGGTCTCGGGCGGGCTGCACGGGGTGGGCGTGTCCTGCGTGAACGCGCTGTCGGACTTCCTCGAGGTCGAGGTCTACCGCGACGGCGAGGTCTACTCCATCACCTTCGAGCGCGGCGTGGTCACCACGCCCCTGCACACCGTGGGGCCCATCCCCACCTCCAGCGAGCGGACCACCGGCACCACGGTGACGTTCCGGCCCGACCCGACCGTCTTCCCCGACACGACGTTCAGCTACACGACATTGCAGGGGCGGCTGCGCGAGCTGGCGTACCTGAACCCGGGGGTGACGATCCGCCTGACCGACGAGCGGGTGGGGGCGGACGGCGAGCCGAAGCGGGACGTCTTCCGGGCCGAGAACGGGTTGCTGGAGTACGTGCAGCACCTGATGACGGGCAAGACGGCGGTGTCGAGCCCGGTCTTCCTGCACAAGGAGGTGCCCGAGGACGACATGATCTGCGAGGTGGCGCTGCAGTACCACGACGGGTACAACGAGAGCCTGCTGACGTTCGCCAACAACATCAACAACGTGGACGGGGGCACGCACGGGCAGGGGTTCAAGGTGAGCCTGACGCGGACGCTGAACGGGTACGCTCGGCGCGCGGGGATCATCAAGGAGAAGGACCCGACGCCGACCGGCGACGACCTGCGTGAGGGCCTGATCGCGATCATCTCGGTGAAGCTGCCCGACCCGACGTTCAACAACCAGCCGAAGGAGAAGCTGCTGAACCCCGAGATCGAGGGGTTCGTGTCGGCGGCGGTCGCCGAGGCGCTGGAGAACTGGCTGGAGGAGCACCCCGCGGAGGCCAAACGCCTGTGCCTGAAGGGCATCACCGCGGCGCAGGCACGCGAGGCGGCCCGCAAGGCGCGTGAGCTCACGCGGCGCAAGAGCGCTCTGGACTCGGGCTCGATGCCCCACAAGCTGCGCGACTGCAAGACCAAGGACCTGGAACGCTCCGAGCTGTTCATCGTCGAGGGTGACTCCGCGGGCGGGAGCGCGACGCAGGGACGCAACGTGGAGACGCAGGCGATCCTGCCGCTGCGGGGCAAGCTGCTCAACGTCGAGCGGGCCCGCATCGACAAGGTGCTGGGCTTCGAGGAGCTGCGGACGCTGATCAGCGCCCTCAAGTGCGGCATCGGGGCGGACTTCGACATCTCGAAGCTGCGGTACGGCAAGGTCATCATCATGACCGACGCCGACGTGGACGGGAGCCACATCCGGACGTTGCTGCTGACGTTCTTCTTCCGCTTCATGCCCGAGCTGATCCGGCGCGGGCACGTGTACATCGCCCAGCCGCCGCTGTACCAGGTGACGCGCAACCGCAAGAGCCGGTACGTGCTCAACGACCGGCAGCTCACGGCCTCGCTGACCGAGCACGGGCTGGAGGGCTCGCGCCTGGCGGTGCGAGACCTGGAGAACGCCCACCCCGGGCGTGAGACGGACGTGGTCCGGACGATCGAGGGCGACGACCTGGCGAAGCTCGTCAAGCAGCTCCGGCGGCTGGAGGAGCTGGTCACGATCGCGGAGCTGCGCGGCGTGAAGTTCACGGACCTGCTGGGCGTGCGGCGCGACGGCACGCTGCCGACGCACAAGATCTCGGTGGGAGCCGAGAACGCGTGGGCGTGGTCGGAGCGCGAGGCGCACGAGCTGGTCGAGTCCAACGGCTGGCGGCTGGCCCACGACGACAAGCCCGACGAGCTGACCGAGCACGACGCCAAGCCCAGCGCCACGCTGCGTGAGCTGCACGAGAACCGGGAGCTGGCGGTCGTGTTCCGGACGATCGAGGAGCTGGGCATCTCGATCGAGGACTACGGGCTGGTGCAGGAGGAGTCCGTCACGGGCGAGAAGATGCCGGCGAAGTACGCGTGGGTGACCGAGAAGACCGGCAAGGTCTCGTCGCCGGACGGGTCCGAGGACGAGGACGAGGGGATCTCCGCCAGCGCGAAGGTGGTCGAGTGCCCGAACCTGCCAGCGATCCTGGGCGGGCTGGGCGAGATCGGTCGGCGCGGGATGGAGATCAAGCGGTTCAAGGGGCTGGGCGAGATGGACGCCGAGCAGCTGTGGGACACCACGATGGACGAGGACCGTCGCACGCTGCTGCGTGTGCAGATGGAGCAGGCCGGCGACGCCGACACGCTGTTCAGCGTGTTGATGGGCGAGCAGGTCGAGCCGCGTCGGAAGTACATCGAGGACCACGCGCTCGAGGTGAAGAACCTGGACGTGTAACCCGGTTGGTGGGGGGCGGCCCGAGTGCGCCGGCCCGAGTGCCCCAGTTGGTGCGGATCGGCCCGATCGCATGGAGTTATCGGACCACGCCGTGCCGGGGCGGGTGCTGTCAGGTCACCGCGCCTGCGCAATCGGTGCAGTTGGGGCTCGGCACGCCCGAATCGGCCTCCCCACGCCCAGACCGCTCAGACGCCGTGCGGGGCTGTCCGATCAGTCTGACGCCGCCCATCTTGGCGGCGCTCAGGATTGGACGGTCCACAGCATGGCGAACACAGACCGACACACCAAGCAACTGCTCAACTCGCTGCGCATCAGCGAGCGTGAGCTCGCGGAGATCGTGCAGCAGATGCAGGAGGGGTCTCCCGAGAACGCGCAGAACTCCGGGCGGCAGCACACCCGCTTCGATTTCCTGCAGCAGGTGGTGATCTTCGAGATCGAGCACCCGGGGGGGAACCGCGTGGAGATCCCGGTGGCGTCGGTGAACCTGTCGCGTCAGGGCATCGGGCTGGTGCACTCGTCGTACGTGCACCCGGGCTCCCGCTGCACGATCAAGATCCGGCAGGAGGGCAAGCGCCCGCTGAATATCCCCGGCGAGGTCATCCGATGCAGCTACCGGTCGGGTCGGATCCACGAGGTGGGGGTGCGATTCGACGAGGAGATCGACACGCGGGCGATCCTGTCGCTGAACTCGATGAGCGAGTCGTGGTCGCGCGAGAACGTGGACCCGTCGCTGCTGTCCGGGCGTGTGCTGGTGGTGGACGACGACGACCTGATCTGCCGCCTGGTCGAGGGCCTGCTCAAATCGACCTCGCTGCAGGTGCAGACGGCCACGACGACCGACGAGGGGATGGAGAAGATCGCCGGGTGCGATCTGATCCTGTGCGACTTCTTCCTGGACAAGGAAACGGGCGACACGCTGGTCGAGCGGCTGCGCCGGGAGGGGTACACGACCCCGGTCATCATGATGACGTCGGAGACGTCGCCCGAGATCCGGGCGCGGATCGTGGACTGCGGCGCGACCAGCTTCATCTCCAAGCCGTTCAACCGGGACACGCTGATGCGGGCGTTCGCCGAGTTCCTGCTCGGCTCGGGCACGGCGGACCCGCTGGAGAGCACGCTGGGCGAGGAGGACGGGCGGCGCGAGCTGATCCCGGCCTTCCGCGAGTCGCTCGAGCGCAGCGCCGCCGAGCTGGAGGAGAGCATCCAGGCGGACGACCGCGAGCGGATCGAGCTGGTCTGCAAAAAGGTGCAGGACGGGGCGGCGTCGCTGGGGTTCGAAGGGCTCTGCCAGATGGCTCGGGACGCGGTGGTGGCCCTCGAGCAGTCGGAGAGCACCAACGCGGCCATGCCGAAGCTGTCCCAGCTGGCGGGCGTGTTCCGCCAGGCCAACACGAAGGCGGCGTGAGGAGAGCGGCATGGGATCGGACACACCCCCTGACCACAACGCGGACCTCCCCAACACGCTCGGGCTGCGCGACGGCGAGCTGACGCAGTTGCTCGGCGAGTTCGACCGCACCGGCGGGCGCTCGGTGAAGGGCTCGATCGATCGGGAGTACTCCCGCTGGCCGTTCCCGAACACGTCTGTCCCGGTGAGGATGGTCCATCCGGACGGGAGCGAGGTTGAGCTGCGCCTGGCGTGCCGCAACCTGTCGCGGGGGGGCGTGGGCCTGCTGCACTCGGCGTTCGTGCACTCGGGGGCCCGCGTCTCGGTGTCGCTGCCGAGACGCTCGGGCGGGGAGGTGCTGGTAGACGGGACGGTCGCCCGGTGCACGCACCGCGAGGGGATCGTCCACGAGATCGGCGTGCAGTTCGACGCGCCCATCGCCATCCGTGAGTTCATCCGGCCCGACCTGTTCGAGGGCTGGCTGAGTTTCGAGCGGATCGACCCCTCGCAGGTGCGCGGCACGCTGCTGCACGTCGAGCCCGAGGCGATGGACCGGAAGATCATGCGCCACTTCCTGCGCGACACGCGGGTCGGCGTCCAGTCGTACCCCACCGCGCGCGGGGCGCTCGAGAGCGTGACGCCCGGGGTGGACCTGGTCGTGCTCGACCACGGCGTGCCGGACCTGTCGAGCACCGAGTTCGTGCACCGGCTGCGCGGGCTCGGCATCGGGGCGCCGGTGATCCTGAGCGCCCACAACGCCACGTCGAGCGAGCGGGCCGAGATCCGGTTCAGCGGGGCGAACGCGTTCCTGGCCAAGCCGTACGACACCACCGGCGTGCTGCTGGCGATGGCCGAGTTCCTGGTGGGGCCGCCCAAGTCGGCCTCGAGCGCGGGGTGCCTGCAGTCCACGCCCGGGCCGCAGCTGGCCGGGGCGTACGCGGGGCGGCTGTGCTCGTACGCCGACGAGCTGGACGCGCTGGTGGACTCGGACCGCCAGATCGACGCGTACGTGATCTGCGTGCAGATCAAGGGGACCGCGCCCACGCTGGGGTTCCGGGCCATCGGCGATCGTGCCGGCTGGCTGGCGAACAAGATCGCCTCGGGCGTGAAGCTGCCGCAGATCCGGACGCAGGTGAGCGAGCTGACCGACGCCTGCCGCCAACTCCGCGCCGCCTAACCCCCCCCCCACACATTTTGGCCTTCGGTCTCTGAACGGTTTTTGTGGCTGGTGTGTGCCGTGCGCTGGCAGTGGGTGGCGTGATGACATCGGTGAGGCGCGTCGCTTGCCAATGCGCACGCGTGTGCGCACGATCGGGTGTGTCCACCGACGCACTCAAAGCCGAGATCGAGCAGGCCCTGGGGCGGCGGCCGCTGCGCCTGACGCCGCTGCACGGCGGGTGCGTGGCGCAGGTCTTCCGGGCCGACTTCGCCTCGGGTGCGGGCCTGCCCACGCTCGCGGTGAAATGGGAGACCGGGCCCGACGCGGCCCTGGACGTCGAGGGGTACATGCTGGGCGAGCTGGCGGCGGGGTCCGGACTGCCCCTGGCGCGTGTGGTGCACGCGTCGGCCCGCCTGCTGGCGCTCGAGTTCATCGAGCACGACGGGAGACGATCACCCGAGGGGGAGGCGATGCTGGCGGACCTGCTGGCCGACCTGCACGGGCGTGCGACCGGGCACGAGACGTTCGGGCTGGAGCGGGACACCCGGATCGGCCCGCTGGTGCAGCCCAACGGGGCGTGCGGGTCGTGGGCGGAGTTCTATCGCGTGCACCGGGTGGAGCATTTCGGGTCGATGGCGAGGTCACGCGCAGTGATCGACGATTCGACCCGGGACGGGCTGCGACGGCTCGGCGAGCGTCTGGAGGACCTGCTCGGGCCGACTGTGGACGATCCGCCCGCCCTGCTGCACGGCGACCTGTGGGCGGGCAACATCCTGTGGCACGCCGGCCACCCCGCGGCCCTGATCGACCCCGCGACGCATCGTGGACATCCGGAGGTGGAATTGGCCTTTATTGACCTGATGGGGGGGCTGGGGCCGGGGTTCTGGGAGCGGTACCGGTCGCGGCGCCCGCTGGCACCCGGCTGGGAGCAGCGGCGGGCGATCTACCGCCTCTACCCGCTGCTGGTGCACGCGATCCTGTTCGACGGGGGGCGTGTGGGCGGGTATGGGTCGAGCGTGGCGCAGACCCTGAACAGCCTGCAACCCTGAAACCCAGGCCAAAGCCCTGCAGCCCGGGCCAAGCCCTGGGCCAATGTGGGGGGGGAAGGGTGACCGACGGGACTTGAACCCGCGACCTCCGGAATCACAATCCGGCGTTCTAACCAGCTGAACTACGGCCACCGTCTGCGTGCTTTGGCGCACGGTCTGGATGGTACGAGGGCACCGGCGTCCGGGTCAACGGCGTGGTGTGGTGTGGGAGGGGGGAAATCTGGCCCGGGAAACCCTGTTCGTTCGACGAGATGGGTGGCAAATGCGGACCCCCGGGAGGGGTGGTGACTAGCCTGAATCCCCGAAATTTCCCGGGTGTCTGCCGGGAATGTCGATTGACGTGGCGCGACGCCCGAACAGACAGGACGGAACCGTGACGACCGCTCAGAGCCAGATTGTCGATTTGTCACCCGAACACGTCCGCGCGAACTGCTCCACGGCGGAGCTGGTCGAGCGGGTGCTGCAGGAGGGTGAGGGGCACCTCGCGTCCAACGGGGCGGTGGTGGTCTTCACCGGCAAGCGGACGGGGCGGAGCCCGAAGGACAAGTTCCTGGAGGACACGCCCTCGATCCACGAGAACATCTGGTGGGGTCCGGTGAACCAGCCGTGCACGCCGGAGCAGTTCGAGGCCTGTCGCTCGATGGCCATCGAGCACCTCAACGAGATGGACCACGTGTACGCGTTCGAGGGGTTCGCGGGCGCGGACCCGTCGCTGCGTGTGGGGGTGCGTGTGGTGTCGGGCCTGGCGTGGCACTCGCTGTTCGCCGAGACGCTGTTCATCAAGCCGGGCTCGCGCTCCGACGCGGGCGACGGGTCGTGGAAGCACGACTGGACGGTGCTGGCGGCGGGCACGCGGAGCGTGACGCCCGAGGAGCGGTCGGCAATGGGCTTCGAGGGCGACTCGGAGGTCATCGTCGTGCAGTCGCTTGAGAAGAAGACGGTCGTGATCCTGGGCTCGGAGTACGCGGGCGAGATCAAGAAGAGCATCTTCTACGCCCTGAACTACGACCTGCCCGACCACGACGTGCTGCCGATGCACTGCTCGGCCAATGTCGCGAGCAACGACGACGACAACGTGGCCCTGTTCTTCGGGCTCTCGGGCACGGGCAAGACGACGCTCTCGGCCGACCCGGACCGGGACCTGATCGGCGACGACGAGCACGGCTGGGGCCCCACCGGCGTCTTCAACTTCGAGGGCGGCTGCTACGCCAAGTGCATCGGGCTGACACGCGAGAAGGAGCCCCAGATCTGGGACGCCATCCGCTTCGGCTCCACGCTGGAGAACATGCACTTCGTCGAGGGCACGCGCGACCCGGACTACAACGACGTGTCGGTCACCGAGAACACGCGCGTGACCTACCCGGTGGACCACATCCCGCACGCGCGGATCCCGTCGGTCGGTCGCCACCCGAAGAACGTGATCTTCCTGACGGCCGACGCCAACGGCGTGCTCCCGCCGGTGGCCCGCCTGACGCCGGAGCAGGCGATGTACTACTTCATCAACGGGTACACCAGCAAGCTGGCCGGGACCGAGCAGGGCGTGAAGGAGCCGCAGCCGAACTTCAGTCCGTGCTTCGGCGGGCCGTTCATGCCCCGTCGCCCCACCCACTACGCCGAGATGCTGGCCGAGCGGATCCACAAGCACAACGCGAAGGTCTGGCTGCTGAACACGGGCTGGACGGGCGGCCCGTACGGGGAGGGCGAGCGCTTCGACCTGCCCTACACACGTGCGATGGTGACGGCGATCCTGAACGGCTCGCTCGCGGACGCCGAGTGCACGCCCGAGGACATCTTCGGGCTGGCGATCCCGCACGAGGTGCCCGGCGTGCCGAGCAAGGTGCTGCGTCCGCGTGACACCTGGGCCGATCCCGAGGCGTACGACGTCGCCGCCCGGTCGCTGGCGCAGAAGTTCCGCGAGAACGACCAGAAATTCCGCATGCCCGACGCGGTGCGTGCGGCGGGGCCCCGGGTCTGAGCGACGCGGCGCATCACTGATTCAAAGCCAAACGCCCCGGGCTTGATCCGGGGCGTTTTTCATGCGACGCGGGCTCGGAGCGGGTCCGGAAAGTGCCGATACTGAAGGCATGTTTGAGGCACCCCCGGACGGACTGGTCTACACCCCCACCCACACAGGGCACGCGTGGACGCTGCCCGCACGCACCGGGCTGGGCACATGGCGCCTGCTCGGGCTCATCCCGATCGCGGCGTGCCTGATCATGCCCGGGATCGTCGGGGGAATCTCGTACGGAGTGTTCGGGTCCATGTTTCCGTCCGATTGGCCGTCGTGGGTGGGTCCCGCGGCGGCCGGGGCGCTGGCCTTCCTGGTGTTCTGCTGCGAGTGGAAGATCTGGCGGCTGGGGCTGTCGGTGCTGTGCGGTCGGAGCGAGGTCCGGATCGAAGGCAGCGAACTGGTCTCGGTGGAGCATCTGCCTTTCGTGTCGTGGACCTGGAAGACCGAGGCCGCGAGTGTGGAGGAGGTCCGGCTGGCGGGCGGCTCGGACGCGTCCGACCCGGAGGCAACGGGCAACAGGCTCGCCAAGCTGTACGGCATCACGCTGATCGTCAACGGGAACAAGCGACCGCTGGTGATCGGGTACCCGCTGTCGCTGCTCGAACCGCTGGCGGCGGAGGTGACGCACCACGTGGAGCGTCTCAGGGGCGAGGACGTGCCGCTGACGCTGCGGCCCGGCTCGCTGGAGCGTGACGAGGAGGGGGAGGCCCACGACCCGTTCGGGCGTGGGCCGGAGGACCTGCCGAGCACACCAATTCAGCAGCCCGAAGACTCCGACGCGGTGGTGACCGAACAGAACGGAGAGCTGTCGGTCATGCTCCCGCCCGCGGGGCTGAAGAAGGGGAGCAAGGGGCTGTGGGGGTTCTCGGTGGTCTGGAACACGGTGATCGGGCTCATCGTGGCGGGCTGGATCGTCGCGATCATCACCGGGAACAACAACACCATGGGGGGCACGGATTACCTGATCGTCTTCGGTCTGCTGAGCGTGTTCGTCGGCATTGGGGTCTGGACGGGCGTGCACGCGTGGTCGATGGGCAAGCGTCACATCATGATCGACGTGATCGGGGACGCGGTTGTCTTCACCATCGCCTCGCCCTTCTCGACGAAGCAGTTCACCTACACGCGCGACGAATTGGTCTCGATCCGGGTCGGCCCCAGCGGGACCGAGGTCAACGACACGCCCTTGCTCGAGCTCCAGGTCCGCCACCGGCCGCCGGATGCCGCCAGCTCGGACGACGTCGCCAAGCGCGGCCTGCTGTCGAGCCGCCCGGACGACGAGCTGCGCTGGCTGGCCTCGCTGCTGACCGCCCGCCTGGGAATGGCTCCGGACGCCCCCTCCGGGCACCAGCGGAAGGTGATCCGCATCCGTCTGGGCGGGCAGAAGGCGGGCTGAATCCGGCCGCGCCGCGTGCCCGCGGCGCTAGGATTCGAGCGAAACCTGCTTTCGCTCCCCCCACCCCCCCACAGTCCCACTGCCCGGAGACCCCGCCATGCCCTCCCCCACTCGCACCCCGTTCGTCGGCGGCAACTGGAAGATGAACACCGATCGCGCCGGCGCGGTCGAACTCGCCACGGGCGTGGCCGAGCAGCTCAAAGGGCTCGACGGCGTCGAGGCCGCGGTCTTCGTGCCCTTCCCGTACCTGCTCCCGGTCGGCGAGGCCCTCGCGGGGTCGGGCGTCAAGCTCGGGGCCCAGGACGTCTCCGACCAGCCCAACGGCGCCTTCACCGGCGAGGTCTCGACCGACATGCTCAAGGACTGCGGCGTCACGGTAGTGCTCGCGGGCCATTCCGAGCGTCGGCACGTGATCGGCGAGTGCGACGAGCTGGTGAACCAGAAGGTCAAGGCGTCGCTCAAGGCCGGGCTCGAGGTCATCCTGTGCGTCGGCGAGAAGCTCGAGGAGCGCGAGGCCGGCGAGACCGACGTGGTGAACGAGCGTCAGATCAAGGCCGGGCTGACCGGTGTGTCGGCCCAGGACATGGCGCGGGTCACCATCGCGTACGAGCCGGTCTGGGCGATCGGCACGGGCAAGACGGCGACGCCCGACGATGCCCAGAGCGCCCACGCCGCGATCCGGGCCCTGCTGATCGAGCTGTACGACGAGGGGGTCGCGAACGCGACTCGGATCCAGTACGGCGGGTCGATGAAGCCTGGCAACGCCGCGGACCTGGTCGCCCAGCGTGATATCGATGGCGGGCTGATCGGCGGGGCCTCGCTGAAGGCGGCGGACTTTGCCCAGATCGTGCAGGCCGCGGCCGGCGACCCGGCCCACGCCTGAAACCCTTCCCGGCTCGTCCCCAATCGTGATTCGTCCGTCGTTTTCCGCCCCGCGGACAGGGGTTTGTTGCACGCCTGACACGCTTGGGGGGCCGCCTAGAATGCCCGCCTGAGACCGAACCCGATCCCCCCCGGGAGCCTTGCATGATTCTTCCGCTCGCCATTCCATACTGGGGCACAGGCCTGCTCGTCGGCGCCTTCCTCATTGTCTGCGTGCTCATGATGCTCGTGGTGCTGATCCAGCGTCCGCAGGGCGGCGGGCTGTCGGGCGCGTTCGGCGCCGGGGGCAGCGGCGCGGGCCAGACGGCCTTCGGCACCAAGACCGGCGACGCCCTGACGTACGCGACCATCGGCATGTTCCTGCTCTACCTGGCCTTCGCCGTGGTGCTGAACTTCGCGACCCGACCGGAGAACATGGACGCCCCGGGCCAGACGCAGATCGTGAGCGACAACCCGGTGGAGACGACCGAGTCCGGCCCGCTGAACGAAGACCCCGCGCCGGAGCCGACCGAGGACAACCCCGAGGTCGATCCGGAGGACCTGCCGCCGACCGAGGACGGGGGCACCGACACTTCGGACGCCCCGGTCGAGGGCGCGGCGGACGACGCTGAGGCCCCCGCGGGCGAGCCCGGCACCGATCCGGAGCCCGGCGCGTGATCCGAAGCATGACCGGGTTCGGTGACGCCTCGGCGCTGGCGAGCGGCGTGCAGTACAAGGTGGAGCTGCGCTCCGTCAACAACAAATTCCTGAAGGCGACGTTCCGCATGTCGGACCGGTTGCAGGTGCTGGAGCCGTGGATCGACTCGATCCTGCGCTCGCGCCTGCATCGCGGGTCGGTGACGGTGTCGATCTCGCACGCCGAGGCGGACGAGACGGCGGTGCCGAAGATCAACCCGGCGGTGCTGCGTCACTACGCCAACGACATCGCGTCGGCCCTCGGGGTGCACGCACGCGACGTGGACGCGGCGGTGCTGGTCAACCTGCCCGGCGTGCTGACACAGCCCGAGCAGGGCGAGAGCTTCGTGACCAAGGCCCGCGAGGCCCTCGAGCCGCTGCTGCACGAGGCGATCGACCATCTGATCTCGATGCGGGTCCGGGAGGGGCACGGGCTGCGGGAGGACCTGCTGGGTCGTCACGCCGAGATCGTGGAGCGTCTGGGGCGGATCGCCGAGCTGGCCCCGGGGGTGTCGGAGGCGTACGAGAAGCGTCTGAGCGAGCGTCTGGCCAAGCTGCTGGAGCAGTTCGGGGTGGACGCGGAGCTGCCCGACATCCTGCGTGAGGTGGCGATCCTGGCCGAGAAGACGGACATCGCCGAGGAGATCGCCCGTCTGGGCGAGCACCTGGTGCACTTCAAGGAGCTGGTGGACTCCGAGGACGAGCGTCCGGTGGGGCGGACGCTGGACTTCCTGACGCAGGAGCTGCTGCGTGAGGCGAACACGATCTCGTCGAAGAGCCCTGACTCGGAGATCTCGCGTCTGATCGTGGAGGTCAAGGGTGCGATCGACCGGATCAAAGAACAGGTCCAGAACGCCGAGTGACCGCCCGAGCGGGCGGGAGCCCCGGCGCGGTAGGATGGGCGCGTGACCACCCAACGCGAGAGACAGCGGCTGAGTGCGGACGAGGTCCGCGAGGTGCTGAGCCATTACGCGCTCGGCGAGGTGACGTCGGTGCGGGAGCTGCTCGCGGGGACGATGATGGCCCCGAAGGCGCTGATCGAGTCCGACCGCGGCCGGTACGTGCTGAAGCGACGGGCCGACGGGCGTGACCACCCGCTGAACGTGTCGCTGTCGCACGAGGTGCAGTTGTGCCTGACGGGGGCCGGGCTGCCGGTGCCGCGTCTGATCGGCACGCGCGACGAGAACAACTCGATGCTGCAGACGATGTACCACGTGTACGAGGTCTCGACGTATTTGGAGGGTCTGGCGTTCGGGGGCAAGCCGGCGCGGGCCGGGGCCGCGGGCGCGACGCTGGCGCGGGCCCACGAGGCGTGGGTCGGCTTCGAGCCGACGACCGCTCGCCCGGCGCAGCGCGACCCGACGCGTCCGATGATCGAGAACACGCTGGGCGGCAACGAGTCCGCCGCCGCGAAGGAGCTGCTCCGGACCGAGCGGGCCGCGGACGACCTGCTCTCCGGGCTGCTGCGCGATCACCCGACCAACGAACCCATGCTGGTGCACGGCGACGTGCACCCGGGCAACTTCCTGTTCCGCGAGTCCACCGTCGCGGGCTTCTTCGACTTCGACGGCGTGCAGCTCGGGCTGCGGACGATGGACGTCGCCCAGGGGCTCGCCCAGTTCTCGCTCACACGCACCGGGCCCAGCGCCGACCACTGGGAGTCGCCGGCGGACCTCACGCTCGCGGCCCCGTTCCTGGCGGGCTACCTGTCCGAGGCGAGCTGGAACGCCCCGCCGGTCGAGGCCTGGCCCCTGCTGATGGCCGAGAGCCTGGTGTACGAGGCCTGCCGCACCAAGCTCCCGGGCGACGTGCTGCGGGCCGTGGGGCGCAAGGCGGCCTGGCTGGTCGAGAACCGTGACCGCACGGCTGAAACCCTGAGCAAGGCACTCCCGTAAACTCCTGTGATGCCACGGGACTCCGCCGTATCAACCCGAGCCGCCCTCCTCCTCGCGGGTGCGCTGTCGTCGGGCGCGTTGACCGGCGTCTCGCACGCGCAGCCCGAGCCGCTGGCCCCGTTCGTCGAGCAGCTCGACTCGGACTCGCTGGAGCGGCGTGAGGAGGCGACGCGGCGCATCCCACGCATCCCGGGGCTGGACCTGACGCACGTCGAGTCGGTGCTCGCGGACGGCTCGCTCTCGCCGGAGCAGCGTGTGCGTCTGGAGCGGATCGCGGAGAACCTGTTCGCCTCGACGCCGCGTGCGGGGATGGGCGTCCGCTTCGCGCTCGACTCGGGCGACCGGGTCTCGCTGGCCGGGGTGGTCGAGGACGGGAACTTCCCCGCGGCGGGGGTGCTGCGGGCGGGCGACCTGTTCCTGGAGGTTGACGGGAACGACCGGGTCACGCAGGAGTGGCTGAAGAACTGGATCATCTCGCACGTGCCGGGCGAGTCGCTGCGGTGCGTGGTGCTGCGGGGTGGCGAGCGGATGGTGCTCGACGTGCCGCTGGGCTCGTACAACGACCTGGGCAACCCGGGCGGGCTCGACCAGACCACGATCGAGCGGGCGTACCGCCTGCGCCAGAGCCGCATCGGGGCGGGCATCGAGCCGGTGGCGTCGGTCGCGGGCGGGCTCTCTGCGGGGGACTGGATCCGCGCCAGCTACCCGGGCGGGTCGTTCGATGCCGACCCGAGACCGGTCGCGGTGCTGAGCGGTCACACCGTCGCGGGGCTCTCGGAGTGGTTCAGCGAGGCGATGGGCTGGACGGCGGCCTCGCTGCACCTGCTGCACCCGCTCGCGCTCACGGGCGAGGGCTACCCGGAGGTCCTGCCCGCGGACCTGCGGTCGGACCTGCTCGACAGCCTGCAGCGGTCGCGCGAGTCGCTCGAGCGCCGGGCGGACCAGCTCGAGGAATTGCTGGACCGTCGCCAGTTCGACGACGAGGGCACGGAGAACATCCGCCAGCAGATCCTGGCCTCGCGCGCCCAGGCCGCGGCGCTGCGAGAGCGGATCGAGACGCTGGAGGCGATCCCCGCGGGCGACCGCACGCCCGGCGGGTGAGGTCCGGGTGTCGCGGGCGGATCAGTCCTCGTAGACGATCTTGACGCGTCCGGGGTTGCCGCCGTGCTCGTCGAAGATGACCAGCTCGTTGCCCTCCTGCCCGAGGTAGGCCGCGGGCAGGTGCATGCGTGCGACGGGCGGGACGCTCTTGCCGTCTGGGGTGGCGACGAAGAATCGCCCGAGGTTCATCCCGTTGAGGAAGACCTGTCCCTTGTGCATGCCCGAGAGGTCGAGGTAGGCCGGGGCGTCGGGGCGGACCGAGGCGTCGAACATCGTGCGCCACCAGGTCGGCCCGGACTGCTCGCCCAGGCGTGTCTTGGGCACGGCGTCGAAGAAGGCGTCGGCGGGCTGCTCCCACTTGGCGAAGGACCAGTCGCCCTTGTCGGTCAGGGCCGAGACAAGCTCGGTCCAGGTCGCCCCGTGGTTCAGCTCGCTGGCGAGGTCCTTCACGCGTGCCTCGGCCTCGTCGGGCTCGAGGTACGAGTCGAAGGCGAAGGCCACCTGCACGGTGTTGTTGCCGCGCTTGAAGCCGGAGTTCTCGTCGAGCACCACGTCCAGCCCGCGCCCCGCGTCGGCGAACCAGCGCGGCTCGTCGTTCACGAGCACGAGGAATCGCTGCGGCATGGGGGGCAGCGTGAGGCGCACGCCCGACTTCTTGCGGTGCGCGAAGTGCCACGTGACGCGGTCCGGGTGCGTCGATTCGCCGCGGCGCGTCCAGAACAGCGGCTTGCGGAACTCGAGCAGGTTCACCGGCTCGCCCGTCTCGACCGACATCCGCCCGACCTTGAAGGTCGCGGCGTCGAACAGGTGCTGGCGCAGCCCCTTCGGGTCGCGCAGGTCGGAGCCGCCGCTGAGGCGCCCCATGTTGTCGGCCAGCACGACGATGGTCCGCTCGCCCTTCTTGAGGCTCAGCGAGAGGTCGGGCGACGCGCCCGGGCCACGCCCGAGCAGGCCGACGTACTCGCCGTCGAGGTAGACGTGCAGCCGGTCGCCGGATTCGGGGGCGGTGATGCGGTGCTTTTTGGTGGCGCCGACGCGCATCACGATGCGGTACCAGCCGTACCCGCGGGGCGTGCCGAGGTCGGCCAGGTCCGCGGGTCCGGGGATGGTGGCGAAACGCTGGCTGGAGCCGTTGACCTGATCGGTCGCGGGGCTGGACTCCCACTGGTCCAGCGACTCCTTCTTGTTCTTGGGGAGCGTGTCGCCGTCCACGCGCGCGATCTTGGAGCGTGTGGTCTTGCCGTTGGCCTTGACGCAGGCGGCGGTGTTGCCGCCCCCGAGGCAGACGGGCTCGCCCTGGCGGGTCAGGCCGTCCACGCCCACCCAGACGCACGGGCCGTGCTCGCCGAGGTCGGTGAGGTAGGTCCTGTCCGCGGTGTCCTCGCTGACGACGACGACGGTGCAGCCCTCGTGCTGCTCGACGAGCGGCTTGGCGCCCTTGGGCACGGTGACGAACATCGGGGTGCCGTTGATCGTGACGTGTCCCTCGGCCCCGGCGGGTCCGAAGACGACGAGCAGGTCCTCGATGTGGCCCAGCGGGCTGAGGCTGGTGGCGTCGAGCACGCTGCGGCTCGACAGGTTGTAGTCGAACACGTACCAGTACGCCGCCTGCTTGCCGGTGGGCACGTCGTGCGTGGTGCCGTCGGTCAGCATGAGGGTGACGGTGGACTTGCGGGGCTTGCCGTCGGCCGAGAAGAGGAAGGCCGCGGACCCCTCGACGCCGGAGGCGTGGGAGACCGACCAGCCGGTCGAGGCCCCGTTCTCGGGGTCCACGATCACGGGGGCCCGGTCCACCTCCATGTTGGCCAGCAGGCGGGAGAAGCCGGACTCGAAGCGGCAGACGCGCGAGATCGGTCCGTAGCGGTCGGTGGTGCGGCCCGCCTCGTCCACCGGGGGGGCGAGGTCCTGCACCGGGGCGAGGAAGGTCTCCTCGCCGTAGCTCGAGCGTCCGGCCCAGAACTCCTGGCTGCTGCCGCCCACGAAGGGGGTGATGTTGCACTGGGCGCCGCCGGCGAGGGCCTCGACGAGGCGTCGCTGCACCTCGACGGGCTCGACGATCTCGCCCGGCTCGACGCCGAAGGTCGCACGCGTGCGGACGCTGAACTCGCCGATGATGCGGGGCTGGCGCGGGTTCACCACGGTGAGCTGGCGGGCGATGCTCATCATCGCACGCTCGCCCGCCCAGCCGTCGATGTCGCTCTCGACGCCGGCCCAGAGGTTGTTGGTGTTGATGCGCGGGACGGCGATGCCGGCCTCACGCTGGTAGCGGTTCAGCTCGCCCAGGTACGCGCGGGCCAGATCGTCCTCGCCGCAGGTCCAGCTGGACTCGGTCTGCACCAGGATCACGGGCCCGCCCTGGGTGACCTGCAGGTCCTTGAGCTGGCGGGCGAGGGTGGTGGTCCACTTGCCGGCCGCCTCGAGGAAGCCCGCGACGCCCGAGCGTGCCAGCGCGGGCGTCTCGCCCTCGACGACGTTCTCACCCTTGCGGGCCAGCCACGGGGGGATGCCGCCCAGGTCCCACCCCGACCCGATGTACGGGCCCATCCGCACGATGACCCACAGCCCGATGGACTGGGCCAGCTCGCAGAAGGCCCGGATGTCGTTGTTGTCGTTGAACTCCACGCTCCCGGGACGCGTCTCGCAGGCGTTCCAGAAAACCGGGGTCTCGACGGTGTTGAGGCCGGCGAGTTTCATCCGCCAGAGGCGAGCCTCCCAGGACTCGCGCGGGACGCGCTGGAAGTGCAGGGAACCTGACACAATCCAAATTCGTCGTCCGTCCAGATGAAGACTTCTGCCGTCAAAGGTAATGGAAGCCATGGAGGCGGGCTCCTGTTGGGGCAAACACATCCCCTGATAAGGGGGAAAATCTGCCCTGAGAATGGCCCTTTCGGGCCAAAAAGTGCGGTCACTACAATAGGAGCGCACGCCTACAAACTCAAATCTCGCAGCATTCTGTCTGTGGCTCGGTACGATCCCGGCCCTCGCACCCGACGACGGCACACTGAGTCCGCACCCTCCACCAAGCTGATTGGATCGGCCCCTATGACCCTCGCACGATGCGTCCCCGCTCTGACCGTTGTTCTGTGTGTGCTGCCCGGGTGTCGAGGCCCGCTCGATGCGAGGATCGACGCGGTGGTGGCCGAGCGGTCACGCGAGGTCTACGGCGCCACGCCCCGCTCGATCGCGGGCACGGGGGGCTTCGAGGGCGGGTACGGCGAGGGTGCCCGCAGCCCGGACCCGGCGACCGCGTTCACCCCGAGCACGACGAATCCGGACCCGTCCAGCCTGCGGTACACCCCGGCGCAGGAGGCCGAGGACGTCGCCTCGAAGCTGACCCGGTACGCCGAGGCGGGAGGAGAGAGCGAGGACGCCGACGCGCTGGTGATCACCTTCGAGCGGGCGCTGCAGCAGGCCCAGCGGACGGGTCGTGATTTTCTCAGCGCGGAGGAGTCGTACCTGCTCGCGGCGATCCGCCTGCTGATCGAGCGTCACAACTGGAGCCCGCGGTTCTTCAACGACACGTCGGTGGAGCTCTCGGGCAACTCGGACGACGGCGTGTACGACCACGCGTTGTCGATCATCAACACGCTGCGTGTGACGCAGCGCCTGCCGTTCGGCGGGTCGGTGGAGGCGAGCTACATCGCGCGTGCGACCGACGAGCTCCGCGAGACCGCGACGCAGGGGTACACCAGCTCGAACGACCTGGTCCTGTCGGGCAACGTCCCGCTGCTGCGGGGATTCGGGACCGTGGCGCGCGAGAGCCGCATCCAGGCCGAGCGTGACCTGGTGTACGCCGCTCGCGACTTCGAGCGTTTCCGGCGCACGCTGCTGGTGGACATCGCCTCGGACTACTTCAACCTGCTGGCGTCGCGTGACCGGATCACCAACCAGCTGCGCGACCTGGACGCCCAGCGCCGGCGCAACCAGGAGACCATCGAGAAGGTGCGGGCCGGGCGGCTCGACCCGTACCAGCGCGACATCACGGCCAACGCGGTCCGCCAGTCCGAGGCGAGCCTGGCGAACCTGCGCGAGTCGTACATCCTGCAGCTCGAGCGGTTCAAGATCAGGCTCGGGCTCGATCCGGACACGCGGATCCGCATCGCCGAGCTCGAGTTCGATATCGCGCCGCCCTCGATCGACCCCGACCTGGCCGCCTCGCTCGCGCTCGAGTTCCGCCTGGACCTGCAGAACGAGCGGGACCGGCTGGCCGACACCGAGCGCGACGTCGCCAACGCCCGGAACGAGCTGCTGCCCGACCTGGACCTCGCGGCCTCAGTCGGGACGGGCTCGGACCCGGACAACGTGACCGGCGGGTTCACGCTGGACCCGCAGGACCTGGACTACTCGGTCTCGATGAATCTGGGCCTGCCGCTCGACCGCACGCAGGAGCGGCTGGGGCTGCGGTCGTCGCTGATCGCACGCGACCGGTCCCGGCGCGACTACGAGGAGAGCCGCGACCTGGTGGTGGTGGACGCCCGCACGGCGGTGCGTCAGATCGACCTGGCCCGCTTCCGGCTGGAATTGGCCGAGGACCAGATCGAGATCAACGAGCGGGGCCTGGAGGCCCTTCGTCTCCGCGACGACGCGGACCCGCAGTCGATCCTCGACCGCCAGAATGCGTTGCTGGACGCCCGCAACTCGCGCGACCAGAACCGCACCGACCTGCGCAACGCCATCCTGGAGTACCTGCTCGTGACCGGTCAGCTCCGCGTCTCGCCGGACGGCACGTTCCTGCCGCTCCCTGGCATGGACCCGGTCGCCGTGCCGGTCTCGCCCGATCAGGGCGACGACCAGATCGTGCCCGACGAGCCGCTGCTCGGTGACGACGGGGATGACGACGCCGAGGGCGACGACGCCGAACCGGTGTCCTGAGCGAATCGAGTGTTGGTCAGTCGCGCGAGGCGACGAAGCCCTGGTGCTGCTGCCACTCGCCGCAGACGAGCAGGCGGCTGTCGAGGGCCGGTGCGGGGGTGAAACCCGCCTTTTCGGCGACGCGCAGGCTTGCGCCGTTGTCTTCCTGGATGCCCGCGTGCACGCGATGCAGGCCCAGCCCGTTGGGCAGGTCGGCGAAGGCGTGGTCGAGGGCGCGTCGGACGAGCTCGGTTCCGACGCCCATGCCGCGTGCCGCGGAGGCGACCCACCAGTTCATGTCGGCCTGCCAGTCGAGCCCGCGCTCGATCCGGATGAGGTTCACGCCCCCGAGGATCTGGTCGTTCTCGCCCACGGCGAGCCGTCGCCAGGCGGTATTGGTCTGCTCGCCCTCGAGGGCTCGCTTGACCCAGTGGGCCGCGATCTCGTCGCTCGTCTCGCACCCGTCGGGGATGGGGAGCCAACGGAAGAGGGAGCCGGCGTCCTGGGTGATGATGTCGGCCAGGGCGGGGACGTCGTCCGGAGTCAGCGACCGCAGCACCAGCGCGGGGGTGCCGCTCCAGTCCGAATCGACGCGGACCGGGCCGCGCGGCTTCAGGAGGCGAGTCACTTTTTTGAGTCCCAGGATCTGGGTCATGCGGTCCTCACGGGCTGATCCATCGGATCGCCGGAACGGGCGGTCCTCGCCGAATATCGGTCCACGAGCCCGGGGTCTTCACCCCGATGACCTACACGCCCGTCACAAACCGCACGATTGGCATACCCCCTGGTGCGAAATGCGCACGCACCACGGTTTGCACCCACCAGAATCAGTGGGCCCAACGCGTGTCTTGGCGGCTGAGGGTGTTTCCCGGGCTTACTCGACCGTGACGCTCTTGGCGAGGTTTCTGGGCTTGTCCACGTCGTGACCTCGGAGCACGGCGGCGTGGTAGGCCAGCATCTGCAACGGGACAACGGTCAGCAGCGGGCTGAGCTGCTCGCAGCAGTTGGGGACGTACAGGACGTCCTCGGCGTGCTGGGCGATCTCGGTGTCGTCCTCGGTGGCGACGGCGATGACGTGCCCGCCTCGCGAGCGGACCTCCTGGATGTTGTTCATCACCTTGTCGTACTGGGGGCCCTGGTTGGCGATGAAGACCACGGGCATGCCCTCGTCGATCAGGGCGATGGGCCCGTGCTTCATCTCGGCCGCGGGCATGCCCTCGGCGTGGATGTAACTGATCTCCTTGAGCTTGAGGGCGCCCTCCATGGCGGTCGGGTAGTTGTACCCGCGTCCGAGGAAGAGCCAGTTCTCGCGGTCTACGTACTTGGCGGTGACCTCGCGGATGTGGGAGTCCATCTCGAGGATGGTCTTCATCTGGTCCGGGATGGCCTGCAGCTCGTCGAGGATGCGTGCGGTGGCCTCGGGGCTCATGAAGCGACGCCGGGCCATGAACAGGGCGATCATGGTGAGCACGGCAACCTGGCCGGTGAAGGCCTTGGTGCTGGCGACGCCGATCTCGGGCCCCACACGACAGTACACACCCGCGTCGGTCTCGCGTGCGATGGTCGAGCCGACCACGTTGATCACGCCCAGGCTGAGCGCCCCGCGGTCCTTGGCCTCGTGCAGGGCGGCCAGGGTGTCGGCCGTCTCGCCCGACTGGCTGACCGCGACGACCACGGTGCCCTCTTCGATGAGGGGGTTGCGGTAGCGAAACTCGCTGGCGTACTCGCACTCGGCGGGGATCTTGGCGAGGTCTTCGAGGAGGTACTCGCCGATCATGGCCGCGTGCAGGGCGGTGCCCTGGGCGCTGAGGATCACGCGGCGCGAGCGGACGAGCTCCTTGGCGAAGTTCATGAGCCCGCCGAGGACGACCTTGCCCTCCTTGCGGTCCAGTCGCCCGCGCAGGGTGCGGGTGATGGCCTCTGGCTGCTCGAAGATCTCCTTCTGCATGTAGTGCTGGAAGGAGCCGAGCTCGATCTCGTCGAGCTCGAGTTCGAGCTGCAGCACCTTGGGCGTGAGCTCGACGTCGTCGATGGTGGAGGTGCGGAAGCCCTCGCGCGTGATGCGGCAGACCGAGTAGTCGTCCAGCGTGATCGCCTGCGAGGTGTGAGCGATGATCGCCGACGCGTCCGACGCCACCACGTACTCGTTGGCCCCCACGCCGACCAGCAGCGGGCTGCCCTTGCGGGCGCAGACGAGCACGTCCGGCTCGTCGCGGCTGATGACGGCGATGGCGTACGCCCCGGTGACCTCGCGCAGGGCCGCCTGCACCGCGTGCTCGAGGGGGAACTCCTTGTCGGGGTCGTACAGCTCGGCGATGAGGACGGCGAGGACCTCGGTATCGGTCTCGCTCTGGAAGGTGTGGCCCTTGTCCTCGAGGAGCTTCCGGAGGGAGACGTAGTTCTCGATGATGCCGTTGTGGACGATGGCGAGGCGTCCGGTGTCGTCGGTGTGGGGGTGGGCGTTGGGCTCGGTAACCCCGCCGTGGGTGGCCCAGCGGGTGTGGGCGAGCCCGCAGGTGCCTTGGAAGCCGCCCAGGTTCTCGAGCTTGTCCTCGAGGTTGGCGACCCGCCCGACGGCCTTGGCGACGTTCATCTCGCCGTTGGTGATGACGGCGCACCCGGCGGAGTCGTACCCGCGGTACTCCAGGCGCTTGAGGCCCTCGATCAGCAGCGGCTGGGCCGGTCGTGAGCCGAGATACGCAACGATTCCGCACATGGGCTGGTCTCCTCAATCGGGCGGCGTCCCCCACGAGGGCGGGAGGGCCGACCCGGAAGCCTACGACGCGGCCCGGCCCAAGGATCGGTCGGATTCGCCCCGGAATTGCCCCGCCCCCCCCCCCCCCCCCTGACCCCTCCCTCGATTCCGCCTCAGAACCCCCCGAGGCGTCCCCAAACCGACACGCGGGGCGTGCCCGGTCCGAGAAGCGGGCCCGGCTTCGGGCTAGACTCATGGAGTTTGCGCCGCGAAGCCTCGGGTCGGAGCCCCGAACGCCCACGGCGCCCTCTCGAAGGGGCGTGGATGCCCAAGCGCGACGACCTCCGCTCGATCCTGCTCATCGGGTCCGGCCCCATTGTCATCGGACAGGGGTGCGAGTTCGACTATTCCGGCGTGCAGGCCTGCAAGGCCCTCAAGGCTGAGGGCTACCGGGTCGTGCTGGTCAACTCCAACCCCGCGACCATCATGACCGACCCGTCGCTGGTGGACCGCACCTACGTCGAGCCCATCACGCCCGAGGCGGTCGAGAAGATCATCGAGACCGAGGCGGCCCGTGGCACGCCGATCGACGCGGTCCTGCCGACGCTGGGCGGGCAGACCGGCCTCAACTGCGCCTGCGCCCTGTTCGACGACGGCGTGTTCGAGAAGCACGGCGTGGAGATGATCGGGGCCGACCGGGCGGTCATCCACCGGGCCGAGGACCGGCAGGCCTTCGCCAAGGTGTGCGCCGAGCTGGGGCTCGCGACGCCGGAGTCCACCACGATCGAGTCGCTGGCCGAGGGCGAGGCGTACCTGGAGACCATCGGGCTGCCGGCGATCATCCGCCCCGCGTTCACGCTGGGGGGCTGGGGGGGCGGCATCGCGTACAACATGGAGGAGTTCCGCGAGCTCTGCACACGCGGGCTGCGTGCCTCCATGATCGGGCAGGTGCAGGTGGACAAGAGCCTGCTCGGCTGGAAGGAGTACGAGCTCGAGGTCGTCCGCGACAAGCACGACAACGGCATCATCGTCTGCGGCATCGAGAACATCGACGCGATGGGCGTGCACACCGGCGACTCGGTCACGGTGGCGCCCATCCTCACGCTGACGGACAAGGAGTACCAGGTGCTGCGCGACGCGGCCCTGGCGATCATGCGGGGCGTGGGCGTCGAGACGGGCGGCTCCAACGTGCAGTTCGCGGTGAACCCGAACCCGACGCCGCGGGCGGACGGCAGCAAGCCGTTCGAGTTCGTCGTGATCGAGATGAACCCGCGAGTCAGCCGCTCGTCGGCGCTGGCGTCGAAGGCGACCGGCTTCCCGATCGCCAAGATCGCGGCGAAGCTGGCGGTGGGCTACACGCTCGACGAACTGCGGAACGACATCACGGGCACGACCAGCGCCTGCTTCGAGCCGAGCATCGACTACGTGGTCACGAAGATGCCGCGTTGGACGTTCGAGAAGTTCCCGGAGGCGGACGAGACGCTGACCACGCAGATGAAGTCGGTCGGCGAGGCGATGGCCATCGGGCGCACGCTCAAGGAGAGCCTGCAGAAGGCGATCCGCTCGATGGACGTCAAGCGCTTCGGCTTCGGGCTGGACCGCAACGACGCGTGGCTGGCCCACACACGCGGCACGCTCGACGCCGACGGCCAGCCGGTCGAGTGGCCCGTGCCCGAGGAGAAGCTCACCCGCAAGCTCAGCGTGCCCAGCCAGGGACGCTTCTACTACATCCGCTACGCGATGAAGATGGGTCTGACGGTCGAACGCATCGCGGAGCTGACCGGCATCGACCCGTTCTTCCTGCACCAGATGCGGGAGTTGGTGGACTTCGAGGACGAGCTGTTCGCGGCCGGCTCGCTCGGGGACGTTTCGGCCGAGCTGATGCTGCGGGCCAAGCAGCTCGGCTATTCCGATCCGCAGCTGGCGATGGTGTGGCTGGGCGAGATCACCACGCCGGCGATCCTGGCGGTGCGGGCCCGTCGCAAGGCGCTGGGCGTCGAGGCGGTCTTCAAGCAGGTGGACACGTGCGCCGCCGAGTTCGAGGCGGTCACGCCGTACTACTACTCGACCTACCAGCCCGGGCGGACGCGGGTCACCGAGGACGGCGAGACCGAGGTCGTGCCCGCGGAGGACGAGCTGACGCCGCGTCTGGCCGAGAACGACAAGGAGAAGGTCGTCATCCTGGGCGGGGGGCCGAACCGGATCGGACAGGGCATCGAGTTCGACTACTGCTGCGTGCACGCGAGCTTCGCGGCCCGCGAGCTTGGCTTCGACTCGGTGATGATCAACTCCAACCCCGAGACCGTCTCGACCGACTACGACACCAGCGACCTGCTCTTCTTCGAGCCGCTGACGCTGGAGGACGTGCTGAACGTCGTGGAGCGCCTGAACGGCGGGCGGCTCGAGGCCAACGACGCGGACCCGGGGCTGGTGAAGGGGCTGATCGTGCAGTTCGGCGGGCAGACGCCGCTGAACCTGGCCCACGGGCTGGTGGAGGCGGGGGCGCCGATCCTGGGGACACCGATCGAGGCGATCGACCGGGCGGAGGACCGCGAGCAGTTCGACCGGCTGCTGACCAAGCTGGACCTGAAGCGTCCGGGGTCGGGGATTGCGCGGTCGATCGACGAGGCCGTGGGTGTGGCGTCGGGCGTGGGGTACCCGGTGCTGGTGCGTCCGAGCTACGTGCTGGGCGGGCGGGGCATGGAGATCTGCCCGGACGAGGGGGCGCTGCGCCAGTACATCGCGGGTGCGCTGGCCTCGTCGGACCTGGACGATGCGCCGGTGCTGATCGACCAGTTCCTCGACGCGGCGATGGAGCTGGACGTGGACGTTGTCGCGGACGGCGGGGGCGACGGGGACCAGCAGCTCGTGTGCGCCGTGATGGAGCACATCGAGCAGGCGGGCGTGCACTCGGGCGACTCGACCTGCATGATCCCGCCGGCCCACCTCGGGCCGACGCTGCGCGAGCGGGTCGGGGCGACCGCCCGGGCGCTGGCGAAGGAGCTGGGCGTGTGCGGGCTGATGAACGTGCAGATGGCGATCAAGCACGACGAGGTGTACATCATCGAGGTGAACCCGCGTGCCAGCCGCACGGTGCCGTACGTCGGCAAGGCCAAGGGCGTGGCGTGGGCCAAGAGCGCGGCCAAGGCGATGATGGGCCAGTCGCTGCGTGAGCAGGGCGTGCGTGAGATCCCGGACGCGGGCTACTTCGCGGTGAAGGCCCCGGTCTTCCCGTTCCAGAAGTTCCCGGGCGTGGACTTCGTGCTGGGGCCGGAGATGCGGTCCACCGGCGAGGTGATGGGCATCGACCTGTCGCTGGAGATCGCGTACCTGAAGGCGCTCTTGGGGGCCGGGGTGGAGCTGCCCTCCGAGGGGGGCGTGTTCGTCTCGGTGCGCGAGGCCGACAAGCCCGCGATCGTGCCCGTGGTCCGCTCGCTCATGGCGATGGGGTTCACCGTGCACGCGACCGGGGGCACCGGGACCGAGCTGCAGCGTCACGGCATGCAGCCGCGTGTGCTGAAGAAGATCAACGAGGGCGCCCGCCCGAACGTCGTGGACCTGATGTCGAACGGGCAGATCCAGCTGGTGATCAACACGCCGACCCGCACGGGCTGGCAGACCGACGAGGGCAAGATCCGGGCGACCGCGGTGCGGCTGGGCATCCCGATGGTGACGACCGCGACGGCCGCGGCGGCGGCGGTGCGGGCCATCGAGGCCAAGCGGGCGGGGCACTGGGGGGTGCGGGCGCTGCAGGACTACGCGGGGGAGCAGGCGGAAGTCGAGGTTCGTCCCGCGCCGTCGGCAGTCGAAGCACGCGCCACATGACACGCCCGACACCGGCCACCATCACCGCCACCCCACGCGGCCTGATGAGCTGGAGCTTCGACCTCGCCCGCGACGGCGCGCCCCTCACCACGCTCGAGTCCTCCTGGTTCCGCGAGCGCGGGTCGTTCCGACTGGGCGGCGAGACCTACCACATCGAGAAGGACAGCCTCCTCGCGGGGCGGTTCCACCTGATCCACGACGGGCAATCGCTCGCGGTGGCCAAGCCCTCGTTCTGGATCAACGCCGCGTCGATCCACGTCGGGGACGTGCACTACCGACTGACGCACGAGACCTGCTGCACGCGCCGGCTGGTGCTCGCACGCGACGGGCGACCCGTCGGGCACATCACGCCGATCGCCCCGCTGACCCGCCGGTGCCACGCCCGGTTCCCGGATGAGCTGAGCGACCCGTTGCAGGTGTTTGTGCTGTGGCTGGGCACGCTGATCTGGCGACGGGATTCGGAGGACGCGGCGTGACACGGGTCGCGATGATTCAATGAGTGTGAGCTCTGGGTGAAGCGGGCTTGAAAGTACTAGCCCCGAGCGCAATCGAGGGGGTTCTCATCGAACCACGGATGAAATGCCAAAAGAACCCCCTCGCTTGCGCTCGGGGCTAGTAGAGAGGCAAGAACCCACTCGCTTGCGCTCGGGGCTAGTAGAGAGGCAAGAACCCACTCGCTTGCGCTCGGGGCTAGTAGAGAGGCAAGAACCCACTCGCTTGCGCTCGGGGCTAGTAGAGAGGCATGAGACCCCTCGCTTGCGCTCGGGGCTAGTAGGTCGTGGGTTGCTGTTTACTTCAGCTTGCTGGCAGTAAACGCGGTGGCGGTCTCTTTCTTCCGCCACGTCCAGCTCCGGCCCTTCTTGCTCTCGTACCAGTCCCAGAGCTCGAACCAGTAGCTCTGGAACCGGTGGTCGCCGAACGGCTCGTAGTGCCTGGCCATCTTCTTGAGGATGTTGGCGTCGGTGCCGGTCATGCCGAGGACGGTCTTGCCGTGGCGGACCGACTCGGAATCGAGGGCGAGGCGGCTGTAGCGTCCGAGGAGCTGCATGATGTTCCCGGCGGCGTAGGGGCCGATGCCGGGGAGGGTGAGCAGGAACTTGAAGCACTCGTCGTCGCTGGTGGCGGGGTCTGTGAGCCAGGCCTCGTCGATCTCGCCGCGGGTGCAGAGCCTCGCGAGGTCGATCATGCGCTGGTCGCGGTAGCCGACGCGGATGCGTCCGCGGAGCGTGCCGGCCCGGGTGCGGGCGATCTTCTCTGCTGAGGGAAAGCTGTGGTGCCCGGTGGGAGACGTGCCGCCCAGCACCTCGCAGAAGCGCCGATTCATGTGGATGGTGCTGGGCCAGGCGACGTTGCAGCTCGTCACGGTCTTGATGATGTCCTCGAACAGCGAGGGGGAACGCGACAGGCGAGCCCGTCCGATCCGCTTCCAGCGCGGGTCCACGCGGTGGAACGACTTCGCGTCGTCGTGGGTCAGGTCCAGGCGGAGCATGCGGCTGATCTGGGCACGCGCGTCGGCCTGTTCCGACTTCGTGATCGCCTTGTCAAAGCGGCAGCGGAGCTTCGGGAGCGGCTTCGGGCGGGACTTGCCCTCCGGCACACGCTCGGGCTGGGTGATTTCGACGTGGGCGGGCCCGTGCTCGAGTGTCAAGACGCGTGAGACGGTCCCGGACTCGGGCTCCCAGTGGTTGGGCTCGAGCAGGAAGTAGCCGTAGGAGCAGTAGTCCCGGGCGAGGCGGAAGTCCGCCGGGGTGGTGATGGTCAGGGTGGTGTTGCGAGCGCCCGTCACGGCGCGATCACACGGCCGTGAGTTGGCTGAAGGGGAAGGCGTACGCCGCGAGATTCACGCAGAGGCGTTCGGCGGTGCGGGCGAACATCTCGTAGTGCTGTTCGAGCTGCTTGTTGAGCCCGTCCTCGCTGAGCTCGGCCTTCTGGAAGTCCTCGCCCGCCAGGCCGTACATCCGCTCGATCTGTGCCCGGTCGTACTCGAAGTGGTACTGGAAGCCGAAGGTGCGGTGCCCGACGCGATAGGCCTGCACGTCGCACGTTTCTGAGCCGGCCAGCTTCATCGCGCCCGGGGGCAGCTCGCTGACCTCGTCCTCGTGGAGCTGGAATTGGGGCGTGGCCCAGGGGATGCCCGCCATCACCGTCTCGGTCTGGGGGGGGCCGGCGGGGATGCTGACTGTGGTGAAGCCGACCTCGGGTGCGGTGCCCTGGCTGATGCGGCCGCCCAGCGCCTGCGCCACGAGCTGGTGCCCGAAGCAGATGCCGACGACCGGCTTGCCGGCGTCGTGGGCCTGCCTGATCAGCTCTCGCTCGGCGTCGAGCAGCGTGGAGCTGGCGAGCGTGGAGGTGCGTGAGCCCAGCGAGAGGATCCCGTGGATGCCGTCCAGATCGCTGGGGAGGGCATCGCGCGGGTTGTCGGGCTCGACGTTGCGGATGTCGAGGCGGAAGCCGTGGTCTCGGAGGGTGGCTCCGAGTCGTCCGGGTCCCTGGGTCGGTTCGTGCTGACAGACGAGGATGGTGGCCATGGGCGGATGGTAGCCGCGGGCGCCCCCCTCGTGGCGAGCCCCGGAAAGGGGGAAACCACGCCTGCGTTCGCCGGTTGGATGCTGATAGCATGACCGACGCAACGCCCGCCGGCGGGCAGAAACGGAGTTCCATGATGTCGATTCGAGCGATCGGGCTGAGCGTGGTGGTGTGGGCGGCGTCCACGGGCGCGAGTTTCGCCCAGAGCGTCCCCGCCGAGGTGCAGGACTCGGTGGTCAAGATCTTCGCGACCTACCGCGGCCCGGTCTTCGAACGCCCGTGGGACAAGCAGGACCCGATGGAGTTCACCGGCACCGGCTTCGTGATCGAGGGCGACCGGATCCTGACCAACGCCCACGTGGTGGAGTACGCGACGCAGCTGTTCGTGCAGCCCCGCAACAGCGCCGACAAGATCCGGGCCGAGCTGGTCGCGATCTCGCACGGGATCGACCTGGCGGTGATCCAGATCCGGCGCGACAGCGACCGGGAGGAGTTCTACGCCGATCGTGAGGCGCTGGTCCTCAAGGACGAGCTGCCCGCGATCGGGGCGACGGTGCAGTCGGTCGGCTACCCGGAGGGGGGCGACCAGATGTCGATCACGGAGGGCGTGGTCAGCCGTATTGAGTACACCGGGTACAACCAGGACACCGCGGGCCTGCGGATCCAGACCGACGCCGCGATCAACCACGGCAACTCGGGCGGTCCGGTTGTCATGGACGGTGAAGTCATCGGCGTGGCGTTCGCGGGGCTCGGCTACGCCGAGAACATCGGGTACATCATCCCGGCCGAGGAGGTCCGCAACTTCCTGACCGACGTCGCCGACGGCTCGTACGAGGGGCAGCCGAACCTGCGCCTGAACGGGCTGTGGACCTGCGAGAACCCGGCGCTGCGCGACCGGCTGGGGCTGAGCCGCGAGCAGACCGGCCTGCTGTACCGCGAGCCGAAGAACCCGTTCGAGGACTCGCCGTTCATGGACTGGGACGTGCTCGACCGCATCGGGGAGTACGACATCGACAACGTCGGCATGGTGACGCTCTCGGGCGATCTGCGTGTGGACTGGCGGTACCTGGTGCCCAAGGTGGCCGATTCCAACGGCAACGTCGAGATCGGCGTGATCCGCGACGGGGCGGAGACCGTGGTGCAGGTCGAGGCCGAGTCCACGCGACCGGTGCTGATGCCGTGGCTGAACAACGACTACCCCGAGTACTTCATCGTGGGCCCGATGGTCTTCCTGAAGGTCTCCAAGGACCACATGCAGCAGTACATGGGGTACTACGCCTACCTCTCGCTGCAGGGCAGCCCGGTCGCGAAGCGGGCCGACGACCTGCAGAAGTACGAGGGCGAGGAGCTGGTGGCGCTGTCCAACGCGTTCCTGCCCCACCCGATCACCAAGGGGTACGCCATCGCCGGGTTCCCGACGCTCAAGAGCGTGGACGGGACGGACGTGAAGTCGATGGCCCACCTGGTCGAGCTCGTCCGCGATGCCGAGGGCGACTTCATCGAGTTCGAGTTCCACGACCAGAGCCAGGAGACCCTGATCTTCGATCGGGAAGAGCTGATGGAGGTCACCGAGGAACTGCTGGACGATAACTCGATCCGCAAGCAGGGCTCGGACCGGCTGATGGACGTGTGGGAGGAGTAGAGGCCCACCAAGCGAATCAGAGCGTGCGTTGAATGGAGCCCGGAGCGCCAGCGACGGGCCACGCGGCTGGCCAGCGCCTTCCCCAAGGCGTCGCCCCTCCCTGCCGGTCGGGGCTCAATTCTGATCAGCAGCCGCGTGTGAGGCTCATGCCTTCTCGATCGCGATGGTCGCGTCGTGCCCCTTGAGGTAGTCCTGACGAAACTTCACCAGCGGCGTGCGGTCCAGCGCCCAGTGCACGAACCGGGCGGTGTCGAAGCGGGTGGCCGGGCCGGTGTTCTCGCCGATGCGGTCGTCTCCGTGCCGGTCGGACAGGAAGTTGAAGATCACGATGCCGCGTGGTTCGAGGGCGTGGAGGGCCCGCTCGATGACCGTCTCGGCCGTGCGTTGGTCGAGCGTGTTGAGCGAGCCGGAGAAGACGAGCGTCTCGGCCCGGTGCGTGTTCACCAGTCGTGCGAAGAGCCCTTCGTCGGCGACGAAATCGCCCTCGACGATGGAGCACTCCGGGAGCGATTCCTGCGTGATCCGATCGCGAGCGCTGGCCGCGAGTTCGGGCACGCCCTCGACGCCGAGGTACCGCCCGTACTCCTGGCCCGTCCCGTGCATCCACGAGGCGTAGTCGGCCCGCCCGCAGCCGAGGTCGGCGACGACGCGTCCGGTGGGATCGCACATCTGGGAGATGGCCCCGAACCGGGCGACCTGCGCCTCGGCGTTCTTCCAGAGCAGGGCCTCGAACTTCGCGCCGACATCCCGCACCGCCTCGCGGTAGGGGTCGAGGTACGGCGTGCCTTCGTCGGTCCCGCTCATGGGAATCTCAGTACCGCAGGTGCGTCATCGACGCGTAGGCGTCGTACCGCTCGGCGATCTGGGCGGTGGTCAGGGTCTGGAGTCGCTCGAGGCTGAAGGTCTCGATGGTGAAGCTCGCCATGACGGTGCCGTGGGCCATGGCGCGCCGGAGCGTGTCGTAGTCCGCCGGGTCGTCGGGGTCGGTCTGGGCGAGGAAGCCCATCAGGCCGCCGGCGAAGGTGTCGCCGGCGCCGGTCGGGTCCACGACCTCCTCGGCGGGGAAGGCGGGCAGGGCGGCGATGCCGTCGGTGTGCACCAGGATGGCCCCGTGCTCGCCCTTCTTCACGATCACGAAGCGCGGGCCGTGCTCCAGCAGCTTGCGGCCCGCGGTGACGGGGTTGCGGACGCCGGTGAACTGCTCGGCCTCGTCGTAGTTGAGCACGAGCCCGTGCACCTGCTTGAGCATGCGCTCGAGGTCGTCGCGCGCCGAGTCGATCCAGAAGTCCATGGTGTCGGCAACGACGAGCTTGGCGTCGGTGAACTGGGCCCGCATGTCGGCCTGGGCCGCGGGGTGCATGTTGGCCAGGAAGAGGTAGGGCGAGCCCTTGAGCGAGTCGGGGACCGGGGCGGGTGCCTCGCCGAGCACGTTCAGGTCGGTGAACAGGCTCTCACGCCGGTCCATGTCCTCGAGGTACTTGCCGCCCCAGCGGAAGGTCTTGGAGCCCTGGCGGATCTCCAGGCCCGTGATATCGAGCTGGTCGAATCCCTTGAGGGTGTCCACGAACTCGCTGGGGAAGTCCTCGCCCACGGCCGCGATGAGGCCGGTGGGGACGTACTTCGAGGCCGCGGCCGCGAAATAGGACCCGGACCCGCCCAGGATGTTCTCCCGCTTGGTGCCGTCGGGCGTCTCGATGGTGTCGATGCAGATGGTTCCGGTGACTGAAAGGCTCATGCGGCGAGTGTAGGCCCGGGCAGGCGGATTTCCGGGATTCGGGTGCCCCGATGACGGCGCAGCCTTTATCGGGTTTGGGCTTGGACCTGGCGCGTGCGTGAGCACGCGGGGAGGGCATTCGCGGCAACCGTCGGAACCTCCCCGGTTGCACACGCAACCGGCTTGTATGGGTCATGCATCGCTCAGCGGGTCCCCCGACTTACGTCGGGGGCTCGTCAAGACTTGGCATCTGGACCAGCCGCGTGCGTGAGCACGCGGGGAGGGCATTCGCGGCAACGGTCGGAACCTCCCCGGTTGCTCACGCAACCGGCTTGTATGGGTCATGCATCGCCCAGCGGGTCCCCCGACTTACGTCGGGGGCTCGTCAAGACATGGCATCTGGACCAGCCGCGTGCGTGAGCACGCGGGGAGGGCCTGCGCAGCAACGGTCGGAACCTCCCCGGTTGCTCACGCAACCGGCTGATCTGGGCATGGAGAAGGCTTCGCCGTCTCCATGGCACCCGTTGATCAGCACTTCCAACTCAGTCCGTCGGCACCAGCGTGATCTCGGGCGACCAGTCCAGCCAGTCCTCGTTGGGCTGGGGGGCGAGCTCGAACTCGTGTCCGGGCTCGACGGGGTCGCCGGCGCGGGTGGGCGTCGCGAAGGCCAGGGCCCCCTGCAGCATGGAGTCCAGCGAGCCCGCCTGCAGCGTGAGCCCGCGGAAGAGGCCGAAATCGACGCCGACGCCGCTGGCGTTCCAGAATCGCGAGTTGTCGCGGACCAGCGCCGCGTGCCCCGGGTCGATCGCGGCGGTGATGCGCACACGCGTCGAGTCCTCGCTGAGCACCTTGCCCCGAACGATGCCGACGGGCATGCCGCGGTACAGCACGGGCGTGCCGGGGAGGATGTCGCCCGCCGAGCGGGCCAGCAAGACGATCTCCAGCGAGCCGTCCGGATCGACCGGGGGTGCGGCCTCGTCACCCTCGAACGTGCGTGCCAGCGGGGCGCCGGCATCCTCGGCGGGACGCACGGCGATGTAGCGCGGTCCGAGCAGCGTCTCCAGCCCCTGCACCTTGCTCAGGCTGACCTCGGGCTTGACGATCCAGAATCGGGCGCCCTCGCGCGCCAGCCCGGCCGCGTGAGGGGCGAGGTCCGCGGTGACGCGCACGGCGTCGAGCGACTCGGTCAGTTCGACCTCGCGCACCACCCCCACCGTCATGCCGCGGTGCATGAGCTCCGAGCCCGACTCGATGCCGCCGGCGCTCTCGAACGTGATCGTGATGCGCGGCCCGCGCTCGTGCGACACCTGCACGAACAGGTACCACGACAGCAGCCCCAGCACCGCCACCGGCACCAGCCAGACCCAGCTCAGCCGGCGCGGCATGGGCTCCACCGTCGCGAGCGGAGGGTTCGTGTCGGACTCGCTCATGGTCGGCCTTCCTTGCTCGAAGCGGCTCCGTCGTTAGATGCTTTCTCAGTCGTCCCACGTGGGGGGGGGTCCCAGATGGCGTGAGGATCGAAGGTGGCGGAGGCGAGCAGGCTCAGCAACACGACCGCCCCGAATGCGATGACCCCCGGGCCGGGGGTGACGCTGACGAGGTCGCCCAGTTTCACGGCCGCGACGAGGACTGCTACCAGCAGCACGTCGAGCATGCCCCAGCGTCCGATCCACTCGACCGCGCGGAAGGTCGTGGCCTTGTGCTTGCGCTCGAAGTGCCCGCTGGCGAGCGTGAGGGCGAGCAGTGCCCCGAGCTTGCCGACCGGGGCGACGATGGAGAAGAGCAGGATGGTGAGTCCGACGCCGTAGTGGCGTTCGGAGAGCAGGTCGATGGTGCCGTGCCAGATAGAGGCCGACGAGGTTTGCCCGAGTCGTTCCAGCGTCATGACGGGCATGAGGATGGCCGCGGGGTAGAGGATGAGCGCGGCGACGGCGAGGGCGGTGGACCGCGAGCCGGAGCGCGGGTGCGGCTGCGTGCGCAGCAGCGAGCGACAGCGGGTGCATCGGGCCCGGTGCCGCGCGGGGATCCTCGGCAGCCGATGCACCAGCCCGCACGTGTGGCACGCGCGGAAGGGGAGCGAACGGGCCTGTGAAGCGTCCGCAAGTGTGATCCCGGGTTGGCCGGATGGAACAGAACCCGCCATCGCCACAGTCTATGGGATTCGAACGGATTCGTTACGGCCCGCGCCGCGCGTGTTCGGGCTCGATCAGGGGATTACGAGCGTGTCGGCAAGGTAGGCGTCCAGGTCCGGGGCATCCCTGAGAACGTGTCGCACGTACGCCTCACGCTCGTGGTGGATGACCTGCTCGTCCCAGACGCAGAACGAGGCCGTGCGGGAGGACTCCCGCCACGGATCGCCGGAACCCGCGGCCCGCGTGTGGATCCGCTGCAGCAATTCGTTCTCGTTGTCGAACCACGTCAGCACGAGATAGTCGAGGCTCGAGCCGAGATGGCGGATCAGGAAGCCCACCCCGGGACGGGCCGCGGTCCGTGCGGGGGTGGGAAGCTCGGCCAGAATCCGGTCCTCGCCATCGCCGACCGGGTGTGCCGCGAGGTCTACGCCCCGCGCGTGGAGCTCGTAGCGCTTGATCCGGTAACCGTCATGCTTCAAGACCCCTCGTGGCGTGACCGGGCGGGTGTCGTAGGCACACGGCCTGAAAACGGGCTGGTTTGTCGTCGGATCCACGCCATATTCAAGGCGCGAACACGGTTCAAGACCTGCCCCGCATCGCGGGGTATCTTCGGAACGCGGCGATCGTGGGGGCACGTGCCGCATATCCAGACACAAAGGACACCCATGCCGACACTCCGTGCCCCCCCCACCCTCACCGCGCTCGCGATACTCATGCCCGTGCTCGGCGCAGTGCCGACCGGCACCGCACTCGCGCAGGACGTGCTCTACGAGCACGAGGTCGTGCAGGACGCCTCGAAGGTGGGCCTCGGCTGGTTCAGTTCGTCCGAGGTGCGCCCCAACAAGAACTTCCGCCGGGTGGACGACTTCACGCTGACGTCCGATGCCGCGGTCGGCTCGGTGGTTTGGTGGGGGCAGAGCTCGGGTGATTTTGCGAACGATCTGTCGAACTTCACGTCGTTCACGATCGAGTTCTACACCAGCCGCGTGACCGGGGGCGGCGAGCTGCGCCCAACACGGAATCCGTTCGCGACCGAGACCTTCGCCCTGACCGACGTCGCCACCGAGGCCACCGGACGCATCGCCACGCACGGCGGGATCGAGCACCGCTTCAGCGCCGACCTGACCAGCAGCGTGGACCTGACCGGGGGCGAGATCTACTTCTTTTCCGTCTCCGCGGCTCACGTGGACCCGGCCCTGGACGCCTTCCAATGGTCCGACGCAGAGGAGGTCAACGGCTACGGCGGTTCGTGGAGCTACACCGACGAGCAGTGGCAGATGTTCCAGGACACCGACAGCGCATTCCAGTTGATCGCGGTGCCGGCGCCGGGAGCCTTGGGCATGCTCGGCATGAGCACCGTGTTGCTGTGCCGCAGGACGCGCTGACCAACCAGCCGCGTGCGTGAGCACGCGGGGAGGGCAATCGCAACAACGGTCGAAACCTCCACAGTTGCTTCCGCAACCGACTGGACTGGATGATGCATTGCCCAGCGGGTCCCCCGACTCACGTCGGGGGCTCGTCATGACACGGCATCTGGACCAGCCGCGTGCGTGAGCACGCGGGGAGGGCCTGCGCAACAACGCTCGGCACCTCCCCGGTTGCTCACGCAACCGGCAGGTATGGGTCATGCACCGCCCAGCGGGTCCCCCGACTCACGTCGGGGGCTCGTCAAGACATGGCATCTGGACCAGCCGCGTGCGTGAGCACGCGGGGAGGGCATGCGCAGCAACGCTCGGCACCTCCCCGGTTGCTCACGCAACCGGCTGGTATGGGTCGTGCTGGTATGGGTCATGAAATGCCCAGCGGGTCCCCCGACTCACGTCGGGGGCTCGTCAGGCCCGGCCCAGCTCGCGCCGCAAGGCCGCGGGGGTGATGCCGAGCTCGCGCTTCATCGTGCGGGTCAGGTGGGCCTGGTCTGCGAAGCCGGTGGCATTGGCGACGCGTGCGATGGGCTCGTCGCAGCGCGACAGGCGACGGGCCGCCTCGGCGATGCGCAGCCGCCTGTGGTACGCCCCCACGCTGACCCCGAACCGCTGCTTGAAGGCCCGCGCCAGATGCCCCGGGTGGACGCCGCCCAGTTCGGAGAGCTCCGACAGCGAGACCTCGTCAACGCCGTGAGAACAGACCGACGCGTGCAGCGCGTCCAGCGACCGCTTCAGGTATCCCGCGGCGAAGCGGCGGCGACGGTCCCCCTGCGCCACGCAGGCCAGCGCCTCGCGCGCCCGCGACTCGATCTCGAGCGTGCTGGAGGCGTCCGGATGCCTCAGTTCCCGCAGGATCGCCAGCATCGCCCGCAGGGCGGGCGTATCGGCCAGCGTCATCGCGATCAGATCGTTCGAGAGACCCGAATCACGGATGACCTCGGGCGGCAGGATCAGGTGCAGCGAGCGGATGCCCGCCTCGCCCGACTCGAACCGGTGATTCACTTCGTGCCGGTAGTAGCCCAGCCCGCCCGCGGAGGCGGGGATGTCCTCGCCCGCGTAGGTGCCGCGCCCGCCCCCGGAGAGCACCAGGTCGATCGAGCCGACCGGGTGCTCGTGCCACGCCTGGCGGAAGACACGCGAATACGCCTTGTGCGTCACCACGAACGGCCCCGCCACGGCGTGCCCGAGCAGCCGGGCCGTGGTGCCGTTGCCCGCGTTCATACGCGGCGGCTGCGTCCGGGAACCGGCCGGGCCGGCATCGCTGAGTGTGACGTAGCGGTTCTCCACGCTCGCCTATACCGGCCGAACACCCCTTCGGATCCTCAGAATCGCTTTGTCAGGCCCGTGAACAGGCGCACGTCGTCGGTGTCGCCGTTGTCCAGCCCCACCACCACGCCCACGTCCAGTTGCGTGTCGGCGTCGAGCGAGTACGTCATCCCGCCCGAGAGCGACGGGGCGTAATTCGAGCCCTCCTCGGTGTACGACCCGATGTACTCGGCGTACGCCCCGACTCGGTCGCTCACCGGGATGCCCAGCACCGCGGTGTGCGAGAGCACCGTGTCGTACCCGGTGTTGGCGTCGTCGCGTTCGAAGCCGAGCTCGACCTGACCGCCGACGCTCCAGCCGTCGCCCAGGTCCCACGCCGCGGGCACCACCACGCCCCCCTCAACGTGGTCCGACGACAGCCCGCCACGCCCGGTGGGCAGCGTGATCAGCGGCATCACACCGATGGCGAAATCGCCCGAGTCGTTGCCGTAGAGGTTCTGCTTGAGGCGCAGGGTGAGGTTCCCGAACCCGTCCGTGTCGCCCCCGGGCGAGTCGAGGCGCGAGTACGGCGTGACGAGCAGTTGCAGGTCGGCGTGCTCGGTCAGCCCCAGCTTGAGGTTGAACGGGGCGACGTCCAGCGTGGAGGTGTCGCCCTCGGACTCGGCGTCCAGCGCGTACTCCACGAAGCTGATCTCGAGCTGCACCGCCCCCGCGTCGAGCGTGTACGGCGACTCGGTCGCGTCCGGGCGATCGGCCGAGAGGGGGCGGCGCTCGCCACGCGGCGTCGGGTTGAGCAACCAGCGCTCGGCCGACTGAACGGCCGTCTCAGCGTCCTGCCCGCACGCGAGGGGCGTGTGCAGGGCCAACGCGACCGCTGAAACCGCGATGGCGTGGACGGGATGGGGGCCTGGTGGTGTGCGGGTCATGCTTGCTCCATATTTGTAGTGTTGGCTACATTTATTTGTAGCACAGGCTACACCTTGTTGCCGCGCGGGTCAAGCCGGACGCTGGCGAGTCCGTCGCAGTCGATGCGCATGGAGAGTCGAGGCAAAGCCGAGCCACGGCTACAGAGTGGGGCTGAGGGCCATTGGAGACGGCGTTACCGCTTCCGCGTGGCCCGTCGCTTGCGCTCCGGGCTCATTCGGATGGGGGTGGCCCGCTGGTTGCCGGCCTCGGGCGGCGCACCAGCTCGCCCGAGCAATTCGGGCAGACGCGGTCCAGCTCCCACGCGCACACGCGGCAGAACGTGCACTCGTGCGTGCAGATGTACGCCTCGCCGCCGGGCGGAGTCAGCGCCTCGCACCGCTGGCAGGATGGGTTCATGGCGAGCGCCACGCTCAGCCCTTCTGCTTCGACCACGAATCCCGCAGCGTCGCGGTTCGGTTGAAGACCAGACTCTCCGGCGTCGAGGTCTCGTCCTCCGCGAAGTACCCCGTCCGCTCGAACTGGTAGCGACGGATCCCGTCCACCCACGCCGGCTCGGTGTCCAGGCGTGCCGCGAGGGCCGCCTCCAGCCTCGCCCCGGTCACGATCTCCAGCGAGTCCGGGTTCAGGTCGTCGATCGGGTCGCCGCTGGCCTTGCCCGGACGCTCGGCGTTGAACAGCCGGTCAAACAGCCGGACCTCGGCCTCCACGCAGTCGTGGGCCGGCACCCAGTGCAGCGTGCCCTTGACCTTGCGGACGTTGCCCTCGGCGTCCGGCGGCGGGCTGTCGCCGCCGCGGGTCTGCGGGTCGTAGGTGCACAGCAGCTCGGTCACGTTGCCGTCGGCGTCGGTCACGTGGTCGTGGCAGGTGATCCAGTACGCGAACCGCAGGCGGACCTCACGCCCCGGCGCCAGCCTGTAGAACTTCTTGGGCGCGTCGAGCATGAAGTCCTCGGCCTCGATGTACAGCTCACGCCCGAACGAGACGGGGCGGGTGCCCCACTGCTCGTCCTGCGGGTGGTTGGCGGCCTCGAAGGTCTCGACCCGCGACTCGTCCCCGTGCTCGCCCCAGTTGGTGATCGTCACCTTCAGCGGGCGCAGCACCGCCATGCGCCGCGGGGCCCGCTCGTTCAGGTCCTTGCGCAGGGCCTCTTCCAGCAGGCTGAGGTCGTGCACGGCGTTGAACTTCGTCACGCCCGTCTCCGCGCAGAACGCCCGGATCCCCTTGGGCGTGTACCCCCGCCGACGCAGCCCCGCCACCGTCGGCATCCGCGGGTCGTCCCAGCCGGAGACGTGCTTCTCGTCCACCAACTGCTTCAGTTTGCGCTTCGACGTGATGATGTACGACGGGTTCAGGCGCGCGAACTCGACCTGCTGGGCGTGGTGGATCCGCTCGCCCTCGGGCTTGCCCCGGTTGATCGCCTCGATGAACCAGTCGTACAGCGGGCGGTGGTCCTCGAACTCGAGCGTGCAGATCGAGTGCGTGATGCCCTCGATCGAGTCCTCCAGCCCGTGGGCCCAGTCGTACATCGGGTAGATGTGCCACGTGTCGCCCGTGCGGTGGTGGCGGGCGTTGACGATCCGGTACATCACCGGGTCGCGCAGGTTCATGTTGGGCGAGGCCATGTCGATCTTCGCCCGCAGCACCTTCGACCCGTTGGCAAACTCCCCGTTCTTCATCCGCTCAAACAGGTCGAGCGATTCGTGGGGGGGGCGGTCGCGGTGCGGCGAGGGCGTGCCCGGTGTCTTCAGGTCGCCGCGCTGGGCCCGGATCTCGTCGGGCGTCTGCTCGTCCACGTAGGCCAGGCCCTTCTCGATCAGCTCCCGGGCCCAGTCGTACATCGTCCCGAAGTAGTCCGACGCGAACAGCGGCTGCAGGTCGTCGTGCCCGGTGAGCCACTTGATGTCGCGCGTGATGGAATCGACGAACTCCTGCTCTTCCTTGGCGGGGTTGGTGTCGTCGAAGCGCAGCACGAACCCGCCGCCGTACTCGTCGGCGAGCCCGCAGTTCAGGTTGATCGACTTGGCGTGCCCGACGTGCAGGTACCCGTTCGGCTCCGGCGGGAAGCGGGTCTTCACGACCGAGCGGTCGCCCGGCTCGCCCCACTTCCCGGAGGCGATGTCCGTGTCGATGATCTGCTGGATGAAGTTCCGGGTCGCGCCCTCGGGCTTGGCGGGCGTGTCGGAGGTCGGGGCCGTGTCGGCGGGGGTCGTCATGCCCCTAGGTTATGCAGGAGCCGCCTCCGCCAACGCCGGGTAGTCGGTGTACCCCTCCTCGGTGCCGCTATAGAACGTGCTGTCGTCCCACTCGTTGTACGGCCCGCCCTGGCGGACGCGGGCCGCGAGGTCGGGGTTGGCGATGAACAGCTTGCCGTAGGCGATCAGGTCGGCGTCCCCGGCCTCGACCCGGTCCGCCCCGCTGGCGTCCTCGTAACCGCCGCAGGCGATGTACGCCCCGCCCCCGGCGGACTGGAAGGCGGCCTTGATCGCCCGGTAGACCGCGTCGTTGGCGTCGTTGCGCTCCACGCCCGCGAACTCCTCGTTGACGTGCAGGTAGGCGAGCTTCCGCGTGCCCAGCTCGGTCGCCAGGGCGGTGAAGGTCTCCTCCGGGCTGTCGTCGTGCATCGAGTTGAACCCGCCCAGCGGGCTGACCCGGTACCCGACCCGCCCGGCTCCCCACACCCCGACCACGGCGTCCGCGACCTCCTGGCAGAACCGCAGCCGGTTGGTCAGCGAGCCGCCGTAGGCGTCCGTCCGCTGGTTCGAGCCGGACCGCAGGAACTGATCGAGCAGGTACCCGTTGGCCCCGTGGATTTCGACGCCGTCGAACCCCGCCTCCTTGGCCAGCTGCGCCCCCAGCCGGAACTGCTCCACCACCCCCGGGATCTCATCCGTCTCCAGCGCACGCGGCTCCGACACCTGCACCATGCCGTTCGACTTGTGCGTGTACGTCTGGCTCTCGGCCCGGATCGCCGATGGCGCCACCGGCTTGCCCTCGCCCGGCTGCAGGTCGGTGTGACTGATCCGCCCCACGTGCCAGAGCTGCAGGAAGATCTTCCCGCCCTCCGCGTGCACCGCCTCCGTGACCGCCTTCCAACCAGCCACCTGCTCGGGCGAGTGGATCCCCGGCGTGAACGCGTACCCCTGCCCCTGCGGCGACACCTGCGTCGCCTCCGAGATGATCAGCGACGCACCCGTCTCGGGGTTCGCCCGCTGGCGGTAGTACTCCGCGTTGATCGCCTGGGGCACGTTCCCCGGCTGGGCTGCGCGAGACCGCGTCAGCGGGGCCATGACGATGCGGTGGGCGAGTTCCAGATCACCGACGGCGAGGGTCTGGAAGAGCGGGGCGTGGTGGTCGGGCATGGCGGGTTCCTCCTTCGGAATATCTGTGTTGGAACAACAGTAGGGATTCCAGATATTCCCGTCCAGGCGCGAACTCGGTGAAGTTTTCGTCAGGGGATGGCGGGCCAGAGGGTGCCACACTCGGGGCAGCGGGCGGGCCCAATCGCCAAGCCACGCGTATCACCTCGGCACACGGCGGGTTCCAGACCTTCGAACCCATAGCCGCAACCCACACAGGACTCACTGAGTCTCGATACCCGACGCTTTCGGGTAAGAAAAATCACCACCAACGACCACGATACGAATGCACCTGATGCCCAACAGGCAAGCACTACAGCATTGGCATACCCGTATGAATTTGCACTAGAGCCTGAGCTCAAGTAGGCCACAAGACCGACAACGATCGCGCCGAGTACCCCTTCATAGAGACACCCACGAAACCACCGTCGGTTGAGCCTTCGCATCCTCGATTGAACGCAGCTCCGAATGAGCTCCTGTTCGCATTCAGGCAGCTCTCCACACGTGTCGCTTTGTTCGCCAGCCAGCAGTCTGTTCAGAGTCTCTAAGTCTCTATCACGACTCTGGCCGAGCATCATCCAGCCTCAACCAACTTGCACCGCGCCAGACACCGATCGATCCGCTGCAGCGTCGCGGCACGCCCCACCACCGCCAGCGTCTCGCCGAGCGGCGGCGTCACCGCCACGCCCGCGATCGCCACACGCAGCGGCTGGGCCACGTTGCCCATGCCCAGCTCGCGCTCCTTGGCGAAGTGCTCGATCGCGCCGTGGATGGTTTCCGGGGCCCAGTCGCCCAGCTCGGACAGCACATCGCGGACCTCGCCCAGCACCCCCAGCCCGGCCCCCTCGTTCTTGTGCAGGTTCTTCTTCACCGCCTTGGCGTCGTACTCGATCGCCTCGGTCTCCACCAGCGCGAACGCCACGTTGGCCCGCCCGTCCTTCAGCGTCTTGCAGCGCGGGCGGATGGCGGGAGCCAGCATCGCCATGTCGGACGCGCTCAGCCGATCGCACAGGGCCGGGTCGAACTCGCCCGCCCACGCCCGCCAGCGCTGCGCGAACTCGGCGTCCCCCATCCGGTTCTGGATGCGATCCGCGTTGAACGACAGCAGCTTGGCCCGGTCGAACTTGCTGGGGGCCTTGCTCAGCCCGGCGAAGTCGAAGTGCGACGCCAGATAGTCCAGATCGAAGAACTCCAGGTCCGTCCCGTCCTCGTTCTTGGCCTTCGGGTTCCAGCCGAGCAGCGCGAGGTAGTTGGTCAGCGCCTCGGGCAGGTAGCCGCTGGCCCGGAAGTCGTCCACGTCGATCTCGGGCAGGTCCACGCCCAGGTGGGCCGCGAGGGCGTTGAGCTTGTCCGTCGGCAACTGGCGCGTCTTGTCCTTCAGCCACCCTCCCCACTCCTCAGCCCCGATCGCCTCGATCGGCGACGCCTCCAGCCCGGCATCACGCACGGCCTTCTTCAGCGTTTTGTCCTTGTCCCGCTTGCTCATCTTCGAGCCGTCCGGGTTGAATATCAGCGTCATGTGCGCGTACTCGGGCGTCGGCGCCCCCAGCGCCCGCTGCAACGCCACGTGACGCGGCGTGTTGATCAGGTGCTCCTGACCACGCAGGATGTGCGTCACGCCCATCAGCCAGTCGTCCACCACCACCGCGAGGTGGTACGTCGGGTACCCGTCCCGCTTGCGGATGATGAAGTCGTCCAGCTCCGTGTCCGCGATCGTCACCTCGCCCAGCGCGTGGTCCACCACCGTGATCGGCTCGTCGGGCATCCTGAATCGCACCACGTGGTCCTCGCCGGCCGCGATACGGGCCGCGGACTCCTCGGCCGGGATTGCCAGCGCCGCCCGATCGTACCGGTACTGCACCTTGGACTCGCGTGCCTTGGCCCGGGCCGCCTCGATCTCCTCGGGCGTCTCGAACGCCGGGTAGGCCTTCCCCTCCGCGATCAGGCGCTCGATCTGCTCGTTGTACAACCCCAAACGCGCGGCCTGATTGAACGGCGCAATCCCACGCGGATCCCCCCCGATCGAACGCCCATCGACCGCTAACTCCGGCCCCTCGTCCCAGTCGATCCCCAGCCACGACAGGGCCGCGAGGATCGAGCGGGTCGCGTCGTCCGACGAACGGACCCGGTCCGTGTCCTCGATCCGCAGCAGAAAGCTGCCGCCGTCACCCTGCCCGGACTTGGCCCGGTTGGCGAACGCCCAGCAGAACAGGGCCGTGCGTGCCCCGCCGACGTGCAGGCGCCCGGTGGGCGAGGGGGCGAATCGGGTGATGACGGAACTGGGCTGGGTCTGGGCGGTCATGCCCGAAGCGTAGGTGCGAGCACCCCGCCGCCCACCGAATTCAGGTCGTACCCGCACCCGGCGCAGAGGCCACCCCGTGCCCGCAGGCGTGCCCTTCGCCGCGCGAGAATCCCCAGCACCCACGCCGGCACCACCCAGCAATACGCCAACAGCACCAGCACGAACAGGATGTTGCCGGTGTGCGCGTGGAAGCTGTAGAGCCGGTTGCCGCGTGTCCAGGTCAGCATCGGGCTCTGGTTGGCCATACGGACGAGCGGAAAGTCACCGAACCGGGCGGGGCGGTTCGTATCGGGCGTTCCGTCGGAGTTGAGGTGGTGCCCGACTTGGGACGAGTAGTTGCCGAAGTACGCCAGCGGTGGCCCGAGCACGGTATCAACAAACTCCATGTGCACTGGCGCACGGGCTCCGAGCCGAATGATCTTGCCTGAGTTCTCGTCGCTCGGAAGCGCGTCACGCAGGTCACCGGCAAGGCGACGCAGTGCATGCTCGTCGCCTCGGGCTTTGAGCGCTCCCCGTACCGTGTGCCCGCTGTGCTGCAAAGCTACCGCGCTGCTGTTTGAGAACGAGTACCAACGGTTGTCGTTGAGCTGCACACTTTGTACACACACTGCCAGCAGCACGAGGCCGAGCGCCGTGATTCGGAGACTCGCACGCCTGAACAAGCGAAACACAAGCAGCGTCACGAGCAATCCCGCACCCACCAGACCGAGCACATTGGTGTGCCACACATGCAGGATCCTCCAGCAAAACGGGTCCGCGTTCTGGTACGACAGGGTCGTGTACGTCAGCCGAGTCTCGATCCCATCCCTTTCCATGGTCGGCGGCGGGGCGTTGAGCTGTCGCACGGTCTCGAACTCGCGTCCACCGCGTCCGAACCACAACGCGATCGGAAAACCGCGAGTACGAAACGAATCGGCCATGCCCTCCTGATCGACCAGCCACGCCGCGAGTTCCATCGGTGGGTCGATGGTGAGACCGAACTCATGAGGACGCTCGCTCACATACCCGAGCAAGCGATCAAGCGGCTCCACAGGGGCTTCACCCGCCGCGATCGACGCGAGATCCGACGCGGAGAGCTCAACAGGCGGCACCGTCATCGCGTGGCTGCCCGTGCTGTAATCCGTCACGCCCTCATAGGTGGCACCGATCCCCGTCAACCACACCCGCGTCACCGGAATCGACAACGCCGTGACCGCCACCAGCGCCACCAGCAGGCACGCCCCCGGGATCAGCCTCCTCCGCGAGAGCCACCCCGGACGCGGCACCGAGGTGTCCGCCCGGTCCCTCCCGCATTCGGGGCAGGAAAGACTTTCCGGCGCGTCCACACCCGCTGTGCCAGGCTGTTCCGGCGTGTTCCCCATGCGTCTTGGCCTACCTCCGAGTCTCGCCACGGTTTCCGCCCTCGACCGGTTCTGGTATGCTGCCCTGTCGCGTCGGCGGCGACCGGCAGGACGCCGAACGCATCCGTTTCGCGCGGCAACGCCTCCCGAGCAGCCCCCAACAGGAGCCGCCCGAGGCCTCGCCGCGGACAGACCCGCAGACCCACAGGACGGGGCGTGCCAACGACGCGGCCATTCGCACCGCGGTCGGTGTGACGCTGTGTCGGCGTTGCGCTCGGCCCGCGAGAAAGGAGTCAGCCGCCATGGCTGTACGTCAACCCGAAGACATCCGCAACCTCGTTCTCACCGGCCAGTCCGGAGCCGGTAAGACACTCCTCACCGAGCGTTTGCTGATGTTGACGGGAACCATCAACCGCATGGGGTCCATCGAGGACGGCACCACCATGTCCGACTGGACCGACGAGGAGAAGCACCACCACCACTCGCTGCGCCCCTCCATGCTCCACTTCGAGCACGAGGGCCACCTGGTCAACCTGATCGACGCCCCGGGGCTGCCGGACTTCCTCGGGCACGCGATCGCCTGCTTCCCCGCCGTGGAGACCGTCTGCGTCGTCATCGACGCGGGCAAGGGCATCGAGCCCGTCACGCGGCGCATGATGAACGTCGCCGCCGACCGCGACCTCCCGCGCATGATCATCGTCAACAAGATCGACGACGAGAACGCCGACCTGGAGGCCCTGGCCGCCCAGATCGCCGAGGAGTTCGGCTCCGGCTGCCTGCCGGTCAACCTGCCCACGCCCGACCGCCAGGGCGCCGTCTCCGTCTTCGACCAGGAGGACCAGGGCGACACGCTCTTCAGCTCCGAGGCCGACGCCCACCAGGCCATCGTCGAGCAGATCGTCGAGATGGAAGACGACCTGATGAACCAGTACCTGGAGGACGGCGACGAGTCCAACATCTCCAAGGCCAAGCTGCACGACGCCTTCGAGCACGCCCTGCGCGAGGCCCACCTCGTCCCCGTCTGCTTCTGCAGCGCCAAGACCGGCGCCGGGTGCGAGCAGCTCCTGCACGTCTTCGCCAGCCTGCTCCCCCACCCGCTCGAGGGCAACCCCCGCCCCTTCCTGAAGCGCGACGAGGGCTCCGACGAGGAGGTCGAGTTCCACGCCGACGAGCAGCCCGACAGCCCGCTCATCGCCAACGTCTTCAAGATCACCACCGACCCCTTCGTCGGCAAGCTCGGCGTCTTCCGCGTCCACCAGGGCACCATCAAGGCCAAGGCCGAGGTCCTCATCGGCGGGCAGAAAAAGGGCGTCCGCATCGGCCACCTCGTCAAACGCCAGGGCAAGGAATCGGTCGAAGTCGAGGCGCTCGGCCCGGGCGACATCGGGGCCGTCTCCAAGGTAGACGACATCTTCTTTGACGCCGTGCTGCACGAGGGGCACGACCTCGACTCGCTGCACCTGCGTGCCCTGCCCCTCCCCAAGCCCATGTACGGCCTCGCCATCGAGCTCAAGGACCACGCCGACGAGACCAAGTTCGGCACCGCCATGCAGAAGCTCGTCGCCGAGGACCCCTGCGTCCGGCTCGAACGCATCTCAGCTACCAAGCAGACCGTCCTCCGCGGGCTCGGCGAGCTGCACGTCCGCGTCATCATCGAGCAGCTCAAGGAACGCTACGGCATCGAGCTGATCACCCAGACGCCCAAGGTCGCCTACAAGGAGACCATCACCGGCAAGGGCGAGGGCCACCACCGCCACAAGAAGCAGACCGGTGGCGCCGGACAGTTCGGCGAGGTCTACCTCCGCGTCGAGCCCCTCCCCCAGGACCACGAAGAAGGATTCGAGTTCGTCAACGCCACCGTCGGCGGCTCCGTCCCCCGCCAGTACATGCCCGCCATCGAGAAGGGCGTCCGCTCCGTCCTCGAGCACGGCGCCGTCGCCGGCTACCCCATGCGCGGCGTCAAGGTCGAGGTCTACGACGGCAAGTTCCACGCCGTGGACTCCAAGGAGATCGCCTTCATCACCGCCGGCAAGCGCGCCTTCATCGACGCGGTCGCCAAGGCGCACCCCGTGCTGCTCGAGCCCTTCGTCTCCGTCGAGGTCACCGCGCCCAGCAAGTACATGGGCGACATCACCTCCGACCTCTCCACGCGGCGCGGTCGCGTCATGGACACCAAGATGCTCGCCGGCGACAACGTCACCATCGTTGCCCAGGCCCCCTTAAGCGAGGTTCAGAATTATCCGACTGAGCTCAAATCCTTGACAGCGGGCTCCGGATCCTTCACCATGGACTACTCACACGACGAGAACACGCCCCCGCACGTGCAGCAGGAGGTCATCGCCGCGTTCGGAGGTCACGCCGAGGACGACTGATTGACACCACGCCGGTCGGCGCGGTCCCCGGAGGAGAGAGGGCCGCACAACCGCCGCTCGTGGAGCGCCCCGCTCGGTACACCGGGCGGGGCGTTTTCGTCTCCGCACCGCGCGGATTGTGCGCACACAACGCCCGATCACACAAATAAGTCAAACACGGACGTTGCCATCGCCCGGTTTTCAACCGCCGGACACCCAACCCGGTTGGCGCACACGACGCGACGAGATAGATTTGTGACCGCGTCCTCCCGCTCACGCCGATCCTCTCGGACCACACATGACCTCCATCCCCCCCTCCATCCCGTTCAAGGTCGCCAACGCCTACGGCGTCAAGCCCGTCAGCGTCCGACCCGTCCCGGCGCCCGCCGCCGAGACCACCTCGCAGGGCACCACGCGGCGCGCCCCGGACCAGCTCCTCGCCGGCTCCGTCCGCGCCCCCGTCAGCTTCGACGCCGCCCCCGCCAAGGCCAACACCATGGCCTTCTACCGCCACCCCGCGGACACCAACGCCGCCGCGACCGCCATCGACCTCGGACGCAAGCTCGACGTCGAGGGCTGACAGACAAGCTATCCATCCGGAGACGCCGAACCTGAGCCACGCGAAGGTTCGGACCGCGCCACACCCATCCGAATCTTCGCTCCGCTCAGAGTCGGCGTCCGGCCGGGGTTGCCCGGCACCCTTGGCACACGCCCGCCCCACCCCGCACACTCCCGAAGCCCTCCGACCTCGCCCACCACTGGGACCTCGACCCGAGCACCGTCGTCCTCAACCACGCGAGCCTCGGCACCTGCCCGCGCGATCGCGCGTGGAGCCCGGTCTCCGCCCGCACGGCGCTCCCGTCATCGGGCAACGAACGTGAACTCGATGCTCCGGAGCGGGGTGGCATGCAGGTTTGTCATCGGTGATTCGACCCGCTCCGAGCCGGACAGGCGGCTCGCGGGCACCACCCGTGCGGGCATGGAGACGACGAGACCGTCGGTATCAAACGGGTACGGGTCGAGCTCCACGACCCGGGCGTCGCGCCGCGTCCAGGCGATCGTGCACCGGTCCTCCCAGCCCCCTCGCGGGACATGACGGAGCGTGTGGTCATCCGTGTCGTTGAGCGCGAGGTACAGCGAGAACGTATCCATGAGCTGCAGCAGCCGGAGGTGGGCCCGGAGGTACGCCGTTTCCACGGCGCGGGCCATCCCGGGATCGAGCAACAGTCGGCGCGTCAGGTCCCTCTGAAGATCGGCCTGCTGCTCGAGGAACGCGCGGGTACTCTCGCGGTCCCCGACCAGCCCCTCGGCCACCTCGGGCGGCCCGAACACAAAGTGCCGCAGCGTGTCCGCCTCATTCGGGACGAGCTCCCCGAACGAGACGGCGTAGAGCCAGTACGCGTGCAGGCTCGTCAGCAGCGCGCCGTACGGGTGCGGGCCGGCGAGCCGCTCGACTCCCCGCTGCCAGCGATCGAACCCGCCCGTCCGCCAGGCCGCGAACTCGTTCTCCTCGGTCGGCGAGGCGGCCTCCCCCACCCCGATCGGGAGCCCGTCTCGCGAGCTGATCCGGGGCATCGCCTCCGTCTCCCACCAGCCGTTGTCGTGCTCGGCGATCCCGAGCACGACCTCGTCGCGCCATCGCGCGGGATCCGTCGCCCCGGGGTAGAAGCCGGGCCGGGCAAAGCCGTTCGGCCCCCCCCAGTGGGCCGCGAGGAAACCGGCGACCTGCGCGTGGTGCGGCTGTTGGACAAGCCACGTCTCATGTTCAAGGTGCGCTTTCAGCATGGTGTGCTCCTTTCGGGTTTACGTTCCAACCGTGAACCGCCGGCCGACGTGGACCGGACGCTCCGCCTCGTCGAGGGCGGCAACCGCAAAGTCCTCCATCGAGATGCGCGAAGCCCCCGACTCGTCCGTCACCAGCGTGTCGTCGCCCAGGCGGTATGAGCCCGTGCGCTCCCCGGGAGTGAGTTCGGCGGGCGGGCAGAGGTACGACCCCAGCCCGTCCAGCCGGGGCACAATCCAGTCGTGCTGCGCCTGACACGCCGTCGCGATCGGGAGGTACGCGTCAGGCAGGAACCCGGGAGCCGTCAGCACCGTGTGCCCGGGCGAGTCACGCACCCACAGCGACGCGGCACCACCGACCACGATGAACCGCGTGCCCGCGCCCCGCGCCGCCCGAACCACCGCGCCGGTCAACGCAACGAGCCGCTCCTCATCGCCATCCCGGGGACGCAGTGCAGAAATTACCACATCGTGCTCGCCGATCACTCGCTGAAGATCGTCCGCCGATTCGACGTCCCGGACCAGCATCGACACGCCGGGGCCCGACACCGACGCGCTCGGACTCCGTGTGACCGCCGTCACGCGATGCCCACGACGCGACGCCTCCCCGACCATGCGACGCCCGACGTCGCCGGCAGCTCCAAACACGATGACACGCAGACTGCGGGTGGATTCGGTTGACATGAGTGCTCCTTTCAAAGAATCTTGATGTCAAGATATCTCGTGAATGTCTCGACGTCAAGATTTATTTCTTGAATTCAAGATAAATCGCGGTACCATCACCCCATGAACCGCGTGGACGCCATTCTGGAGCAGTGGAGACGCGAGCGGCCCGACCTGGACGTCCGCCCGATGGGCCTCACCGGACGCCTCAAGTCGATCAGCCGCCACCTCCAGCGAGAGATGGACAAGACCTTCGCGAAGCACGGCCTCAACCTGGCGAGCTTCGACGTGCTCTCCACACTGCGCCGGGCTCCGCCGCCGCACCGCCTCTCGCCCGGAGGCCTGATGAACTCCACCATGGTGACCTCGGGCACCATGACCAACCGGGTAGACCAGCTCGTCAAACGCGGCCTGGTCGAACGGATCGACAACCCCGACGACGGCAGAAGCTTCCTGATTGCGCTGACCCCGAAGGGCCGCAAGGTCATCGACGCGGCCGCAACCGACCACGTCGCCAATCTGGCCCGCCTGACCGACGTGCTGTCGCCGAGCCAATTCACCCAGCTCGACCAGCTCCTGCGCCAGTACCTCGAGGCGCTGGAATCCGCAGACCAGACGGAGTGATCCTCAGCCCCACGCCCGGGTAGTCTCACCGCATGCCCAGACCCGCCCTCGCCCCTCCCTCCGACCTCGCCCACCACTGGGACCTCGACCCGAGCACCGTCTTCCTCAACCACGGGAGCTTCGGTGCCTGCCCGCGCGTCGTGCTGGAGGCCCAGAACGAGTGGCGCCGGCGCATGGAGGCCGACCCCGTCCGCTTCTTCGTGCGTGAGGTCGCCCCGGGCCTGGACACCGCGCGCGCGGCGCTCGCCCCGATCATCGGTGCCGACCCGGCCGACCTCGCCCTGATCCCCAACGCCACCACCGCCGTGGCCACCGTGCTCGACAACCTCGACCTGAACCCCGGCGACGAGATCCTCGTCAACACGCACGAGTACAACGCCTGCGTCGCCAACTGCCGCCGGGCCGCGTCCCGCGCCGGCGCCCGCGTCGTCACCGTTGATCTTCCCTGGCCCGTGTCGGACGAGCAGCAGGTCGCCGACGCGATCCTCGAAGGCGTCACCGACCGCACCCGGCTTGTCCTGCTCAGCCTCGTCACCAGCAACTCCGCGATGCGGATGCCCGTGGAACGCCTCGCCCCCGAACTCCATGCCCGGGGCATTGACATCCTCCTCGACGCCGCCCACGGGCCCGGGTGTGTCCCCATGGACCTCGCCACGCTCGGCGTCGCCTACGCCACCGGCAACGCCCACAAGTGGCTCTGCGCCCCCAAGGGCAGCGCCTTCCTCTACGTCCGCGAGGACCGGCGCACGCGTGGGGGGGGCTTCCGCCCCCTCGTCCTCTCCAACGGGGCCTTCGGAGACCTCGACGCCCTCGCCAGCGCACGCGACCGCTCCGTCTTCCACCTCGAGTTCGACTACTGCGGCACGAGCGACGTCACCCCCGCCCTCACCCTGCCCACCGCCATCGACACCCTCGCCGGCCTCCTCCCCGGCGGGCTCGACGCTGTCATGGCACGCAACCACGCCCTCGCCCTCGAAGGCCGGAACCTCCTCTGCAAGGCCCTGGGAACAACCCCGCCCGTCCCCGACCGCATGCTCGGCCCCATGTCCACCGTCATGCTCCCGCCCCACCCCGCCGACGTGCACCAGCGCGTCATGCAGACCCCCAGTCTGAACAACGACCCGCTGTGGGAGCGCCTGCAGGAGCACTGGGGCATCCAGCCGCAGGTCGTGTCGGTCCCCTACCTCCCGGGCAGTGCCGAGCCCCGCTCACGCCGCGCGGTCCGCATCTCCCCCCAGCTCTACAACTGCCCCGCCCAGTACGCCTATCTGGGCGAAGCCCTGCGGGCGGAGTTGGACCGAGAACGCGATTTCGCCTGACAAACCCCGCTCGCAGCGGACACATCGCTCGGAATCACGCACCCTCGGTGGTAGGATGACCACGAGGGAGCACACCAGCACGCCATGACAGACGGACCCGACACCATCGCCGATCAGGCCGCACCGCAGAGCGCGGCCGATCTGCCCGAGCCCGACTGTTGCACCGCCCGAGAGGTCTGCCCGAAGCTGAAGAAGCTCGTGGACTACCTCGAAGGCCTGCAGGGGCGCGCCCCCCTCGCCGACCTCGAGAAGCTCCTGGGCGAGCTCGACGTCACCGGCGAGGACCTGTGCGCCTGGCGCCGCTTCGGCACCGTCGCCTACAAGCGCAACACCATCGCCCGGACCGAGCACTTCGAGCTGCTCGCCCTCTGCTGGCGCTCCGGGCACGCCACCCCCATCCACGACCACCGCGGCTCCGCGTGCGCCTTCAAGGTCATCGAGGGCGTCGGGTGCGAGATCCGCTTCCAGCAGACCGAGTGCGGCTACGTCACCCCCGTCGGCTCGGTCCGGATGGAAAAGGGCTACGTCTGCGCCGCCGAGGACGAGGACATCCACCAGATCGCCAACACCGAGGGCGAGGGCGACGACCTGATCACCCTGCACATCTACACGCCCGCCCTCCAGAAGATCGGCACCTACGAGGCCCCCTACACCGCCAAGCGCCAGGCCGTCGAGGGCTCACCCGACCTCTACGACCCCCGCTGACCCCCCCACCCCCCCTCCATCCCCCCTCCACTCTCCCCCACGCATTCCCTCACAGGCTCATCCCGCATGAATCCGAGCGTGTCACCGGTCCGTCCCCATCGCCCCTGTGTGCGCCCTGTGGAGAACGCACGCCGAGCGAGGCGAGGGGGGGGTGAGGCACGTTTCGTGGGTTTCGTGCGTCCGCATCGGTTCTCGCGTGTTGACACCGGGCTACGAGACACGATGATGCTGGCATGACATCCCTCGCGACGGACCGCGCTACCGAATCAACCCCCCCCGCCCCCCTCGGCACCACGGCCGCCGACCCGATCGACCAGCTCGGGCTCGAGCCCCTGATCGACCCGGCCCGCCTCGCCGAGCCCGCCGAGTTCGAGCCCTCACCCGGGTGCGTGCGACTCAACCACGCCAGCTACGGCCTCTGCCCGCGCGTCGTCCGCGACGCCCGCCACGAGCTGCAGCGACGCCTCGACGCCGACTCGGTCCGCTACTTCAAGGTGGACCACGAACGCTACTGCGACCGCGCCCGCACCGCCCTGGGCAACTTCACCAACGCCCGCCCGCAGGACCTGGCGCTGGTCACCAACGGCACCGTCGCCATGGCCGCGTGCATCCGCGCCGTCGCCCACGAGGGCAAGCCCCTGGGCCCCGGCGACGAGATCCTGCTGACCGACCACGAGTACATGGCCACCTTCAACGAGGTGGACCGCCTCTGCCGCCTCACCGGGGCCAAAAGGGTCGTCGCCCCCGTCGCCATGCCCGGCGCCACGCCCGACGCGATCCTGACTTCCATCCTGGAGCGGGTCAACAGGAACACCCGCCTTGTGATCGCCTCCCACATCGCCAGCGCCTCGGGCCTGATCTTCCCCGTCTCCGCCATCGTCTCCGAGATGCGCGAGCTCTGGCCCAGCGTGCCCGTGCTCATCGACGGCGCCCACGGCCCGGGCCACATCCCGATCGACCTTTCCGTCCTCCGCCCCACCTTCTACGCCGCGAGCTGCCACAAGTGGCTCGGCACCTCCAAGGGCACCGGCTTCGTCTACGTGGACCCGGCGTGGCAGAGCCGCATCGAGCCCGTCGCGATGAGCTGCCGCGTGCACGCCAAACGCCCCGACCGAGCCCCCTTCCTCTGCGACTTCGACTACGTCGGCACCGCCGACCAGACCGCCAACCTCGTCATCCCCGAGGCGATCGCCCACTTGAAGGCGCAGCATTCAGACGGCCTCTCGGGCGTGCAGCAGCGCAACCGAGATCTGGTCCGCGCCGGCACCAAGCTCGTCATGGACGCCTGCGCCAAGGCCGGCCTCGAGATCGGCCTGCCCGTCGCCGACGAGTTCGCCGACGACATGCTCGGCTGCATGATCGCCCTCCCCCTGCCCGCACCCCCCGGCGGGGTCACCAAGGGCGACTTCTTCGACGACGCCCTCTGGGACCGCCTCTACGCCCGCGGCGTTCAGGCCCCGGTCTGGGACCTCCCCGGCGTCCACCCCCGCCTGATGCGCCTCAGCGCCCACCTCGCCAACTCCATCGAAGACTTCGAGGCCCTCGCCGCCATCCTGCCCGAAGAGCTGGCACGCGAAAGCAACAGCTAACCCCAACCACCCGCACTCAAAATTGAGCCCGGAGCGTCAGCGACGGGCCGCGCGGCACAGTTCACAACTTTCCCAACACACACTCCCACACTACAAGCAACTGCTCCCGCCCCACAGGTTTGTGCCACAACAATGAGCCCGGAGCGTCAGCGACGGGCCGCGCGGCACAGTTCACAACCTTCCCAACACACACTCCCACACTACAAGCAACTGCTCCCGCCCCACAGGTTTGTGCCACAACAAAAAGCTCGGAGCGCCAGCGACGGGCCGCGCGGTACAGTCCGCGCCATGCCACCAGCGTACTTCCTCACCTGGACGACCTACGGCACCTGGCTGCGCGGCGACCCACGAGGCAGCACCAGCGACAACGCGCGTTGGAACGCCCCTGTTTCAACCGGACACCCTCTACGACTCGAAGCCAACCGCCGCCAACTCAAACACGATCCGATCAGACTCTCGCCGAAAGAACGCGAGACGGTAACGCACTGTCTCGAAGAATTGTGCGCACACCGAGGCTGGGTCTTGATGGCGCTCAACGCGAGATCCAACCACGTCCATCTGGTTGTCAAAGCCTCCGGATCACCGAAGAAGGTCATGACCGATTGCAAGGCCTGGGCCACGCGAAGACTTCGAGAATTGAATCCGGAGCGATTCGCTGATCGGGTCTGGACGCGTCGGGGGAGCAAACGCCAACTCTTTGACGACGCCTCGATCCGAAAGGCTGTGGACTACGTACGTCGATTTCAGTGACGCAAACATCACCGCGCGGCCCGTCGCTCACGCTCCGGGCTCAAAGCTGAGTCTCACCCCATCCCGTACGCCGGCTTGATCCGGCGTTCCAGGTGCTTCATCAGCGGGTCGGCGCTGAGCTCCTGCCCGGTCGCCATCTTGTTGAGCTCGCCCGCCGGGTAGCGGCGCCCGTGCACGTGGATGTGGTTGTTCAGCCAGCCGAGCAGGTTGGAGAACTCGCCGCGTGCGATCTGGTCGTTCAGGTCGGGCATGGTGCGGTTGAGGGCCTCCCACTGCTGGGCCGCGTACAGGTTGCCGAGCGTGTAGGTCGGGAAGTATCCCAACAGGCCGAACGACCAGTGCACGTCCTGCATGCACCCCTTGGCGTCGCTGGGCACGTCGAGCCCGAAGAGCTCCTTGAACCGCTCGTTCCACGCCGCCGGCAGGTCCGCGGGCTTCAGGTCGCCCCGCACCATCGCCCGCTCCAATTCGAAGCGGAGCATCACGTGCAGGTTGTACGTCCCCTCGTCGGCCTCGACCCGGATGAACGACGGCTCGGCCGTGTTCACCGCCGCCGCGAGCTGCGCCGGGCTCACGCCGGACAGCGCGTCCCCGAAGTGCCGGTCCGCGATCGGCTTGGCCCACGTCCAGAACGCCTCGGACCGCCCGACGAAGTTCTCCCACAGGCGTGACTGCGACTCGTGGATGCCCAGCGAGACCGAGTCCTGCGAGGGCATGCCCGCCTCGCCGACCGTCTTGGGTAGCCCCTGCTCGTACAGCCCGTGCCCGCCCTCGTGCATGGTGCCGTACAGCGCGTCCGTAAAGCGGCTCTCGCGATAGCGGGTCGTCAGACGCGTGTCGCCCGGGGCCGTGCCCTCGCAGAAGGGGTGGGTGGTCGTGTCGAGCCGCCCGGCCTCGAGATCGAACCCCATCGCCGCGAGCACTTCCAGCCCGAAGGCGTGCTGCGCCGCCTCGGGCACGTTCACGTCGAGCATCGAGGTGTCCGGCGCCGTGCCGTTGTCCGCGATGTCCTGGATGAACGCGCTGAGCCGCTCACGCAGCGGGTTGAAGATCGACTCGATCTCCGCGCTGCGGGCGCCCGGCTCGTACTGGTCCAGCAGCGCGTCGTACAGTTCGCCCCCATCGGGCACGCCCAAGGCCTCGGCCTTCGTGCGCGACAGGTCCAGCATCTTCTCCAGGTGCGGGCGGAAGGCCCCGAAGTCGTCCGCGCTCCGCGCCGCCTTCCACGCCTGCTGCGCCGCCGAGCCCGCCTCCGCCAGCTCGCGCACCAGCGACTCGGGCAGCCGGGTCGCCTTCTCGTAGTCGCGCCGCAACTCGCGCAGGTCGGCCGCGGTCGGCGACCCCTCCGCGTTCAGCTCACCGTCCCCCTCGCAAATCGTCAGCAGCTCGCCCATCCGGGGGTCGGTGGACCGCCGGTGCACCAGCCCCGCCATCAGCCCGCTCTGAGCCGCCCGTGCCTCCGCGGCCTTGTCGGGCATGTACGTCTCCTGGTCCCACGCCAGCAGCGCCGAGACGGACTGCAGGTGCGACGCCTCCGCACGCATCGCGACGAGCTTCGCAAACGCCTCATGAGCGGACAGGTCGGACGGGAGTTCAGCGGTCGGCGCGGCGGTCGTCATCGGCGGGGTCCCTCCGCCCTGCCCGCTACCGGTCGTTGGCGGCGGTCTGCAGGGCGATCAGAGCGTACGCCGTGATCAGCACCTCGTCCCCCTCCATCCAGCGCTCGTGCAGCACCCGGAACGACCCGTCCTCGTTCTGCAACGCCAGCAGAGCCCGCACCAGCCCCTCCCGCCAGTCCCGCTCGCTGCCCTCGGGCCCGATCGCGTCGTCCCCCCACTCGCCCAGCGCCCTGGCCATGGCGCAGTAGTAGTAGTACCGCCCCTGGTCGCCCAGACCCGGGTTCTCGTCCAGCGTGAAGTTGGCCTCGATCCAGTCCCGGGCCGCGACCAGACGCGGGTCGTCGGCGCTCAGGTCCGCATACAGCAGGCTCTTGAAGCCCAGGTACGTCGCCGAGCCGTAGGCGCGCAGTCGCGTGAGTGTGCGCCCGTCCGACGTCACTTCCTCGGTGTACCCCGCCTGGCTCTGCCCCACGAACTCATCCACCGAGTCCGCGTTCGGCGTCGTTGCGTACACGAACCCACCCTGCTCGCTCCCATCGGCGTAGGGCTGGTCGTTCGTCTCGTCGAGCATCTGCACGCGGCTCAGGAACACCAGCGCCTTCCGGTACGCCGGGTCCTCGGTGGACACTCCCGCGTCGTGCAGCGCATCCAGGAAGAACCCCAGGTTCGACAGGTCCGGGCGCGAGTTGTTGCCGTACCCCACCCCCCCGTAGTACGGGTGCTCCGGCGGGACCGGCTCGGTGAAACCGGGCGACTCCAGCGACCCTTCGTACGACTCGTCGTACTGCAGCGTCTTCAGGTACGGCACCGCGTTCCGCACCGCCCGCGCCGCCTCGGGCGTTCCAAGCTTCGACAGCATCGAGATCGAGATCGCGGTGTTGTAATTGGGCAGGAACCCGTCGTGGATGCCCCCGTCCGGGGCGCGGAACGAGAGGACATAGGCCGCGCCGCGTGCGATGGTCTCGTCCGACGCGTCCAGGCGCGGGTCGAGCAGCATCCCCGTGAGCACCAGCGAGGAGATCGCCGGCAGTTGCGGGCCGTCCGCACGCACCCGCCACCCGCCCGAGGCGGGGTCCTGCTGCGAGCGCAGGTATTCCATCGCCCGGTCGGACGCGTCGCGTGCCCGGGCACGCAACTCCGCGTCGATCGGCTGCGCCACGCTTGCAAGCGTGACGAACGAGCAGGCGAGCACCGCTGAAATCCTTTTCATGAGCATGCCAGACGATACCGCTCCCACGCTCATCGGGTGCAGGCCGCCCAGACCACGCTCGCGACCGCCGCGGTCTCCAGACGCAGCACGTGCGTCGCCAGACGCACCACCGGCACGCCGGCCTCGCGTGCGAGGTCTAACTCCTGGGGCGACCACCCCCCCTCGGGCCCGACAAGCAGTCGTGTGGGCGTGTCCTCGCCCAGCAGCCCGCCCGCCGACCGCTCCTCGCCCGATGCGTCGAACAGCACCGTGCCCGGCGCCCGCACCGCATCCGCAAACGCGGCGGGCTCACCGATCCGCAGCATCCACGCGCGACGGCACTGCTTGGACGCCTCCAGCACCACACGATCCGCCTTGTCACGCTTCAGGTCCGTCCGCCCGCCCTGCGAGCGGTCCGACACCAGCGGCGTCCACCCGCTCGCCCCGACCTGGCTGAGCTGATCGAGCATCGTGCTCAGCCGATCGCTCCTCGGAACCGGGGCGAAGACCTCGAGTGCGGGTCTCGGCTCGGGGTGGTGCGCAACCTCCCCCGCGGCCTCGAGTTCCAGCACGGGGTGCTGCTTCCCGCCGCGGATCGAGACCACGCGTGCGTCGAGCGTGTGCCCTGCGCCGTCGAACAGCTCGACGGGATCGCCCGCCCGGAGCCGTCGCACCCTCGCCGCGTGGTGGGCCTCGTCGCCCCGGACGACGCAGGGCTGATCCGGCGTCCACCCGCCCAGGTCGGGCCAGTGGACGCGATGTGGGGTGGGGTCGTGCGGGGGGGTCATCGTTCGGAGGGGGGTTCTCGGACGGTTTCGGCGATGTGGCTGGAGTAGGCTTCCCGACCGCCCGATTGCAGTGGGCGAGACCATCATGGCGGACGACGTGACCCAAGGCAAATCCGGCGACTCTCCGAGCGTGCTCGACCCCGAGTTGGGCAAGGACGCGCCGTTGCCGCGCGACGTCGCGAAGCCCAAGGACCCGCCGGCACCGACCGTCGCCGAGGAGTCCGAGGAGCTCGACGAGGACCTGGACGCGCAGGTGGGCGAGATGATCGCCGAGGCCCGTCGCCAGGAGGACCTGGAGGACGAGCCCGAGCCGGAATCGACCGAGCCCGCGGACGAACCCGACCCGATGCCCGACGCGGACAAGGCCAGGGCCACCTCGCTGTCGGACCTGGCGTTCGAGCTGCTCGAGAGCGACCTGGACGACCACACGGACGACTTCGACGACTCGGCAACGCCCGGTGACCAGCCCGGCGCCGGCGCGACGGCCTCCCCGACCGAGACCCCCGAGCCCGAACGCCCCGCGGCGCGTGAACGCTCCGAACACGAGCACGCCGGCGTGCGGATTGCGCAGGACGCGTGGTGGCACGTGCGCCGCGTGGGCCTGATGGTCTGGCGTCGGGTGCTGCCCCTGGGTGCCCGCGGCGTGATCGAGGTCAACAAGCCGCTCGAATCGCGCAGCGACTCGCTCCGCCAGACCGTGGGGTGGCTGGCGCTGTACACCGCCTTCCTGGGCGTGTGCGTGTGGGTCTACGTGCTGCTGGTGCGGACACCCCCCGAGACGATCGCGTCGGACACGCCCGCGAGCCTGGTCGCGGAGACTCAGGGCTCCGGATCGGCCTCGCCCGTGTCGGGCTCGCTCTCCTCGTCGAGAGACGCCCGCCAGGACTGATCCAACTCTTCGAACGTGGCCTGGAAGATGAGCTGGCTCGCCTCGTCGAGCGTGGCGCCGTCGAGCAGGAACTTGAGCCACTGGTTGCGCTGGGCCGGGCGGTAGGTCTCGTCGAGCCAGCGGACGAAGTGGTGCCCCTGCAGGTAGGCCCGGATGGCGCCCGAGGGCATGCGTTCGTCGTACTCCGCCAGGTCGTCGAAGTCGGCCAGCCCGCCGAACCGGGCCATGCCCCGGACCATGCCGTCCACGCTGGGCCAGTCTTTCTCGTCGCTGGCGAGGCTCGCGGCCCGCTCGGCGGAGCCCTCCAGCACCCACCACGGGGCTTTCATGGGGCGTTCGCCGTGCGCGAACTGCACGCAATGGGCGGCCTCGTGCACGAGCACGGCGATGGGCCCGCCGGGGCCGGTCTCGCCCTCGTCGAGCGCCGGTGCCGCGAGCTTGATCGCCTCGTTCGGCTCGTTCCAGCCCGCGATCGGGGCGGTCAGCCCGGGCGAGATCGACGCGTTGAGCAGTTCCATGGTGGGGTAGAGCTTGACGGTCGCGACGGGGGTCAGCGCCTCGAAGCACGCGGCCGCGTCGGCCAGGGCGCCGGGCAGCACCTCAAGCATCGCCTCGGCCATGGCTCGGTCGTGCTCGAAGGCGAGCACGCGCGAGCCGTCCGGGGCATGCAATTCGACCTCCCAGGCAACGCCGCTGAAGACCCAGCGGATGGCCTCGGGGTTCTCGCCGACCGGGTACAGCGGCTCGAACCGGGCCCGGAACGGGACCTCCAGACGCTCGGGCGGGCGACCGGTGCGCTCCTGGTCCGCACGCGGCGTCCAGGCGAGCAGCACCTGCGCTTCCGCCCCCCCCTCCACAAGATCAATCGATTCGCCTTCAACGAGCGTGAAGTCGATCTCGGTCGGGCGACGCTCGCGCAGGTTGGTCGCCCACGCCCGCTGCTCGGCGAGCAGCAGGGGCAGATCCGGATCGACGTGGGTCATGTACCGGCCGGTGTCGGCGTTGTCCATCGCGTCGTCCATGGCGCGGACGACTTCGCGGATGCGCGACTCGACCGCGATGAGGTCGGGGGTGGCGAGGGCGGACGGGGTGAGGGTGAGGAGAGTGAGGAGGGACGTGAGAAGTCGGGATTGGGGGTGCCACGGCTTTTCTTGCAAGCCGTGCGTTGACTCGAACGGGCACGGGTTGCCCTTCGGGTCAACCCGTGGCACCCGACTTGGAACGCACGGGTTGCCCTTCGGGACAACCCGTGGCACCCGACTTTGAATGGGGGGGGTCAGAACTCGCACTGCTTGGGCGCCCTCGGGAAGGGGATCACGTCGCGGATGTTCTGCATGCCGGTGCAGTACTGGATCAGGCGTTCGAAGCCGAGGCCGAAGCCGGCGTGGGGGGTGGTGCCGTACTTGCGGAGGTCGCGGTACCACCAGTAGTCGGCCGGGTCGAGGCCCATCTTGGCGAGGCGGGCGTCGAGGACGTCGAGGCGTTCCTCGCGCTGCGAGCCGCCCACGATCTCGCCGATGCCGGGGACCAGCACGTCCATCGCGGCGACCGTGTCGCCCGGCGCCCCGTCCGTCCCGGGGTCGTTCAGACGCATGTAGAACGCCTTGATCTTGTCGGGGTAGTTGATCAGCGTCACGGGCTGCTTGAAGTGCTGCTCGGTCAGGTACCGCTCGTGCTCGGACTGCAGGTCGCTGCCCCACTCGACCGGGAATTCGAAGGTCTCGCCCGAGTCCTGCAGAATCCGGATCGCCTCGGTGTACGGCACGGTCTTGAAGGGGGTGTCGATGACGTGGCGCAGGCGGTCGAGCAGGCCCTTCTCGATCCGCTGGTCGAAGAAGGCCATGTCGTCGGCGCGACGGTCGAGCAGGTGCTGCAGCACGTTCTTGATCAGGTCCTCGGCCAGTGCCGCGTTGTCGGCCAGGTCGGCGAAGGCGATCTCGGGCTCGACCATCCAGAACTCGGCCAGGTGACGCGAGGTGTTGGAGTTCTCGGCCCGGAAGGTCGGCCCGAAGGTGTACACGCGGCTGAGGGCCTGACAGTACGTCTCGACGTTCAACTGGCCCGACACGGTCAGGTGCGACTCGCGCCCGAAGAAGTCCTCGCTGAAATCGACCTCGCCCGCGTGCTCGCCGTCCTTCCGGATCGGCATGTTGGCCAGGTCGAGCGTGCTGACTCGGAACATCTGGCCCGCGCCCTCGGCGTCGGACGCGGTCAGGATGGGGGTGTGGACGTAGTAGAAGTCGCGTTCGTCGAAGTAGCGGTGGATGCCGGTGGCGAGGGTGTGGCGCACGCGTGCGATGGCGCTGAAGGTGTTGGTACGGACGCGGAGGTGGGCCTGCTCGCGGAGGTACTCGAAGGTGTGGCGTTTCTGGGGGACGGGGTAGGTGTCGGGGTCCTCGACGTCGCCGACGAGGGTGACCTCGGAGGCCTGCACCTCGACGGACTGGCCCTTGCCCTGCGATTCGACGAGGGTGCCGCGGACCTCGATGGCGCTGGCGGTGGTGAGGTGGGCGACGACGTCGTCGTAGTTGGGCAGGTCGTTCTTGGCGACGACCTGGATGGGGTCGAAGCAGGTGCCGTCGTGGAGCTGGATGAAGGAGAGCCCGCCTCCGGCCTTGGAGTCGCGCCGCGTGCGGACCCAGCCGCGGAGGGTGACGCTTGCGCCGAGTCCCGGGGCGGAGTCGGCGGTGGCTGCGAGGGCGGCTTTGACGGTGGTGAAGTCGGCTGGGAGGGGCATGCGTTCTCTCGTGGGTGTGGTGAGAGCCATGTTAGGCGCACCACGAAAAACGCCGCCCCGGAGCATGTCCGGGGCGGCGCGTGGCAATACCAAGACGGGGCTAGACACATCCTTGAAGAAAAATCAGTACAAAAAGTTGCAGGTCACCATTATCTAAAACTCCATCGTCATTCAAATCTGCGGCCGAATCTCCAGCCAAGAATGCCGCTACAAAGTCACCGATATCACCATTATCTGCAACGCCATCGTTGTTGAAGTCTGCCACACAATCGGGCTCTTCACATTCTACACATTGAAAATCCAGATTTAAAATCGCACTCGCCAGATCACTTGATGCCTTTACCATGCCGCCTCGCGACTGATAATTCGACAGTGGGACCATTGTCCCACCAGTACCGTCCGCCATATCTTGTGCATATTGCAGTGTTACATCATTTGATGTTTCCATCATCGCCGTGACCACGAAAACACCGTTCTCAGTTTCGTTTGCAACGGTAATGGCATTTGTAACAGAATCCGTATCATCCTGATCGATAATCCATGGGGTACCACCGGGACCACCAACGAGAATGTTGGGACTAGCTGGCTGCAATTCGACCCCGTCACCATTGCAAGCACCTTCGTCGGCAAGTACGACAATCACTCTGGCACTCGCTGTCTCCCAGAAATGGACTGAGCGATCATCTGCGACAAGAGCAACTCCCTCCCCCCAGCTTTCCGAGTTCAGTTCTGTTCCACAAGCCATGGGTCCAGGGATCGATGGGTTGATCCCGTTCGCGGTATCCTTGAGCGGGGTCGCCCCAAATATCGGCGGGTATTCTTTAGAGGTGGTGTTGGGGTTCTCTGCAAGGTAGTACCGCGTAGTCCTAGATGTCGCGTTACGGTCTAACAAGACGAACTCGGTGGCATCGAGTAACGAGTCAAGCTCACGCCACCGGTCCGTCATTGATCCCGAACTGTCGAGTAAAAAGACCACGTCGATCTTGCACTCTGCGCTATCGGCAACGGCATTTCCGTCACAGTCTGTATCGCAAGGTGCGGGCTCGCCAGCTTGGGGAGGTACATCTGGGAGCCCGTCTAGGTCCGCATCACCCCAGTTACCGAAGAGAATGTCGAGGTCATCGGGAATGCCATTCTCGTCGCAGTCACTCTCGCCACCGGCGAATGCTGTTTCGAGGGTGTCGTCGGGTATGCCATTCTGATTCAGATCCGCGCGCCCACCCTGGTTCGGGTATTGGCTATACTTTCCACTCTCATCAATGTCGACAGAATCGGGGACTCCATTGCCATCCACGTCGGGTTCACAGGAATCCGGTAAGCCGTTGCTGTTATAATCTTCAAAGCCAGATTGCCCGACAAGTTCCCAGTCGGCTAGCCCGTTATTGCAACTGTCATGGTATTCGAAGGCGCCGATATCGACTCCGGTACCTGCCATGCGTTCGCGACCGCCAAGGTCAACAGGCATATCCACGGTGGGCAGTCCATCTTGTTCTGGGTCAAGGACGACGTAGGACGCGAATGCATCATCGCCTGCGTCGATTGCAGGTGAGCCTGTTGCGAGACGGTAGTCACCGTTCAAGGCGTCGTGGTAGCCGATGGTGCCATTGGTAAGGTTGCCGCTCCCGTCGCCGCCCCAGGTGTCGTTCTCAAGGTACGAATTCTGCACCGTGACTCCGATGTCGGAGAAGCGGAATGCATCGTAATTGGTGAAGATGCAGTTGGCCACGAGGGCGTCACGGGCATCGGAAGTTGTTCCGCCCGAGGTGGGATAGAACTCGTCTGGCCATTCCTCACTAGTGCCGCTCGATGAGGTGAGACCGTCAAAAGTACAGTTCCTGAATTCGAACCGGCGAGTGAGGACGAGTCTGAAGTCATTGCTGACATTTCCCGCGGTATACGAAAGGAAGAATCCGGCAACATTGGTGACTAAGCAATTATCCATGAATAGTCCGCCGGAACGCAATAGAGCAAGGTCGCCTTCACTCTCCCACCATGGTCCAAAGAAAGGATCGACGCAACTTCCGGGGTTTTCGTGTCCGCGGACGTTCTCAATCTTGCAGTTTTGCATTGTCACAACTCCCGCAACCTTGCCAAGAGGCGGGCTGAATCCATTCACAAACGCTGGTTCATCCTCGCAACAGAACCCAGTGCCGCAGCCCTGTGAAGCGTCGCCAAATTTTGCGACGCTTTCCCCTACGTTTGCGATGGCGTATATGTTTTCGAATACGCAGTCGATAAGTATGAGAGGCTCGACTGTGCCAAGCAATGTGTTACTGTTCTGCACAAGTGAGGGCTTCGATTGAAATATCCCCCTTTCGCAAGCGATATTTCGGAAGTTGATTCGAGAAAACCTTGGCCGCGCACTCGGCGATGAAAAGCCGTCGAATCTGAGATCGATCATCGGTTGCGCAGGAGATTGCCCAGCATTCCCATCCCCACTCCACACAAACCCGCCTTCAATGGCAAAGCCGTCAATCCTTGTATTTGAAAATAGCTCTCCCTCTGCCACAATTAGGCCATATGAATTCTCGTAACGATTGAAGAGTAAGTCTTCCAGATTCGCAAGGTCAGGATTGTCGTTCCCTGCAAAATCCGTTGTAATCAGCGATTCGAATGCGGCTAGATCACGTTCGTTGGCACTCCCACCGGGTGCCAACCCCCTGAATCCGCCTAAGAGATTCACATCTGGGACGAGTTCCAAGACATCGGTCTGGATGATGCCGGGCAAGTAGACGCCCCCTGCGACACGGATCTCCGTAACAGGATCGACCGGAGCTGGATCACTGCTGTTGTGGATTGCGGCGTCTTCAAGGGCGTCGTAAATGGTTGCATAAGCAGTAGCCCAAGATCCACCATCCTGAATGGGACCAGATGAATCGTCATCCACGTACAGAATTGGCTGACCAAGCCCGGATTGGCATACTACTGCCAGTGCGCACGCTGCTAAAATCCCGTTCGTCATTGTGACCTTTCCATTCGCCCCCCTCGTACCAGTTTCCTTGCACTGCCCATACTAACTACTGAGTAAGCACAATGCAAAGTGGCCTCTGGATTTATGACGACAAGACTGACAAAAACAAAAACCGCACGAATGCGGCTTTTTGGTCACACAATTTTATGGAATTAACTCAGAACTGTGCGAAGTCGATCCAGCCGTAGTTCGGTCGGTCGTTCGAACTGCCGCTCGCGTAATTCTGATTGATTCCCCACAGCTGCCAGAATTTGGTCGGCAGGCCACGCCCATCACGCAGAATCGGGGCGCCCTTTGCGTAGAAATCTAGCTGCTTTGTAGTTTTGTTCTGCTCAGAGCTGTCTTCTTCTGAGCCAAGAACTTCGCTGTCGCCGTTCACTGTGTCAAACAATTCGGCGGTCGCGTCCTTATACAGGATGTGGCCCGAACCATTGTGACGGTCGGTGAACTCGTCGACGTTCGCCCAGTTCCCGTCGGGGTATTTCTGGTTGTAGAACTCGGTGTGCTCCTCGACGAACATAGGCATGGTCCGAAGCCTGCTAAGGAATTCCCGCCCGTCGTCGATCTCGAACCGACCGATCGCGGGCCGCTGTCCGTAGTTCTCCTGCGCCGTCCGGTCGATATAGTAGAGCGTCTGTTCCTTGTCGAGGCGCAACCCCTGCATACCCGCAAAGAGCGTGTAGTCAAAGTCGACTTCGGAAGACTGCCCGGACTCTGAAAGTTCGGAATTCACTTCGCCGGAGATGGATCGCCGCTTGTTGGTGGGGCACTCCATGATGTCGCTGACACCGTCGAGGTAGTCATACAACGGCCCAGGCTTCAGTCCCGTGACTGACTCGGTCGGATCTGCTTCGACACGAGCCCAACCGTAGATCTCAAGGGCGGGATCGTTATCGATGTTGGCTCTACCCTGGAAGGGCCAGATCCGATCGTCGCTATCGCCGGCGTAGAACTGGGTCGCGACGCCGATCTCGCGCATGCGCTGCATGCAGACCACCTGCTGGGCGCTCGCTCGGGCCTTGCCCAGCGCGGGCAGCAGGATCCCGATCAGCAGCGCGATGATCGCGATCACCACCAGGAGTTCGATCAGGGTAAAGCCCGCGTGTGCGACGGACCGGATCGGCCCCTTGCGTCGCCCCCTCGGCGAGTGCAGCAGTTGCATGTTGTGCTCCCTCAAGCTGGCACGCGAGCCCCATAGCCGGCGTGTATACCGCATTCTAGCAGCGCCCGGACCCGTCGGAAAGCCCATTCCTGTAACTGTTTCAGGATTTTTCCGAGGCCGCCAGCATTCCTGTACGCCCCGAAATCCGGTCGGTTCGGGCCCGATTCGCAGGACCGATCATGTATCTGATTGGCCCGCGTTGGCATTCAAGTCACTGGCTCTGCATGGCTTACGGGTCGTGGCCGTGCGTGCCGGTGAACACTGCGCGAGGTGGAACTTGTGCCGGGAGGGGGGGGGAGGGGGGTTATCTGGCGATGTCGATCCAGCCGTGGGTGAATGCGGCTCCGCGCCCGAGCGCCTGGTTGTGCTGGGCGTAGACCTGGTAGTACTGCACGGGCCCGAAGGAGTTGGCTCGGATGGCGGGTGCCTTGACGTAGAAGTCGTTGGCGACGAGGTCGATGTTGGGCTCCTGGGCGTTGGGGCCGTCGGGGATCTGGCCCGCGTAGGAGTTGAAGAGCTCGGCGGAGCCGTCGATGTTGGTGGCGTGCCCCTTGCCGTTGTGGCGCGCTGCGAACTGGTCGAGGTTGCCCCACTGCCCGTCTGGGTACTGCTGGTTGTACCACTCGGTGTGCTCCTCGACGAAGACTGGCATGACGCGCAGGCGGGTGAGGCGGCGTTTGCCGTTCAGGTCGTTGTAGAAGGGACGGGCCCGGTGCCCGGAGAGCTCCGAGTCGGTGCGGTCGATGTAGTACATCGTGCGTTCGAGGTCGGCCCGGGCGCCCTGGACACCGGTGATGAGGGTGTAATCGAAGTCGATGAGGGTGTCGGAGCCGTCGTCGTAGAGGTCGGTGCGTTCCTGGTAGTCGGTGGTCTGGCGCTTGTTGGTGGGGCACTCGAGGATCTCGTCCACGCGGTCCACGTAGTGGTAGACGGGGCCGGCGGTGTAGCCGGTGGGGGAGTCGGTGTCGCGGATGCGGGCCCAGCCGAAGGTGCCGGTCTGCATGGGCCAGATGCGGCTGTCGTGGTCGGCGGCGTAGAAGCTGGTGGCGGTGCCGAGTTCCTTCATGCGCTGGAGGCAGACGAGCTGCTGGGCGGTGGCGCGGGCCTTGCCGAGCGAGGGGAGGAGGATGCCGATGAGCAGGGCGATGATCGCGATGACGACCAGGAGCTCGATGAGGGTGAAAGCGTTTCCGGCTCGCCCGGAATGAGAGCGTTGAGAGGTGGGTTGCATCTGAGTCCCTCGCTTGGAGTCCACGCCGCGGGACGCCGCGTGAAGTGGGCGTCCGGCCCTATCCTAACAATTCTGGCGCGATCCCGAAACCCCCTGCCGACGCTTCCGAGCCCGCATCTTTATGCCCGACAAGCCCTTCCAGCCCGAGAACGCCCCGCCCCACCCGTTGGGGATGACGCACGAGGCGTACGTGGAGGCCTGCCGCGTGGTGGGGATTGGGTCCGGGAAGGCGACGAACCTGTACACGGCGTTCTATCGGGAGGGCGTGGACAAGACGGGGCTGGACGAGACGTCTTGGGGTGGGCTGACGTGTGGGGGGCCGGTGTGGGGGGGGATGCCGCCGATCGTGCGGAGCCACACCGAGGAGGTGGAGGAGGGGACGGTCGAGAAGTTCTGCCAGCGCGTCGGGCGTCCGGAGACCGGGAGGCTGGCGTCGGACGAGCGGGTGGAGCACCTGGACATCGAGAGCGTGATCATCCCGATGGAGGGCCAGACGGGTCGGAAGACGACGACGCTGTGCGTGTCGAGCCAGGTGGGGTGCGCGATGGGGTGCGACTTCTGCGAGACGGCGCAGATGGGGCTGATCCGGAACCTGACGCCGGCGGAGATCGTGGCGCAGTGGTGGGCGGCAACGCACGAGCGCGGGGCGACGATCGACAACATCGTGTTCATGGGGATGGGTGAGCCGCTGGATAATCTCGACAACGTCTTGGCGGCGATTGCGTGCCTGACGGACCGGTACGGGCCGAACGTCGCGATGAGCGGGGTCACGATCTCGACGGTGGGGCGCGTGGACGGGCTGAGGAGGCTCGTGGAGGTGGTGAGCACGCCGGGGTGGAAGCGCTTGGGGATTGCGCTGTCGGTGAATGCGCCGAACGACGAGGTACGCAACGCCATCATGCCGCTGAACCGGAAATGGGGGATGGCGGAGTTGCAACAGGTAATGCTGGACTTCGCGGCGACCCGCGCCAAGGGACGCAAGATGATGTTCGAGTACGTGCTGATCCCGGGGGTGAACGACGCGCCCGAGCACGCGGACCAGATCGCGGAATGGATGCGCCCGTTCGCGCGTCAGGGGGGCAAGAGCCATCTGGGGTTGCTGAACGTGATTCCGTACAACCCGCGGCGGGACTCGCCGTGGCCGGCGCCGGAGGAGGCGGACGTGGATCGGTTCGTGAAGCGGGTGGGCTCGCACGGGATCTTCGTGAAGCGCCGGCGGACGAAGGGGCGGAGCCAGATGGCCGCGTGCGGGCAGCTGGGGACGGCTGAGATCCGGAAGCGGAAGTTTGTGGGGGTGAGTGTGGATGGGGGTACGGGCGGTGGTGCCGCGAGAAGTGAGACCACCTGATGGCTCCGAAGCCTCGGCAGTGGCGACGGCTCTTTTGGGAGGTCTTGCCGGCGTATCTGGTGCTCGCCCTGCTTTCGACCTGCGTCGTCGAGCTTCCCAGTTCGCCGCTTGAGCGGCCGAGTGCGACACCGACCTCCGACGTCCCCGTCTTCACCGCTGCGGGTGCACGCGAAGATCGGCCGGCGTGGATCGCGTACAGGCGTTGGGACCCCGAAACCCCGGCCGCGGATGCGACCCCTGTGCTTTGGTTGCACGGTTCGCCGGGCGGGAAAGACAACTTCGATGCGATCGCGCCGCGCCTGGCGGAGGCGGGTCGAGTCAATGTGGCTCCTGATTTGCCCGGCTTTGGCGAGAGCACCCTGATCCTGCCCGACTATGGCGCGGAGGCACACGCACACGCCGTGCTCGCCCTGATGACCGCCCTCGAGATCGATCGTGCCCACGTTGTGGGCTGGTCCAACGGCGGAGCGGTCGCGTTGCACATGGCCGATCTCGCCCCGGACCGGATTGCCAGTGTGACGATGCTTGCCTCGGTCGGCGTTCAGGAGACCGAAGGATCCGGTAGCCGTGCATTCGAGCGTGCCAAGTATGTTGCGGGACTCTTCGCGTTTGGGGCTGTCCAGCTCGGGTCGCCCGACTTCGGACTCTTCGGACAATCTTGGGACTTGAACTGGCTGCGTAATTTCAGAGACACCGACCAGCGTGCCCTGCGCCCGATCATGGAGGGTCTGGAGACACCGACGCTGATCCTGCACGGCCGGAATGACTTCCTGACGCCGCACTGGGGAGCGGAGCGGCATCACGAGATCATGCCGACGAGCCGGCTGGTGATGCTGGACGCGAGCCACTTCATGCCGTTCCTGGAAGTTGACGAATCGGCGGCGGTCCTGAACGAGCACTTCACCCGCCACGACACTCCCGGCGAGGCCCCGCTGACAGACTACGACAACCGGGCCCCACTCCCCGAACGGCGCGGCGTCGCACGCGGGATCGAGTGGGTGGGGGTCCACCTGCGCGACACGCCCTGGTGGGTGCTGGTGCCCGTGATCGCGGGGCTGGCGCGCTGGCGTCCGATGCTGACGGTGGTGGTCGTCGGGATGTACGTGGGGCGGACGGACCTGGACATCGGGGTGGCGTGGCTGGGCATCTGGTTGGGGCGGATGATGCGTCCGGTGACGGTGTTTGATGTGCCCCGCTGGCCGCTGGGGTGGCTGACGCGGATGATCGGGTCGATCGCGGCGTTGTTCGCGGTGTTTCTCGCCGAGCAGGACACGTTCTCGTGGCGCATCGGGCCGGACGACCTGACGCTGCGGTACGGGGTGGTTGGGCTGCTGGCGTGGCTGGTGCTGGGGCCGGTGCTGCTGCACGTGCTGGTGCGGGTGTGCCGCCTGAAAGGGCGGCAGTACCTGCTGCGGACGTGGAGCCGGTGGACGAACCACGAGTGGTGGGTGTGCACGTGGATCTACATCAGCGTGTGGCCGCTCTGGGTGCGCCGCGTGTTCACGAGGCACGGGCCGTGGTCGTTCACCGCGGCGAACCCGGGCATCGGGAACGGGGGCGGGTTCGTGGACGAGTCCAAGGACGCGATCCTGCGGGCGCTGCCGGACGACGCGAACGTGCTGGCGTTCCACGCGATCGGGCCGGAGGGGACACCCGAGGAACGCGCGGCCCGGGCGCTGGAGGCGGTTGAGACCAGTCCCGAGCTGGGCGGGTTCCCCATCATCTGCAAGCCGGAGACGGGGGAGAACGGAAAGTCGGTGCGCCGTGCGAAGAACGGGGACGATCTGCGGGCGTACTTCGGGCGGATCAGCCGGACGGTCCAGTTGCAGAAGTACCACCCCGGGCCGTGCGAGTACGGGGTGTTCTGGGTGCGGTCGTCGGACGCGCCCGAGGGGCGGGCGGGGGTCATCACGGGGGTCTGTCGCAAGCGGTTTTTGAGCGTGACGGGGGATGGCACGCGGACGTTCGGGGAGCTGATCCTGGCGCACCGGCGGTTCCGGTGCCAGGCGAAGGTGTTCCACCAGCGTCACGCGGCGCGGTGGGACAGCGTGCTGCCCGAGGGCGAGTCGGTGACGCTCGGGCTGGCGGCCAACCACGTCCAGGGGGCGAAGTTCGAGGACGCAAGCGAGATCGTGACGCCCGACCTCACGTCGGCGATCGATCGGCTGGCGTCGGGGTTCCGGGGCGAGGGTGGCGGCGGGCTGGACTACGGGCGGTTCGACCTGCGGGCGACGTCGGAGGAGGCGTTACAACGGGGCGAGTTCGGGGTGATCGAGCTGAACGGGGTGACGTCGGAGCCGATCCAGCTGTACGACCCGCGTCTGTCGTTTCTGCAAGCCTGGGGCATCCTGCGGGCGCACTGGAAGCACCTGTACCGGGTGGCGGACGACCGGATCGCGGCGGGGGGGACGCCGCTTTCGACGCGGGAGGCGTTGCGGCTGTGGCGGAGGGCGAAGCAGCGCGAGGCGATTGTGTCGGATTGAGTTGGGGGTGAGGGCAGACACGGGTTGAACTGGGTTCAACACGTGGGCCCCTACTTTGGTTCGGAACACGGGTTGCCCTTTGGGCCAACCCGTGGCACCCCGCTTTGGTTCGGAACACGGGTTGCCCTTCGGGTCAACCCGTGGCACCCCGCTTGATTCAGTCTTCGAGTTCGACGACGACGTGGTAGGCGGTGGTGGGCACGTCGGTAGCGTCGTAGGCGGCCCAGAGGTCGGTCTGCCCGGCGGGGATGGGGACATTGCGCAAGACGGTCCATCGCGAGTCGGGGCTGACCTCGGCTGAGAACCGGGCGTCGTTGAGGGCGAGGGTGAGGGTGCCGCGTGTGTGGTCGGAGTCGGCCAGGACGCGGACGGTGTAGGTGCGGTCCTCGTCGGCGTGGAGCTTCCACACGGCCTGGTCGAAGTCGCCCTCGAACCAGCGGCGCGAATCCTGGTGGGTGAGGGTGGTTCGTGGCTCTTGCACGGTGCCGATGACGATGCGGGGCGGGTCGTAATTGTCCGGGCGGGTGGTGCTGACGTCGGTGTACCAGGCGTCGTAGGCGCGGAGCATCGAAGCGAAGCGCTCGGGGTGCTCGTCGGCGAGGTTGGTCTGCTCTGTCGGGTCGTTCTCGAGGTCGATGAGCATGATCTCGGAGGTGTCGGACGCGGCCTGGAAGTTGAAGCCGGAGCTTCGCACCAGCTTCCACCGGTCCCCCACCACCGCGAAGTTGTGGCGCGGCGAGGGGACGTCGCCACGGTGTGACTGGAAGAACAGGAATCGATCGGACCACGCTTCCCGGGCGGGCTCGCCTGTCAACAACGGGGCGAGCGAGCGTCCGTCCATCGGGTTGGTGCACAGGGCCTCGACCTCGGAGCCGTCGAGGCCGATGAGCTCGGCGAGGGTGGGCAGCAGGTCGTAGTGGGCGGCGAGGGTGTCGATGGTGCGTCCGGGCTCGAGCACGCCGGGCCAGCGGATGTAGAGGGGCGAGCGGAGCCCGCCCTCGAGCGTCATGGTCTTGCGCCCGCGCAGGCCGGCATTAAAGTGCGGGATGCGGGGGCCGTTGTCGTGCAGGTAGACGACGATGGTGTTGTCGGCCAGGCCGCGCTCGTCGAGGTGGGCGAGCAGGCGTCCGACGTTGTCGTCGATGTTCTCGCACATGGCGTAGACACGGGCGAGGTCGTCGGCGAATCGGTCGGGGTCGGCGACGTGCGAACGCAGGTCCATCGCCGCGTACTTCTGGTAGAGGTCCTCGGGGACGTCGTGGTAGGGGTCGTGGGGTGTGTTGGTGGGGATGTAGGCGAAGAAGGGGCGGTCGGCGTCGAGCGCGTCGTCGATGAACTCGAGCGCCGCATCGAAGAAGACGTCGGTGCAGTACCCCTCGGTGTTGACCTGTTCGCCGTTGCGGAAGAGGATGGCGTCGGTGTAGCGACGGTCGTTCTCGGGCGGCTCGGAGGGCTGGGCGAGGCCGCCGCCTCGGTGGACGAGCACCTCGTCGAAGCCCTGGTCCTGGGGTCGCATGGGGTAGCAGTCGCCCAGGTGCCACTTGCCGAAGAGGCCGGTGGCGTAGCCCGCGCCCCCAAGCACCTCGGCCATGGTGACCTCGTCCGGGTCCATCATGGACCGCCCGACCCAGGTGTCCACCACGCGCGTGCGGTAGTTGTACCGGCCGGTCATGAGCGACGCACGCGTGGGCGAGCAGACGGGGCTGACGTAGAAGCGGCTGAACGAGACCCCCTGACGGGCCAGCGCGTCGATGGCGGGCGTTTCGAGGTGCGGGTTGCCGGTGATGGACAGGTCGCCCATGCCCTGGTCGTCGGTGATGATGAGGACGATGTTGGGTCGTGCGGCGTTGGGCTCGTCGGCGCGAGCGCCGAGCGTGGCGAGCACGAGGCAGAGGCATGTGAGGGACTTGGGCATCGCGTACCTCCGGCCCCCCACTTCTCGGTGAGACTACCCGAACTGGGGCGTGGTGGGCATGGGGCAGCCGGCCTTCATGCGTCGGCGGTAGCGCCGGCGGGCGAAGAGGGCGTAGAGCCGGTCGAAGACGGGGCGGAGGAGGGGCCACCCGGTCGGCGCCCAGAGCCATCCCCACCCGAGCACGTCGTACCCACGCCGGAAGACCTCGTTGCCTTCGACCAGTTCACCGGCGCGAGGTCCGGCGAGGATGCGCCCGTGGATGGAACGCATGGCGGTGTCGAAGGTCAGGCCGGTTTCGGCAGTGGTCTGCTGGAATCGGGGGGATCCGATATCGGTGAGCCGCAGCCGGCCGCCGGCGCGTCGTTGGTCGAGCCGGGCCATGATTCTGGCCTCACGCGAGCACAGGCCGCAGCCTGCGTCGATGAAGATCTCGAAGCGTGCCTCACTCATGGGTCCGGTTTCGGCGTACCGCGTCGGTGGGATGCGGAAATTAGAGAAACGGTGCGGGTGGGATTCGAACCCACGGAACCCTTGCGGGTTCGCACGATTTCAAGTCGTGTGCCTTCAACCGCTCAGCCACCGCACCGGGAGTGTGGCGATTCTAGTCCCCGGGTGCGGGGCCCCGCGTTGCGATATCATCGGGCGCAGGACCAGGAAGCGGGGACGAGATGGGCAGTCAACACGTCGCAGCGGACGAGACGCCGGAAGCCCGGCGGGGCTTCCAGTGGCGGCTGCTGCGAGACCTGGACGCGTTGCAGCGGATGATCGACGAGGGGCTGTTCGACACGGGCCCGCGCCGGATCGGTGCGGAGCAGGAGCTGTGCCTGATCGACGAGCGCGGGGCGCCGGCGCCGGTGGCGATGACGCTGCTGGAGCGGATCGCCGACGGGCGGGTGGTGCCGGAGCTGGCGCGGTTCAACCTGGAGATCAACGGGTCGCCACGCGTGCTGACCGGCGGCTGTTTCGGGGCCATGCGTCGCGAGTTCGACGGGCTGCTGGACCGGATCCGCGAGGTGGGCGAGCCGCTGGGGGTGCGTCCGGTGCTGGTGGGGATCCTGCCGAGTGCGCAGGGGGAGCACGTCACCCGGGAGTTCATCACGCCGCTGCCCCGCTACCGCGCGCTGGACCGTCGCCTGACGGAGATGCGTGGCGGGGGGCACACGCTCCGGATCCGCGGGATGGACGAGATCTCGATCACGCACGGCTCGATCATGAGCGAGGCGGTGAACACCAGCTTCCAGGTGCACCTGCAGGTGAGCCCGGGGGAGTTTGCGCTGGCGCACAACGTGGCGCAGCTGGTCGCGGCGCCGGTGCTCGCGGCCTCGACCAACTCGCCGTTCTACCTCGGGCGCCGGCTGTGGGCCGAGACGCGGATCCCGATCTTCGAGCAGACGGTGGACACGCGTCGGCCCGAGTTCCACGAGCGGCGCGACGTGGGGCGGGTGCGGTTCGGTGAGCGGTGGGCGACGTCGTTCCTGGACCTGTACCGCGACGACGTGGCCCTGCTGCGGAGCGTGTGCATCGACGAGAGCGACGAGGACTCGCTGGCGGAGCTGGACGCGGGGCGCATCCCGGCGCTGCGTGCGCTCAACATGCACAACTCGACGATCTACCGCTGGAACCGTGCGTGCTACGGCGTGAACGAGATGGACGGGAAGAAGGTGCCGCACCTGCGGATCGAGAACCGGGTGCTGCCGGCGGGCCCGAGCACGCTGGACGAGGTGGCGACGGCGGCGTTCTGGATCGGGCTGATGCTGCACGGGATGGCGGCGTGGGCCGACCTGACCGAGCGGATGGACTTCGATGATGCGCGGGCGAACTTCACCGCCGCGGCCCGACGCGGGCTGCACACCAAGGTGCAGTGGCTGGACGGGGAGACGCACGCGTTGGACCGGCTGATCCTCGATCGGCTGCTGCCACTCGCCGCGGACGGGCTGGCGGGGGCCGGGGTGGACGAGAAGGAGGCGTGCGAATTGCTCGATCTCGTGTCGGCCCGGGTGGCGTCGGACCGGACGGGGTCGCAGTGGCTGCTCGGTTCTGTGCGTGCCCGCGGCGGGGCGAACGCCTCGAACCTGCGCGCGGTGACCGCGACGCTCGCCGACCTGCAGGAGTCCGGACGCTCGATCAACGACTGGCCCGAGGCCTGCGACCAGCCGGGCCACGCCCCGCACGAGGACCTCTCCGCGATGACCGTGGACGAGGCCATGACCAGCCGGCTGGTGACGGTGCGCCCGGACGACCTCGCGGCCTTCGCGCGGCGCCTGATGGCCTGGCAGCGGATCCACCAGGTCCCGGTCGAGGACGACGAGCACCGCCTGCTTGGCGTGCTGGAGGCGGGGGCGTGCGAGGGGCTCTCGGAGGACCGGCTGGCCACGGCGACGGTCTCGGACCTGATGCGCGAGCCCGGGCCGTGCGTGGAGGCGGGCAGGCTCGTCTCCGGCGTCGCCTCGGTCATGGACTCCACGGGGCTCGACGCGGTGCCGGTGGTGGTGGACGGGCGGCTGGTGGGCATCTTCACCCGGACGGACCTGACACGCCTGCGAGCCCGTCGCGACCGGGACGCCGATGCGGGCTGAGGGGAGTGCCAGCGTGACCGCCGCCGACCCCGGTCGGCGCGCGGACGGCCACGCCGAAGCCGCTCCCGGGGCGGACGGCATGGTGCCGGAACGTCGCCTGATCGACCGGATCGTCGCGACACGCCCCGGCCCCACGCTGGTGCTCGTCGGCGCGGTGCACGGGAACGAGCCCGCGGGCGTGATGGCGGTGCGGCGCGTCGCGGACGCCATCCGGGCCGGCGTGACCCCGCTCCTGCGGGGCGAGCTGGTGGGCCTGATCGGGAACGTGCACGCGTTCGAGTCGGACGACCCGGCGATTCGGTACCTGGACCACGACCTGAACCGGGCCTTCACGACCGAGCGCCTGGAGCGGGCCCGCACGCTGACCCGCGCGGAACGCACGGCCGAGGAGGACGAGGCGCTCGAGTTGCTGGGAGCGCTCGACGGGATCGCGGCGCACGCCCGCGGGCCCGTGCACCTGATCGACCTGCACACGACCTCGGGCGCGTCCGTCCCGTTCTCGGTGCTGGGCGATTCCCTGGCGAACCGTGCGCTGGCGATGTCACTCGGGCTGCCGATCGTGCTGGGGCTCGAGGAGGACCTGCCGGGGGTGCTGTCGGACTACACCTCGGAGGAACTCGGGTTCGTGTCGCTGCTGGTCGAGGGGGGGCAGCACGACCTGCCCGCGTCGGTGGACACGCTGGAGTGCGCGGCGTGGGCGGCGCTGCACGAGATCGGGTGCGTCCGCCTGGACCCGGCGCGGATCGCCTCGGTGCGACAGCGCCTGCGACGCGCGGCCGGGGTGCGGGCCGGGCGGGTGTTCGACCTGCGGTACCGCGAGCCCGTGCTCGACCCGGGGCTGACCATCCCGTCCAGGCTTCGGAGCTTCGATCGGGTCGTCGCGGATCACACGCTGCTGGCGATCCAGCACGGGCAGGACCGCGTCGCGCCCGAGTCGGGCGTGCTGCTCATGCCGAACCGGCAGCGGTGCCCGCGCGAGGGGGACGACGCGGCCTTCATCGCCCAGCCGATCGGGCGGGCGTGGCTGACGCTCTCGGCGTGGCTTCGGGGCGGGCTCACGCACCGGCTGCTGCCACGCCTGGCGCCGGGCGTGCGGAAACGCCCGGGACATCCGAACGACCTGCTGGTCGCGCCGGACGTCGCGGCGGTATTCAAGCGCGAGCTGTTCCACCTCCTGGGGTACCGCCTCGTGCGACGGGGCGACGAGCACCACCTGCACGGCCGGCGCAGGGTGCGGGCCGCGCTGCGGACGCTCGCACGCTCGCTGGTCACGATTCTCACCGGCGTCTTCCGCGGCGGGGAGCGGGGCGTGCTGGGCGTGCTGGGCGAGGAGCGAGTCGAGGACTGGGTGGTGCGCCGGAGGCGGCTGGACGTAGAAATCACCCCGGCCGCATCAGCGGCGCCGTCCGATCAGTAAGAAATGGAACCGGCCGTTCGCTCCGGGGGCTCGGTGCTCAGCACCCCTGGAGGAATGCCACGACGAACGCGCCGATGTCGCCGTTGTCGAGGATCCCGTCGCCGTTGAAGTCGGCCGCGGCACCGCCGGCAAGGAAGAGCACGACGTACGCGCTGATATCGCCGTTGTCGAGAACCCCGTCACCGTTGACATCGGGCTGGCACACGGGCGCGGACCCGACGGTGACCGAGACGTCGTCAACGAAGAGCTGGGAGAAGCCGCCAACTACGGCGCCGGTGGTGGCGGTCAGGGTCAGCGTGACGCCGGCGGAGACGTCGGCGGCGGCGGTGGTGGTGAACTGGTAGAACTGCCAGGTGTTTTCCGGCGGGAAGAGCGGGGCGCCGCCGAGGATCTCGGCCTTGGTCACGCCATTGGTGGTGCTCTCGGAGAAGAACTCCGCGAAGTTCACGCCACCCTCGCCGTTGCTGGCCTTGGCCCAGAAGGAGATGGTGATCTCTTCACCCGGCTGGACCACGCCGGCGCCGATGTTGGTCTGACGGATCAGCGCGGCACTAGCCTCGCCGAAGTTGTCGAGTTGCCCGCCGAAGCTGCCGCTGTTGGCATCGCTCCCGACGAAGAAGTCTGACGAGCCGGTCGGCAGGTAGAGCCAGCCGGTGCCGTCGCCGGTCTCGAAGTCACCGTTGGTGGTGAGCTCGGTCTGGGCCGAGGCGGAGCAGGCCGCGGCGGCGAGCGCAGCGAATGCCATCGATGTTGCGAGTTTCATGCTGAGGGGACCTTCTGGATTCGAGTTCGCAAACTTCAGAACCCGTCTCCCTCGGGGCCCGAGTGGCGTCGCTGAGAAGCTTCGCCCGCGATAGTGTAACAGTTCCAGAAGCCATTCCGGCTGTACAGAGCTCTTTCTTTCCGGATTGGCGACTTCCAGAATTGGCCTCGTGATGCTCTGGGGCTGTACAAGCGAAAAAACCCCCGTCGAACGGGGGCGGGAGGGGGTAAATCGGTGTCTGTTCTGTCTTCGCTGGCTCAGGCCCCGGCCGGCTGTGCGCCCATGGAGGCCATGATCTCGTCGAGGTTGATGCCGAGCTTGGCGGCCACCCGCTTGCCGTAGTCCTCGTCGGCACGGAAGAAGTGGCAGAGCTGGCGGAGCTGGACTTCCTTGCGGGCCTGGCCGAGCACGCCGGCGATGCGGGTGGTCAGCCGGTCGCGGTGGTCGTCGTCGAACATGCGGTAGAGGTTGCCCGGCTGGGTGTAGTCGTCGTGATCGACGGTGGAGTCGTACCGATCGACGATGGCTTGGCCGATGTCCCACGCCGGGTCCCTGAACTCGGGCGCGACGTCGGGCATCCCCTCGCGGCTGCTGGGCCAGTAGTTGGACCGGCTGCCGTAGTCCTCGCCCGTGGCCATCTGGCCGTCGCGCTGGCTGTTCATCACCGGGCACTTGGGCTTGTTGACGGGGAGCTGGTGGTAGTTGTTGCCGACGCGGTAGCGGTGGGCGTCGGCGTAGGACATGAGGCGGGCCTGCAGCATCTTGTCGGGGCTGGGCCCGATGCCCGGGACCAGGGCCGAGGGGCTGAAGCTCGCCTGCTCCATCTCGGCGTGGTAGTTCTCCGGGTTGCGGTTCAGCTCGAGCTGGCCGACCTCGTGCAGCGGGAAGTCGGCGTGCGGCCAGACCTTGGTGAGGTCGAACGGGTTCCAGCCGGTGTCGGCCTCGAACTTGACCGCCTGGGCCTGCGTCATGATCTGGACCTTCATGGTCCAGCTCGGGAAGTCGCCCTGCTCGATGGCGTTGAAGAGGTCCTGCTGCGAGCTCTCGCGGTTCTCACCGATGAGCCTGTCGCCCTCGTCGTCCATCAGGTTCTGGATGCCCTGGTTGGTCTTGAAGTGGAACTTGCACCAGACGCGCTCGCCCTCGGCGTTGATGAAGCTGTAGGTGTGGCTGCCGTAGCCGTTGACGTGGCGGTAGTCGGTCGGGCGCCCGCGGTCGGAGAAGAGGATGGTGACCTGGTGGAGGCTCTCGGGGCAGAGGCTCCAGAAGTCCCACTGCATGTCCATGTCGCGGAGGTTGGTCTTGGGGTCGCGCTTCTGGGTGTGGATGAAATTGGCGAACTTGTACGGGTCGCGGACGAAGAAGACCGGCGTGTTGTTGCCGACCAGGTCCCAGTTGCCCTCTTCGGTGTAGAACTTGATGGCGAAGCCGCGGACGTCGCGCTCGGCGTCGGCGGCGCCGCGTTCGCCGGCGACGGTGCTGAAGCGCAGCAGCATGTCGGTCTTCTTGCCGACCTCGCTGAACAGCTTGGCCTTGGTGAACTTGGAGATGTCGTGGGTAACGGTGAAGGTGCCGTAGGCGCCCGAGCCCTTGGCGTGGACAACGCGCTCGGGGATGCGCTCGCGGTTGAAGTGCTGCATCTGCTCGAGGAGCTGGACGTCCTGCATGAGCAGGGGCCCGCGCGGGCCGGCGGTCATGGCGTTCTGGTCGGCGATGGGGTTGCCGTCGGCCGTGGTCATGAACGGGCACTTGGAGGCGGACGGGTTGGTGGCGTTGGGGCCCTTGGAAGCCATGGGAATCTCCTCTGAGGTAGGTTCGGGACGCCCGGGCATGGTCCGGGAAATCTAGTCTAGAACCATTCCAAAGAAATGGCCACCCCGATCAGCCCACCCCTTGCCGTTTGCGCTGGATCCTGCATGAGCACCCTGATGTAGCAGGCCCGCATTCCTCAATGCCGTGCTTAGCCAGGCGTGCGGATCTGCGCGAACACGCCCGCCACGATGCGGTCGCACCGGTCCTCCGCGAAGGCGAAATGCTGGCGGAGTTGCTCGGTTCTCTTCCGGGTGAGCCTGCCCGAGAGTTCTCGCTTGGCCCGGTGCAGGCTGACCTTGACGTTGCTCTCACTGAGGCGCAGGCTCTCGGCGGTCTCGCGTGTGCTCAGCCCCTCGACGAGTCGCAGCATGACCACGGCCCGATGGACGGGAGTGAGATCGTCCAGCGCCGCGACGATCTCCGCACGCGACCGCTCGGTCTCGACAGCGGGTGAGCGGTCCCGCGACGCCGCGTCGATGGGCTCGTGCCCGGACGGGAGTGTGCCGGGCGCCCGTTGCTGCCTGCGTCGTTGGCGCAGGGCCTCGTGCAGCGCGATCCTGGAGAGCCAAGTGATCACGGAAGATCTCCCTTCGAATCGTGACAGCGAGGCAAAGGCACGCAGGTACGTCTCCTGAACGACGTCCTCGGCGGTCGCGTCCTCGCTGACGATGGACCGGGCCAGGCGGAACAGACGCTGGTTGTGGCGACGCATGAGCAGCTCGAACGCCGCGGTGTCGCCCTCGTTGATCCGGTCAACGACCTCGCTGTCGCTGAGCGGTGCCAGGGACCGCAGGTCGGCCCGGCGTGCGTGCGTCTCGCCGCCGGGGCCGCCCGCTGTCGCTATGTGTTGGTTGGTGGCGACCATGGCTCACGACCCCGTGGAGGCGAGCGTGGTCGTGCCGCGCTCGTCGGACGTCGGGAAGAGTCCCTCGCCGCGGAGCGCCGCGACGCCGCCCAGAGTGTATGCGCCGAGCGCCATCACCAGGTCTCGCACGGCGATGTCGTAGTGACCGGCCAGCAGCACGTTCAGCGAGATGAGCACCAGCCAGGCCGCGACCACGTACGAGCCGAGGCGCGTGAGCATCGTCAGCACGGCGAGCCCGGCGACGATCTCGATGACGCCGACGATCATCATGAAGGTCTCCGCGCCGAAGGGGAGCACCCCCGAGACCTGCCCTGGCAGGTACTGCGACCAGTCGGTGAGCAGGTTGGTGAACTTGTCCGCGCCGGCCACGATCGGGACGAGCCCGTAGCAGAGGCGGAGGGGGATGTACAGAGCGTTGAGCTTGCTTTCGTTCATGATTCGGACCTCCTTTGCCCTCTTAGAGCGTCCGGAACGGATCTGGTTACACCCGGCGCGCGGGAATCTGCCCCGGGGGCGTGCCCGCACGGGGGGGGGGAATGGGGGGCGCCCCATCCCGGATCTCGAGGCGCTGAAGGGAGTTGCCAGCATCCCGCGAACGGTGGAGACCTCATCCCGGGAGAAGCCGTCGAGCCCGAGCTCCACGGCTTCCGGTTTCGACCGGGTCCGGAAGGTGCCGAATAGCCGATCCCAGACCGAGAGGACGGGGCTGTAGTTGCTGTCGGTCTCCGGCTGCCAGCGCGAGTGGTGCAGCCAGTGCAGGCTGGGCGTGACGATGACGAGCCTCAGCGCTCGGTCGAGGCGTCGCGGGACACGCACGTCCGAGTGGTGGAAGAGCGAAACGGGGAGCAACACCAGGTTGTACAGGGCCACGTGCTCGATGCCGAGCCCGAGCACGGACACCAGCGCCATCGTGGACACGCCCTGAAGCAGGATCTCAACGGCGTGGAACCGCATCGCCACGGTCGCCTCGAGCCGGTCGGCGTGATGGTGCACCGCGTGCACTCGCCAGAGCACCGGCACGCGGTGCATCAGGACGTGACAGGTGTACCCCCACAGGTCGAGCAGGATCAGCGCGACGAGCGCACGCGACCAGAAGTGCAGGGGCAGCCACCTCAGCGTGCCGAAGCCGGTCTGCTCCAGAGCTCGGTGGGCCGCGAGCATGATCGCGGCGATGGCGAGCCCGAGCGTGGCGTTCACGAGGCCGAGCACGAGATGACGCGCCCGCTGGGCGAGGCCCGCGCGTGGGCCGTGCAGCGCCGGGGCCACGCCCTCGAGCGCCCAGAGCACCGCGAGCGTGCAGGCGGGGACGACCCCTTCCGCGGCGGCAATCTCGCTCATGGCGTGGTTCCCCAGTTCGGATCGGGACCGTGCGAGCCCGCCCGTCGAGCGTGCGAGGCTCTCTCCTCGGTCTCACAGACCCCGGACGCCCGGATCGGTTACAGCAGATCTCCGGCGTGCGGCCGGATCGACCGACCCCGTCTTTCTGCGGGCCCCGGAGGAAAAGGGCGTAACCCTTCCCGCTCGCGTCGCTCTGTCCTGATGGGGGATTTCACACCCAACAGGAGACGAGACACATGACGTTCATTCAGAGCACCGCCGCACTCATCGGCGCAGCCTGCGCAGCCCTGCAACCCGCCCACGCCGACCTGATCGGGGCCAACTACTCCACGGGTGCGCTGTTCTCGATCGACGAGCACACCGCCGGCGCGACGTCGCTGGGCGAACTGCCCACGGGCGTCATGGGCATCGCCTCGGCCCCGGACGGCACGATGTACGCCATCACGGACGGGATCGCGGGGCAACTGCTGCGGGTCGATCAGAGCAACTGGTCCGTCGATCCGGTCGGAAGGCTCGGCGCCGGCTTCACCTTCGAGGGCGGGCTCGCGTTCGACGGGTCGGGACGCGCGATCGGGGGCTCGCGGCTGGCCGGGGGCGGGCGCGGGCTGTTCGAGATCGACCTCGCGACGGGCTCGATCGGGGACACCATCGTGCTGGGCCGCTCGACCGCGGACCTGAACGGGCTGCACTTCCGCGACGACGGCGTGCTGGTCGGGATCGACGGGGCCTCGAACGAGTTCGTCTCGATCGACCTCGCCTCGGGCGAGGTCACGACGATCGCGTCGCTGCTGACCCCCGACGCGGGCTCGGTCGGCGGGCTCACGGCACTCGGCGGTGTGGGGTACTACGTCACCGCGGGCACGGTGTCCGGCGCCGACGGCGACAACGCGCTGTACCGCATCGACCTGCACTCGGGAACCCAGACCCTGATCGGCTCGCTCGGCCCGGACGCCGGGAGCGGGTTCGGGATCGGCGGCCTCGCCGGCGTCGTGCCGGCCCCGGGCGGCGTGACACTCATTGGGCTCGCCGGCCTGATCGCGAGCCGGAGGCGCCGAAACTGACCCCAACGGCGTTCACTCCGGACCCGAGATCGACTCGGGACGCCACGGGGGCTCCAACTGAAAGCGTCGATTGGAAAGATCTCCACCTGCTGAGCGGGGCGTCTGAAATTTGAATCCTGTTGGAACTCGTGTCCATCCGGAGCATACTGGACACACGAAGACGGCTTGTTCTTCAGCTTGATGCTCATCTGCGACTGGAGATATTCCATGACCCAGTTCGATCTACTTTGTTCCGGTTCGGTATCGATCACCCTGGGTGTGTTGGCGAGTTGCCCCGCCAACGCACAGGTCGTGCTCGATTTCAATACCGGCCTCCCCGGGCTGACGCCGCTGCCTTACTCGGAAGACGGCTTCATCGTCGAGCGATCCGCGCCCGATGATCCGTTCGCGATCGAGAACGGTGCGGGCGTGTGGAATCAGGCACTCCAGATCGTGGCGCTGGATGACGCCGAAGTGTCATCGGCAGCAATCATCCGGCGTACCAATGGCGGCCGGTTTGATCTGCATTCGATGGAGTTGTTCGTCGATCCCGAATTATTCAACGGCGGGTGGATCCACACGAGTAACGGGACCATCTTTGGCGGGATCGACTCCGTCGAGGTCCACAGCTCTCGCACGATCACCGCGAACGGCTCCCCGGTGTTTCAGGATATCGAGTGGCTCCGATTCTCAAGCGGCAAGTCGTCGTTCCTGGCCATGCAGGTCGACAACATCGTGGTCACGCCCAGCCCGGGGACGGCGGCGCTGATGGCGGCTGGAAGCTTGCTTGCGATCCGACGTCGGCGCTGATCACGAGTATCGACTCAGGCCGTCAGTCCCCGAAGCAGGTGTAGACCGACCGGGCCGCCTCGATGAGGGCGTGGTCCTTGGGGACCAGGCGCTGCTTGTCCGCCGCGGCGGTGATCTCGATGTCGCCCAGCTCGCGACCGTTCATCACGACGAGCCGGTTCTTGGCGCCCGACTTGAGCAGGTGCATCGCGTGGTGGCCGAACTGGGTGGCCAGCACGCGGTCTCCGGCGACGGGGGTGCCGCCGCGTTGCGTGTGCCCGAGGACGACGTGGCGCGACTCGATCTCGGTGCAGTCCTCGATCTTGCCGGCGAGCCACTTGGCGATGCCGCCGAGGCGGATGGGGTCGGGGCTGGTGGGGTCCACGCGGTCCACGATCTGCTCGCCGCCCTTGGGCTTTGCGCCCTCGGAGCAGCAGATGATGCTGAAACGCTTGCCCTTGGTGGACCGCCCGAGGCAGAAGTCGCAGACCTTGTCGAGGTCGAACTCGATCTCGGGGATCAGGATGACGTCCGAGCCGGAGGCCACGCCCGCGTTGAGCGCGATCCACCCCGCGTTGCGCCCCATGACCTCGACCACGATCACGCGATGGTGGCTCGCGGCGGTGGTGTGCACGCGGTCCAGGGCCTCGGTCGCGACGGAGACGGCGGTCTGGAAGCCGAAGGTGATGTCGGTGCCGTAGAGGTCGTTGTCGATGGTCTTGGGCACGCCGATGCAGTTGATGCCGCGGTCGGCGAAGGGCTTGGCCCCGGACATGGTGCCGTCGCCCCCGATGACGACGAGGGCCTCGATGCCGCGGACCTCCATGTGCGTCATGCAGACGTCGGTGAGGTCCTTGAACCGGGGCGTGCCGTCATCGTTCTTGCCCACGGCGTACTTCTGCGGGTTGGCCTTGTTGGACGAGCCCAGGATGGTACCGCCCTGCGTGAGGATGTTGGAGACATCATCGGTGGTGAGGGGACGGATGCGGTCCTCGATGAGGCCGAGGAAGCCGTCCTCGATGCCCAGCACCTCGACCCCGTGGTAGATGGCGTCCTTGACGACCGCGCGGATGACGGCGTTGAGACCCGGGCAGTCCCCGCCCCCGGTGAGGACTCCGATTCGCTTGACGCCCGAGACGGGCACACGGTCGTTGATCTGTGGCATGGCGCAAGCGTAGCGGACATGCGAGCTCGGTGAATCCCGCCCCGAGCGTTCCGGCCCGGGGCGGGTGCGTCGATGCTCTCTCAGCGCCGGCGACGGGCACCGATCAGACCGGCCAACGCCAGCACGCCCGCGCCGCCCGGGGCGGGCACCAGCACGGTCTCGGCGTACTCGATCGCCTCGTCGTGCCGCAGTTCGGTCAGGCCGGCGTTGAACACCGTCCACACCGAGTCGGAATCAGAGAATCCGGTCAGCGTGAAACTGGTCTGCAGGAAATAGATCCCCTCGGCGGCCCCGGCCCCGAGCAGGTGGTCGTAGTGCTCGTCGAACCCGCCGATGGCGTCCGCGTCATAGTTGATGCCGAAGCCCGCAACCGTCGAAGCGTCGCCCGGGGTGACCCGGGATTCCGGGCCGAACCGCAGCGTCATCGCAGCGGAGGCGCCCACGGCCGACACCGGGCCGGTGCCGTCCCAGTACAGCAGGTTGCCCAGGATGTTGAACCCGACCTGCGTGTTGTCGGGCAGCGAGGCCTCGGGAATGAAGATGCCCGGCTCCTCGGCCTCCCAGCCGGTTGCGACGCTCCCGAGCATGTCGGCCGCGAAGACCCGCTCGCCGAAATTGAGCAGCACCTGGCCGGTGTGATCGCCGACCGCAGTCTGAACCTTGCCGTCAGAGGTCCAGAGCCCGAAGTCCCCGCCATCGGCGAGAGCAGACCCGGAAACCGCGGCGAACACGGCAACAGAAATCATGGAACGCATGGTGAATACCTCTCTCAAACCGACACGCGGCCGGTGGATATGTGTGGTGACAAATCAATCAATGAAACCAAACCGAAAGAAACAGATGGGCGGGGCGGGGCGGTGTGTGGGGGGG
>Ga0209578_10000208_pt1 | contig 103860 bp, 95 predicted proteins | sample tdAd472_FD_187127 | JGI IMG/M metagenome (GOLD analysis project Ga0209578, IMG submission 187127) | Marine sediment microbial communities from the Atlantic coast under amendment with organic carbon and nitrate - tdAd47.2 (SPAdes)... | ecosystem: Environmental > Aquatic > Marine > Coastal >...
CGCGCTTTCTGTTTCAAGTTGGATGTGGCGGGTTTCGGTGTACAGGCGGAGCGAATTGAAATTTATATCTTTTTGCTGATGGTGCGTGCGGTAGGAGCTTGAACAAATCTCTCCTCCGCTACCAATAAGAAGCCCGTTAACTCAATGAGTTAGCGGGCTTTCTCATTTCTGGAAAAGCGCACTGTGTGCGTCAGAATCTACTGTGCACTTACCGTGCACTAATCGTTTTCCATAACATCGTGCTGTTGGGAAATTTGGGCCGGAAAATTACGCTGCTACAAAGTAGGCGGGTACAAGCTGACGGGCTGCGTTGCGATCAGTTTCGGACATTCTCGCTGTCTCGGCGACACAGCCCCTTCGTGTCAGAAGCGGAACGATCGAATATAAGCTGCCAATATCCCGGGGCACTTAAAATGCCAGCACCGGTCACGAACCGTCGTTGATAATCTCGCGAATGCGTTTGGCCATGACCTCCGGGTCGATGTTGTAGGTGAATTTGATTCGGAACCGGCCATCTGGCCCTATTAGGTAGACCGAAGCCGTGTGATCGATGGTGTAGGCTTCCGGGTCGCCGTCCGCGGCCGGCACCACCTGATAAACCACCTTGTATCGCTCGGCGGCCTTGTCGACCATTGGTTTCGGCCCGGTCAAGGCATAGAAGTTCTTGTGGAAGTGCTCGATATAGTCCCGGAGCCGGGCCGGCGTATCACGATTCGGATCGACGGAAACAAAGACGGGGGCGACCTGTTCCGCCTGCCTCCCTAATTCGTCCATCGCCTGGCTCATGGTCGAGAGCGCCGTTGGGCAGATATCCGGGCACCAGGTGTAGCCGAAGGTAATCAGCATGTAGCGGCCGCGAAAATCCTGGTCGGTAACGACCTGGCCGTTTTGCGCCTGCAACATAAAACGCCCGCCCGGCAGGTTCGCGCCGTCGCCGGCGCTGGCGGCCATCGCCCACAAGGCCACGGCCACTGCCGCCACAGCCCGGAATATCTGCCGAATACCGTTCATTTTCGATGATGCAATCATGGCTCTATCCGCGTCGGATGCCGCCGCGTGAGTGAAACATATCAGCCGTGGCACAAGCTGTTTTTGACCAATGTTAAGGCGCATGCCGCACCGCACACTAAAACGACTGATATCGGTTTTCGCTGACCTGGGGGAGAGGTGGCGGATCGGTTTCGTGCTCAGCCCTAACCATCTCCAATGAGGAGGCAGAATCCAATGAATACCACAGGCAAGAAGACAGCCTTGGCCGCCGTCGCCTTCGGCTTCGGCCTTTCGGCTGCGGCCGCCGCTTGGTCGGCGGAAAACCTGGACGACGTGATGAAACGCCGTGGCCTGACCCAGCTGGACGTCCTGGCAGCCGCCAAGACCTACGTTCCGACAGGCAAGCGAGACGAGTTCATCGCCTTCAGCTCAGGCGGCCAGAGCGGCCAGGTCATCGTGTACGGCATTCCGTCGATGCGCATCCTCAAGTACGTCGCGGTGTTTACGCCGGAACCCTGGCAGGGATACGGCTTCGATGACGAATCCAAAGCTGTGTTGGCCCAAGGCCGGGTCAACGGCAAGGACATCGTCTTCGGGGACACCCACCATCCGGCGATCTCCGAAACCAACGGCGTCTATGACGGCCGCTACCTTTTCATCAACGACAAGAACAACCCGCGCATGGCGGTGGTCGACCTGCACGATTTCGAGACCAAGCAGATCGTCGTCAACCCGATCATGAAATCGGAACACGGCGGCGCCTTCGTCACGCCCAACACCGATTACGTGATCGAGGCGGCGCAATATCCGGCACCGCTCGAGAAAGGCTACGTGCCGCTCGAGCAGTTCAATGAGAAGTACCGGGGCGCCGTCACCTATTGGAAATTCGACCGCGAAAAGGGCCGCATCGATCCCGCCCAGTCGTTCTCCGTCGAACTGCCGCCCTACAGCCAGGATCTATCCGACTTCGGCAAGGCGGCGTCCGACGGCTGGTCGTTCACCAACTCATTCTGTTCCGAACGTTACGTCGGTGGCATCGAACGCGGGCGTCCGCCATTCGAGGCCGGCTGCTCGCAGAAGGACACCGACTTCTTTCATATGATCAACTGGAAGAAGGCGGCGGAACTGGTCAAGGCCGGCAAGGCGAAGAAGATCAATGGCCATGATGTGATCATGATGGATACCGCCGTTGCCGAGGGCATCTTGTTCCTGGTTCCGGAACCAAAGAGCCCGCACGGCATGGACGTCAGCCCGGACGGCAAGTTCATGATCGTCTCCGGCAAGCTCGACAGCCACACCTACGTGTTCAGCTTCGAGAAGATAATGGCGCTGATCAAGGCCAAGGACTTCGCCGGCAAGGACCCCTACGGGGTGCCGATTCTCGACCTGAAGAAGTCGCTTCACACGCAAGTTCAGGTCGGCCTCGGGCCGCTGCATACGCAGTACGACTCGAAGCCCTGCGTCGCTTACACGTCGATTTACGTCGATAGCCAGGTGACCAAGTGGGACTACTGCGAAGGCAAGGTGCTCGACAAGATCTCCATTCACTACAACATCGGCCACTTGATGACGATGGAAGGCGATTCGGTCACGCCCCAGGGCAAGTACCTGGTATCGCTGAACAAGCTCGCCATCGACCGCTTCAACCCGGTGGGTCCGCTGCATCCGCAGAACCACCAGTTGATCGACATCTCCGGCGACAAGATGCAGCTGCTTTACGACATGCCGCTGCCCTTGGGCGAGCCGCACTATGCGGTCGCCATTTCGGCCGACAAGCTGAAACCCATCGTTCGCTACAAGAGCGGCTGGAATTCGCGCGAAGACAAGCGCCATGCCCACCGCACGCGTCCGGGCAAGGAGAAGATCGAGCGCGACGGCAACAAGGTGCGCGTCTACGGCACCACCATCCGCTCGCACATCACGCCGGAAATCATCGAAGTCAACGAAGGCGACGTCGTCACCGTTCACATGACCAACCTGGAACGGGCCGAAGACGAAACCCACGGCTTCGCCATCTCCGGCACCAACGTCAACCTGTCGCTGGAACCGGGCAAGACCGTGTCGGCCACCTTCACCGCCGATACTCCGGGTGTGTTCCCCTACTACTGCACCGAGTTCTGCTCGGCGCTGCACCTGGAAATGCAAGGCTACCTGCTGGTCAAGCCGAAGGGCTACAAGGAAGCTGCCGTCTCCGCCAAGGAAGGCACGGTCTACTCCAAGGCCGACTACGACAAGCAGCACAAGACCAACCTGGAAACCCAAGCGGTCATCGACAGTGTCGTTGCCTACATCACGGCCCGCAATTACGCCGACTTCCCGTCGGTGGTGGCACTGGTCGAGGACGCCACGGAGCAGTTGAACTTCGCCGCCGACACCAAGAAGAAGGCGGAGGATTTCGCGACCAAACAGGACTGGCAGAACGCCACGCTGTGGGCCGGCCAATGGTGGCAATACCAGGTCAAGGCGGCCGATATCGGTCTCCGGGCCAAGACCTATCTGGATCAAAACGGAGCGAAGGTCGTCAAGAAGTAGACCTTTCCCCCACTTGATCAGGAACGGGGGAGCATGCGCCAAGGGATGCTCCCCCGCCTTCCTTAACCAAGGAGAACAAGACCCATGACCGTTCGGCCCCTTACCTTCATCGTCACGACCGCCGCGCTACTGGCCGTCGCCCTCTCGGCCGGGCCGTCCGTGGCGCAAGAAAAGAAGAAGCGCGATCCTGGCAAACGGCTCTATATGACCAATACCTGCATCGCTTGCCACGGTCGCAACGGCAGCGGCGCCATGCTCGACTATCCGAATTTGGCCGGCCAGGATCCCAAGTACATGATCGCCCAGATCAAGGACATCATGGCCGGCAAACGTACCGGTAGCCCGGATGCCACCGGCAATCCCCGCAGCCAGGGCATGCGTGGCGCTTTGGTGACGCCGGAAGGCGAGGCCCGCATCCAGCCCGATCAGATCAAGGCCATCACTGAATGGCTGGCCAAGCAGGAACCGGCCAATCCGGAGGCGCCCGAGAAACCGATCGCCGCCGCCAGCATCGAAGCCGGCCAGTCCCTCTACAAAAAGAAATGCCGCAGCTGCCACGGCAAGGACGCGATGAAGCCGCTGAAGGGTTATCCGATCATCGCCGGTCAGAAGCGCAGCTACCTGGTCACCCAGATCAACGACATCAAGTCGAAGGCGCGCACAAACGGCAAGTCCAAGCTGATGTTGGCGACCGTTAAGAAGCTCAGCGACGAAGAGATCGCCGTGCTCGCCGACTACCTGTCGCAGATCGACCGCACCGCCAAGTAAGCCAAATCGAAACGATACCTGCATCGAAAAGGACCAATGGAGAAGAGACATGAGAGTTAAAATCATTCTGGCAGCACTGGCCGGGGCCGCCGTGATTTCCGGCGCCGCGCTTGCCGGTTGGAACGAAGGCGGCGGCGAACAGGACGAAGCCCTGAAGCTGAAGCCCGATCTGGAAAACGGCCTCGAGATCTACGAGGTCTGCGCCGCTTGCCATCTGCCGGAAGGTTGGGGCAAGCCGGACGGCACCTTCCCGATGCTCGCCGGCCAGCACAAGAACGTCATCATCAAGCAGCTTTCCGACATCCGCGCGCTCAACCGCGACAACCCGACCATGTATCCGTTCGCGCTGCCGAAATCCATCGGCGGTCCGCAATCCATCGCCGACGTCGCTGCCTATATCGCCAAACTGCCGATGAATCCCGAGCCCGGATACGGTGATGGAAAAGATCTGGCCTTGGGTGAGAAACTCTACAAAGAGAACTGCGTGCGCTGTCATGGCGCCAACGGTGAGGGCAACGAGGAGAAATATTTTCCACGTATCCAAGGGCAGCACTACAAGTACCTGGTGCGCCAGTTCGAATGGATTCGCGACGGCAAGCGCCGCAACGCCAATCCGGATATGGTAAAGCAGATCCAAGGTTTCTCCGATAAGGACATGCGCGCGGTGATGGATTTCGTATCGCGCCAGAAGCCGCCAAAGGAAATGGTGGCAAAACCGGGCTGGGAAAACCCCGACTTCAACTGACCCAGACGGAACCTCCCGCGGCGGCGTCGGTTTCATCGCCGGCGCCGCCACTCCGCCCCCGCAGAGCAACGGAAACGCCATGACTTCTGAATCCCAAAAAAATCAAATCCTCAGCTTCCGTGGCCTGACCTTGTTGGCTTTGATATGCATTGTCATCGCTTACGTCTCGCCGATCTGGTGGGTATCGTTGAAGGCGCCGCAGTATCCGGACGTGGCCTTTCCGCAAGGCATCCGCATCCACTTCCACGTCGACGGCGTGTTCAACGGATGCAAGAAGATCGAGGTGGCGGAAAAGCAGGAGGACGAGGCCCTCAACTGCAAGCACGAGATGGACGCCATCAACCATTTCGTCGGCATGTACCCGATTGCCGCCGGCGGTCCGGTGGAGCGGACCCTCTCGCCGTTTCTATTCACGTTGTTGGGGCTCATGCTGGTCAGCTTCATGATCACTAACAGCCGCCTCAGGATGAGCGTCATGGTGGCGGGCTCGGCGGTGATCATTGCCTGGATGTCATACGCGCTCTACATGCCGGGCGGAGTCAAACTGCTCAGCCCCAATTACATCGCCGACTTCACCGGCACCATGGACCTGGATCCCGTGGACTACGAGGAATGGAGCGGCATCGAGACCATTGAGGAAAGTTACACTGAAGCCTTGGGGCGCTACTTCCGCGACCGTGTCGAGATCGCGCGCCGCGTCGACCTGATGCTCACCGCCACCCACGTCGCTTATGGCCTCATCATCGCCGGGCTGATTGCGATCCTGCTGGCGCTCTGGCGGATCAAGCCGGCCTATTGGCTGCTGGCACTGATCCCGGCGGCGCTGCCGGTGTTCTTCGTCATCGAATACGCGGCCTGGCTTTGGTGGTTCGGCCATAGCCTGCACGACATGGCGGCATTTTCGGTGAAACCGTTCATGCCCACCGTGCTCGGACAGGGCAAGGTGGCGCAGTTCTCGACCTTCTCTTACCCGCACTACGGTTTCGGCCTGATGATGGCGTCGTCGGCGGCATTGCTGCTGGCGATGTTGATTCGATTGAAACAAATGCGCGAGTCGGAAATGTAAACCCGACGGGAACTTGGTGATGGGGAATTTGCGATCTATGCGGCACGCCGGATGCCTGCTCGCCCTGGCCCTTCTTTGGGCCCGGCCGGCGCTGGCACTCGCGCCGTTGCAGCCCCTGATTGACGCGGCCAAGCCGGGTGACGTGGTCGCGCCCGCCGCCGGCATCTATGCCGGTCCGGTGACGATTTCGAAGCCGCTGACGCTCGATGGGCGGGGCCAGGTGATCATCGACAACGGCGGCACCGGCAGCGTTCTGACCCTCGCCACCGACGGTGCGACCGTGCGCGGGCTGAAACTCGTCAATTCCGGCGAACTGCACAACGACATCGATGCCGGCATCCAGGTGCGTGGAAACTACAACGTCATAAAAGACAACGTCATCGACGACGTGCTGTTCGGCATCAACATGCAGCAGTCCGACAACAATGTCGTGCGGCGCAACACCATTCACTCGAAGGCATTCGACCTGGGTGTCCGTGGCGACGCGATCCGGCTGTGGTATAGCCGCGCCAACCGCATCGCCGACAATACCATCGCCGGCGCCCGTGACATGGTGGTCTGGTATTCGGGCGACAACGTGATTTCCGGCAACGACATCTCCGGCGGGCGTTACGGCCTGCACTTCATGTATGCACTGGCCAATCTGGTCGAGAACAACCACTTCCATGGAAACTCGGTCGGTGTTTTCCTGATGTATTCCGATGGCGTCACCATCCGGAACAATCGCATCTCGCACGCGCTCGGCGCCACCGGCATGGGAATAGGGCTCAAGGAAACCAGCGACGTCACCATCGAAGACAATACGGTGATCTATTGCGCCACCGGCATCTACCTTGATGTCTCGCCGTTCCAGCCGGATACCACCAACCGCATTCACGCCAATCGCCTCGCCTTCAACGGCATTGGCGTGCTGTTCCATAACGACTGGCAGGGCAATGTCTTCCGCGACAACCGCTTCGAGAACAATTTTCAGCAGGTATCGGTCAATGCCAAGGCCAGCGCCCGGCGCAACGACTGGGACGGCAACTATTGGGACGACTATCGCGGTTTCGACCATGACGGCGACGCCATCGGCGATAGCGCCCATGCGCCGCGGGTCTATGCCGACCGGCTGTGGATGGACGTGCCGCCGGCCCGGTTTTTCCGGGGCGCGCCGCTGCTGTCGGTGTTGGATTTTCTCGAGCGCCTGGCGCCGTTCAGCGAGCCCATCGTATTGCTCAGCGACGCGAAGCCGAAAATGACGCCCGATGCGGTGATCGCCGTCGCCGATCCGGCACCCAAACCCGCTTCCAAAGCCGATGAGCGCTTCAAATACGACCCCTTCGGGTTGAAGACGCGGGTCAGGAAATACATGGACGGGAAACCATGAATAGCGAACCCATCCCACCGAAAAAGCTGACGCGCCAGCAACGCCGCGACCGCCGCGCCATGCTGCGTTCCCTGGGAGTGGGCATTGGTGTGATCGGCGCCGCGCTGCTGGGCTTCTTCCCGGTGGTTAAGGAGTGGATGCGGCGCCTGCGCCCGCCCGGCGCCCTCGACGAGGCGCCGTTCCTGGCCGCCTGCATCAAGTGCGGCCAATGCGTGCAGGTCTGTCCCGTGCAGGCGATCAAGCTCGGCGATCTGGATGAAGGGTATGGCGTCGGCGTTCCCTACGTCGACGCCCGTGCCCAGGCCTGCGACTTCTCCTGCGACGCCGTTCAATGCGTTCTCGCCTGCCCCACAGGCGCATTGTCGCACGCCATCAACGCCAAGGAAGAAGTCACCATGGGCGTCGCCCGCCTGGCGCGACCTTCGGCCTGCCTGGCCCGCCTTGGCAAGGGCGTCAAGGGCGTCGCGCGGGGCCGAGATTTCGGCGGCGTCCACCGTTACGCCGAGATCGACCGTTGGACACCGGTGCCCGTTGCCGAATACGAATACGATCTCGAGCTTTGCGACCTCTGCGCCCGCGAATGTCCCATCGAAGGCGCGATCACCATCGAGCGCTTGAACATCGATGACAGGGACCTGCGCGGCTCACCCGTGGTGTTCGACAAGTGCGTCGGCTGCGGCATGTGCGAGATGATGTGCCCGACCGACCCGCCGGCCATCGTCGTCGACATCCGCGAGAGCCGAAAGGAGGCATGATGGCGTTACTCGATCCCATCAAGGTGATGCTCGGCCGCCAGCCCGGCCGCCGGCCGTCCGATCGCTCCATGGACCCCGCGGCGCGCGCCATTCATCAGGCGAAAAAGGGCGGCGAAGGCAAGAAGGAACGCGTCGCCGCGATCAAGGCGGAACGTGATCTGCACCGCAGTCACAAGTGGCGCAACCGGCGCTGGGCCTCAATTATCATCGTCAATTTGTTGTTCGTGCTGTCGTTCCAGTTCGACGTGCAGTTGATCGAAGGATCGTTGACCGCGTCCCGGGTGATCGGCTTCCATTTCGCCGACCTCAACGCCGCCCTGCAGGTGATGCTCGCCTACAAGGAAATCCTCATCAACCTGGTGATCGGCACGGTGACGGTGCTGATCATGTGGTGGCTGTTGGGCGGTCGCACCTTCTGTTCGTGGGTTTGCCCCTATCACCTGTTGGCGGAGATCGCCGAGTTCATCCATCTGAAACTGGCTGCCGCCAACATTGTTCGGGATTTCCCGCTGCACCGGGGATTGCGCACGGTACTCTATGCGGTCTTCGCCCTGTTGGCGCTGGTCACCGGCTACACCGTATTCGAGGCCGTTTCCCCCGTCGGCATCCTCAGTCGGGCGCTGATCTACGGCCCGGGCCTGGCGCTGATCTGGGTCGCCGGCCTGTTATTGTTCGAAGTCTTCATCACCCGCCGCGCCTGGTGTCGCTACGTCTGCCCCATCGGCCTGACTTACGGCTTCGTCGGCACCACGTCGCCGGTGCATGTGAAGTACAATCTGAAGGAATGTTTGCACGAGGGAGATTGCCGGCAGGTCTGCATGGTGCCGCATGTGCTGGAGGTGACCAAGAAAGGCTACGCCACCCTGGTCAACGAAGGCATCGGACCCGACTGCACGCGTTGCGGACTTTGTGTCGATATCTGCCCGACCCATTCGCTGACCTTCGACATCAAGGGGCTGAACAAGTTCACCAAGAATGATTGAACTCGACGCCGTCTCCAAAGCCTTCAAACGCCGCGCCGTCCTCGATGCGGTCTCGGCGCGTTTTGCGGACGGCGACCGCGTCGCGCTGATCGGCTCCAACGGCGCCGGCAAGACCACCCTGATCCGTTGCCTGCTGGGCGAATACAGGTGCGAGGGCGCGGTGCGGGTCGGCGGCCTCGATCCGCTGCGCCACCGGCGCGACGTGCTGAAGCGCATCGGCTTTGTTCCGCAACTGCCTCCGCCCCTGAAGATGCCGGTGCACGAACTGGTCCGCTTTGCCGCCAGCGTCTGCGGCGCCGAGCCGTCACGCATGGAAGCGACAGCCGGAACGCTCGGCCTCGACATGGGCGCCGTGCGCCACCAACCCTTCGTCAAACTCTCGGGCGGGCAAAAGCAGAAACTCCTGATCGGCATCGCACTCGGGCGAGACTGCGAGGCGCTGATCCTCGATGAGCCTGCCGCCAATCTGGATCCCGAATCGCGCCAATCCTTCTTCCGCCTGTTGGCCGAGCGCCAGAACGGCACGGTCATGCTGATTTCTTCGCACCGGCTCGACGAGATCGCCGCGCTGGTCAACCGGGTCGTCGAGTTGGACCGTGGCAAGATCATCCTCGACGACCACGTCGCCGACGCCGCCGACATGGCCGAACGGTTGGAATGCCGGGTGCGGCTGTCGCGCTCCGAAGACGCCTTTTGCCGCGCGCTTGGCGAATGGGGATTCCAGCCGGAGAACGGCGGCCTGCACTGGCGGGGCCAGGTGGCGGGCCCCGACCGGCTCCGGTTCCTGGGCATGGTGTCGCGTTATGTCGGCGTACTTGCCGGCCTGGAAATGCGCGAGGAAGACGACACATGACCTGTATGTGCCGCCGCCATGCGCTGATGCTGATCGGATGCGCCGCCGCGCTGCCGCTGGCCGGTTGTGTCGAACCGGAAACGGGTCCCGTCGATATCGCCTGGGACCGCGATTCCTGTGAACTCTGCCGCATGTTGATCAGCGATCCCAAGTTCGCGGCGCAGGTGCGCGGCGGACCGAGCCATAAGATCCATAAGTTCGACGATATCGGCTGCGCCATCACCTGGCTGAACGACAAGCCCTGGGCCGGCGATCCGAATACCGAAATCTGGGTCGCCGAGCAGAATTCGACGCGCGCTTCCATGCACTGGCTGGATGCGCGCAAGGTCCGCTTCATGGCCGGCGCCATGACGCCGATGAATTATGGCTTCGCCGCCGTTGCGGGCGATGCGGCGGCCGCGCTCACGTTCGAACAGGTGGCCGACAGGGTGCTGAAGGGCGGTCCCAACCATATCTGCCATACCCCCGTCGGCCAGGCGGCCGGCTAAGGCAGGGAGGCGAGGATGCGTAACCTATGGCTCACCGCGCACTTGGATATCGCCGAATCGCTTAGGGCTCGGTGGTTTCTCGTCTACACCTTGGTCTTCGGGCTGGTCATGGTGCTGCTGTTGGTTTCGGGCCTGACCGAATCGCGGGTGATGGGGTTCACGGGCCTGTCGCGCACCTTGATCACCTACATCCAGCTCTGCATGGCGATCTTGCCGATCTTCATCCTGATCACCACCGTGCGTTCGGTTGCCGGCGACCGCGAAGCGGGGGTTCTGGAATACCTGCTGTCGCTGCCGGTGCCGCTCGTGGCATGGTACTGGGGCAAGCTTTTGGGGCGGTTCATCGTGGTTTTCACGCCGGTGTTCCTGTCCATGGCGGCGGCGGTGCTGTGGGCGCTTGTCAGGGGATTTCCGGTGCCCTGGTTCGAGTTCATTTTCAATACGGCGCTGTTGGCGTCCCTGGCCTGGTGCTTCCTCGGCATCGGAATGCTGATCTCCTCCCTGGCGCGCTCCGCCGATGTGGCGCAGGGCACCGCCTTCGTGGTCTGGCTGGCGTTGCTTTTGTTCCTCGACCTGATCCTGCTCGGCGCCATGGTGCGCGAGCAACTGCCGCAACAGGTTATCGTCGCTATCGCGTTGGCCAATCCCATGCAGGTGTTTCGAACCGCCACGATGGCGGTGTTCGATCCGCAGTTGGTGCTGCTCGGGCCGGTGGCGCACATCATTCTCGACGCTTTCGGCCGTATTGGGTTTGCGGTTTATGGGCTCCTCTATCCGATCGGCTTCGGTGCCGTTTCCGCCGTTGTCGGGTTCGCCGTCTTTCGGCGGAGCGACTTGGCATGAGGGCCTTGGTTCCGGCGTTGGCACTCGCTCTATGCGTTCTGCCGGCCGAAGCCGCCGATTTGGAGAACGGGGAAGAGATCTACGAGGTCTGCGCCGCCTGTCATGGGCCGTTCGGCCAGGGCGGCGGCGGCGGCGTGTATCCGCGTCTCGCGGGCATGGAGATCGAATACCTGTCCGACCAGATGAAGGCCTTCAAGTCGCGCCGGCGCGAAAACATCCCAATGCTGCCCTACGCGACCGAGCGCGAGTTGCCGGACGAGGATGTTGCCGACGTGGCGGCCTATCTCAATGCCATTAAGCTGGCGACCCGGCTGCCGGCTCAGGACCAACGGTTGGATGCGCTGGAAAGGCTGTTGCAGGCCAAAAAGGTGCTGCAGGTCCCACGCGAGCCCGGCGATACGGCGCATGGAAAGCAGGTCTACGATGAAGCCTGCGCGCGCTGCCACGGCGACAAGGGGCAGGGGACCGAAGATGGCCCGCTGCTCGCCGGCCAACATGTCCGCTACCTGAAAAAGCAGATCGAGCGTTTCGTCACCGGCGGGCGCCGTCACATGCGCACGCAGACGGAGTTCATCGACCGCCCGGCCAAAGACCTGGACGACCTTTGGGCCTATTTGTCGATTCTGGACGACTGAGCGCCATAGCGCCGTCCGGCCTCGAGAGCGAAGGCGTCGATGATCTTGCGTTCCAGGCCGTTGGCAAAGGCGGTGGCAAGTTTCTCGAGAACACCGGCACGCATCCGGAATTCGGTTTCGAAAACGACGTCACAAGCCCTAGCGCCGGTGTCATCGAAGCGCCAGGCGATATCCAGCCTTTCGAACGGGCCATCGTTGGAAACGATGGTGATCGCGCCGGGCGGGTCGAATGTGGCCTCGCTGATGAAGCGCACCCGCACGCCTGACAGCCCGAAAACGTTATCCACCTTCACGCGCTCACGCCCGGCGGCATCGCAACGCATGGGGGCGGCGGTGCGCATGGCGCGGCAAAACGGCAGAAAGCGCGGATAGGCGGGAAAGTCGGCGGCGACGTCGAACAGTTGTGCGGCTGAAAAGCCGTCGATGCATCGTTCGGCTCGTGCTTTCACCAGTTCATCACCACGACGGCGACGATCAGCGAAATGGTGCCAACGGCATGGAACATCAGGGTCATCTCGATGCCCTTGCGCAGATCGGCAGATTCCGCGCCTGGCTGGGTGATGCCGGCCGACGCCTTGATACTGGCGAGCGCAGTCAGCGCCGGGACGATCGGCGCCCAATTTGGCAGCATCGAGGCATAGGCGACCCAGCCTGCCGCGACCGCGGCGCCGAACTGCAATCCCAAATAGATCAAGCGCGTACCGCCAAGACCAAACAACACGACCAGCGTTTTGCGTCCGGAACCCCCGTCGGCGGCCCTGTCCGGCACCTCGTTGATCAGCAACACGGCGGCGATCCAAAGGCTGACTGGGATAGACAGTAAAAGAGCCGTTTCGGAAACCGTGCCCGATTGCAGCCATGCGGCGCCCGCTACGGGCAGTGCGCCGAACCCGACGGCGACGGCGGCCTCGCCGAACCCGCGGCCGGAAAGCCGGATCGGCGGCGCCGAATAGAGAATACCGAGTGACAGTCCGATGAGGCCGAAACCGATGACCTCGAAGCCCTTGGCCCAGGCCAGCATCAACCCGGAGAACGCACCGACGGCCAGCAAGACCCAGGCCCAGCGCGACATCTGCTGGACGTTGAGGACGCCGTTCTGGATGAACCGCGAACCGCCGGTAAAGGGGTAGATGCGGTCTTCGTTGATACCGTCGTTGCCGGTATTTTCGTCGCAGACGTCGTTGATTACGTTGGCGCCGGCATGAACGAGAACCGTCGCTGCCAGCGCGAGGACGAACGCCAACCCGTCGAAAGCACCCGACGCGCCGAAGCCAATGGCGGTGCCGAAAAGGACCGGCAGGATGGACGCAGTCAGGAACTTGGGTCGGGTGGCGAGGAAATAGCGCTTGCAGACCTGAGCGGATGAATTTCCGCCAAGCGCGGCGACGGTCGGTTCCATGTTGTTCGTCCTTTCGATTGGCGGCAGGGAATGATGCCAAGATGGGTCGCTTATGGCGACCCTCATACATGATCTACATCAAAAATACCTTGTGCCACTGTATTGACCTTGATTTTTGCCAAGTGGTGTCGGCCCCCGGCTTGCTAGGCTCGGGTTCATCTAGCATGCATGGAACCGGAGTGTCATGGGCGCGTCTTGGCGGGGATGGTGGTGGCTGGCGTATACCGGCGTTCTGCTGATTGCAATCGCCGGTGGAGCAAGCGCTGCCGGCCGTGACAGCGACACCATGGTGCTACGCAACGGCGATCTGCATGTCGGTCGCGTCGCCCAGGAAACCTTCACCATGGAAACCGCCTATGGCGTGGTCGACGTGCCGCTTAGCCATGTTTCCGGGTTGCGGTTCGCTCGCCGGCACAAAGCGGGCGGCGACGAACTGTTGAGCGTCGAAGGGGAACGCCTGACCGGCCGACTGGTACAAGAGGAACTGTTCGTCATTCGCGGCGTCTTCGGCCCGTCGTTGTTTGTCGACACGGCGGATATCGCGCACATCGAATTCGCCCCGTTTCCGATCCATCCGCGGCTTTGGGGTGGGCCCGATGTGGTGGTGCTTGCCAATGGCGACCGGCTGCGCGGTCGGATTGTCTCCGGCGATTTCATGGTCAAGGGCAAGCAGGGCCTTCGCCTCCTCGGGCGCGGGCGGTTGCGATTTCTCGACATCGATACCGGTGATGACGGTCGGGGCGTCGTCGTTCAGGCCAGGTTTAGGGATAGTGAGGACCCGGAAGTCGGTACCTGGCTCAATCCGTCGGTGGTGTTTCAGATCCAGTATGGGCCGGTTCTCGACCTCAAGGCGAACCAGATCGGTTCGTTGGCTTTCGATGTATTGCCGGGCGATGCCGTCAAGGGGGTGCGGATCGCGCCGTCCTTGGCCCGAGGTGCCTTGGCAAGGGAGATCATCCGAGATCGATTCACCGACGAACGGCACGGACCGGCGATGGCGGTGCTCCGGCCGACGCCTTTCCGGTTGGGCGATCTGCAGGGTGACGGTGACGGCGATGAAAAGCCGTCGCTGACGATCACCTTGCCCGCACCGTTCGCCATCGGCATCCATCCGGTGACCTTCGCGGCCTACGACCACTATTGCGAATTGACCGGATGCCGGCCACCCGACGACCAGGGCTGGGGGCGCGGCGAGCGGCCAGTGATCAACGTCTCGTGGCTTGAGGCGGCCGAGTATGCCGTCTGGTTGAGTGCCGAGACCGGCAAGACCTACAGGCTGCCGACGGACGCGGAATGGGAATTTGCCGCGCGGGCGGGGACCGGAAGCCGGTTTTGGTGGGGTAATGAACCGGGCATCGCGCGTGCCAACTGCGCTACCTGCGGAAGTGCCTGGGACGGCGAGAAGAGTGCGCCCGTCGGACGGTTTCCGGGAAACCCCTTCGGCCTCTACGACATGGCCGGCAACGTCTGGGAATGGACGGCGGACTGCTACCACGACAGTTTAGAAGGCGCCCCGGCGGATGGCCGCGCGCGCGACAAGCCCGGATGCGGCAAGCGTGTCATCCGCGGCGGCGCCTGGAGTTTCCCGCCGAAGGAGATGCGTTCGGCCAATCGCTGGCGGGATTTTCCATCGCGGCGCAGCGACGACACCGGTTTCCGTCTTGTGCGGGAGTTGAATCCCTGACGTCAGCATGCGTCTCGATTATCGACCCAACTTCAAAAAAGTCGCCACGGAAATCGATTTCAGGGTCGATTGGGTAATGGCGTCGATTTCGCTCAAGACCCTTTGCAAGGCGCGCGCGCCTTCGGTGGCGCCGCCGCCCGTTTCGTCGGTCTCCTCGGGGTGGATGTCCTCGAAGCGGCTGATGATATCGTAGAGCGTCAATCGTTTGGGGTTGGCGGCGAGCGTGTAACCGCCGCCGGCACCACGCACCGACTTGATCACCTTGGCGCGTGAAAGCTCGCGCAGCACCTTGGCCAAGTGGTTGACCGAAAGCCCGTAGGCATCGGCGATCTCCGCCGCCGCCACCTGGCGGCCGGGCTCGCGCGCCAGCTCGAACACGGCGAACAGCGCGCAACGTGTCGCTTGTTGCAGCTTCATGCGTCACGCTCCCATTCACCGCGTTGCGATAGCGGCATCTCCAGTTCGATGAACGGACCGCCCATCATCCCCTGGGCACGGAAGAAGGCCATGTTGAGTTCGTCGTCGCACGCGATCATGGTGCGGATGGTATCGACGCCCCGGCTTTCCATGGCTTCACAGAGTGCCTGGAACAGTTGCGTCGCCACCTTGCGCCCGCGTGCCGCTGGGTCGACGCCGATGACGAACACCCAGCCGCAGGGCGGGGACCCGAACTCCCAGGCGCGGACCTCGCCGGCAACGTATCCGACCACGCCGTCATCGGCTTCGGCCAACAGGAAAAAGCGGTCGTCGCGGCGGCCGAATCGTTCGAACATTTCGGCCCAGTATTGCGGCTTGGCGGTGCCGGTGATGCGTGCGTCGATGCCACCGACGGCCGTCATATCGGCGGCGGCGGCGGCACGGAGCGTGATCGGGGAAGCGGTCATGTTGGCAGCGGGTCCTCTCGACAATGGCCGAACCACTATAGGTTATTTCGTACCAGAAGGTGAATTTAACGGATGCGGCGTCAGGCCGACCGGTCCTGATTCGGCAAAACCGTATTTTTCTAATGGCTTTTTCATTTAATTGGTATTATAGTACCAAATTAATGAGTTTAAGCGGGGAGATCGAAGTCATGCGAAGCGCCGATGAAATCGTCGAAGCCTGCGAGCAGCTTTACGACGACCTGGACTTCGCCCAGGCCCGCGCCTGGAAGGCGGCGAAACCCGGCCGCAAGGTGATCGGCTTCATGCCGGTCTATGTGCCGCGAGAGATCATCCACGCCGCCGGCATGCTGCCATTGGGCGTGTTGGGCGGCGGCGACAGTCTGGAAGTCATCCACGGCGACGCCTATTACCAGAGCTACATCTGCCGCATCCCGCGCTCGACCGTGGAACTGGCCATTTCCAAACGGCTCGATTTCGTCGACGGCATGTTGTTTCCATCCATCTGTGATGTGATCCGCAATCTCTCCGGCATGTGGAAGATGATGTTGCCGGATGTCTATGTGCGCTATTTCGACGTGCCGCAGAACTACAAGGACGACATCGGCGGCACCTACTACATCGAGGAACTGAAGGAGCTGAAAGCCGGGCTGGAAAGACTTGCCGGCCGCGAGATCACCGAAGACGCGCTCAATGCCTCGATCGAGGTCTACAACGAGAACCGGCGCGCGGTGAAACGGGTCTACGACTACCGTGCCGGCCAGCCCTGGAAGGCGCCCGCCTGGGAAGTCTATCTGCTGATGCGCGCCGGCATGTTGCTGCCGGTCGAGGAGCATACGGCGCTGATCGACGAATACCTCGTCGCCTGTGCGGAAGCCGACCGGCCCATGCGCGACAATTGCCGCATCATCATGCAAGGCTCGTTCTGCGAACAGCCGCCGCTGGCGTTGATCAAGTCCATTGAGCTGTCGGGTTGCTACATCGTCGACGACGACTACATGTTGGTGAACCGCTGGCTCTTGGAGGACGTTCCGACCGACGGCGACCCCATCGCGAACCTGGCGGAAGCCTTCCTCAAGCATTCGACCGAGACCGCCGCCAAGTACGAGCCCTGCGGCGAGCGCAAGGGCAAGTACTTGGTTGACGCAGTTAAGGACCGCGGCGCCGAGGGTGTCATCTTCGCCGCCCCCTCGTTCTGCGATCCCGCGCTTCTCGACCGGCCGATGCTGGCCAACGCCCTTTCCAAGGCCAGCGTGCCGCACATTTCCTTCAAGTACGCCGAGAACTCCGGCCAGATGCAGCCGATCCGCGAGCAGGCCGGCACCTTCGCCGACACCATCAAACTGTGGAGCGAGCCATGAGTGCTGAGATGCAAGACGACGTCATCAAGGAACCGTCGATGCTCAAGCAGAAGGCGATGATCGCCGACAACTACGAGCAATTGACCTCGGCGCCGGAAACCGGCCGCAAGGTCGCCGCCACCTACGTGCCCGGCAACTTGAACGAACTGATCATGTGTTTCGACATGCTCAACAACCTGCCGGAAATCAACGCCATCCAGAACGGCATGCGCAAGAAATCCGGGCGAATGATCCAGGACGCAGAGAAAATGGGGCATTCGGAGGACGTCTGCACCTACGTCAAGGCCGACATCGGCAACATGGCCAAGGGCGCAATTGCGCCGAACGGCAAGCCGATGCCAGTGCCGGACCTGCTGTTGTTGAGCTACACCGGCTGCTTCACCTTCATGAAGTGGTTCGAACTGCTGCGCGACGAGTACGGCTGTAAGACGGCGATGCTGCACGTACCCTACACTGGCGACGGCATCATTACCGACAACATGCGCGACTACGTGGTCAAGCAATTGAAGGAAGAGGTGATCCCGGCCATGGAAGAGGTGTCGGGCGTCAAGTTCGACATCGACCGGCTGCGCGAGAACCTGAAACGCTCGGCCGAGGCCGAGGACGACTTCGTCTGGGTGCTTCAAAGCGCCAAGTCGAAGCCCAGTCCCATCGACGCCTATTTCGGCGGCGTTTACTACATCGGGCCGATCTTCACCGCGTTCCGCGGCACCCAGGATGCGGTCGACTACTACAAGATCCTGCGCGGCGAGATTGAAGCGCGGCTTGCCAACGGCCAAGGTCCGATCACGCCGGAGGGCGAGTTGAAGGAGGAACGCTACCGCCTGGTGGTGGAGGGCCCGCCCAACTGGACCTCGTTCCGTGACTTCTGGAAAATGTTCCACGAGGAAGGCGCTGTGGTCGTCGCCTCCACCTATACCAAGGTCGGCGGCGTTTATGATTATGACGGTTTCCGCCACGACCCGGACCGCCCGCTGGAGAGCCTCGCCGAATATTGCCTGGGTTGCTACACCAACAGGAACCTTCCGGCCCGTGTCGACATGATCGAAAGCTACATGAACGACTACCAGGCGGACGGCTTCTTGGTGAACTCGATCAAGAGCTGCAATTCCTTCTCCGCCGGGCAGCTGATGATGATGCGCGAGATCGAAACCCGGACGGGCAAGCCGGCCGCCTTCATCGAGACCGACCTGGTGGACCCGCGCTACTTCTCGCCGGCCAACGTCAAGAACCGGCTGGAGAGCTACTTCCAGATGATCGAACAGAAACGCAAAGGCGGCGGCCCCGCCAAGGCCGCTTGAGGGAGACCCGGACCATGCAATGTTTCATCGGCATCGATCTCGGCTCGACCACCACCAAGGCGGTGCTCCTGGACGAGGACGGCCGCATTCTCGGACGCGGCATCACCAATTCGCGCTCCAACTACGCCACCGCGTCGGCCGTGGCAAAGCAGGAAGCCCGTACCGATGCCCGCATGACGCTGTTCCGCCGTTCCTTCGACAAGGCAGTGGTTTCCGGCAATCCCGATGCGGTGATGGAGGGTGTGGAACTGGCCATTCGCCGCGAAGAGTTCCTGGGCCAGCTCCAGGACCTGAAGGCGACCTGCCGGTCCCATATGAAGAGCGAGGCCGATGGCCTGGGGGAGGCCCTGGACGAAATTTTTGTCTATATCGAGGACGAGAGCGAAACCATGTTCGCCCCCGGCGCCGAGCGGAAATCGGATTTCTTCCGCGACCTGGCGGGCGCCAAGTTCATGCAGAAAGGCGAGGAAGTGGCGAAGCAGACCGGCATCGCCTTCGATGCCATCCTCAACCTTTACGACAAGTCGATCATCGACGTGGAGAACCGCCCGCCGGAAGGCGGCGTGCGCTCCATGTTCAAGGACGCGCTGGACGAGGCGCTGATCGGCGCGCCGGACCTCGAAGTCGATGCCGGCAAGCTCGAGGCAGCCGTCAGCGAGGCCCTTGATGTGGAACTGGAGGAAACCTACGTGGTCGGCACTGGTTACGGTCGAGTCACTTTGCCGTTTCCGAAGGAGCACATCCGCTCCGAGATCCTATGCCATGGGTTGGGCGCGCATGTGATGTATCCCGAAACCCGCACCGTCCTCGACATCGGCGGCCAGGACACCAAGGCGATCCAGGTCGACGCCCAAGGCATCGTCGAGAATTTCCAGATGAACGATCGCTGCGCGGCCGGTTGCGGGCGGTACCTGGGCTACATTGCCGACGAGATGAACATGGGGCTGCACGAACTCGGTCCCATGGCCATGAAGGCGACCAAAACGATCCGCATCAATTCCACCTGCACGGTGTTTGCGGGGGCCGAATTACGCGACCGCCTGGCCTTGGGCGAAAAACGGGAAGACATCCTCGCCGGCCTACACAGGGCGATCATCCTGCGCGCCATGTCAATTATCTCGCGTTCTGGCGGCATCACCGACCAGTTCACCTTCACCGGCGGCGTCGCCAACAATGCCGCCGCCGTGCGTGAGTTGGAAAAGTTGATCGAGGAGAACTACGGCAAGGTCACCATCAATATTGACCCGGCCTCGATCTACACCGGCGCCTTGGGCGCCGCGACCTTCGCGCGCCGCGAAGCGATTCATTGAGGAGGAGAGACCCATGACCCTGGCAGCGGGAATCGATGTCGGCACCGGCGCCGTCAAGGCGGTGATCTTCGATGCGCCGGAAGGCGACCCGCCCGTCTGGCTGGCGCGCCATATCGAAAAGGTCCGCCGGCGCGATCCGTTGAAGCTGGCGCGCGAGTCCTTCGAGGCGGCCTTGGCCGACGCCGGTGTCGTCGAGGACGACATTGCCTACATCGCCACCACCGGCGAGGCCGAGAGCCTGACCTTTTCCACCGGGCACTTCTACTCCATGACCACGCATGCGCGCGGCGGCATCTTCCTGGAGCCCGATGCCCGCGCCATCCTTGATGTCGGCGCGCTACACGGCCGCGCCATCACCATCGACGAGCGCGGCAAGGTCGAGGACTACCGCATGACGTCGCAGTGCGCGTCGGGCTCGGGGCAGTTCCTGGAAAACATCGCGCGCTATCTCGGCATCACCCAGGAAGAGATCGGCGAGCTTTCGAAGCAGGGCGACGATCCGGAGAAGGTCTCATCGATCTGCGCCGTCCTGGCCGAGACCGACGTCATCAACATGGTGTCGCGCCAGATCACCGCGCCCAACATCCTCAAGGGAATCCACCTGTCGATGGCGACGCGGCTGCTGAAACTGCTGCGCGCCATCCGCGTGATGGACGGCCGCGTTCTGGTCACCGGCGGCCTGGCGATGGACCAGGGCCTGGTGGCGGCGCTCAATGAATCCATGGAAGAGCAGAAGGTCAGCGTCGATATCGTCTCGCATCCGGACAGCATCTACGCCGGCGCCATCGGCGCAGCCATCTGGGGCGCCTTCCGCTACCGCAAGCTGGAGCGCCTGGGAGGGTTGGCGGCAGCCTCGTAGCAAGGGCATTATCCGCCATCCGGGTTGATTTCGTGCCGCTGCCGTGGACACGGCCCGCAGAAAAATATGGCCCGAGGCGCAGTTACTTGTGATCAGAACGTTCCGCTGAATATTCGATTAGTCTGGAAATGGTCTTGGCCGTGTGAAAACGAAAATCTGGCGATTTTTTTGAAAGATTGATTCGCGCTGCGCACTCAACGAGCAACCTTGATTCGCTATCGGGCCTTCCCCGATTCCATTGTTTCAAGCTCAACCGCAAGCTGAACGTTTTTACACAGCCAGGGTCAAAAGCTGACAAATTATCGTTGTCGATAGTATGCCTGCTCGGGGTATGAATGTGGAACGCCTTGCAAATAAATCACTTTTTGAGTTGGTTCGCCTAGTAGGGGCTTTAACAAATTTCTCCTCCGCTACCATTTTTTATGCGAACTCTAGTGGGCGGCCTTGGTACGATGCCAGGGTCGCCGTTGGGTGCTGGCGCACTTCAATTGCCCACTTTTTGGCGAGACTGTGGGCATCGCCTCTGATCACAGCACGGTGCGGGTGATATGGGCCGCAGACGGCAATGACCGACAATTGCGGGCCATGTCCCGGCGCTTCGATAACCCAAAGCAATTCCGAAAACAGTTTTCTTCGATCACCGAACCTGAATAATCTTTACCCTGTCGGTCATGTTCTCGGAATGCCCACGGGCATTGGCGGAACGGGCGTTTTCGCGATTTTCTCTCAGAGGTGTCTCAATGGATAAGATTTATGTTGTCGCAACAATGGATGTCGAGCCGGCGACCTCGACCACCCACCCGTCCGCCACTGGACCGGACAACTGGGAGGACGGAGAGAAATTCATCCGCGGCTATGCCGACCGCACCGGCGAATTCGGTTTTCCCGTGTCCTTCTTTATTCACCCGGAGGTGCTTGAGGTTCAGGCCGACCTGTTCAAGGAACTGGGCGAAAAAGGTCACTGTGTCGACGGCCTGCACATGCACTCGTGGAAATTCCGCGATGGCAAATACAAAGCCCACTTCGGCGGCCTGACGGAAAACGAGATGCGCGCCAACCTGTCGGAAGGTATCGCCATGTGGCAAACCGGCATGGGACGGCGGCCGCTCTATTTCCGGCCCGGCACCTTCTCGAGCAACGACTTCATGTACCAAGTGCTTGTGGACCTTGGGTTTCGGGGCGGTTCGTGCTCGCTGCCGGGCCGCATCTGGCGGCGCATGAATGCCATCTGGACCGGTGCAGAGCCGGATCCGCACCGCGCGCATGCCTGCTTCCGCCAACTGGTCGGCGATCTGGAATTCGCCAACATGCCGGTATCGGTTGATTTTTCGAGCCGCACCGTGACGGTCGGCAGCGATTTCCGGAAGGTCGACCCCAACTCGCCGGAAGCAGCCGGCGCCAACACGGTCTCCAGCCATTGGGACCTGCGCCCCGATTGGCGCGACGCGGATTATCCGACCATTGCCGGCAACATTATCGATCAATTGATCCAACGGAACCCGTCGATCCCGACGCTGAGTTTCATCACCCACAACGATAACGACCACACCGATCCGAACGACCGGGTCTGTGCCAATCTGATCAAGTCGATGACCGCCATGAACGAGGCGGCGAAGGCGCGCGGGATCACGCTCGAGGGCACGACGCTCGACAAGATCTGCGACATGGTGCTGGTCGAACCGGTGAAGATGGAGCCGTTCGTCTATGCATGACCCCAGGCCGGCCATGCCCAGAGCGCATACCTATAACCAAGAGTATTACTGGGGTAAATTTGCGCGCGTTTGGGTTCAATGTATAATGACCGGACGATTTAACACGCTGTAAAAAACCTTGATAAGGGAGAATGAAATGCTGGTACGCATTTTTGCCACCGCATTGTTCGCAGTCTCGACGTTGGTCCTTTCGGCCCCGTCGAACAAGGCCCTCGCTGCTGACGTGGTCTGGCGCCAGAGCACCGAGATGCCCCCGGATAGCATGGAGGGCCGCGGCCATCAGAAATTCGCCGACCTGGTGAAGAAATATACCAACGGCCGAATGGAAGTTAAGGTCTTCCCGTCCGAGCAATTGGGCAAGAAAGCCGCCGTCATCGATCAGCTTCAGGCCGGCACTATCCAGATCTATAACTCCACCGCCGCCTACCTGAGCAAATGGGAGCCGGCGATGAAGTATATCAGCGCGCCGTTCCTGTTCGACGACCGTGACCATTGGCTCCGGTTCATGGAAACCGACCTGGTCAAGGGTTGGATCAAGAACGTCGAAGAAAAGGGCGGCATTACGCTGATCGGTAACTACATGGACTTCCCGCGCGGTTCCTGGCGGGTCATCGTCGCCAAGAAAGAGATCAAGTCGCTGGACGACATCAAGGGCCTGAAGCTACGCATGCACCCGGACAAGCTCGCCGGTGCCGCATGGACGCATCTTGGCGCGGAAATCCGCGTGCTCGGCTGGACCGCCATCTACGAGGCGCTCAGCAAAGGCATCGTCGAGTCCGTCAACAGCCCGGCCGCCCTGGTCGAGCCCATGCGTTTCTATGAAAAGGCGCCGCACATCACAGCCCACCGTGAGTACGAGCAGAGCGTCGCCTATATGGTCAACGCCAAGGCCTATCACAGCCTGCCGCAGGATCTGCGCGACGCCATTGACCGGGCCCATAAGGATGCGTCGATGTACGAAGCAGGGCTGCTCGATGCCGACACCATGGCGTCGATCAACCGCCTGAAAGCGAAAGGCGTCACCTACAATGACAGCATGGACACCGGCCCGTTCCGGGAGCGCATGAAGTCGTTCTACGCGCAGCAAGCCAAGGAAGGCGTCTTGCCGAAAGGGTTCCTGGAAGCTGTCGAAGCGACCCGATAACAAAACAAGCACCTAGACAGGCCGCCCGGCGCAAGCTCGGGCGGCCTGATTGGCGCAGTATAAGGGTTTCCCATGATCGACCGGATCGAAAACGTCATGCTGTTTTTCCAGCGCCTGTTTCTCGCGTTGGCAAACATCTGCCTGATTATCATGTTGGTCATCAACATGACCCAGATCACCACCCGCGCGGTTTTCGACATGGGAATTTCGTGGGTTTTCCCATGGACCGTGTTCCTGTTTTGCTGGTCGATCTTTTTCGGGTTTTTTGTGCTCTACCGCATTGGCGGCGACATCACCGTCGATTTCTTCGTCGACCGGTTCGGTAGCATCGGGCGTTCGTTCGCGCGCCATTTCGTCAACCTGACAACCGTCATTCTCATGGCCGTCATGTTGTGGCACGGGCCGCAAACTTTGATGCAGCAGGTCGGCGACGAAATCGAAATCGTCGAGTTGGATCGCTGGATACAGACACTGCCCTTGTTCCTGTCGAGCGTGCTGGTCGCCGTTAATTCGGTCCTCGACACGGCAAAAGCGTTCCGGGGCGATCCGGAACCGGTCTTTACAAAAAGTATCGATGACGAAGACGAGGAGTTGAGCTGATGGCATGGATCCTCTTTGTCGGCTTCATGGTGCTGATCATCCTGCGGGTGCCGATCGTCATCGCCATGGGCCTGGCCGTCTTGGGCGCCGTCATCGCCGGTGGCTTCTCCAACCAGCTCTATATTATTCCCAGAATGGTCGCCGACGGGGTCGAGAACCCGGGCCTCTTGGCGGTGCCGTTCTTCATTCTCGCCGGCAACTTGATGAATGCCGTCGGCATGACCGACAAAATCTTCAATTTCGCCACCACCCTGGTCGGGCACTTTCGGGCCGGCCTGGCACAGGTCAATGTCGTGTCGTCGATGATCTTCGCTGGCATCTCCGGTTCCGCGGTGGCCGATATCGCCGGCCTCGGCACCATCGAGGTCAAGGCCATGCGCGACCGCGGATATCCGGTGGAATTCGCCGGCGCGCTGACGGTGGCGACGGCGGTGATCGGTCCGATTATTCCGCCCTCCATCGCGCTGGTCATTTATGGCTTCCTGGCCAACACATCGGTCGGACGGCTATTCCTGGGCGGCATCGTCCCCGGCATCCTGATCGGGATATCATTGATGCTCTTCAACCGCTACATGGCGGCCAAGCACGACTTTCCGCGCGAGCCCAAGGCTACGCTTCGCGAAGTGGGTTCGCATGCGGTCGACGGGATCGCGGCGCTTGCCGCGCCCGGCATCATCCTCGGCGCCATCACCTTCGGCTTTACCACGCCGACCGAAGCCGGCGTCCTGGCTTGCGCCTACTCGATCTTGCTGGGAGCGCTGTACAAAACCCTCGACGCGAAACGGCTATGGCAGGCGATCACCGATTCCATGCGGGTCACCGCCATGATCATGATGATCATCGGCTTCTCGCACGGCATGGGTTGGTTGTTGGCCATCGAACAGATCCCGCAGGCCATGGCCGAGGCCGTGCTGCTGATCACCGATGACCGCGAAGTGTTCCTGGCGCTGCTGATCGTCTTCCTGCTGGCCATCGGTTGTGTCATCGAGGGCGTGCCGGCGAAACTGATCCTGATCCCGGTGCTGTTGCCGATCATCGATCACTTCGGCATCGACCGGGTGCATTTCGGCCTGATCATCGTCTATGCATTGCTTTTGGGACTTGCCACTCCGCCGATGGGGGTCGGCGTCTATATCATGGTCGGCATTACCGGCAGACCTTTCGAGGTCTTGACCATGGCGGTGCTGCCGTTCCTGGTGCCGCTCACCATCGTGCTAATCATGATCACCTATATTCCGGCGCTGACGCTGTGGCTGCCCAACCTGATCATGGGACCGCCCTGACGGGCATCGTTCCGCGGCGTCACTTGACCGGATCGACAACCGCCAGGTCGGTGACGAACATGTGCCCGGGCTTGTGGGTGATCATTTCCGGAATGCCGATCTCGCAGGCCACCGCCTGAGCGGTGATGCCGCAGGCCCAAAACGCCGGCACCTGCCCGGCCTCGATACGGTTGGGCTTGCCCCAATCGATCTTTTCCAGGTCGTCGATGCCGATCGCCGCCGGGTCACCCACGTGCAACGGACCCCCATGCGAACGCGGAAAGCGGCTGGTGATCTCGATCACCCGGATCAGCATCTCCTCCGGAACCGGCCGCATGCTGACCACCTGCGGGCCGCGGAAGATACCGGCCGGCCGGCAGGGAATATTGGAGACATATTGCGACGGCCAAGCGTCCTCCCGGATCAGGTGCGGCAATGGGATGCCGCACTCGATCATCACCTGATCAACCGATAGATTGCAGCCGGTGAGGAAGGCCACGTGATCGTCGCGCCATAGGTGCCGGATATCGGTCAGGTCCTCAACCGCCTTGCCGTCCCGGTAGAGCCGGTAGGCGGGCACATCGGTGCGGATATCGGCGCCGGGCGCGCTCAATTTCGGTTCCGGATCGCCGGTATCGGTGGCCTCGATCAGGAACAGGGGTTTCGGGTTGCGATGGCAGAATCGCACGAAATCGAGGGCGTATTCCTCGCGCAGGATGACGATATTTGCCTGTTCGCGGCCAAGCGCCAAACGCTTGCTGGTTCCGCTCCAACGGCCGTCGCGGATGACCTTGCGGACCTCGGCCGCGCTCAGGTGTTCGAGTTCGGACCTCGAAACCTCGATGGTCATGAACAGATCGCCAGCGCCGTGTGGGCGACGGCGCGGGCCGTCACCATCAATTCGCTGACCAGAACCCTTTCGTCCGGCGCCGGCCATTCGGGATAGACCTTGATGTCGCCAGGACCGTACTGCACCGACGGAATGCCCGCCGCCGCCAAAACGTTGCCGTCGCCGTAGTTGCCGATGCGCTCGACGCTGCCCAGTTGCGCGGGCTTGCCCGACGCCAGTTCCTGGCCCGCCGCCAATGCCACCACCAGCGGATGGTCGTGGGCGATCTCCATGGGGTCCATGAAATACGGGTCGTCCGGACCGTTGGCCGGAATGGTGAGCCGGTAATCCAGGTTCGGGATATTGGTAATACCGTCCATGACCTTCTCCACGTCGCGGCGGACGCTTTCCAAGGTCATGCCCGGTACGGTGCGCACCTGAAACATGAGATCGCATTCGCGGCCGTAATGATCCTTGTGGATGGTGTCGTAGCGGATCATCGGAAAGTCGGTGAGTTCCGGGTGCGGCGTATGCGTCAGCCAGTCGCCGGGCAGCTTGTTGGTCAGGCTGGGGCCGAAATGTCGGATCAGGGCCGCCTGTTGCTCGATGGCATTGGTGTACTTGGAACGGGCCTCGTCGGTGAAGCGGAAGAACAGCCCCGGCGTGGTGGTCGAGACCATCACCCGAACGGAGCCGTTGCAGACCGTGCCGAGGGTATTGGCGGCGTGCTCGATATTGATGGCGTAGTCGGCGCTGACACCGTTCCGGAGCGCCGTGCGGGTGCCGGTGCCGCCGAGTTTGTGCGCCGCGACCGGGCAGACCACGACGTCGCCGGCCAGCTTGATGCCGCTATCGATGATCGCGCGGATGCCGGTGATGGCGGCGGCCATTCCGCCCTTGTCGTCCTGCGCACCGAGTCCCCACAACCAGCCGTCCTCCAAAAGCCCCTCGTAAGGATCGACGGTCCAACCCGACATCATCACGTTGGTGTCGATATGGCCGTTGATCATCAGCGATTTGCCGCCGCCGGTACCCTTGAGCACGGCGATCGGCTGGCGTGTCACCTTTACCGGTTCCCACGGATGACGGACTTCCATCATCTCGACCTCGAACCCCGTCTCCTTCAGGTAACCGGCCAGGTCATCGGCGACGTCATGTTCCTGAAAGACGAAGCTGGGGATCCGGATCAGACGCCGCGCCAGAGCCACGAGATCGGGCTCCGAGACAGCGTCGAATACCTTGCGTTGGTCTCCGGTCTGCTGCGGCATGAGGATGGCCTTTCGGTTCCGTGCGGGTCCGGAATCAGTGCGCCTGCACCAACGAGCTCTGTACCTTGACGCCGCTTTCCGCCTGGAAGAACGGCACGTCCCCTTCCAGGGTGGTGCGCAGCATGTGGCGCTCCTCAAGACTGTCGTCATAGGGAATGGCGCAATGCTGGGTGCTGCGGTTGTCCCAGAAGACCACGTCGCCGGGCTGCCAGTTGTGGATATAGGTGAATTCGGGCTTGGTGATGTGCGTCGTCAGTTCCTCGATCAGCGCCTTGCCTTCCGTCTCGGGAATGCCCTCGATCTCCACCGCCCAACGGCCGATATAGAGGCAACTGCGCCCGGTCTCCGGATGAGTGCGGACGATCGGATGCCAGACGTCGGGCCGTTCGGTTTTCTCCTGGTCGGTCAGCGGCGGCAGATTCGGGTAGTTGATCAGGTGCTTCTCGACCCGGCTGAAGCGCGCCCGCTTGCCGGCGATCAGATCCTTGGTTTCCTGCGGCAGCGCCTCATAGGCGCGGTAGGTGCTGGCGAAGCCGGTGTCGCCGCCGACCTTCGGGGTTTTCACGCCGTACAGCATCGAGCCCATGTTGGGAAACTGCTTGTCCTCCCCGTCGCTGTGCCAACCCCAGCCGGCACGCTTGACGCCGACGGGCTTGCCGTCCCGCTCGACGTTGGAGACGACAAAGATTTCCGGATGCTGCTCTAGAGTGACCGGATCGACGTTCGCCATCCTGGGCATGATGTGCAACTCGCCGAAGCCACGCGTGAACTCGATATGCTGGGCCGGAGACCAATCGACACCGCGGAACAGCAGGACCGAATGGTCCAACCAAATGCGGCGCAACTCGGCAAAGGTTTCGGCGTCCTGCGGTTCGGCCGGATTGATGTCCAGGATCTCGGCGCCGAGCGCGTCACTGAGTTTTCGAATCTTGATCGTCATCGTCATCGTTCCTCGTATATCAATCACCTGCGCCTGGTCAGACGGAGCACGGCCGACGGAACGGTTGCGTTCGGGTGCCGTGGCGGCTCATGATCGGGCGTCATCGCCTCGAATGGAAAAAGCTTCGGTTTGCAGCGACGGACAAATGCTATCATACAAGCGATAGGCCTTCCAACGACCCGCGTGCGGTTTTTGCTCATAACCTTAATTTATGGGGACCGCCCCACGCCACTACCGACGGAGCGATCAGAGGAACCGCATGGATAGATCGACCCCGCCGGAAGCGCCCCTCGACATCCGCCAACCGAACACCATGCTGGGGATCGGGTTTATGCTGTGCTCGACCCTCGCCTTCGCCGGCATGGCGGCATGCGTCCGGCATCTGTCCGGCAATCTGCATCCGTTCGAGGCGGCTTTTTTCCGCTACCTGTTCGGCGGCGTCGTGCTCATCCCCGTGTTGTTTCGCGATGGCCTGACGCCGTTCCGCACCCGGCGCTTTCCGTTGCACCTGCTGCGCGGCGGGGTGCAGGCTTGCCAGGGCATCCTGTCGTTCGTCGCCGTCACCTTGACGCCACTGGCCAAGGCAACGGCGGTGCAGTTCACGGCGCCTCTGTTCACCACATTGGTGGCCGTGTTCGTCCTCAAGGAAGTGCTTAATTGGCGGCGGATTTCCGCCATTGCCGCGGGACTCATCGGCACCTGCATCATCATGCGGCCGGGTATTGCCGACCTCGACATCGGCGCCCTTCTGTCGTTGGCCAGCGCGGTCTTCCTGGCTGGCAACATTATCTTGGTGAAGCTCTTGTCGCGTACCGAAACGAGCGTCACCATCACCCTCTACCAGACGCTACTGACCACCCCCATCGCTTTCGTTGCCGCGCTCTTTCACTGGAAGTTCCCAACGCTGGAGGAACTGTTCTGGCTGTTCGTCCTGGGCGGCCTCGGCACCACCGCGCACATTTGCCTGGCCGAGGCCTGCAAGGTCGCCGACGTTTCGGCGCTGTTGCCGTTCGACTACATGCGGCTGGTCTGGGCGGGGATATTGGGCTTTGTCCTGTTCATGGAAGTTCCGGATATCTGGACTATCATCGGTGGCACGGTGATCTTCATTTCCGGTTTTTATCTGCTGATCCACGAACGCGCGGAATCGAAGCGGCAGTAACAAAACCCGCCTCGACGGTCTCGACATTGGCGGCCAATCGGTCATCATATCGAGGGCCGGCGCGTATCGTGCGCAGGCTTTTGGAGGGCAGAACCATTCCGACCACCGGGACCATCGAGGCCTTTTACGGCCCGTCCTCGCCCTGGGCCTACATGGGCGCCGAGCGGCTTTACGCACTGGCCGAACGCCAAAAGGTGCAACTGGTGCTGCGCCCGATCCGGGTCATCACGGAGAACGGCGGCATCATGCTGCGGACCCGTCCGCAGCCGCGCCAGGATTACCACGCGGTGGAACTGGCGCGCTGGTCGAAACACCTCGGCATCCCGCTCAACCTGAAGCCCAAGTTCTATCCCTGCCGCACCATCGAAACCGCGGGCGGCGCAATCATCGCCGCGCAGCAGGCCGGATTGGATGCGCGCCCGTTCTCCTTCGCCATCCAGCGCGCCCTGTGGGCGGAAGATCGCGACATCGCCGATCTCGACACGTTGCGCGCACTCGCCCGCGACACCATCGGTGACGCCGGCGCCAAGTTGGTCGCCGAACCGCTGGCGCCGGAAATCCGCGCCATCTGGGACGGCAACCTCGCCGAAGCCCAGCGGATCGGCATTTTCGGCACCCCCACCTATGTCTTCAACGGAGAGCTGTTCTGGGGCCAGGACCGGCTTGATTTCCTCGAAAGCGCCATCGCCGAGACACGAACCTAGGAGAGCGCCATGACGGATGCTTCGGAACTCCACGCCCGGTCCATCGTTATCGACGGGCTGCAATGCTGCGATTTCGACCGGCCGCTGGTGGAAGAGGCACTGAAGGGCGGCGTCACCGCCGTCAACCACGCCGCCGTGCTGTGGGAGAATTTCCGGGGCGGCATCGACATGGTCAGCTACTGGAACCGGCTCTATGACGCCAACAGCGACATCCTGATGCCGATCCGCACCATTAACGACATCCGCGCCGCCAAGCAGGCGGGCAAGCTCGGCGTCATCATGGGCTGGCAGAACACCTCGCCCTTGGAAGACCGGCTCGACTACGTGGCGGTGTTCAAGATGCTCGGTGTCGGCATCATGCAGCTTACCTACAATACCCAGAATTTCGCCGGCGCCGGTTACCTGGAAGAAAAGGATTCCGGCCTCACCGGGTTCGGCAAGGAAATGGTCGCCGAGATGAACCGCGTCGGCGTGCTCTGCGACCTGAGCCACGTCGGCGAGGTGACCGCCGCCGAAACCATCGAATATTCCCGCGCCCCTTGCGCCATCACGCACTGCCTGCCGAAGGCGCTGAAGGACGTGCCGCGCAACAAGTCCGACGGGTTGTTCAAGCTTTGCGCCGAAAAGGGCGGCATCATCGGTGTCTCGCTGTTCGCGCCGGGGCTGGCCGCCGGCAACGAGGCGACGGTCGCCGATGTCGTCGACGCCATGGCCCACATGGTCGATCTGGTCGGCGAGGACCACGTCGCCATCGGCACCGACTTCTCCCTGAACCGGCCCCGACCGGGCCCGTGGCAGGTATGGGCCAACAAGGACAAGGGCACTGCCCGCGTGCTGACCGAGTTCGCCACGGTGACGATTTCCAAGCCGCTCGGCATCCGGCGCATCGACGAGTTCCCCAACCTGACCATCGAAATGGTCGAGCGCGGCTGGAGCGAGGATCGCATCACCAAGATCCTCGGCGGCAACTGGATGCGGCTTTTGGGCCAAGTCTGGCCTGGCGTTTAGGAGGCAATCATGCTCAGGATCGGCGTCGATATCGGCGGCACTTTCACCGACTTCGCGGCCTGGCGCGACGGCGCCGGTGACGACGGCGAGGTCATCAGTTTCAAGGTTTCCTCCACGCCGGCCGATTTCGCGCAAGGCTTCAAGACCGGATTCGAGGAAATTCTCGCCCGCGCCGAACACCGGCCGGACGAGGAAATCCTGGTCATTCACGGCACCACGATCTCCACCAACACGGTGATTGAACGCAGCGGCGCCGCCGTGGCGCTGCTGACCACCGCCGGCTTCCGCGACGTCTTGGAACTGCAGCGGCTCAAGCTTTCCCGGCGCATCGACATCATGGCTACCCGCACGCCGCCGCTGGTGCCGCGCCAACTGGTCTATGAGATCGACGAACGCCTCTACGCCGACGGCGGCGTTTGCCGGCCCGTCGACCTGGAAGGCGTCAAGGAAGCGGCCCGCGCCGCGCATGCCGCAGGCGCCAGGTGCGTGGCGCTCGCCTTCATGCACAGCTACCGCAACCCGGCGCACGAAATCGCCGCCCGCGACGCCATCCGGGATGCCGTTCCCGAACTGGACGTCAGCCTATCGAGCGAGCTCTGGCCCAAGATCGGCGAATACGAGCGCGCCACGGTCAGCGTGCTCAACGCCTACGTGAAGCCGAAGATGGGCGACTATGTGTCGCACCTGCTGAGCTATCTGGCCGAATCCCTGCCGGCGGCAAAATTGTTCATCACCCGCTCCAACGGCGGCGCCATGGCCGCCGCCGAGGCGCGCAACTACCCTGTCCAGACCCTGTTGTCGGGACCGGCGTCGGGAGTCACCGCCGCCTGTTTCCTGGGACGGCATCACCAGGGCGAGAAGTTCCTGACCATGGACATGGGTGGCACCAGCACCGACCTGTCGCTGATCGTCGACGGCCGGCCGACCATTTCCAACGACGCCGAGGTCGGCGATTTCCCGCTGATGATGCCGGTCACCGGTATCGAGGCCATCGGCGCCGGCGGCGGCTCCATCGCCTGGATGGACGGCCCCATGCTGCGCGTCGGTCCCGCCAGCGCCGGTGCCGATCCCGGCCCCGCTTGCTTCGGACGCGGCGGCGAGCAGCCGACGCTCACCGATGCCTACTTGCTTTCCGGTTACATCGACCCGGCCAATTTCCTCGGCGGCCGGCTGAGCCTCGATATCGGCGCCGCCGAACGCGCCATGCGCCCGATCGCCGATGCGCTCGGCCTCGACCTGGCCGCGGCGGCGGAAGCCTGCGCCACGGTCGCAACGTCGAACATGGTGGCACGGGTGCTGCCATACCTGGCACGCCACGGCGTCGACCCGGAGGACCTTTCACTGGTCGCCTGCGGTGGCGCCGGCGCCCTGCATGGTCCGCTTCTGGCTGCGGAAGCGGGAATCGGGCAGATCCTGGTGCCGACGGTGCCTTCCGTTTTTTGCGCCTTCGGCGGCCTGGTGACGGAACTGGTCAACGATGTCGTGGTTTCCGTGCAGGGAACGGCGGTCTCGGCCGAAAGCCTCCAGAACGCATTCGACGATCTCGAGGACGAAGCCCGAAGCTGGCTCGATACGCAGGTCGAACCCGAGCGATTGACCGGGGTTCGCATCGAACATTGGGCGGAAATGCGCTACCGTGGGCAATCCTTCGAGCTCAACGTGACGCTGCCGCAAGCGGCGGTGAAAAGCGGCGACATGGCGGCGCTGGCGGATGCCTTCCATGACGAGCACGAACGCCTTTACACCCATTGCGACCGCGCTGCTGAGGTCGAATTCATCGAGCTTCGGATCCGCATCCTGGGCGCGCTGGCGACACCCGGTCCGGCGGTCAAACAGGCTTCCGACGCGCCGGTGGAAACCGCGCTCAAGGGCAACCGGCTGCTCCGTTTCGCCGGCGTGGTCTACGGCGATGCGGCGATCTACGAACGCGATCTGCTGGCGCCCGGCCATCGGCTGGCCGGTCCCGCCGTGATCGATCAGAACGACACCACCATCCTGGTGCCGCCGGGCTTCACCGCCACGGTGCAGGCGTCGGGTGACATCGTGATCCGCAAGGAGAACTGACATGGATGCCGTCCGTACCGCGATCATGAACAATCGCTTCACGGCCATCGTCGAGGAAGCCTCGGCGACGCTGCACCGCACCGCGCACACCACCTTCGTCAAGCTGGTGCAGGACTACCAGTGCGCCATCGCCGATGCCAACGGTGACATGTTCGCCTATCCGACCCAGACCGGCGTCAACGTTTTCATGGGCCTGCCGATCCGGCCGATGATCGACTACATCGGCATCGAAAATATGCGCCCCGGCGACATCTACATCACCAACGACCCGTTCGGCACCGACGGCCTGGTCACCCACCTGATGGACGTGACCACGCTGAAACCGATCTTCCACGGTGACGAGATCATCGCCTTTGCCTGGGCCTTCGTCCATGCATCGGACATCGGCGGCGCGGTGCCGGGCTCAATCTCGCCGGCCTTCACCGAGGTGTTTCAGGAAGGCCTGCGGATACGGCCCATGCACATTTTCAAGGAAGGCGAACTGGTCGAGCAGATCCGCAATATCTTCCTCGACAACAGCCGCATCCCGGACGAGATATGGGGCGACTTCAAGGCCATGTTCTCGGCCCTGAAAAGCATGGACCGGCGGCTTGGCGAACTGGTCGGGCGCTACGGCCTGGATGCGGTGAAGACCGGCATGACCGACGTGCTCGACTTCGCCGAGTTGAAGGCGCGCGCCGTGATCAGCTCCATCCCGGACGGCGAATACGCTTTCGGCGACTATCTGGAAGGTATCAACGAGGGTGAGTTCGCCTTCATCCACGCCACCATGCGGGTCAAGGGCGACGAGGTGGAAATCGACTTCAGCGGCACCGAGCCGCAGACGCCGTCCGCCTACAACTACGTCACCGGCGCCCAGACCCATCCCTACCTGATGCAGTCGATGATCCACCTGATCCTGACCCGCGATCCGGAATGCCCGCGCAACGCCGGCATCCTGCGTCCGATCCGCGGCCACGCGCCCAGGGGCACAGTGATCAACGCCGAGTTCCCGGCCGCCGGCGGTTCGCGTGTTGCCGCCAATACCCGCGCCTACGACGCCATCATCGGCTGCCTGCACCAGGCGCTGCCCGATGGCCTGATGGCAACTGGCGCGGGCATGGTCGGCGTGATCGTGCTCAATGCCCGTTCGCCGGTGACCGGCAAGCGCCGGGTCGGCGTCGTCAACCCGATCTGCGGCGGTGGCGGCGGCCGGGCCGATAGAGACGGCGTCGACGCCATCGATACCCGTTTCAGCCACCTGAAAAGCGTGCCCGCCGAAGTGGTCGAGGCGGAGACGGTGCTGATGATCCGCGCCTCGCGCCTTTTGCCCGACAGCCAGGCCGCCGGCAAATATCAAGGCGGCGCCGCCGTTGTGCTGGACATGGAGAACATGGGCCACGAGGCGACCATGACCGTGCGCGGAATGAACCGCTTCCACTTCCGTCCCTGGGGCGTCGACGGCGGCGACCCGGGCGGCCTTGGCGAGGTGATCCTCAACCCCGGCACGGCGGAGGAGAAATCCATCGGCAAGATCAACGTACTGCAGCTCGGCCGCAACGACGTGATCCGCATCATCACGCCGAGCGGCGGCGGTTTCGGGGATCCGCTGGAACGCGACCCGGCGCGCATCCACGCCGACATCGCGCGCGGCCTGGTCACTCAGGCGCGCGCCGAAGCGGCCTATGGCGCGGTGTTCGATGCCACGGGCGCCATCGATGCGGACGCGACGGCGGGCCGCCGGGCCGAATTGAAGGCGGCGCGCACGGAAGCGCCTCGGCAGTTCAACATGGGTGCCGAGCGGGAAGCCTACGACCGCATCTGGCCCGCCGACGTGCGCATGGCGCTCTCCATAATGGTGCTGCGCGAGGATTTGGGTATCCGCCAGAACCTCATCGCCGCTGTCCGCGACCGGCTGACGGCGATCGGCGCGACGGTCACCATGGAAGCCATGCAGGCCGCCTTCCATGAGGAACGCGCCGATCTCACCGGCCAGCGGGTATCGCGCGCCGTGGGTGAGCGCGGCGGCTTGGCGGCCGAATGACCGCAACCGGGAGAACACAACCGTGACAGACCCATCATCCTTCGCCAGCTTGGCGGAACTTACCGACTCGTTGCTGGCGCGCACCCGCGCCATTACCGGCGAAGAGCCCGAAGACGCGCGCAAGCTGCGCCTCGGCCTTTTGGACGACCGCGCCGGCGCCTACGGCCAATACTTCGGCACCTGGGATATCGCCGCCGGCATGCTACGGGATTTTTCCATGTATACGCTCTATCCGCTGGTGCGCATGGCCCGCGCGCCCGGCGGCCTCTCGCAGCCGAACATGCTGGATGAACTGCTGCCGCCCTATACCAACTATCTGGGCTACAGCGGCTTTCCGGAACTGGAAGCCTATGGCGATGCGCTCAGGCGCTTGGTCGGTCAGGGGGGCGGCGCCGGCGGCGAGGCGTTGGAACCCGCCGTCAGCGCCTACTTCGCCTATGCCAACCGGCTCTATGCCTGGGTCTATCATTACTTCCCCTGGAACATGGGCGAGCATTTCCGCTATCCCGATGCACCGCCCGAAGCCGGGGCCGGCAGTGGCGCGGCCGATCTGAAGCCCAGCGATACCCTGGTGCGCCTGACCTGGGAACCGCTCGGCGTCAGTGTGCGGGCCTGGCTCGCCGTCGACGGCAACCCGGAGCTCTGCCAGGACCTGCTCGACGTGCTGCCGTTCACGGTCCTGCAGGATCATCCCATGGTGACCGGCGAATCCATCTTCGCCTGGACGCCGATGACCTCCACCGCGCCGATCCATCTGCGCGAGGAAATCCTCTCCGCACCCATCGGCCGGCTGCGCTATTCGCAACGCACCGGCCAGAAACTGATCGTCCAGTACGGCGAAACCAAGGAAACCATCATGGGTCCGGTGCTGGGCTCGGTCCTGGAAGAGGACATGGAGAAGATTCCCGCCGTCGGCCGCGCCGTCTGGGACAGCACCTACCAGACCAAGGAGCCGATCTGGCTGACGGTCGAACGCTGCTGACGGCGAAGGGAAGACGGATCGAAGCCGATGAACAAACAACCTGACGGCCCCATCGAAGACCTGGCGCGGCTGGAAGCGCGGCTCCGTTACGAGATCGATGTCTTCCGCCACAACTACGAGCCCTGGGTGCCCTTGCCGCACGAGCGGGACGGAAAACCGGTCCTGGATGTGTTGATCGTCGGCGGCGGGCTCTATGGTCTCGGCCTGGCCTGGGGGCTGCTGCGGTCCAAGGTGACCAACATCCTGGTCGTCGATCAGGCGCCGGCCGGCAAGGAAGGCCCCTGGGTCACTTTCGCGCGCATGAAGACGTTGCGCACGGCGAAGGAACTGACGGGCATCGAGTTCGGCATTCCGAGCCTTTCCGCGCGCGCCTGGTGGGAGGCGCGTTTCGGCGCGCAATCGTGGCAGGACCTCGACCTGATCCCCAGGGCCGAATGGATGGAATACCTGGAATGGTTCCGCCGGGTGCTCGACTTGCCCGTGCAGAACGATACCGAGGTTCTGTCCATCGACGGCGACGCCGAGTTGGCGCGGGTCACGGTCCGGCGAAACGGCGCCGACGAGGAAATACTCGCCCGCCGTGTGGTGCTGGCGACGGGATTGCTGGGCAGCGGCGGCGCCTACATCCCGCCCGGCCTGACCGATGACCTAGCGCCGGAAAAATGGTCGCATGCCTCCGACGACATCGATTTCTCGCGGCTCGCGGGTGCCGATGTCGGCGTGCTGGGCGCCGGAGCGTCGGCTTTCGACAATGCCATCACCGCCGTCGAGACCGGCGCCAATGGTGCCTGGCTGTTCAGCCGCAGGAAGGAACTGCCCTGGCTCAGCGTCAAGAAGGGATTGGAGAACGCGGGCTTCATGCCGCATTTCGCCGATTTCCCCGATCTCCAGCGCTGGCGCTTCGTCAAGGCGATCACCGAAACGCCGATCCCGCCGCCCAAGCACACGGTCGAGCAGGCCCTGGACCTGCCGGGTTTCCACCTGTGCCTGGACAGTCCCTGGACGCGAACGGGCATGGACGGCGACAAGGTGGTGGTGACCACGCCCGCGCGGGAATACCGCTTCGACCACGTCATCTTCGGCACCGGTTTCGACATGAACCTGGACAACCGGCCGGAACTGGCGGCCCTGGTGCCGCATATGCTGCGCTGGCGCGACAGGTTCACACCGCCCGCCGGTGAGGGGAGCGAACTCCTGCTCGATCAACCCTACCTGGGTTCGGCGTGTGAATTCCTGGAACGCGAGCCCGGCAACGCGCCGGTGCTGGGCCGTGTCAGCCTGCTCAGCGCCGCCGCGACGCTCAGCATCGGGCCCATGTTCGGCGGCCTCAACGGGCTCAAGTTCATCCTGGAGCGGGTTATCAACGGCACCTGCCGGGCCCTGATGATGGAAAGCCTGGACACCTTCCAGGACCGCTTCCAGGAAGGCCTGAGGGCGAAAAAGCCGCCGGGCGCCATGGGCTCGACCGACTGAGCCTCTACCGGCGCTCGGCGACGGGCTCGTCACGCACGCCGCCCTCGCGCCGATCGAGTTCGGCGCCACCTTGTTCCTTGCCGACCGGGTTCGGTTGCGCTTCGATAACTGATCGGCCGGCGCGGCCGCCGGCGGCATCATCGAATGGAATGAAAGGGAACCGGAGATGGACAAGGAACGTTTCGAACTGGGCGTGGCCCGCCGCAGCGCCACCGTGGGTAAGGAATACGTGGAGAAGAACCTGGCCGAGGCCGATGTCTTCACCCGTGGTTTCCAGGAAATGATGACCGAATGGTGCTGGGGTTTCGGCTGGGGTGACGACACCATCGATGCCAAGACCCGCTCGATGATGAACCTGGCCATGATCGGCGCGCTCGGCAAGATGCACGAATGGGAGACGCACTGTAACGGCGCCATCAACAACGGCGTCAGCATGGAGGAGATCCGCGCCATCATCCATGTCATCGCCATTTATTGCGGCGTGCCGCAGTCGCTGGAATGCTTCCGTGTCGCCCGCAAGGTGCTGGAGGAGCGCGGCCTCCTGTAATTCGCAACGCGGGCGAGCAAAAATTTGCAAGCGCCCGGCGCGCGGTCCAAAGTGTGGCGGAGGATTCGAGCCGGTAAGGCCGTTCGGGTCCGCAATTGTCGAGGCATGAGACCGTGTTGCAGGACCCGACCCGAAACCAGGCCGTGACGGCGCCGAAGCGGCCGGATTTGTCGAACCGCGCCATCCGCTACCTCGTCGCCGCGCTTTTTGTCGCCGTCGCCGCCTATCTCGCGCTCAAGCCGATGCTCGGGCCCGACTGGCAGCGGCCGGCATCGGTGCTGTTGCAGCCCGTCGCCGCCGTCGGGGCACTCATGCTATTGGCGCCGTTCCTGTTCTCGCTCGGCAAGCGGGGCGGCCTGAGCGAGGTGCCGAACCGCCTGTTCGTCATGCACGTGGGTGCGAGCGTCGCCGGCATCTTCCTGGTGGCGGTGCACGCCTTGGCGCGGCTCGACGGCCCGCCCTTGATCCTTCTCGCCTGCCTGGTGCTTTTGGTGCTCAGCGGCATGGTCGGCCGTGCCGAGGTGGTATCGCGCATCGCCGCCACCTTCGGCACCAAGCAAAAACCCTTCCGCGCGCCGGACGCCGCCACCAAGGCGGAGCTCCGGCGTGTCATCGATGACAAGATCGCGCTGTTGGCGCGTCTCGATCCGGGCGCCAGCGAGGCGCTGTTCTCGGTGACGCTGACGCATTGGCTGCGCTCGCCGCTGAAGTCGCTCGCCTACGCGCGATTGGCCCGGCGCGAGGAAGACCTGATGGGCGCGCGCGGTACCGTGCATTGGCTGCAGGCCTGGTGGCGGCCCTTGCACTTGGGCGTCGCCTGGCTGTTTCTGGCGGGACTTTTGACGCATGTGATCGTGGTGCTGTTCTTCGCCGGTTACGCCGCCGAGGGGCGTGAAATTTACTGGTGGTACCTGACCGCCTGGGGCGGATGAGGACGAGGAGAGGATTTTGGGCCAACTGGCGCTGATGATCGACCTGGAACGCTGTATCGGCTGCAAGAGCTGCGAGGCCGCCTGCAAGGCCGAGCACGGCCTCGGGCCGAGCGAGAACCGCAACCGGGTGATCTGGCTCGGCGATACCGAGGGTCCGGCGCTGGATTTCCTCACCTTGTCTTGCCAGCACTGCGAGCGGCCAGCCTGCCTGCGCGCCTGTCCTGTCAATCCCAAGGCGATCACCAAGGACCCGGAAACGGGGGTAGTCAAAATCAATGAAAGCCGCTGCACGGGCTGCGGCGAATGCGTCATCGCCTGCCCGTACGGCGCCATGGGCTATGATCAGATCGACCATCACGCGGTCAAATGCGATCTCTGCCAGGACCGCCGCGATGAGGGACTCTCCACCGCCTGCGCCACGGTTTGCCCGGGCGAGGCGATCAGCTTCGGCGAGCGCGACGACCACCTGAAGCGCATCGAGGCCGAGGGCCGGCGCATGGTCGATCACGATGCCTTTCTCTTGAACCCATCCAACATCTTTCTGGAAAAACTCACCGTGCGGCCACACGAAAAGGCTGCCGTTTCCGGTGCCAACGCCGCGCCCGCCTTCACCATGGAAGGACGCCACCGCCCCTCGGTTGTCGACGATCCGGCGCGCAGGAAGGTGTTCCAGGCCAGGGATGTGGTCTTTCCCTACCGGTCCGAGCGTGAGGACCGGCAGCCGGACGAGATCGTCCCCGGCGGCTGCAACATCTGTTTCAACTGCTGCCCGGTGAAATACCACCTGAAGGACGGCAAGCTGGTGCGCGTCACCGGCAACGAGGACGATCCGCAATGGAAGGGCAAGATCTGCCCGAAATCGCAGTTCCTGTTGCAGCTCCACAATTCCGACGACCGGCTGCAATACCCCATGAAGCGGGTCGGCGCGCGGGGCGAGGGCAAGTTCGAGCGCATCTCCTGGGACCAGGCCCTGGACGAGATCGCCGCCAAGCTGAAGGCGGCGAGCGAAGAATACGGACCCGAAACACTCGCCGTCTTCGCCGGCACCCGAACCGGCACGCTGACCCGGCGCGGCTATATCCGGCTGTTCACCCAGATGTTCGGCACGCCCAACCTCGGCGACACCGAGGCTTTCTGTTCGGAGGCCAAGCGGGTCTCCTTCGAGGCGACGCTGGGCGCCGGCGGCAGCGGCAACAGCTATACGCCCGACGACCTCGGCAGTGCGGGGATGTATCTCTATCTCGGTGACAATCAGGCGGAAACCCGCCCCGTGCACTTCGGCATGATCAACAACTGGCGGCTCAACAACGGCGCCAAGATGGTGGTGGTCGATCCGCGCCTGACCGTCACCGCGTCGAAGGCCGACCGCTGGCTGCCGATCCGCACCGGCACCGACATGGCGCTCGGCTTCGCGCTCGCCTACCACATCCTGGAGGCGGGCTTGCAGGACAAGCACTTCTGCGAAAACTGGGTGGAAGGCTGGGAAGCCTGGCGCGACGCGCTGTTCGAGAAGGGCTATTCGCCGGAATGGGCGGCGGAGATCACCGGCATCGCCGCCGACGACATCAGGGAACTGGCGCGTGACGTCGCCACCGCCGACGGCTGCGTGATCTTCTCGTCGCGCGGCATCAACCAGCATGCCAACGGCGGGCTCACCAACCGCGCGCTGATGTTCCTCGCCGCCATCACCGGCAATTTGGGGCGCAAGGGCGGTGCCTATTTCAACCTGGGAACGCCGGTCGCCGTCGTTGCCAACGCGCCGGCCGACCGCCGCGTCTATCCCGACAAACCCATGGTCGGCACCAATCCCGTCACCTGGCTCGATGCCATCGAGAAAGGCCTGCCCTATCCGGTGAAGGCGGTAATCACATCGAACAACCCGATGACCGCCTGGCCCAACCAGAAGCGGGTGAGGGAGGCCTTCAAGGCGCTCGACCTGCTTGTGCATATCGATCTGTTCAAGAACGAGACCAGCCACTACGCCGATTACGTCCTGCCCGCCGCCACCGGCATCGAGAAGGGCGAGATCAGCCGCGCCGCCGAGGACCGGCGCATCGTCTGGATCGACAAGCTGATCGACGGCCCCGGCGAGGCGCAACCCGACGACTGGATCTGGATCGAGCTCGGCAAGCGCTTCGGTTTCGACGACGTCCTGCAAGAGAAGTACAAGGACTCGGCGCTGTTCTGGGACGAAATGCTGATCAACGACCCAAGCATGCGCGGCTGCACCCAGGAACGCCTGCATTCGGTGGCCAATCGCTGGCTCCGGGTGCCCTTGGTGAGCGAAGACGCGGAAGAGATCGAGACGCTTTACCTGGAAGGCTCTACCGCGCCCGGAAAACCCGAAGGCCAGCGGTTCCCGACACCGTCCGGCAAGCTCGAGTTCTGGAACGAGACCGTTGACCGCATTTTCAATTCGCTCGGCGTGCCGGCGGTGCCGGAATTTTTCACCGACCAAGAGCAGCTCATCGATCTGCCCTACGTGGTGCGGCTGACGGAAGGCGAGCACGAGGTCGAACGCCCCTATATCCACGGCCGTGCGCTGGCCAAGCCCTATGAGATCACGGCGCCGAACGAATCCTCGCCGTCGCGCGTGCTGAAGGACCTGGGCTACGACACGCAACTGGTCACCGGCCGGCCGCCGGCGCCGCATTTCCATTCCTGGACCCATTATTCCTGGCAGGCGCAGGAGATGTGGCCGGACCTCTATGTGCAGGTCCATCCGGAGAAGGCCCAAGAACTGGGTATCGAGGATGGCCGGGAGATCACCGTCGAGACCGCACACGGCACCATCACCGCGCGTGCCTGGCTGCATGCCGGCATCCGCCGCGATACCGTGTTCATTCCCATCGGTTGGGATTCGACGCAGCCCTTCCATCCCTGGAATTCGGTCAATTTCCTCACCGACGAGAACCAGCGCGACCCCTTGTCCGACCACTCAAACCTAAAAAGCTATCTTTGCCGGGTGTCCGTGCCGGCCTCGTCGTAAATGGGGGGAGGGAGACATGTTCGATAACCAGGGCTTGGCGCTAACCGCCGCCAACACTGCCGCCGCCGATGCCTACAACGCCGCCGCGACGGAATGGCTGGATTACCGGGTTTCCGCCATGCCGACCCTGAAATCGGCCATCGATGCCGATCCCGGATTTTGCATGGCGCATTGTTTCCGCGGTTACATGCTGATGCTGTTCGGCTCGGTCTCGGTGGCGGGCGCGGTCGCCAATGCCTTGGAGAAGGCCAAGAGCTGCACGGCGGGCGCGACGGAACGCGAACGCCGCCACGTGGAGACGCTGGAAGCCTGGGCCGGCGGCGACCCTGTCGGCGCCTGCGCGCGCTGGGAAGCCATCCTGGCGGATCATCCATTGGATATCCTGGCGCTCCGGCTGCACCATTTCACCAGCTTCTGGCTCGGCGATACCCAGCGCCTCGGCGGCGGGCCGGCCTCGGTGCTTGGCCGGTGGTCGGAAGATGTCGCCAATTACGGCAATGTCTTGGGCATGCGCGCCTTCGGGCTGGAGGAGGCAGGCGAGTACGCGGCCGCCGAGAAACTTGGCCGCGAAGCGGTGGAGCGCAACGCCGACGACATGTGGGCCATCCACGCGGTGGCGCACGTGATGGAGATGCAGGGGCGCCACAAGGAGGGCATCGACTGGCTCGACTATCCGTTGGACCAATGGGAGGACCGCAACCCGTTCCGCGGCCATGTCTGGTGGCACCGGGGGCTCTATCTGATCGCCGCCGCGCGCCATGACGAGGCGCTCGCGCTCTACGACAGCTCCATCCACGACACCAGCACCGAATTCTACATGGATGCCCACAACTCGGCTTCGTTCCTGGCCCGGCTCGGGTTCAAGGGGGTCGACGTGGGCGATCGCTGGGAGGGGCTGGCGGAAACCGCCGAACGCAACGCCGACGGCCATGCCCTGATCTTCACCGATATCCACCATGTCATGGTGCTCGCAAGGCTTGGGCGTTTCAATGCGCTGCGTGACTACCTCGCCTCCATGCGCGCGTTCGCCGATAGCGAGGATACCCACCTAGCCAAGGTGCTCGACCGGGTCGGCATTCCGCTTTGCGAAGCCATCGCGCGTTTCGAGGCGGGCGATGCGGCGGGGGCTCTCACCGCCATGCGCGAACTGGAGCCCCATTACATCGAATTCGGCGCCAGCAACGCCCAGCGGGACCTGTTTCATCTCTATGCGGCGGAGGCGGCGGCACGCGCGCAAGCCCACTGATCCCGTAGAGCGTTGAAAGGGATGCATAATAAGCCGGGCATTCTTGCCGGACCTGGTCTATAAACACCCTCGAACACGACACAGGCACCGGAGAAAAGGTTCAGGAGACGCGCATGAGCAAGCCCATCTTCATCCTCAACGGACCCAATCTGAACATGCTGGGTACGCGCGAGCCGGAAATCTACGGCTCGACGACGCTCGCCGACGTAGAAGCCATGTGCCGTGCACGCGCCGAGAAGCGCGGCGTCGAGATTTTCTTCGCCCAGTCCAATTCGGAGGCGCAGCTCGTCGATTGGATTCAGGAAGCCTTCACCGGGGCGTCCGGCATCATCCTCAATCCGGCCGCCTATACCCATACCTCGGTCGCCATCATGGATGCCTTGAAGATCATGACCTGCCCGATCATCGAGCTGCATATCTCCAACATCCATCAGCGCGAGGATTGGCGTCATCACTCCTATGTGTCGTTGGCGGCCACCGGCATCATTGCCGGGCTCGGCGTGGGCGGATATCCGGTCGCCCTCGACGCCATGGTGGACATGCTGGAAGCCGGCTGACATGACGGCCACGACGGCCCTTGGGGCGCCCGCGGCCTGCATCATCGGCTATCCGGCGAAACATTCCCGATCGCCCAAGTTGCACGGCTACTGGCTGGCGCGTTACGGCATCGACGGCGAGTACCGTACCGAGGAGATCGCGCCCGAGGATTTCGAGGCCTTCGTCACCGATCTCGCTGGCCACGGCTACGTCGGCGCCAACGTCACCATGCCGCACAAGGATGCGGCCTTTCGGCTCTCCGAGCCGGATGCCAAGGCGCGCGCCATCGGCGCCGCCAACACGCTCTGGCTGGACGGTGGCCGGCTCCGCGCCACCAATACCGACGGCGACGGGTATGTGGGTTCGCTCGATGCCGCCCAGCCGGGCTGGGAGAGGCAAGTGGCGGACGCCGTTGTGCTGGGCGCCGGCGGTGCCTGCCGGGCCATCGTCCATGCGCTGCTGGAGCGCGGTGTCCGGCGCGTGCACGTGGTCAACCGTACCCTTTCCAAGGCGGAGGCGGTACGCAAAGCCTTCGGCGATCGGGTGCACCCGGCGCCCTGGGAAAGCCTGAGCGGGCTCATGGGAACGGCTGGGTTGCTGGTCAACACCACGTCACTCGGCATGCACGGACAGCCGGAACTCGAACTCGACCTGGCGCCGCTTCCCGCCAATGCCATCGTTTCCGATATCGTCTACGTGCCGCTGGAAACGGGTCTCTTGAAAGCGGCCAAGGCGGGCGGACTGGTGACCTCCGACGGACTGCAGATGTTGTTGCACCAGGCGGTCGGCGGGTTCGAGCTCTGGTTCGGCATGCGGCCCGAGGTCACCGATGAACTCTACCAACTGATGGCAGCCGATATCGCCGGCGGCTGAACCCGGGCCTTAGGTCGCGGGCGCCGGTTCCCTTTGGCGCAACAGGGCCAACGCCGCTTCCATGGCATGCCGTTCAACGGCCACGGCGGTGCGCGTCGGCACGAAACAGGTCATCGTCACCTTGACCCGGCCCTCATTGGTCATTGTCAGCCAGTGAGTGGGCTCCAGCCCGGTGATCTCGATACCAGCGCGGCTCTCGACCAGCGCGTGGTAGCGCCGCGTCACTTCCTCGACGTCCTTCATCTCGTGCTTGATGGTCTCGGTCATGGTTTCGATCACTGGCTGCGGGTCGGTGCCGATGTCGAGGATCATGGAAAAGGAATGGATGACGTAACGCTTGAAAAAGCGCTCGTTCTTTACCGGCGCGGCCAGGAACAGGCTGTTCGGCAGCACCACGGTCTTGCCGGTGAATTCATAGGCCTCGGTGCCGCTGCCGAGTTCCTGGATGGTCGTCGACATCAGGTTCTGGTCGATGACCTCGCCGCGCAGGCCACCCACCTCGATCCAGCTCCCCACCCGCATGGAGCCGCTGGCCATCTTCAGGATCGCGCCGGAGAAACACAGGATCAATTCCTTGGTGGCGATGATGATGGCGACGGCGAAGGCGGTCAGGGAAAGGGCGAAGGTACGGAGTGCCGGCGCCCAGATGAAGAACAGCCCGATCACCACCAGCACGAACAGCCCGTTCTTTACGTTGGAAAGAATGCGGCGGCGCTGGTCGATGTCGCCGTCCAGGGTCGACAGCAGGAAGCGGCCGGCGGCGATGCGCGCGAGCACGGCGGCAAGGATCAGGATCAGGGAACCGACCGACTCGTTGCCGGCGAATTTTTCCAAGATCGTTTGAAAATCCATCAAAGGGTCCAGGGATTCGATATCACGCCTCGGCCGAGGCTTCCGCCAGTTCTTCCCAGCGGTGGCAGGCGACGTCGTGCTCGAGCCCCAGGTGGGAAAGGGCGGGTTCTTGCTGGCGGCAAATGTCGATGGCGTGCGGGCAGCGGGTCTGGAACTTGCAGCCCGGCGGCGGATTGGTGGGGCTTGGGATTTCGCCTTCCAGCTTCTGCGCCGTGCTCTCGTGGTCGGGATCGAGCGACGGAATCGCCGACAGCAACGCCTTAGTATAGGGATGGCGGGGCGCCGCGAACAGGTCGCGGGTCGGCGCCGTCTCCACCAGCCGGCCCAGGTACATCACCGCCACGTGGTCGCAGACATGGGCGACGACGCTGAGATCGTGGCTGATGAACAGGAACGTCAGGCCCATGTCCTTCTGCAGTTCCTTCAAAAGATTGAGCACATCGGCCTGGATCGAGACGTCGAGCGCCGCGACGCTCTCATCGGCGACGATGAAACGCGGTTGGGATACCAGCGCACGGGCGATGGAAATGCGCTGGCGCTGGCCGCCGGAGAAAGCGTGCGGGAAGCGCCTGAGGTGCTCCAGGTTGAGGCGGCACTTGGCGGCGATTTCGCGCACCCGTTCGTCGGTTTCGGCGCGCGTCGCGGTCAACCCCATCACTTCCAGCGGCTCGGCGATGATATCGCGCACGGTCATGCGCGGGCTGAGCGCGGCGTAGGGGTCCTGGAAGATCAGTTGCGCGCGCTTGCGGTATTCCTTGAGTTCGTCCTTGCCGACCTGGGCCAGGTCGTAGGCGGCTTCGCCGTCGTCGTATTTGACGTGGCCGCGGGTGATCGGCGCGGCATGCAAAAGCGCGCGGCCGAAGGTCGTCTTGCCGGAACCCGATTCACCGACCAGGCCGAAAAACGAACCGGCCGGGATATCCAGGTTGATTCCTTCCACGGCGCGCACCACGACCTTCGACGTGAGCAGCCCGCCGCCGATGGGGAAGTGCACCGAAAGGTCGCGCGCGGAGAGGATCGGTTTGGCGTCGGTTTCGGCCATCATGCGCCCCCCTGGTTGACGACGGCGAAACAGGCGGCGGCGTGATCGCCGCTTTGATTGATCATGGTCGGCACGTCGCGGTCGCATTTGCCCTCCATGAAGACAGGGCAGCGGGTGTGAAAGACGCAGCCGGAAGGCCGTTCCAGCGGGCTCGGAATGTCGCCGGCGACGGGGGTAAGGGGCGAATCCAGGTTCTCCAGATTGGGCAGCGCGTTCAAAAGACCCTGCGTATAGGGATGGGCCGCATTGCGAATGACGTCGCGAACGGGACCGTGCTCCACCACCCGGCCGAGATACATCACCGCGACGTTGTCGGCGGTCTGTGCGATGACGCCGAGATCGTGGGTGATGAACAGGATCGCCATGTGGAACTCGTCCACCAGTTCCTTCATCAGGTCGATCACCTGGGCCTGGATGGTGACATCCAGCGCCGTCGTCGGTTCGTCGGCGATCAGCAGTTTCGGCTTGGTCGACAGCGCCATGGCGATCATCGCGCGCTGGCGCATGCCGCCGGAGAATTCGAACGCGTACTGGTCGAACCGCCGTCCCGCTTCCGGGATGCCGACCCGTTCCAGCATGTGGATGGAGTGATCCTTGGCCTGCACCTTGGTCATGGAACTGTGTAGCATCAGTTGTTCGACCATCTGGTCGCCGACGGTGATGGCCGGCGCGAACGAGGCCATGGGTTCTTGAAAGATCATCGAGATGGCGCCGCCGCGGATGACCATCATTTCCTTCGGACGGCGAAGGCTCAGCACGTCGACATCGGCGCCGTCGGCCCGGAGCGTGATGCGGCTTTCCGAATCGTAGACCGTGTTGCCGGCATTGAGCTGCATCAGCGCTTTGGCGGTGACGGACTTGCCGGAACCGGACTCGCCCACCAGCCCCAGCACCTCGCCCGGCGCGATGTCGAAATTGACCTTCTCGACGGCGGTAATCAGGCCCTCGTCGGTATGAAAGCGGATGGTCAGGTCGCGCGCGGAAATCAGCGGCTCGGTCATTTCTTGGTGCCCCCGTAGGGGTCGGCGGAATCGCGCAGCCCGTCGCCGACGAAGACGAAGGCGAGCACCAGCGCGACAAAGAAGATGACCGGGATGAAATACCATTGATAGTTCAGCAAAACATCCGCCTGCGAGACGTTCTGCATCAGCGCGCCCAATGAGTTGACCGGGTCCTTGAGGCCGAGCCCGATGAACGACAGCGCCGTTTCCGAACGCACCATATAGGGGAACGAGATCATCAAATCGACGATGATGTAGCTGGTGAAGCTTGGCAGCAGGTGACGGCGGATGATGTGCCCCGACGACGCGCCGCAAAGCTGCGCCGCCAGAACGTACTCCTGGCTGCGCTCGGTCAGCAGGTGCGTGCGGATGCGCCGGGCCAGGGTCGGCCAGCCGATGAAGCCGAGGATGATCGAGATGAAGAAGAACCGGGTCTCGGAGCTCCAGTGATCCGGCATGAACGCGGCCAGCGCCATGAACAGCGGGATCGGCGGCACAGTTCGGATGGCATCGGTGAGCATCTGCAGGGCGGAATCGATCCAGCCGCCGAAATAGCCCGATATGCCGCCGATGATCAGCGCTAGCACAAACGAGATCAGCACGCCCAGCGTGCCGACCGCGAGCGACGTCCAGATCGCGTGCAGGGTCCGGGAAAAGATGTCCTTGCCGCTGGCGTCGGTGCCGAACAGGTGGATCTTGCCGCCCTCGACCCCGAACAGGTGGGTGTCGAAGGTCAGCGCCTTGGCATGGAAATCGAGCGCCTCGCCGGGCAGGTCGACCTTCATGTCGATGAAGCTGTAGGGCCACTCCTTGACGAACATGTGCACGTAAAGGCGCTCGGAGCGGTCTTCGGTGATGACCCAGCGGAAGTTGGTCTTGATCGAGCGCGTGCGTTTGGTGGCGTAGATGAAGGGCCTGGGCGAGAAGCCGTTTTCGTCCCAGAACTTGGGCAGTTGCGGGGCGCCGTTCTCGTACTGATTGTCGCGGCCGGCGATGGTCGGGTCGTAGGGCGAGATGAACGGCGCCAACAGCCCCATGACCACCATGATGACCAGCGCCCAGAGCGCGATCATGGCCGAGCGGTTGGAACTGAACCGCGCCCAGATCAGCTGTCCTTGCGAGGCCGTGAAATAGGCCTCTTTTGCCTTCTGGTCGACACCGGTAGTTTTTTGCTTTCCGAACAACGCCATTCGCTTACCCCATCAGCCCGCGGCGGACCCGGGGGTCGATGAGCGCCAGCAGGATATCGGTGGTGAAGTTGAGCGCCACGATGCTGGCGGTCAGCAGGAAGATGATGGCACCGGCCAACTGCTGGTCATTGGATCGGGCCAGGGATTCGATCAGCAGCGCGCCGGATTCCGTCAGGGTCAGGATCAGCGCGATGATCGGCAATTCGTTGAAAATCCGGTTGAGGTCGAAGCCGAGGGAATTGATGACCGGTCCGAGTGCGTGCCGGGCCGGATATTTCCACAGCAGCTTGGAACCGGTGATGCCGCGCGCCGAGGCCGCGGTCACGTAAAGCTTGCCGATCTCGTCGAGCATCAGGGCGCGAACGGTCTGCAGTGCGAAGGCCGTCGCCGACCAGCCGAGGATGAAGATCGGCAGCCAGGCGCGGGACAGGAAATCGGCGAATTTGGGCCAGTTCCAGGCGGCGTCCCGGTATTCCTTGGAAAACAGGCCGGTAAGCGAATCACCGAACAGCACCGTCGAAACCAGCATAATGATAAGCGCCAGCAGGAAATTGGGCAGCGCCAGGCCCAGGTAGCTGACGAGCCTGAGCGAGTTGTTGGTGACAGGGCTCGTGGAACTTGCCGCGTATATCCCGACGGGAACCGCGATCAGGTATGAGAATATCAATGCCGCCAGACATATGCCGAGACTGATCCAGAACTTGTCGGCGAGCAATTGGTTGATGTTGAGCCGGAGGATGCAGCTATCGCCGAACTCGCCCTTGAAGAACACGTCACCGACCCAGCTTCCCCAGCGCACCACGAAGGGGCGGTCGAGACCGAGGCGCCGTTCTTCGGCCTTGATGTCGTCGATGGTGATCTGCGCGCCCTGGGTGTTCTTGAACGCCAGGTAGCGTTCGGCGCAGGTGCCGGGAACCATCTCCATCAACGTGAACACGATGAGGGAAACCGTCAGCAGCGTGATCAGCGCCATCGACGCGCGTGTCAGCGTGAACTGAATGAAGTGAGCCATCGCTTGCGATACTGCCGGACTTTGTGTGGCTTAAGCAACCCGCCGACGGTTCCGGGCGCTCGGCCCGGAACCGTCATGCGGGTCTAAGGTGCCGGTCTATTCGTCAAGAAACCACTGCTGCGCCCGGTACGGGTACGTGCGGTAGTACTCGTACGACGCGGTCTTGAACTCGACGAAGTTCTTGAGCGCGTTGCGATGGTAGATCGGGTCCGGCGTCAGCGCGGTGCCGATGAACAGCAGGTTGCTGACCATGTTTTCCACGAGCCTGGCACCGATCTTGTTCGATTCCGGCGTGCCGACCGGGGTCGACTGGAAGGCGTCGATATCGGCCGAGAGCTGCTTCACGAAGGCCGGCGGTTCGGCGCCCTTGGCACCTTTCGAATCCATCCATTCCGCCCACAGCATGCCGGTGCGGTGACCGAAGTAGTTTTCGAACGGCGCCACCCAGAGCTCGTTGTTGCCGAGCACGATACCCAGCGGCTGGCCCTTTTCCCACAAGCCCACGTCGAGCTGGTTGGAGGACTGGGCCGAGCGGTATTCGTCCGGGGTGACTTCCTTGACGGTGGTCTTGATGCCGACGTTGGACCAGTGCTGGCCGACCATTTCGACCACCTGGCCGGCGATGCCCTGGGTCGCGAACTGCAGGTTCAGGACCAGCGGCTTGCCGCTCGGCAGGTCGCGGAACCCGTCACCGTCCTTGTCCATCAGGCCGACTTCGTCGAGCAGCTTCTTGGCGCCCGCGGCGTCGAACTCGGTGGCGTAGGTCTTCCACTTTTCGTCAACGAAGGCCGGCGCCGGCGAGAAGCCCAGGTACTGCTGGATCTTGCCTTCGCCGAAGTAGGCGGTTTCGTTCAATTCGGCCCGATTGATGGCGATGGACATCGCCTTGCGGAACTTAAGGTCACCGAAGACCTTGCGCTTTTCCGGGTCCTCGGAGGTGACGTTGAAGGAAATCGCGTGCATGGCGATCTTCGGCTTCAGGTGGATGGTATACTTGCCCTTTTCCTGGTTCTGCAGGAGCAGCGGCGCATCCGAGAGCTGCAGCGACTGGGTCTTGTAGTCGGCCTCGCCATTGACCAGCTTGAGCAGCCGGACCTGTTGGTCGTTGGCGTAGATTTCGTCTTGCTCGCTGATGTAGGGAAGCTGGTTACCCTGCGTGTCCACCATGTGGAAGTAGGGGTTGGCGACAAAATGCCGGCCTTCGGTGGTGTCGCGGGTCAGGATGTAGCTTTCCAGCGTCGGCATGGTGTCGGCCGGCATTTTGGCGACCTTTTCCGGGCTGTTGAGCTGCGGCGTCGGGGTGTCGGTCCAGTCGGAGTTGCCGAAGTAGGCCTTGATCACGGCGTAGCCGTTCTCGAAGCCGAGCGCCTTGGCGTTCTTGTCGGCGTCCTTGTTGATGTCCGGATGGAACTTGCCGAGGAAGTGTTTCGGCTGGAAGCCCTGCGCGAACGAGGTGGCGAAGTGGGCGAGCAGGCCCGGCTTCGGCGAAGGCAGCTTGAACACCACCGTCTGCGGGTCCTTGACCTCGACCTGCATGCGCTTGCCGCCGACCAGCACGTAATCCTTCGGCTTTTCGATGACCTTCGGGTCGAGGGCCAGGTTGTCGTACCAGAACTTCACGTCTTCGGCCGTGAACGGCGCGCCGTCGGACCACTTGTGGCCCTTGCGCAGATAGAAGGTCAGTTCGGTGTAGTCGCTGTTCCAGGACCAGTCCTTGGCGATATTGGGAACGATGGTCTGCAGGTCGTCCGAATAGCGCACCAGGTTGACATGGCGGGTGGAGAGGAAATCCGACGTGCCCGCTTCCGTGGCGTTGGACAGCGCGTCCAACGTGCCGCCGTACTTGCCGACCGCGTCATAGGGCGCAACGACCAGCGGTTCGGCGGGAATGCGCTCGGCCAGCGGCGGCAGCTTCGGGTTGCCCCGGATCATGCCGTTGAGCTTTTCGATGGCCGGATTGGTGGCGAAGGTCAGTTTGCAGTTGGCCGCCGACTGAAACTCGGAAAGCTCGAACTGCTGCGGATATTTTCCGCCTTTGACGCCAGCCATGTCCTTGACGGTGACCGCCGGGCAGGCGGCATTGGCAACGGCCGGGCCGGCCAGCGCCAGGGTCGCTACGGAAGCAAGAAGAAGTCGTCTCATGATCCATCCCTCGGGTAGTTGTTAATACACGTTGAGTCCCCTTCCGGCTTATGGTGCCGGATGCAACTCGTTTATATAATCTGAACTTTCGTGACGGTAGATTAGCAATGTTACGTTTATGTGACAGTAAATTTTCATCATCGCGATGAAACTGCCCAATAACGGCTCATTGCAACCAGACGGCGTTCGACCAAGCCTTGCGGCCGCGCTCGTCGGCGACGATGACCCGAAAATAGCCGTCCTTGAACTTTTTCAGCGGCAGGCGCGCGCCGGTGAGCCCATGGCCGAGTTGCTGCACGCCGCGCGAGCCGCGACCCGACGCGAGGATGCCGTTGGCCGGTGAGCACTCGACGACGATCTCATTGCCCTCGACGCGGATGTCGTGGATCTGCGGTCCCTGGCTTGAATAGAAGCGCCCGGCCTTGAGGTTTTCGAGCAATGCGTCCGGCGTCAATTCGTCGGCCTTGACGTGGATCCAGCCGCCGAAGGCATCGTGCGTCAAAAGGTGCGCGTCGTCGGTGGCGAAGGACTGCACGTGGCGCCCTTCGTTGAGAAGCTGGTCGCAAAGCCCCCAGCCGTCGCCGCGGTCGTTTTCCACGTGCGAGCCATGGTTGTAGATTTCGATGCCGTGCGCGAACGGGAGAATCTGCGCGTCTTCCGGCCGCACCCCGTTCCAGGTCGGGTGCACGATACCGATGAAGGCACCGGCGTCGGCGGCGCGCCTGGAGACCTCGACGATGCTTTCGTCCTCGGCGGGGCGGGCGAAATCCAGCGGCAGGCCGACGCCGAGCACGTGCCAGATTTCCTCGTTCTGCATCTTGCCGACATGAAATTCGGCGGCGATCAAGGTGGTGAAGTCTTCTCCGCGGAATGCCGTCGTGTCGGTGACCGGAAAATCGTAGCGCTCCAGGAAATGGTCGCTCATGGCCAGGAAGTCGTAGCCGTGCTGGCGGTAGCGGCGGATCACCTCTTCGACCGGGAAGGCGCCATCGGAATTCGTCGAATGGGTATGCAGGTTGCCCTTATAGAAGCGGCCCGGTTGGTGGAACGGAAGGTTCTGCATGGCTCTCGGTCTCCGATTTTCTTGTTCCTTGCTCTAGATCATGAGACGGCGGGGATCGTCAATCGTCAATCCGATAACAGGGCGTGAAGATTTGATGACGGTGGCAAGCCACGCCGCTAGCGCGGCCGCCGCACGGCGATAAGGTAGGACTTGTCGACTTTTTCGAGAAGCTCGATTTCGATCTTGTTTTCCGAATCGACGTATTTGCTGACACCCGGCAGGTCGAAAGCGGCGCCGACAAGAAATTCCTCGTCCGGATTGGCGTTGACCAGCTTAACCGGCGCCCTGCCGTACCGGCATTCGGCGACGCCGTCGTCGGCATGCATGATGAGGACGCCGTGCTTCGGCAGGACGCCATCGAACAAGCCGATGGGCTGCCTGTTCTCAATCAATACGTAGCGAGTGGGCGATAGCGGTATGCGGATCGCGAGCGTGCCGGCAGACCCGTCTTCAAGCGGGCCGAGCAGTGTCTCACTCGGGCGGTCGGGATCGACCGTTTTGACCTTTTCCGGCGGCAGCCAGCCGAGACGCAGTTTGGTCCAGGACGAAATCCCGGGCGGCGGCGTGCGGAAATCATAGAAGTGGCAGGACATGGGGTCCCAGAATCCCATGTTGATCATGGCGCGGGCGAAGCCGCGATCCCGCGTCGGGTATTTTTCCTGCAGATCATGATCGTAAAGGCAGGGAACCCGGCGCTTGCCGTCGACGACGCCGCCCCAGACATGGGCGCTGTCGTGGAACAGGGTCCCCAGGTGCGCCGACGCGGTGAAGATGGCGACGCCGTTCGGCACGATCTGTCCCCGGCCCTTGGTTTTGAAGACGATCTCTTGGCGCCATCCGAGCATGCCGGGATAGCCGCATAGGCCGATCATCCCGTAGTCGAGAAAGCGCGCGCCCATGAAGATGGCCATGTAATCATAGTCGGAAAAATCCCGCTGGCCGTCGGCGCCGTCGATGGCATCCTGAATCAGGCGCGTGACCCTGGATTTATCGACCTTGAGATTGGCGGGCGAAATTCTGTAGCTGGAAATCGGTTCCGGCATCCGCACCCAGTCGGTGAAGTCGAACTCGACGCTGACGGTGGCGTAAGACATCTGGCTGACGTAGTGGCTGAGCTTCTGAAACCTTTCCACGGCGTAAGGCGGACGGAATGGCGGGCGCAGGTCAGGAAATTCGATCAGCACCACAAGGCCGCGCAGCCGTTTGCGATCGCTGTTCGCGGTGACGCTGAACGGAGAATTCGCGGCGGCGAACGCGGCGGAGCCGAGAAGAAATTCTCTTCGTGAGAGATTGAGGAGCATGTCTCGCAGACCTTCTCCCGAGGGAACGATTCTAACACGTTTCACCGAAATGTTCGCGCGAATTTGCGTCTGCGGGCAACCGGATGCTGAATTTCCGGACGTCGGAATTCATCGTCTCCGTCCGATCCTTCCGTTGAGTTCAAACCCGCGCTGGGAGTAAGGATTTGACGCCGGCCCCGGACCTTCTGCATCATGCCGATAAATTAAAATACCGATACCCAGAGGGAGGCCCGAATGTCCGAATCCCAGCAAGGCACGTATATGTACGCGCCGGAAATCGAGGCCATGCCGCGCGAGCGGCTCGACGCGCTGCAGTTGGAGAAGCTGCAAAAGATCGTCCGCCATGCCCATGCCAACGTCGGGCACTACCAAAATAGCTTCGCCCAGGCCGGCGTGACGCCGGACGATCTGCAGTCGCTTGACGACCTGGCGCAGTTTCCGTTCACCTTGAAGACGGACCTTCGCGACAACTATCCCTTCGGCATGTTCGCCGTGCCGCGCGAGGAGGTCATCCGCCTGCATGCGTCTTCCGGGACCACCGGCAAGCCGACCGTGGTCGGTTATACCCAGGAAGATCTGGATGTCTGGTCCGATGCAATGGCGCGCTCCATGGCTTGCGCCGGAGCCCGGCCCGGCGACATCGTCCACAATGCCTATGGATATGGGTTGTTCACGGGCGGGCTCGGCGCGCATTACGGCGCCGAGCGGCTTCAATGCACGGTAACCCCGGCGTCGGGGGGCTTCACCGAACGCCAGATCGTGCTGATCGAGGACTTCGGTGCGCGCGTATTGTGCGCGACGCCGTCCTACGCGCTCAACATCGCCGAAGTGGCGGAGCGCGAAGGCGTCAACATCAAGAACGGCCCCCTGGCGATCGGCATTTTCGGCGCCGAGCCCTGGACCGATTCCATGCGCCGGGAGTTGGACAGCCGCCTCGGCATCAAGGCCGTCGATATCTACGGGCTTTCGGAAATCATCGGTCCCGGTGTCGCCGCCGAATGTGTCGAGGCGCGCAACGGCTTGCATGGCTGGGAGGACCTGTTCCTGTTCGAGACCATCGACCCGGAGACCGGCGAGCGCACCGAACCCGGCGAGACCGGTGAGTTGGTCATCACCACGCTGGCCAAGTGGGCGCAGCCGATGATCCGCTACCGCACCCGCGACATCACGCGGCTCGAACACGCGCCCTGCGCCTGCGGACGCACGCATGTGCGCATCATGCGCGTCACCGGCCGCGACGACGACATGCTGATTATCCGCGGCGTCAATCTCTATCCCTCGCAGGTGGAGGACGTCTTGGTCGGGCAGCCCGATATCGAGCCGCACTACCAACTCGTGGTGCAGCGCGAGGGCTCCATGGATACGTTGACCGTCGAGGTCGAAGTCAGTCCCGGTGTCGGCATCAACGACTACGATGCGCTCGCCGCCAAAGTGCAGCATCACATCAAGTCGCGCATCGGCGTCACCTGCCGGGTGGTGGTGCTGGCGCCGGGCGAGGTGCCGCGTTCGGAAGGCAAGGCCGTCCGTGTGCGCGACCTGCGCCCGAAGGACGATTAGGGCAGCCACATGTCCCGGTGGCGCCAGGGTGCGGGTACGGTGAGCGTGCCTGCCTTGGGGGCTTTGGTTCCGTCAATGAGCATGGACTGCCAGGCCCCCCGCCATTCCGGCGGCAGTTGTTCGTCCGCCACGTGATAGGGCGGCTTGATGCCGTCCTCGGCCCGGAAGCCGAAGCGGCCGTAGTAGCGGGGATCGCCGAGCACCAGGACGCTCACCGCGCCCAAGGCGCCGCACCGTTCGATGCCGTCGCGGATTAGGGCCGTGCCGATTCCCCGGCGATGGTATTCGGGCACCACGGCAAGCGGGCCCAGGAGCGCGACCTTGGCGCCGGGGTGCGGCCCGAGCCCGCAATTGGTGAAAATGACATGACCCGCGACTTCGCCCGTAACAAGGGCCGTCAGGGACAACACGCCTTCCGGTTCGCGCAACAGCGCCCGGACCAGCGTCACCAGGTCCTCATCGGGGAAAGCGCGCGGGTAGTAGTCGGCGATGGCAGGCATATCCGCCGCCGTGGTTTCGCGGATATCGAGATCGATGGTCATGGCGCCGGACGCTCGTCGCTGGCGGGTTCGATTTCGAGCAAAAGTTCGCCCGATGCCGCCTGCGCCTCGACGCGCGCGTGCACGGCGATGACGGTGCCGTCGATACCGGCGACGATGTCATGTTGCATCTTCATCGCCTCGAGCACCGCCAGGCGGGTGCCCGCCGTCACTTCGTCGCCCGGCGCGACCAGCACTTCCAACAGCGTGCCGTGCATCGGCGCCGTCACGCGTCCGCTACCGGTCTCCGCCTCCGCACCGCCGGCGAAGGCGATTTTGTTTCGGAAGGTATGGGTCCGCCCGGCGAGCGCGATGTCGATGCGCCCGGGCGCCGGCAGAACGTATCGCGGTTCCTGGCGCCGACCGTCGAGCCGCAGGCGTGCGCGATCAGCACTTAATAGTTGTAATTTAATATGAATATGTTCTGTTTCACGTGAGACAATGTACATATCATCGCCTTGCGGACGGAGGCTGAGATCGAACGTCGTATCGCCCGATTCCAGGACATAGTGGCTTGCCAGTCGGCCAGCGCTCGACCAGTCCAGCAGCGCTTGCGCGACCGCGACGCTGGCGGCGTGCGCGGCGTCGCGTTCGGCCCGGAACAGGATCACCGCCGCCATTGCCGCTTCGTTGAGCCCGGCGGCTGGACCGGCCATGTCGTCCGCTTGGAATACCTCGTCGATAAAACCCGTCGTCGCGCCGCCCGTGGCGAATTCCTCGGCGCTCAATATATCGATGAGGAAGCCCTGGTTGGTGATGGGGCCGAACAGTTCGGTGTCCTCCAGCCCCTTGATCAGCTTGTGGCGCGCCGCCTCGCGGGTCTCGCCCCAGGCGATCACCTTGGCGACCATCGGGTCGTAGAAAGGCGTGATCTCCTGGCCGGCCTTGATGCCCGCGTCAATCCGGAGCCCCTCGGCCTCGGTCGGTCGCCAGGCGCGGACGGTACCGGTCTGCGGCAGGAAACCGGCGGCCGGATCTTCCGCGTAGAAGCGGGCCTCGATGGCGTGGCCGCGAAGCCGGATGTCGGCTTGTTCGAGACCCAGCGGCAATCCCTCCGCGACCTGGATTTGCAGGGCCACCAAATCGAGGCCGGTGACCATCTCCGTCACCGGATGCTCCACCTGCAGGCGCGTGTTCATCTCCAGGAAATAGAACTCGCCGTCGTCGGCGAGCAGGAACTCCACGGTGCCGGCGCCAACGTAGCCGATGGCCCGCGCCGCCTCCACGGCAGCCTCGCCCATGCGCCGGCGCAGCTCTTCGTTGACGGCGGGCGAGGGCGCTTCCTCGATGACCTTCTGGTGGCGGCGCTGCACCGAGCAGTCGCGCTCACCCAGGTGAATGACGTTGCCCAGCGTATCGGCGAAGACCTGGATTTCCACGTGGCGCGGGCGTTCGACGGCGCGCTCCAAGATCAGTTCGCCGGAGCCGAAGGCATTGAGCGCCTCCGAACGCGCCGCCGCCAGGGCCGCCTTCAGGTCGGCGGCCTGGCGGACCAGCCGCATGCCGCGTCCGCCGCCGCCGGCCGCCGCCTTGACCATGATGGGAAAGCCGATCTCCGCCGCCGCCGCTTCCAGCACGCCATCGGCCTGGTCGGCGCCTTCGTAGCCCGGCACGCAAGGGACGCCGGCCTGGGTCATGCGGCGCTTGGCGGCGGCCTTGTTGCCCATCAGTTCGATGGCTTCGGCGCCGGGGCCGATGAAGGCGAGGCCGGCTTCGGCGCAGGCGCGGGCGAAATCGGCATTTTCCGAAAGGAAGCCATAGCCCGGATGCACGGCGTCGGCGCCCGATTGGCGCGCGGCGTTGAGGATGCGCCCGATATCGAGATAGGACTGGGCCGCCGGTGCCGGTCCGATGGCGAACGCCTCGTCGGCCAGCGCCACGTGCGGCGCGTCGGCGTCGGCATCGGAATGGACGGCGACGCTTGCGTAGCCCATGGCCCGCGCCGTCCGGATGACGCGACATGCGATTTCGCCCCGGTTGGCGATGAGGATCGTCTTGAAGGCCTGCATGGTCCGGCGGCTCCCGCTACATCCGGGCGACGCCGAAGGCGTTGGAGCGTGTCCAGCGCCGGCGCGCTTCCCAGCAGGTTTCGAGCGCGAAGCCAAGCACACGCCGGCTGTCGCGGGGGTCGATGACGCCCTGGTCGAGGAGCCGGCCGGAGGTATAGAAGGCGTCCGACTGGCGGTCGAAATGCGCGACCAGCCGCGCGTGCTGGGCGGCGAGATTGTCTTCGTCGACGGCCTCGCCGCGCCGCTCGGCGGCGCCGCGTGCCACCTGGTCCATGGTGCGGGCCGCCTGCTCGCCGCCCATGACGCCGGTGGTGGCGTTGGGCCAGGCGAACAGGAAGTCCGGGTCGTAGCCGAGCCCGGCCATGCCGTAATTACCGGCGCCGAAGCTGGCGCCGATATAAAGCGTCAGTTTCGGCACGCGGATGTTGGCGACCGCCTGGATCATCTTGGCGCCGTGCTTGATCATGCCGGCCTGTTCGTAGCGCTCGCCGACCATGTAGCCGGTGATGTTGTTGAGGAACACGATCGGGATGTCGGCCTGGTCGCAAAGCTGGAAGAACTGCGCGCCCTTCGCGGCACCGTCGGGATCAATGGGGCCGTTGTTGCCGACCACGCCGCAGGCATGGCCGAAGATCGACGCCTGCATGCAGATCAACGTGGCGCCGTAGCGCGGCTTGAATTCCTCGAAGTCGGACGCGTCCACCAGCCGGGCCGCCACTTCGCGCACGTCGTAGGGCTTGCGGTAGTCGGTGGGCACCAGGCCGGCGATCTCGTCCGGATCGTAAATCGGCTCGTCGAAGGATTTCGCCTCGGGGCGCGGGCAGTTCTTGTTCCAATCGAGCCTGGCCAAAAGGTCGCGCGCCATTTTCAGCGCATGGGCGTCGTCGTCGGCGAGATACTCGACCAGGCCGGAAACGGAGGCGTGCATCTCCGCACCCGCGAGCTGTTCCTCGTCTGCGACCTCGCCGGTGGCGGCCTTGACCAGCGCCGCGCCGCCAAGCGAAGCCCGGCCGCGCCCCTTGACGCCGATGACGTAGTCGCTGAGGCCCGGATAGTAGGCGCCGCCCGCCGTCGAGGGGCCGTGCAGCACGGCGATCACCGGAATGCCGGCGGCACTGAGCCGAGCGAGATTGCGGAAATTGGAACCGCTCCGGGCCCAGCCCTCCACCTGGTAGGTCATCAGATTGGCGCCGGCGCTTTCGATCAACTGCACGAAGGGCAGCTTCTTGTCCAAGGCGATTTCCTGGCAGGCGCGGTACTTCTCGCCGGTCTTGGGCGTCGACGCGCCGGCGTTGATGCCGCTGTCGGAGACGAAGACCATGCAGCGCGTGCCCGAGATGAAACCGACGCCGGCAAGCGCGCTGGCGCCGGGAATGCTTTTGCCGCGCTCGTCGGTATCGACCATGAAGTTGGCGAGGCCGAACAGTTCCAGGAACGGCATGCCGGGATCGAGCAGCCGGACCAGGCGCTCGCGCGGCGTCAGTTGGCCGCGTTCCTCGAAGCGCGCCCGGCGCTTTTCGGACAAGGCGCGGGCGCGGTCCTTCAGGGCGTGCAGTTCGTCCACCAAGGCCAGCATGTCGGCGCGGTTGGCGGCGAAGGTATCGGACCCGGGATCGATCTTGGAGGTGAACTGGACCATGGCGGCGGCTCCCTAGATCAGGTCCGAAAGCTGCTCGGCCACCGATACCGGCACTCGGACCGGCATGGCCAGCAACTGCTGAGCGTAGGTCTTGGCCTGGGTGTCCAGATGCAGCGACGAGGTCCCGCCGCCGTCCAGCGTTTCGGTGAGCACGAAGTTCATGGCGTTCATGCCGGGCAGCAGATAGCCGCTGACATCGCCCTTGGTGACGTGGCCGAACCAGGCGCGCACCTTCTCCGGCGTGACCTGAGCGCGCAGGTGGGGATAGAAGCCGGCGCGGCGCGCGATGATGCCGACATTGGCGCTGTCGCCTTTGTCGCCGCTGCGCGCCACCGCGAGGCGGATCAACGGCAGTTCGACGCTTTCCTCATCCGTGTCGGGCAGCGCATCGACCGTGGCGGGTTCGGAAACGAAGGCGCCCGTGGTCAGGTGGCCGGGGGTGGCGTCGAAAGCGACCGGCGCGCCGTCGACGCGGACCGAGGGCGTGACGTCGGCCTTGGGCACCAGGAAGGCGTATTGCGCCACCACCGGCGTCACCTTAGGCCGCCCGGCGGCGCCCGAGGAGCAGCGCCCGGTGGTCATGGAAAGCGAGACGCCAGTGGTCTCCTTGGAAAACAACTCCGCCGCCGCGCGCTGGTCGTGGTGGACGTCGATACGCGCGGTGATCTCGCGCGCCTGGGTGGCGGCGGGACCGGCGTTGGCCCCCCACAGCGTCTCGGCGCCGATCAGGTGCAGCGCGGTGGCGCGGTAGTCGCCGAGGTTGCGCTCGGCAAAAAGCCGGCGCGTGCGCTTCAAAAGCTTTTCGGCGAAGGCGCGGCCCTTGTCGACGGCCTCGAAGCCGGTAATCACCATCGACGCCGTCGCCCGGTAGCCGTCCATGTAGGTGGCGGAGACCTTGTAGGTCGGCGTCGGCGCGATACCCACCGCGCCTTCCACGTCGAGCCGGTCGGGCCCGGACGGCGTCAGGGTCACGCCACGGAAATCGCAGATCGCGTCCGGCACCACGTAGGCGGCGGGATCGCCCAGTTCGTAGAGGATCTGTTCGCCCACCGTTAGTGCTGAGACCAGACCGCCGGTGCCATCCGGCTTGGTCACGGTGAAGCTGCCGTCGGGGCGGCATTCGGCAATGGGGTAGCCCATGTCGTCCCAGCCATCCGCGACCAGGTCCCAGTCGGTGAAGTTGCCGCCGGTGGCCTGGGCGCCGCATTCGATGATATGGCCGGCCAGCGTGCCCGCGGCCAGGCGGTCGAAATCGTCCGGACCCCAGCCGAATTCGTGAATCAACGGGCCCAGCGTCACGGCGCTGTCGACGCAGCGCCCGGTGATGACCACGTCGGCGCCGCCGTCCAGCGCGGCGGCAATGGGGAAGGCGCCCAGGTAGGCATTGGCGCTGACCAGTTTTTCCGGCAGCGGCGCTCCGGTGAACATCTCCGTCACGCCCCGCTCGCGCAATTCGTCGATGCGGCCGGATAGATCGTCGCCCTCGACGGTGCCAATCTTCAAGTCGATGCCGGCGGCCTCGGCAACGCCGGCCAGGGCCCGGGAGCAGGCGCGGACGTTGACGCCGCCGGCGTTGGCGACGACGCGGATGCCGCGCGCCTTGATCTCGGGGAGCAGCGGTTTCATCACCAGTTCGACGAAATCGCGCGCGTAGCCCGCGTCCGGCGATTTTTCCTTGGCACGGACCAGGATCGACATGGTCACTTCCGCTAGGTAGTCGAACACCAGGTAGTCGATATCGCCCTGCATGACGAGCTGGCGCGGCGCGTCCTGGCTGTCGCCCCAGTAGCCCGCGGCGCCGCCGATGCGGACGCTGGTCTTTCCACGTGTCTCAGTCATCGGTGGAAACCTGCCAGCTCGGCTTGCGTTTTTCGGCGAAGGCGTTCTGGCCCTCGCGGCCCTCGTCGGAACGGTTGAGTGCCGCGAACTTCACCGCCGAGAAACGGATCATCTCGTCCGCCGGCATGGTGCCGACACCGAGCATGATCGCCTTGGTGGCGGCGTTGGCCTCGGGCCCGCATTGCATCACCCGCGCGACAACATCTTCGAGGGTGGCGTCTGCGTCCGCGTCGTCGCAGATGTATTGGGCGATGCCGTATTGATAGGCGGCTTCGCCGTCGAAGCGTTCGGCAGTGAGCGCCAGTTGCCGCGCGCGGGTCAGGCCGATGCGCTTGACGACGAAAGGCGCGATCTGCGCCGGGGCGACGCCGAGCGTGGTTTCCGGCATGCCCATCTTGGCGCCGCGGGTGACGATGGTGATGTCGGCGACGCAAGCATAGCCCAGCCCGCCGCCGAAGGCCGAACCCTCGACCATGGCGATGGTGGTCTGGGGCAGGCGCTCGAAATCCAGGAAGGCGCGGCCGGCGCGCTGGTTGCGTGCAGCGATCGGGTCGGCCCCGTCCAGGGCGGCCGTTTCCGCCTGGTCGCGCCGTTCCTTGATATCGCCGCCGGCGCAGAAGTGCCCGCCGGCGCCCCTGAGCACCACGACCCGCACATCGGGCGTCTGTTGCAGCCATTCGATGACGGCGGCGATCTCGTCGCCCATGGGGGTATTGATGGCGTTGCGGCGTTCCGGGCGGTTGAAGGTCATATGGAGCCGGCCGCCCCGGCATTCGAGCATCAGGAATTCGCATTCGGGCATGGCTGGCATGGTTCGGTTTTCCCCAAAGTTCGCTCGGGCGGCCGCGTCAGGCGGCGCCCAGTTGCTGTTTCAGCATGGTGGTGAAGCGCTCGACCTGCGGATCGACGATGGCGTCCTGGTGGGCGATCATCTTGGATAGCGCCACGCCGCGCGCCATCACCTGCAACGCCGTGCGCCAGGCGATGATTTCGTCCCGGGTACGCCCGGTGTCGGCGAAGATTTCGGTCCAGGTGTCGGCGCGGCTCAACTCGATCTCGGCCAGGGTCTCGCGTACGACCTTTCCAAGCTCCGGCTCGATCCGGCCCTGGACGGCGATCTCCAGGAAGGCGATGTAGTTGCCGCTGGTATAGGCTTTCCAGTTGGCATCGATCAGGGCGTCGATGCGCGGGCTCAATTCCATGCCGCGCAGCGCGCCGATGTCGATCATCCCGCCCATGCGCTCGGCGATTTCCACCACGGTCGCTTTCAACAGCTCCGTCGGTGTGTCGAAATGATACTGGATGGCGCCGCGCGTCAGGCCGGCTTTCTCGGCCACGTCCGCCATGGTCATGCGCGCCGCGCCATGCTCCTGCAACGCCTGGATGGTGGCGTCGATCAGCTTGCGGCGAGTCTCGGCGCGCCGTTCCTCCTGGGTGCGGCGGGGGCGCTGCGACGTGGCTATTGAAACATTCATTCATGAATGTTAGTTTTTTGATGTCCGTCGATCAACAGGAAATTTCGCGGGTCAAGGCAGTCTTGAGGGACGGGCGGGGGAGGAACGGCGATGCAGCTCACGCACGAGCACAAGGAACTGATGGCGAGCCTCGAGAAATTTATCGAGGCGGAGATCAACCCCCACGTCGATCAGTGGGAAGAGGACGAAATCTTTCCCGCTCACGACCTGTTCAAGAAGATGGGCGACCTCGGGTTTCTCGGCATCGACAAACCGGAAGCCTACGGCGGCGCCGGGCTGGACTATTCCTTCGCCGCCGTCGCCTGCGAGACGCTCGGTGCCATCAACTGCGGCGCCGTGGCGATGGCGACCGGCGTGCAGACCTCCATGGCGACGCCGGCCCTGGCGCGGCACGGATCGGACGAACTCCGCCGCGACTACCTGGCGCCGGCTATCGCCGGCGACATGGTCGCCTGCATCGGCGTCACCGAGGCGGGTGCCGGCTCCGATGTGGCCAGCCTCAGGACCACGGCGCGCAAGGATGGCGGCGACTATGTCATCAACGGCGCGAAGATGTTCATCACCAACGGGTTGCAGGCGGACTGGATCTGCTTGCTGGTGAACACCGGCGAGGGCCCGGTGCACAAGAACAAATCGTTGATCGTCGTGCCCCTGGACAGCCCCGGCATCACCAAGCTGAAGATGCGCAAGATCGGCATGATGGCGTCGGACACCGCGCAGCTGTTCTTCGACGACGTGCGCGTGCCCCAGCGCAACCGCATCGGCGACGAGAACCGAGGCTTCATCTACCAGATGGAGCAGTTCCAGGAAGAGCGCATGTTCGCTGGCCTCAGGGGCCTTCGGGTCATGGATGACGCCATCCAGGAGACCATCGAATACACCCGGAACCGCCAGGCCTTCGGCAAGTCGATCCTCGACAACCAGGTGGTGCACTACCGCCTGGCCGAGTTGCAGACCGAGGTGGAGGCGCTCCGCGCCCTGGTCTACAAGGCGGTCGGGCTCTATGTGGCCGGCGAGGACGTGACCAAGCTCGCCTCAATGGTGAAGCTCAAGGTCGGGCGGCTGCAGCGCGAGGTCATGGATAGTTGCCTGCAATATTGGGGCGGGCACGGCTACGTCTGGGAATCGCCGATCTCGCGCAAGTTCCGCGACTACCGGGTATCGTCCATCGGCGGCGGCGCCGACGAGGTCATGCTGCGCATCATCTCCAAGCTGATGGGGATTTCCCCCGACTGAAGACGGATCGGCTTTCCCGGCCTCGGGGCCGGTGCTATCTAAGTACCCAGGACTGGGGGAGGGAGGCCATGACGCTGAGGCGCGGCCTGATCAGCGGCGAGCGTTTCCGATCGCACGAGGATGTCGAAGAGCGGGCCATGCGCGCCGCCGCCGGCTTCGGTGTGCTCGGCGTCCGCGCCGGCGATGCCGTCGCCATCCTGATGCGCAACGATTTCCCGTTCTTCGAGGCCACGTTTGCCGCGCAGGCCGCCGGCGTCTACGCGGTGCCCATCAATTGGCACCTGGCCCCGGCCGAGGTGCAGCACATCCTTGAAGACAGCGCCGCCAAGGTGCTAGTGGTGCACGCCGACCTGCTGCGCCATGTGGCCGAGCGTATCCCCGAGGGCGTGACGGTCCTGACCGTTCCGACGCCGCCTGAGGTCACGGATGCCTACGGTATCGATGCCGCGGATACCGAGCCGATGCCGCGTAGCGTCCTGTGGGACGATTGGCTGGCCGGGTTCGAGCCGCTGGCCGAGCCGCACCCGCTGCCCACCGAAACCATGATGTATACGTCGGGCACCACCGGATTGCCGAAAGGTGTCCGGCGCGGAACCCAATCGGCGGAGGCCAATACGCAACTGGCCGCCATGCGCGACAAGATTTACGGCATCAAGCCCGGCATCCGCGCGTTGGTCGCCGGGCCGCTCTATCACGCGGCGCCCAATTCGTTCTCGCTTCGCGCCGCCAAGGTCGCCGACGCCGTGGTGATGCTGCCGAGGTTCGGCGCGGAAGAATTCCTAGCCGCCATCGAACGCGAGCGCGTCACCACCACCTTCATGGTGCCGACCATGTTCGTGCGCCTGCTGAAGCTCTCGGAGGATGAGCGCGCGGGCTTCGATCTGTCGTCGCTCGCGTACATCATGCATGCCGCCGCGCCCTGTCCGTCGGAGGTGAAGCGCCGCATGATCGATTGGCTCGGCCCAATCGTGCACGAGTTCTACGGCGGCACCGAGGGCGGTTACTGGACGGTCTGCAACTCCGAGGAATGGCTGGCCAAGCCGGGCACCGTCGGGCGCGTGCCCGAAGAGGTCACCTTGAAGGCGCTGGACGAGAACGGCAACGAAGTGCCCGCCGGCACGCCGGGCGTGCTGTACGGCAAGCTGCATTGCTTTCCGGATTTCACCTACCACAACCGCGACGAGGCCAGGCGCGAGGTCGGTCGCGGCGATTTGGTAACCATCGGCGACATCGGCTACTTCGATGCGGACGGTTTCGTCTATATCTGTGACCGGGCCAAGGACATGGTGGTGTCCGGCGGCGCCAACATCTACCCCGCCGAGATCGAGGCGGCGCTGGTGGAAATGAAGGGCGTCGCCGACGGCGCGGTGTTCGGCATTCCCGATACGGAGTTCGGCGAGAAGCTGATGGCCGTGGTTCGGCCCGAGCCCGGCGCCCAGCTGTCGGAAGACATGGTGATGGATCACCTGCGCCGGCACCTGGCCGGGTTCAAGGTGCCGCGGGTGATCGAATTCCGCGACGAACTGCCGCGCGGCGACGACGGCAAGATCTATAAGCGCCGGCTGCGCGAGCCCTATTGGCAGGGATGGGAGCGACAGGTCTAGCACATGGCCGAGTCACGCGGTTCGTCCGCCCCGCTGAAAGGAATCGCCTGCATGGTCGCGGGGGGCGCCTTTCTCACCGCCAACGATGCCGTCCTGAAGTTGCTGACAGGCGGCTATCCGGTGGGCCAATTGATGTTCCTGCGCGGACTGTTCGTGATGCTGCCGATCAGCTATTTCGTCTGGCGCGCGGGCGGCCTGAATGCGCTGGTGATCCACAGTTTCCGGGCCCATGCCATGCGCGCGGCGGTGATGATTGCCGGCACCTATCTGTTCGTCAGCGGGCTCAAGTACCTGCCGTTGGCGGATGCGATCTCCATTGCTTTCGCCGGGCCCCTGTTCGTTACCGCGCTGGCGCCGGTGATGCTGGGCGAGCACGTCGGCTGGCGCCGCTGGATGGCGGTGCTGGCCGGTTTCGTCGGGATTCTCATCATCTTCCGGCCGGGCGGATCGGTGTTCCAGTGGGCGGCACTGTTTCCGTTGGCGGCCAGCTGCACCGGTGCCATGCGTGATATCCTGACGCGCAAGTTCAGCGCCACCGAAACCTCGGAGGCGCTTTTGTTCTATTCCACCGTCGGGGTGACGCTGGGCGGGCTGTTGTCGCTGCCGGTGGTGGAATGGCAACCGGTGGCGGCGGGCGATTGGGGATTCCTGGTGCTCAACGGGCTGCTAATCGGTGGCGCGCATTTCCTGATGATCGAGACCTTCCGCTACGCCGAGGCGGCGTTGGCGTCACCCTTCAAATACACCACCGTGATCTGGGCGACGGTGCTGGGCTACCTGATGTTCGGCGACGTGCCGGAAACCACGACCTTCATCGGCGGCGCGGTGGTCGTCGTCAGCGGCATCTTCATTCTGCATCGCGAACGCCAGCAGCGGCGGGCGGCTCAGAAGTTGTAGCGAAGACCGAGCCGGACCTCGTGCGCCATCAGGTCGTCGTAGCTGGCGCCGCCGTTTTGGTTGAAGTCGCCCAGGTGGATATAGCGATAGCCGAGATCGAGCACCGCGTCGGCCATGCCGACATCGACGGTGGCGCCGAGCATCATCGCCCAGGCCAGGTTGGATGATGTGTCGCCGGTTTCCGCGTTGCCGCCGGTCTGATTGGTGGTTTCCAGGCGCGAATAGCCGATGCCGGCACCGAGATAGGGCGTCACCATCTCCATGCCCTGCACATCCCAATAGCCATTGACCATCATGGTCCAGCCGTTGACCTCGGAGGTGACGGCGGTGCCGCCGGCGGTGGTCGCCTCGACGTCGGCGTCGGAGCGGAAATCGAAGGTCATGTCGGTGCGCAAGCCGTTGCCGAAGCGATAGCCGATACCGCCGCCGACCAGCGCTGCGTTGTCGACGCTTTCGCCGGTCATGGCGCCGGCACTGGTGGAGCCGTCGGGATCGACGGCGAAACCGTAACCGACATCGCCGCGGATGTAGAAACCGGCGCTTGGCGCCTCGGCCATCATCGCGTCGGGCTTGGCCGGGGCTTCCGGCTTAGTCTCCTTGGCCGGCATGGATTTGGCCGGCATCTTGTCCTTGTCGTCGGCTGCCTTCATGGGCATGGGCTCGGGCGCCGGCTGGGTCGTGGGTTCGGCGCTGTGCGTGGCCTTTTTCATGTTGTCGGCCGGCACCATGTCTTGGCCGGCTTTCTTCAACTGCTCGTCCGTGGCCTTGTCGCCGGTGTCGGCGCCGGCGAGTTCAACCAGTTGCACGGGTGAAGCGGCCGAGACGGATAGGTCCATCGGCGGCATGGCCTGGGGCGAGAGCGGTTGCGGGGACGACGCCATGGCCGGCGCCGAAGCTAGGATCCCAGAGACCGCGCAAATGCCCAGGAGCGCGGCCATATCCTTATACGTCATCGACTATTCCCTATGTTGATGGCCTTTGCGGCCTGTTCTCCCTGGGAATAGCTGGTTGTGGTAAATATAGTATTAAATCGTGAAGAAAACCGCAAGATAAGCGATCATCTTGACTGGAAGATCTCCTTCGGCAGCGCCTTGGCGAGCGCGTCGCGGGCAGTCATCGCCTTCTTGTGGCCCTGGTTGGCGGCGCGGTCGATCCAGGTATAGGCCTGCAGGTCGTCCTTCTTCACGCCCTTGCCCTCATAGTACATGAAGCCGAGATTGTACTGCGCCGCGGCGTGGCCGGCCTCCGCGGCACGATTGAACCATTTGGCGGCGGTGGCGAAATTCTGCGGCCCGCCCTGGCCCAGATAGGCCATGATGCCGAGATTGTACTGGGCGCCGGCGTGGCCCTTGGCGGCGGCCTTATCGAACCATTCGGCGGCCTTGCGGAAATCCTTCTCGACGCCGTCGCCTTTGTAGAACTTGAGGCCTTGCTGGTGTGCCAGGCTGCCGTCGGTGTCGTTGGCCATGTTCGGTGCCGAGGCTTGCTCGGCGGGGGCCGGTTTCGGGGCCGGCTGGACGGCGGGTTTGGGTTCGGGTTTGGGTGCCGGTTGGGGCGCCGGCTGGGGTGCCGGTTGCGGTTTCGGGGCCTCGGCCATTTTCGGCTTCGGTTCTGGCTTCGGTTCTGGCGTCGGCGGTGGCGGTGGCGGCGGTGCCGGGGCGAGGGCTGGGGCGGTTTCCGCCGACTTGGGTTCGGCTTCGGCGGCCATCGGCTTGGGCGTTTCCGCCGGTTGCGGCGCCGGTTCCATCGCCGGTTTCGCTTCGACGGCGGGTTCGGCCGGCGGTGCCGGTTCGGGCTTGGCTTCGGCCATGCGCTCGGGCTCCGTCCGCATCGCCGGTGCCGGCTGTTTTTGATCTTTCAGCGCCGGTTGGGCCGACGGTGGGCGCTTGCCGAACTGGTCGCGCAGCGCCTTCGGCAGTTCCACCACCGTGCGCGGGGACGAGTCGAAAAGCTTGCCCTCCGACAGGTCCCACCAGAATTCCTTGAGGCCGTAAAGGCTCTCTGCCAGGCTTTCGTGGACGCCGTGCTTGAAACCCACCGCCGCGCCGCCCACCGGACCCGGCAGGCCGTGCAGCGTGTCGTCGGGCAGCAGCACCGTGGCGATGCCGGTGCCAACCACGAGCGAGGCCCCGGCGGCGATCCCGATTTTGGCGACGATGTTCAAATCAGCGGTCCATTCAACTCTTCATGCGCCGGCGCCCCCCGGCATCGGCGAATCACCGATATTATACCCGAGCGCGCCGGCTGCGGGGAAAACCTAGGCCCATATGCTTAATCAATTATTGAAAAGGGGAAAAGCCGCTTACGCGTAGCGCCCGGTGACCATGGCGCTGGCGATCACCTCGCCATCGGCGTCGAAGACTTCCGCGGAGGCAAAGAAAATCCGCCGCCCGCCGCCGGTCTTGCGCCCGACCGCGCGCAGCGTCCCCATCTTGCCGGGCTTGATGAAATTGGTGGTCATGGAGACGGTGGCGGCGCGGCGGATGTCGCCGGTGTCGGGATCGACGGCGCCAGCGCGCGTGCAGGCGGCATCCAGCAGCGTCATCAGGATGCCGCCGTGGGCATCGCCGTGACGGTTGGCGTGGTTCTCGTCCATCTCCAGCGTCAGCACCGCGTGGCCGGCGCTCCATTCGGCGATCTCGTAACCGACCATTTTCTGGAAGCCGCCAGGCTCAACCTCTGGAAAGTCGTTCATGGATCAGCGTGTCCCGGTCAGGTCGCGGCCGATGATTTCCTTCATGATTTCCGATGAGCCGCCGGCAATGCGCGCAAAGCGGTTGTCGGCCCAGGCGCGCGCGATGGGATATTCCCACATATAACCATATCCGCCGAACAGTTGCAGGCAGTCGTCGAGCGCCTGGCACATGAATTCCGACGTGCGCAGTTTGGCGATGGCGCCGTCTTCCGCCGTCAGTTCCCCGGCCAGCAAAAGCTCCGTGCATTTGTCGACGAAGACGCGCTGCACGGCGGCTTCCGCCTTGATCTCGGCCAGCTTGAAGCGCGTGTTCTGGAAGTCGGCGACGGACTTGCCGAAGGCCTTGCGCTCGCGCGTGTATTCCACCGTCCACTCCAGCGCCGCCTCGGCGATGGTGATGCAGCGGATGGCGACGATCAGGCGTTCCTGCGGCAATTGTTCCACCAACTGGTAGAAGCCGCGGCCTTCGCCGCCGAGCAAGTTGGTGACCGGCACGCGGACCTGGTCGAAGAACAGTTCCGACGTGTCCTGTGCGTGCCATCCGACCTTTTCCAGGTTGCGGCCGCGCTCGAAGCCATCGCGCCCGCGCTCGACGACGATCAGGCTCATGCCCTTGGCGCCCTGGCTCGGGTCGGTCTTGCACGCAACGATGACGATGTCCGACATCTGGCCGTTGGTGATGAACACCTTCTGGCCGGTGATGACGAACTCGTCGCCGTCGCGCTTCGCATGGGTCTTGATGCCTTGCAGGTCGGACCCCGCGCCCGGCTCGGTCATGGCGATGGCGCCGATCCATTCGCCCGATACCATTTTTGGCAGCCAGGCGCGTTTCTGTTCCTCGGTGCCGTATTGCAGGATATAGGGGATGACGATCTCGGAATGCAGGTGGAAGCCCGGCCCCGTCACCGATCCCTTGGCCAATTCCTCCAGCAACACGGTGGTGTAGAGGAAGTCCGCGCCCGGTCCGCCGTATTCCTCCGGTACCGAGCAGCCGAGGAAGCCCTGCGCGCCGGCCTTCACCCAGACCTCGCGGCTGACTTGGCCGTCCTTCTCCCACTGGGCGTGATGGGGGGTGATCTCGTCGGCGATGAAACGCCGGACGGACTCGCGGAACACCTCGTGTTCCTCGCTGAAAAGCGTTCTGGAAATCATGCCTGGGCTCCCTGGCTGAATCCCGTTGCGTGGGATTCGACATTTTGTTCGCATGCGTATATTAATGTCGCGAATTAAAATTCACAAGCCGCCGGCGCCGGCTCCAAGAGACCCGGAGAGGCGGCGGAACCAGGGCGGAGAGAGAAAAAATGTCCGAAGGAAACATGTTGCAGGGCAAGGTGGCGCTGGTCACCGGTGCGGGGCGCGGCGTCGGTGCCGAGATCGCCAAGATGATGGCTTCGCGGGGCGCCAAGGTGATCGTCAACGATCTCGGCGGCCAGGCCGACGGCGAGGGCACCGACCAGATGCCGGCCATGGAGACGGTGAAGGCGATCCGTGACGCCGGCGGCGAGGCCGAGGCCAATTTCGACAGCGTTGCCGACTTCAAGGCCGCGCAAGGCATGGTCGACCAGGCGATCGATTGCTTCGGGCGTATCGACATCGTCGTCAACAACGCCGGCAACCTGCGCGACGTGATCTTCCACAAAATGACTGAGGACGACTGGGACGCGGTCATCAACGTGCACCTGAAGGGCAGCTTCAATACCTCGCGCGCCGCCGCCACGCATTTCCGCGAGCAGGAATCGGGCGTATTCGTGCACATGACCTCCACGTCCGGGCTGATCGGCAATTTCGGCCAGGCCAACTACGCCGCCGCCAAGCTCGGCATCGTTGGGCTGTCGAAGTCGCTGGCGCTCGACATGTCGCGCTTCAACGTGCGTTCCAACTGCATCGCACCGTTTGCCTGGAGCCGCCTGATCGGCACCATTCCGATCACCGACGAGGCGCAGAAGGAACGGGTCGAGAAGCTGAAGCGGATGACGCCGGACAAGATCGCCACCGTCGCCACCGCGCTCTGCGCCGACGACGCGTCGCACGTCTCGGGCCAGGTTTTCGCCGTGCGCTTCAACGAAATCTTCCTGATGACCCAGCACCGCCCGCTGCGCGGCATGCACGAGGGCCAGGGCTGGACGCCGGAAAGCGTCGTCGAACATGCATTCCCGGCCATGGCGCCGAGCTTCTATCCGCTGGATCGTTCGCAGGACGTGTTTAGCTGGGATCCGGTCTGATGGCGATCGATCCCGACAAGCTCTACAACTGGCCGTTCGAGGAGATCGAGCACACCTACACGGTGCGGGACTCGATCATCTATGCCCTCGGTCTCGGCTTCGGCGCCGATCCCATGGATGAGGGGCAGTTGCACTTCACCTTCGAGGAACGTGATTTCAAGGCGGTGCCGACCATGGCAGCGGTCTTGTGCACGCCGGGGTTCTGGGTGCGTGACCCGAAATCCGGCGTCGACTGGAAACGCGTCCTGCACGGCGAGCAGAGTATCGAATTGCACCGGCCCCTGCCGCCGGCGGCGACGGTCAAGGCGCGCACCCGGGTCACCGACATCATCGACAAGGGCGAGGGCAAGGGCGCGCTGCTGTTTGTCGAGCGTACGCTAGTCGACGAAGCCACCGACGAATCGCTGGCGACGCTGAAATCGACAACGTTTGCCAGGGGTGACGGCGGCTTCGGCGGTCCCGCCGGCCCGCAGCCCGCGCCGCACGTGATGCCGGACCGCGAACCCGACAGCGTCTGCGACCTCACGACCATGCCGCAGGCGGCGCTTCTGTACCGGCTGTCGGGCGATCCGAACCCGCTGCATGCCGATCCCGAAGTGGCCAAGTCGGCCGGCTTCGAGCGGCCGATCCTGCACGGGCTCTGCACGCTGGGCGTGGCCGGGCACGCGGTTCTCCGGACCTACTGCGACTATGAGGTCGAGCGTTTCAAGTCGCTCCGGCTGCGGTTCTCGGCGCCGGTCTATCCGGGCGAGACCATCCGCACCGAGATGTGGAAGGACGGCAACCATGTCTCCTTCCGCGCGCGTGCGGTGGAACGCGACGTGGTGGTGCTGAACAACGGCCTCTGCGTGGTCAGCGACGGCTGATCATGGCGCGCGATCTGGACAATCGGATCGGTTTCCTGTTCCACGACGTGGCGCGGTTCCGGTCCATTGTCTATGATCACTTCATGCAGCCCTACGGATTGACGCGCGCCCAGTGGGGAGTGCTCGGCGCCTTGTTTCGTGTCGACGGCCAGACCCAGCGCGAGCTCTGCGACCGCATGGAAATCGGCGCCGTGACGCTGAGCGGGCTGATCGACCGGCTGGAATCGCGCGGCTGGGTGGAGCGCCGCGAGGACCCGAGGGACAGGCGGGTGAAGCGTATCTGGCTCACCGACCAGGTGCGCGACATCCAGGGCACCATGGTGCGCCGCGCCAACGAGCTCAACAAGATGGCGCTCAAGGGGCTGAGCCAGGCCGAGGTCGACCAGCTCATGGACATGATGAAAACGGTCAAGGCCAACCTGATGGCGGCGGCCGATGAAATACAGGAGAGCAAGAATGGGGCCGCTTAAGGGGTTGAAGGTTGTGGAGATGGCGGGGCTCGGGCCGGGGCCGTTCTGCTCCATGATGCTCGGCGACATGGGCGCCGACGTGATCCGCATCGACCGCCCGAACCCGTCGCCGCTGGAAGGCGACGCATCCAGCGACATCAACCGCCGCAGCCGCCGTTCGGTGACGCTGAACCTGAAGACCGACGCCGGGCGCGAAGCCATGCTGAAACTGATCGGCGAGGCCGACGCCCTGATCGAGGGCTACCGGCCGGGTGTCATGGAACGCCTGGGGCTGGGCCCCGACGTTTGCCTGGAGCGCAATCCGAAACTGGTCTACGGCCGCATGACCGGCTGGGGCCAGGACGGCCCGCTGGCCCATTCCGCCGGGCATGACATCAACTACCTGGCGATCACCGGCGCGCTGCACGCCATCGGTACCAAGGACAAACCCGTGCCGCCCTTGAACATCGCCGCCGATTTCGGCGGCGGCGGCATGATGCTGTTGGTCGGCATCCTGGCTGCCATCTACGAGGCCGGGGCGTCGGGCAAGGGCCAAGTGGTCGACGCCGGCATGTCGGACTGCGTGCCGCTGCTGCTGGGCAGTGTCTACACCCGCATGGCCAACGGTGCTTGGGACGACGAACGCGAGGCCAACATGCTGGACGGCGGCGCCTACTTCTATGGCACCTACGAATGCGCCGACGGCAAATGGATTTCGCTGGGTTCCATCGAGCCGCAGTTTCACGCGCTATTGTTGGACAAGCTGGACCTCGCCGGCGATCCGCTGTTCCAACGTCAGCTCGAGAAGGACAGCTGGCCGGCGGCGAAGGCGAAGCTTGAGGAGGTCTTCAAGACCAAGACCCGCGACGAGTGGGACGCCATCATGGCTGGCACCGACGTTTGTTACGGCCCGGTCTTGAGCCTCAAGGAGGCGCCCGATTATCCGCACAACAAGGCGCGCGGGGCCTTCATTGAGATCAACGGCCACATGCAGGGCGCGCCGGCGCCGCGCTTCAGCCGTACGCCGCAGGATTTCCCGTCGCCGCCGCCGAACCCCGGCCAGCACAACGAAGAAGCACTGGCCGATTGGGGCTTCGGCCCCAACGAGATCGCGGCGCTGAAGGAAGCCGGCGGCAACTAAAACGTTCACGACCATCGACAATCCCAGGGGAGGGAAAGCAAGAATGTCAGTCGGAATTCAAGCCTTTGGCGGGTACGTCCCGCAACTGCGGCTCGACCGCGCGTCAATCGCGGCGGCGCATGCCTGGTTCAATCCAGGCCTTAAGGGGTTGGGCAAGGGCGAACGCGCCATGGCTAACTGGGACGAGGATGCCATCACCATGGCCGTCGCCGCGGCGCGCGATTGCCTGGGCACGAATAGCACTGTCGAACTCGGCGGTGTCTATCTGGCCTCGACCAGCCTGCCGTTTCAGGACCGCCAGAACGCCGGCGTCATCGCTGAGGCGCTGCTGTTGGGCTCCGACCTGCTGACGCTCGATATCGCCGGCTCGCAGCGGGCCGGTACGTCGGCCTTGTCGGCGGCGCTCGCGATGGCGGCGGGCGGCGGCAAGCCGCTCTTGGTGACGGCGGCGGAAAAGCGCCGGGCGCGCGCCGCCAGCCCCATCGAGATGACGACAGGCGATGCCGGCGCGGCGTTGCTGGTGGGCGAGGGGGACGGCGTCGCCAAGCTATTGGGCCGACACACCAAGGCGGTCGATTTCGTCGATCACTACCGCGGCCAGGACGAGGCCTTCGACTATACCTGGGAAGAGCGCTGGATCCGCGACGAGGGTTACATGAAGTTGGTCCCCGCCGCCGCCGAGGCCGCCATGCAGGCGGCCGGCGTCTCCGGTGCCGACATCAATCATTTCTGCTTTCCCGCCGCCATGCGAAGGGTCGCCGGCGGCCTGGCGAAGAAGCTCGGCATTGCGGACGAAGCGGTACGCGACAACCTGCAGGCCAATTTGGGCGAGGCCGGTGCCGCGCACGGGCTGGTGATGCTGGTGCATGCGCTGGAGGAGGCCGCCCCCGGCGACAATATCCTGGTCACCGGTTTCGGCCAGGGTTGCGACGCGCTGGTGTTCGAGGTCACCGACGCGATCAAGACGACGCGCCCCGAGGTCGGCATTGGCGGGTATCTGAAGCGCGGCCGCACCGAGACCAACTACAACCGTTACCTCGCCCATAACGACCTGATCGAGATGGAGCGCGGCCTGCGTGCCGAGATGGACAAGCAGACCGGCATGACGACGCTCTATCGCAACAAGGAGATGATCCTCAGCCTAATGGGCGGCAAGTGTTCGCAGTGCGGCACGGTGCAGTTCCCGAAAACCAACGTCTGCGTCAACCCGAACTGCTCCGCCGTCGGCACCCAGGAGGAATATCCGCTGTCGGGGGCGTCGGCGAAATTGAACTCGTTCACCTCCGACCGGCTGACCTATTCGCCGGACCCACCGGCCTACTACGGCATGGTGCAGTTCGATGACGGCGGCCGTTCGATGACCGACATCACCGACGTCGACCCGGCGGTGGGCCTCGAAGTGGGGATGCCCATGCATCTCACATTCCGGGTCAAGGATTACGATGCCAAACGTGGCTTCAGGCGTTACTATTGGAAAGCGGCACCGGATGCGGCCGCGAAGGGAGATTGATCATGGCAACGGGTATTAGCGATAAGGTCGCCATTCTGGGCATGGGGTGCTCGAAGTTCGGCGAACGTTGGAACGACAACGCCGAGGACTTGATGCTGGAGGCCTTCACCGAGGCCTTGGGCGATTCCGGCATCGAAAAGGACCGTATCGAGGCGGCCTGGTTCTCCACCGCCATCGAGGAACAGCACGTCGGCAAGTCCGGCATTCCGCTGGCGATGGCGCTCCGGCTCCCCTACATCCCGGTCACCCGCGTCGAGAACTATTGTGCCAGTGGCTCGGAAGCTTTCCGCGGCGCGGTCTACGCGGTGGCCTCCGGCGCCTGCGACATCGCGCTGGCGCTCGGTGTCGAAAAGCTCAAGGACACCGGTTACGGCGGCTTGCCGCAGCGCTCGCGCGGTGCTTTGAACGACCAGTTCTGGGCCAATGCCTCGGCGCCCGGTTCCTTCGCGCAGTTGGCTAGTGCCTACTGCTCCAAACACGGTATCTCGGCCCAGGACCTGAAGCGCGCCATGGCGCACGTGTCGGTCAAGAGCCACGACAACGGTGCCAAGAACCCGAAGGCGCATCTCCGGAACAAGATCGACGAGGACAAGGTGCTGAATGCGCCGATGGTCGCCGAGCCCCTGGGCCTGTTCGACTGCTGCGGCGTTTCCGACGGTGCCGCCTGTGCCATCGTGACGACGCCGGAGATTGCCCGTTCGCTCGGCAAGACCGACCTGATCACGGTGAAGGCGCTGCAGCTTTCGGTCTCCAACGGCACCGAGGCGCAGCACAATTCCTGGGACGGCAGCTACTTCATGACCACCCGCAAGGCGGCCGAACGCGCCTATAAGGAAGCCGGCATCACCAACCCGCGCGAGCAGCTCAGCCTGATCGAGGTGCACGACTGCTTCTCCATCACCGAATTGGTGACCATGGAAGACTTGCACGTCTCGCCCGAAGGCGGCGCGGTAAAAGACATCATGGACGGCTTCTACGATGCCGACGGCCCGGTGCCCTGCCAGATCGACGGCGGCCTCAAGTGCTTCGGCCATCCCATCGGCGCGTCGGGGCTTCGGATGATCTACGAGATGTATTTGCAGATGCAGGGCCGTGCCGGCGAGCGCCAACGCGCCGACGAGCCGGTGTTCGGCCTGACCCACAATCTGGGCGGTTTCCCGCACCAGAACGTCTGCTCCATCGCCATCGTCGGCAAGGAAGGGGCCTAGGTCCGGCCCGGGCATGAACCGTCGTGAGTGAACCGCAGACCTTCGACGTCGTTATCGTCGGGTCCGGCGCCGCCGGCTTGAGCGCGGCGCTGGCGGCGCGTGCCGCCGGCGCACGGGTCTTGGTGGTGGAGAAATCGCATCTCATCGGCGGTACCACGGCGATGTCGGGTGGCTGCATCTGGGCGCCCTGCCACCATCACCAGAAACGGCTTGGCGTCGAGGATTCGCCTGAGAAGGCGCTCGCCTATATCCGCGCCGTTTCCCCCGAAGGCTGGCACAACACCGAGGAGCCGTTGTGGGCGGCGTTCGTCGAACAGGCGCCGAGAATGCTCAAGTTCGTCGAGGAAACGACCCCCATCACCTTCAACCCGAACCGCGATCCCGACCCCTACGCCGAGGCCGAGGGCGGCCTGCCGTGGGGGCGCAACGTGTCGGCGGCACCCCTGCGGCCGTCCATTCTGGGGCCCAAGTGGCGCGAGCGGATCCGCCCGCCTTCGATCAGTGTCGATCTCAATTACGAGGAGGTCTTCGATCACCATTTTCTTGCCGATCCCAAGAAGGGCGTCTTGCGGCTGGGCTGGAAAATGGCCTGGCGGCGGCTGACCGGGCTCAAGACGCGCGGCAACGCGCTGGCCATCGGCCTGTTCAAGGGGTGCCTGGACTTGGGTGTCGAGGTTTGGGCCGAGACTCCGGCCCGCGATCTCATCATCGAAGACGGCCGCGTCACCGGCCTCACGGTCGAGCGCGGCGGCGAAACCGTCCATGTGTCGGCGGCCAAGGGCGTGATCCTGGCCAGCGGCGGTTTCGAGTGGAACCCTGAAATGATGGCCAAATATTTCCCGGGACCGGTGGAATGGACGGCAAGCCCCAGCACCAACACCGGCGATGGCCATCGCATGGCCGAGGCCGCCGGCGCCGAGCTGGACCGCATGGACCAGGCGCTGATCATGGGTACCACGCCAGTGATGTACGACGGCCAGCGCCAGGGCTTGCCGGCCGGCGACTACTTCCTGCCTCATTCGATGATCGTCAACAAATGGGGCAAGCGTTTCGTCAACGAAAAGCAGATGAACGTCGGCCTCGGTTTCGAGGAACGCGACCCCGCCACCGGCCATCCCGTCAACCTGCCCGCCTGGCGCATCTACGACAGCCAGTACGCGGCCAAGTATCCGCACCTGATGCCGAAGGCCTCGGTGCCGGACAATCGCTATGAGGCTGGGAGCCTGGAAGAACTGGCGGCCCAGATCGGCGTCGATGCGGCCGGGCTGGTGGAAACGGCGGCGCGCTTTAGCGGTTTCGCCCGCGCCGGCGTCGACGAGGACTTCGGCCGTGGCGCGGCGCTCTGGGACCGGGCGCGCGGCGGCGATCCGGCCAACAAGCCGAATCCGACGCTCGGCTCCATCGAGCAGCCGCCGTTCTATGCCATGCCGTTCAAGGCCAGTTTCCTCGGTACCAAGGGCGGCACCCGCACCGACGTGCACGCCCGCGCGCTTCGCCCCGACGGCAGGGTCATCGCGGGGCTTTACGCCGCCGGCAACGTCATGGCCAACAGCTTCGGCTCCAAGGGCGTCGGCGCCGGCACCACGCTCGGGCCTTGCCTGACATGGGGATTTATCGCCGGCAGCCATGCGGTAAAATAGGTTCAAGCGCAAATTGCAGTGCCAGGGAGGAGGCGCGCCATGACCATCACCGTCAATCCGTTGGGAACGGATTTCGCCGCCGAGATCACGGGTCTCGATATCGGCTCCGAAATCGACGACGACACCCGCGACGCGGTCGTTCGGGCGCTCGATACCTATGCGACCGTGGTCATTCGCGGCCGCCCCGTCGAGCAGCAGGCGCAAATCGATTTCGCGCGCCGCTTCGGCTCGCTCGATGCCGTCAACGGCGTCTTGACGACCGACATCAAGCGCCGGGTGCGCGAGGAACTGACGGATATCTCCAACCTGGATGAAGAAAGCCGGGTTCTGGACGGCAACGACCGCCGCCGCCTGTTCAACCTGGGCAACCGGCTCTGGCACACGGACTCATCGTTCAAGCGGATCGCCGCCAAGTATTCCATGCTGCACGCCCACACGGTGACGCCCGAGGGCGGCGAGACCCAAGTCTGCGATCTGCGTGCTGCTTATGATGCGCTCGACGAGGCCACCAGGGCGCGGATCGACGACATGGTCGCCGTGCATTGCATCCGCACGTCGCGCGCGCTGTTGGGGTTCGACGAGTTCTCGGAGGACGAGCGCCGTGCGCTGCCGCCGATCCGCCGGCCGTTGGCGCGGGTGCATCCGGGTTCCGGGCGCAAGACGCTCTATCTCGCTTCGCACATCGGCGATGTGGTCGGGCTGCCGACGGCGGAGGCGCGCATCCTGATCCGCGATCTCACCGAACACGCGACCCAGCCCCGGTTCGTGCATACCCATACCTGGCGCGAAGGCGACCTGCTGATCTGGGACAACCGCTGCACCATGCACCGGGCTCGTCCCTTCGATGAGTCCAGGTACCGGCGCGACATGCGCCGTGCCACGGTGATGGAGACGGAACCCGGCGAAATCGACGAAGACCTAGCCGCCGCCTGAGCCTCGGCCGCACCTCAGCGATCGCCGCGTCAGGCCCGAAGCGCCGCCTGGATCATGGTTTCCAGGCCCGAGAGAAAGCGCGAGCGGTCCTGCTTGGAAAAACTTCTGGGTCCGCCGGTAATGGCGCCGGTTTCGCGCAATCCGGCCATCAATTCACGCGTCGCCAGGTTCATGCCGATGGCGGCTTCGGTGAAGGGCTCGCCGTTGGGGCGGATCGCACTGGCACCCTTTTCCAGCGCGCGCGCCGCGAGCGGGATGTCGTTGGTGACGGCGATGTCGTTCGCATCGATGCGTTCGGCGATCCAGTCGTCGGCGGCATCGGCACCCTGGGCGACGATGACCAACTCGGCGAGCGCCGAGGCGGGCGGGCGAATGCCCCCATCGGTGACGAAAAAGCTCTTCAGGTCGTGGCGTTCGGCAACCCGCAGGATCTCATCCTTGACTGGGCAGGCGTCGGCATCGACGAAAATTCGTGGAGACAAACCCATTCCCATAGGCTAACCGCACTGAAGGCGTTAGGGAACCATCGGGTGGTTTTGACCGGTTGTTGATGCACTGCCCGTTACCGGGTTATTTGGAGACGGCCGATGCCGACATCAGTGTCTGGTAGGTGCACTGTTCCCCGCAAGCCTCGATATGGTCGCGGAGCCCCTGAATCCTTGCGCGCCAACTTCTCTCTGAAATTACCCGGCAAATGGTGAACGCGCTCATGGCGCCATCCAGGGTGGCGGCCCGTATGGTCATCAATGTGAAAACGGTCGAGCCATCCTTGTGCAGCATCGCCCAAGGAAAGTCGGTAATTTGCATCGGCGAGTTCGACCAAAGGGCCGCGTAGTGCTGCTCGACGATTTCGGCATCGAGCGAACTTCCGAATGCCGCGTTCATCGTTTCGCTGTCGGTGAGGGCCCCTGGGCGTGTTCCCAGTTTTTCTGCATCGTCGAAACCGAGGGTTTCAAACAACCCGCCACTGTTGATGATCCGTCTTTCCGAATCGCGCAGAATCCATAAATCCGGGGAATGGACTTGTCCTTGATAGGAATCGCTGCCGAAGGTTTGGCGTAGCACCATTGCCTTGATGACCAGCGTCTCGTATTCGCGGAGGAACAGTTCGGTCGCTTCGATGCGTCCGTCCGGGTTTTCGGAAATGAAACCGGCTTTGGCGAAGTCCTCGACCAATCGGTAGGCCGTCGCTTGAGACAGGTTCCAGGGGACCAAATCGAGGACCAGGGAGTTTCTGTTGAAGGGAACATCTTGATGTGAATCGGCATACAGCCGATGCGCCACCGACATGACCGAAAAGACGTATTTCGGATTGACCCGCTCAGCGAATTCTCTTTGGGCGTTTGCGGTGGCCAAATGCGAGCGCGCAAGCTTCACGGCGAGGTCAGAGATGTTTTGCGACTTGGTATTCATCGTATCCCACTCGACAAGGCCAAACTCAGTAATGCCCAAACCCTACAACCATGAAGGCTATTTTTTCTCAAACTGATAATAAAAGATCGCGCTAGGGTTGGGGAATGACTGCGGTTTCGACAACCGACAATGGTAAATCGTATTCGTTTTCTCTAACTGCGAAAAAAATATTAATATCAAAAGTTATATAATTTTCAAAGCAATATCATTCCACCCTATCGTTATGACTAGTGATGGGGCGCCAAACAGTTGGTTCCGATAGGGAAAAAAAGCCAGAAATACATGCTTGCTAAAACCTCGGTGACCGATGGCGGCTTCTATCAATTTGAGAATCAAAACGGTTCTGGCAAGTCGGGTCCCGCCCTCATAGTCAATGCCGACAGGAGAGTTGGTCGCGAAGATTCTAGCATCAGCAGAAAGCCACAAAAAAAATCGGTGCGAGAGAACCTCAACCGCGAACAATCGGCAGGAGGACATCACGCTATGACTTACGATATGCGACAACTGAATATACTGACGGTCGACGACAATCGTTATATGCGTTTTCTGGTGAAAACGATCCTTCATGGGTTCGGCATCAAGAACGTTTCCGAGGCCGACGACGGTTCCGACGCGCTCAAGACCCTGCGGACCTTCCCAGCGGACATCGTCATTACAGATTGGCTGATGGAACCGCTCGACGGCATCGACCTCGTTCGCATGGTTCGCACCGCGAGCGACAGTCTCAATCCCCTGGTTCCCATCATCATGCTGACGGGTTACAGCGAATCCCTGCGGGTTCAGGAAGCACGGGATGCCGGGGTAACCGAGTTCCTGGCCAAACCGATTTCCGCCAGGGCCGTTTACCATCGGTTGGTCGAAGTGATCGAGAACCCACGCGCGTTCGTCAATGCTCGATCCTACACCGGTCCTTGCCGGCGGCGCCGTGAGCGCGATTTCAAGGGACTCGAGCGACGGGTGGTCGTGGCCGAAACCGGGACGGCTCGTCATCAACTTCCAGAATCCGAAAGCGTAATGGAAATCTGAAAAGGACTTCCCGAATAGCTTTCCGACCAGGTTCGAGTCAGTAACCAGGGACGGGGGCGTTCGACCGCGTGTGGGAGGCGATAGTGAAGAAAAATGAAATTGAAAGTCCGGGTGGCGCATCGGTGCGCGATAGGGGGGTGACGGTGCCGCTCGGTCCGGTTTGGTTGGAGCCGGCAACGGCCATCGGTTTCGTTGCCGGTATTGGATGCTGGACCCAGGATATCGGCACCGGCGACGAAGAATGGTCCGATGAATTTTACAGGCTTCTTGGGTACAGCCCCGGCGAAATCAAACCGGGATTCGAAGCTTGGATCGAGCGGGTCCACATCGATGACAGGCATATAGCGGGCGAGGCCTACCTGATTGCGCGGCATCGACGCGAACCCGTGCAGTTCGATTACCGTGTGCAACTGCCCGATGGTGATGTTCGATGGTTTTCCTCCAGAAGCGGGCTGTCGTCGCCGGATCCTGGAACCGGGCCCATTTACGCCGGGGTCCATCTGGACGTCACGGACCGGGCGGCGGAGACCTTGCCGGCGCGGCCGATTGACGGAAGCAAGTCTCATCTTGAAGCCGCCGTCGACCATCACGCCATCCTCAGCATTGCCGACGTCAAGGGGAACATCACCTACGTCAATGATAAGTTCTGCGACGTCAGTGGCTATAGCCGTGACGAATTGATCGGTCAGAACCATTCAATCGTGAAATCCGGTGAGCACGATGCCGAATTCTATCGCGACCTCTGGCGCACCATAGCCAATGGGGGTGTCTGGCAAGGGATCATCAAGAACCGAAAGAAGAACGGCGACAGCTATTGGGTTCGAGCGACGATCGTGCCGACCCTCGGCGCGGATGGGAAACCGGAAAAATACATTTCGATCCGAACGGACATCAGTGAGCGCAAGTCGGTCGAAGAAGAACTGGACAGCCAGCGAAGTCTATTCGAAGCCGTTTTCCGGGATATTCCGGATTTGCTGGTGCTCAAAGACAACGATCACCGTATCGTCCGATGCAATCCGGCGCTCGAGAATGTGTTCGGGTACGAACTGGAAGAGGTGATCGGAAAATCGTCGGCCGAGCTTTTCCGGGATGTCTTCGAACCGGGAGATGACGATGGCGAGCCGATAGATTTCGGCGGCAATGACGTTACCGGCCCCAACCAGGCGGTGTTCCGGCGCAAATCGGGTGAGCGCTTCTTCGGGGAGACATTCAGCACGCCCATTCGGCGCCAATCGGGCGAATTGCTCGGCCATCTATGCGTCGTTCGTGATGTTACCGAGCGCAAGCTCGCGGAGGAAGCGCTGATCGCGGCACGCGATGCGGCACATGCGGCCAATAGGGTAAAGTCCGAGTTCCTCGCCCACATGAGCCATGAGATCCGCACGCCGATGTCCGGGGTCATGGGATTGGCCGATATCCTGCTCGGCCTCGATCTCAGCGAAGAAGCCAAGCAGCGGGTCTTCACGATCAAGGATATCACCCGTTCCCTGGTGCGGATCATCAACGATATTCTCGATATGTCGAAGCTGGAAGCCGGAAAGATGGAAGTCGAGATGGCGGATTTCCATTTGCCGGCTCTCATCGAGGACTCACTCGCGGTTTTCGAGGAGAAGAGATCGGGCGAGCGCCATATGGGCCTCAAACTGCAAATGCGGTTGAGCGACGAGTTTCCCACGGGTGTCCAATCCGATCCCACGCGCGTCCGCCAAGTTCTGCTGAACCTCATCGGGAATGCGGTCAAGTTCGCCAGCGAGGGGAGTGTGACGGTGGAAGGGTCTATGATATCGGCCGGCGATGACAAACGGTTCATTCGGATCGCCGTTCACGATACCGGGATCGGCATCGCGCCGGAAGTTCTCGGCAAGTTGTTCAGCGAGTTCACCCAGGCCGATGCTTCGATCTCCCGCCGGTTCGAGGGTACCGGGCTCGGACTATCGATTTGCAAGCGGCTGGTACAGTTGATGGGCGGGGAAATCGGCGTCGAAAGCGTGGTCGGCGAGGGGAGCACCTTTTGGTTCACGCTGCCGTTCGTTCCCGCCGTTGCGGAGGTCCGGGCCGAGAAAGGGGCGGCCCAAGCCAAGGCGATGCACTACCGTGCCGCCCATCCGCTCAATGTCTTGGTTGCCGAGGATAACTTGGTCAATCAGCAGATCATCGGCTCGATCATGGAATCTTTCGGTCATCGGACGACGATTGTCGAAAACGGCCTGCACGCCGTGGCGGCCCTGCAGGAAGGCGAATTCGATATCGTGCTCATGGACGTTCGAATGCCGGAAATGAGCGGACCTGACGCGGCAAGTGAAATCCGCCGAACGGGCGGGGATAAGCGCGACATTCCGATCATAGCCCTGACCGCCGACGCGATGGAAGAAAACCAGCGCGCCTACCTGAAAGCCGGCATGAACGACTGCGTCACCAAGCCGATCGACCGTCCCGAGTTGGCGCTGGCGATGAACAAGGCGATGGGGTTCGACGTCCATCTACCCGTCGCGCAAGCCGCCGCCGAGGCAGCGCCAGTTTCCGAAATGTCGGTCGGCGACGAGGCCCAAGCCGCCGTCGACGAATTCTTGAACGGCCTCGATATAGGACCTTAAACGCCGCGCCGGGTCAGTTCCCGGCCCTGGCGACGAATGGGATATAATCGGCGTCGCTGACGGCGATATGCCCTTTCAGCCAGTTGCCGAGGAATTCCAGGAACTCCTCCATGTCTAGGATTTCACCGTTTTCCTGGTAGGCGGTCCGATAATCGTGCACCTGGTGCGAGATCTTGCGGTGCGTGCGCATGTGCTCGACGATGCCGGGATAGGCGCAGGACTGCATCAGTTCTTCCTCGCGCCGGAAGTGCCCGTCCACGTATTCGACCAGCATCTCCAGCGTCTCCTCGACGGCGTTGGTCGCGGCGCCTCCGGTGACACGGTCGTGCAGGTCGTTGACGGCGCCGAACAGCGCCTGATGGTCGCGGTCGATGGTTTCGATGCCGGTCAGGTACTTCGATGACCAGGTGATCAGCGCCATTATCTCGCCCCCCGAAATCGTTGCCCTGGCAGGGCCTCCCTTGCCCCACGAAAGTCTCGATCCTAAATCACCCGGTGTAGCCTGGCGATGATGCATGTCATGGCGCATGAAACCGCCCGGCGGTATTTTTGAGAGCTAAAAAGGCAGAATGGAGGAGTCTGTCATGGTTCAAAACACACCCCATATTCCCACCGGTCAAGATGGCTGGTGGCCGGCCATTGCCGATCCGTTACGCCATTTGGGATCGAAGATCGCCAACTTCTTCACCCCGACGGCCGACGCGGCCGCCATGGATGAGGCCTATGAGGTCAACCTGGAATTGCCCGGCGTCGCCGAGGCGGACATCGAAATCGAGGTTCGTGACGGCATCATGACCATCAAGGGCGAGAAGCACGCCGAGCACGAGGAGCAAGGCAAGACGTTCTATTTCTCCGAACGCAGCTACGGCGCCTTCCAGCGCGTGTTCCGCCTGCCCGCCGACGTCGACGAGGATGCCATCGAGGCCCACGCCGACAAGGGCGTGCTGCGTGTGCGGTTGCCGAAACGGGCAGCGACGGAGACCGACAAGCCCAAGCGTATCCAGGTCAAGGCCCACTAGCCCGGTGGCGGCGGATTTTTTCCGGCGGACATGCTATGCTGGCCCGATGACGGGTCTGCACAAAGTCTTGGTTGTGGCGGCGTTCGCCGGCTTGGCGCCGGCGGCGACGCCTGTGCGCGCCGATACGGCTGCCGATTGCGGGCGCTTTTTCCTCAAGTACGATCCCGCCTCTCAGACCATGAAATGCGTTTCCGGCAAGCGCAAACGCCAACAGGGTCCGACCGGCATTCAGGCCATTCGCAGCGAACAGCGCACGGTGCAGCGGATCATCAACCAGGTGCAAAATATTCTCACGCTGGATGAACTGGGCGCCGAGCAGCAGCGCCGGGTGCGCGAGTTGATCACCGAAGCGCGCCAGCGCGTGCAACTGATCCGCCGCCGCACTGCGGAACTTCGCCAGGAACAGATTTCCTACTCCCAGGACGTCGCCACCGCCGCGCAGCAGCGGACCCGCGCCCAGGAGGAACTGTCGCGCTCGCTTGAGCAGCAGCAGCGCGACCTAGTGCGCCAATTGGTCGCGCAGCAGCGCGCCTTGACCCAATCCCTGCAGCGCCAGGGACGAAACCTCGGACAATAGGTGAGGATGCCGGCGCTGCCGGTCAGCCGCCGGTGACGCTCATGTGCCGCGCCACGGCGGGGCCGGAACGGCCGCGCTCGATGACGAAGTCGTGGCCCTTGGGCTTGCGGCCGATGGCCTCGTCGATGGCGCGTTCCAGAAGTTCGTCGCCTTCGGACGCGCGCAACGGTGCGCGCAGGTCGGTGGCGTCGTCCTGGCCCAGGCACATATAGAGCGTGCCGGTGCAGGTGAGGCGGACGCGGTTGCAGGATTCGCAGAAATTGTGGGTCATCGGCGTGATGAAGCCGAGCTTTCGGCCGGTCTCCGCGATCTCCACGTAGCGCGCCGGTCCGCCCGACTTGTAGGGAATGTCGGTGAGTGTCCAATTGCGTTCCAGCCGTTCGCGCACGGTGGACAAGGGCAGGTAGTGATCGGCCCGCTCGCCACCGATGTCACCCATGGGCATGGTCTCGATCAGCGTCAGGTCGAAGCCTTCATCGCCGCACCAGCCGATCAGGGTGTCGATTTCGGTGTCGTTGAAATCCTGCAGCGCCACGGCGTTGATCTTGATCGCGAGCCCCGCCGCCTTCGCCGCCTTGAGGCCCAGCATCACCTTGTCCAACTTGCCCCAGCGGGTAATGCGCGCGAACTTCTCGGCGTCCAGCGTGTCGAGCGAGACGTTGATGCGTTTGATGCCGAACTCCACCAGTTGGTCGGCGTAGCGTGCCAGTTGCGAGCCGTTGGTGGTCAGCGTCAGTTCGTCCAGATCGCCGGTTTTCAGATGCCGGCTCAGGTCCTCGATCAGTGTCATGATGCCGCGCCGGACCAAGGGCTCGCCGCCGGTCAGGCGCAGTTTCCGCACGCCCTTGCGCACGAAGGCGGAACAGATGCGATCGAGTTCCTCGAGTGACAGGATGTCGCGCTTCGGCAGGAACGACATGTCTTCCGCCATGCAGTACTGGCAGCGGAAATCGCACCTGTCCGTGACCGAAACACGGAGATAGGAGACATGCCGCCCGAACGGATCGATCATTTGGCTCACGGCCATTGGCCCTTCAAGTTTCCGTCGAATATGCCCAGTGAACATAATTTAGGCAGCGGAAAGTGAATTGTCGCCCCCAATTTCTCAAGGGTTTTCGTGCCCATCGCCGCCGAGCCCGAAATCCGCCGGCTCGAGACCGACGAGTTCGATATCCGCCACCACCATTTCGCGCACCATGTCCGAGAAACTGGTTTTCGGCACCCAGCCGAGCTTGTCGCGCGCTTTGCCGGCGTCGCCCAGCATTTCGTCGATATCGATGGGACGCAGGTAACGCGGGTCGATCTCGACGAATTCCTGCCAGTCGCGACCGACCAGGCGAAACGCCTCCGTCAGGAAATCCCGGATCGAGCGGGTCTTGCCGGTGGCGATGACATAGTCGTCGGATTGCGGTTGCTGCACCATCAGCCACATGGCCTCGACATAGTCCCGTGCGTGCCCCCAGTCGCGCTTGGCGTCCAGGTTGCCGAGATAGATATTGTCGTCGAGTCCAGCCAGAATCCGCGCCAAGCCGCGAGTGATCTTACGCGTTACGAAGGTCTCGCCGCGCCGGGGGCTTTCGTGGTTGAACAGGATGCCGTTCGACGCATGCATGCCGTAGGCCTCGCGGTAGACGCGTACCTGATTGTAGGCGAACAGCTTGGCGCAGGCGTAGGGACTGTCGGGCCGCATCGGCGTGGTTTCCGTTTGCGGAGTCTCGAGCGGGCGGCCGTACATCTCCGACGTCGAGGCCTGATAGAAACGGATGTGCTTTTCGGCGCCTATCTGTCGGATCGCTTCCAGTATTCTGAGCGGACCCAATCCATCCACGTCGGAAGTGAAGACCGGTTCTTCGAAAGAGACTTTCACGTGGCTCTGTGCGCCCAGATTGTAGACTTCGTCCGGCTCGATCGAGGCGACCAGTTTCTCAAGCTGTCCGCCGTCGGTCAGCTCGCCATGGTGCAGGTGCGGGCCACGGCCTTCTTCGTGCGATTCCTGACAAATGTTGGCAATGCGCTGTGTATTGAACGTAGACGCGCGGCGGATGACGCCGTGCACCTCGTAGCCCTTTCCCATTAAGAGTTCGGCGAGATAGGCGCCGTCCTGGCCGGTGATACCTGTGACGAGTGCCGTTTTCATGTTCGGGCGTTTTCCCCCATTAGTCAGCTCTCGTCGAGCCCTTTTTCCTTCATGTCGGCCTCGGCCTGGCGGCGCAGCTCTTCGCGTTCGCGCAGATAGTCGTCGGTGGTGCGCGGTGTCGGCACGGAGCCCATGGCCAGTGGCTGGGTGTCGTCTTCGGCGATGGCGATGACGCGGCAGTCCTCGCACATCTTGAGGCGATCGGTGCCGCCGGCAACCGCGAACATCGGATGATCCTGCAACTTCGCCACCATCTTTTCAATTGTCGATTTTGTGCCGAACTCCTTGCCGCAGCGGATGCACTTGAAGGGTTCTTCCTCCTTCACCACCTGATGTTCTTGCGCACTGGCGAGGAAACTCAAGCGCGGCTCCAGGTTGATGACTTTCTCCGGGCATGTGTTGCGGCAGAGCCCGCATTGCACGCATTGGGCCTCGGCAAAGGAAAGTTGCGGCGCGTCGGGATTATCCTTCAAGGCGCCCGTGGGGCAGGCACCGACGCACGATAGACAGAGCGTGCAGCCCGCGGTATCGACGATGACGGCGCCGAAGGGCGCCCCGGCTTCGAGCTTGATGCTGTCCACCGGGTTGGGCGCGTGCTCGTGCAGGGCCTTCAGTGCCTGGCTCATGACCGAGCGTTTGCGGCCCATGGCCATGTGTGCCGCCTTTGGGAGGCCGGGATAGGGGGTCAGCCCGTGCAGGCGGCTTTCCAGCGCGCCGGGGTCGGTATCGTCGGTGAACTGGATGCGGTCCGTGCCGTAACCCAGTCCGGCCAGGATCTTATTGGCTAGGGCGATTTCCTGTTCCAACGCCTGGGTCTCACCCGATTGCGCCGGGCCGGCGACGGCGACGATGCGCTCGGCGCCGTAGGCGGCGGCGGTCAACAGGAAATCCAGCCCCACCTGCGTCACCGCGTTCATCGATACCGGGATGAACTTTGCCGGCAGGCCGGCGCCGTAGCGCGCCATGGCGGCGATCATGTCCTCGCCCCACTCGGCGTCGTGCAGCAATAGGCAGGCGTGCGTGCCGCCGGCCTTGTGATAGGTGGAAAGCAGTGTCCGGAGCCGCACGTAGAGCGCGTCGCCCGCCGGCAGTGCGTACTTGGCGGCCCCCGTCGGGCAGGTCGAGGCGCAGGCCCCACAACCGGCACAGACATAGGGGTCGAAGGCGATCTTGTCGCCCTTGGGCTGGGCCGCGCCGGTGGGGCAGTTGTCGATGCAGCGCGTGCAACCGACGATGCCGGAATTGGCGTGCGCGCAGAGCGCCGCGTCATAATCCACGTAGCGGGGCTTGTCGAAATCGCCGACCATGTCGACCAGTTGCAGAAGCGCGTTGGCAACGGCACCGGGGCTTTTGGGGTTGGGATCTTCGTAGCCGTCCATTTTCTCGGGTGCCTGGAACAGTGGCGGGTCGCTGCGCAGGTCTAGGATCAGGTCGCACTCCAGTTCGCCTTCGCCCGGCGCGCCGTCGAAACCGATGCCGCCACGCGCCGACGGCGACGCGGTCTCGATGCCGTCGACCTTCAACGTGAAGGCGCCCAAGTGCCCCCTGGCCCCGATGACGCGGCCGTGAAAGATCGGGTGGGTGATGACCCTGGGTGGCAGTACGGATTCGCGATCGGTGACCAGCACCGTCACGTCGAGGCGCCCGGTGACCTTTTCCGCCGCCGCGATGGCGTGTTCGGCCTCGCCGATCACCACCAGGTGCCCGTCGGAGCTCATGTTTACCGCCGGCGTTTCGGCGATGTCGAGCGCGGCTTCGGCCAACAGCGCCGCCATCTTGGCGGTCAGGTTGGTGCTCGCGCGCCCGGCCTGTTCGCCGCACCAGCCGGCTTTCTCACGGATGTTGCAGAACCGGAGGTCGGCAGCATCCTCGCCCAGGTCCTCCGCCGCTTCCAGGAACAGCGGCGCCTCCTGGGTGCAGGCGATCAACAGCCGCTTGCTGCCCTTCGCGGCGGTCTCGAACCGTTGCAATTGCGCGCGGCAGAGCTGAGTCGCGTGCTCGTCGCCATCGCCGCCACAAGCCTTGGCCAGCGCCTTGCCGTCGAACGCCATCGTGCCCTCGCAGTCGCAGACGAGGACGTCCATGTCGTTAACTTTCATCTGTTCGATCCTGTTGTCCCTGAGGCTGTGTCCGTTGTTCGGCGCATCGTGATCACGCCATCCGGCTCGGTCTTTTTGGGGCGGCAGTTTGTCCGCATTTCGCGACCATCGTCAATAGACGGTGCCGCGGGGCTCAGACATCCAGCCTGTAGGTGTCCCCGTCGCGGACGATGCGTCCGGCCGTCGGCGCGGCGAAATGGGTGCCGATGACCAGCGTCGGCGTGCCGGCGAAACGCTTGAATATCCGGTGGCGGGTCTCGACCGCTTGCGGCTTGTCCTCGTCGACCACCGCGCCCCATTCAGGATGCGCCATCTGGCAGGGGTGGTGCAGCATGTCGCCGGTGATGAAGGCGCGCTCACCCTTCGATTCGATCAGCACGCTGACATGCCCCGGCGTATGTCCGGGCGTCGGTTCCAGGCGCACGCCGGGCGCGACCTGATGGTCGCTGGCCACCAACTCGACCAGCCCGGCGTCGAATACCGGCTTGACGGAATCGGAGAACACCGGCCCGAAACGGGCGTCGTCGCCGCGGCCCGCCCAGAACGTATATTCGGTTTCGCCGAACAGGTATCGCGCCCGGGCGAATGTCGGCCGCCAACGCCCGCCCACCAGCCGCGTGTTCCAACCGACATGATCCACATGCAGGTGCGTGCACATGACGGTATCGATACTCTCCGGCGGGTAACCCGCCTTGGTCATGTCGTCCAGGAACGCCGTTTGCAGGTTGTTCCAGGCGGGGACTTCGCGTTCCTTGTCGTTGCCGACGCAGGTGTCGACGACGATGCGGGTGTCCGGCGTTTCGATGACCAGCGCATGAATGGCGCCGATCAGCCGGCCTTCGGGCGTGGCGAAATGCGGCTGCAGCCAGGGGATCTCGGCGACCTTCTCGCGGGTCGCATCCGGCAGGTATCGGCCAAGCCCACCGGGGCCTTCGAACTCGGTGATGCGGGTAATGGTCGCATCGCCGACGCGCCAGGAAAGCGGCGGCGTCCTCATCGGCCGGCCCCAATGGCTTCGGAGACCCGCCAGACGATGGCGGCGTCGGCGTGCCGCGGCGCGGGTTCCGCCGCAAGCGACAGGAAACGGTTATGGACGCCGAGCGCGCCCCGCCAAAGTTCGTTCCAACTATCGAACAATATGTCCATGGTCGTGGCCGGCAGGTCGGGCATGCCGCGTACCAGCCGCCAGCCTGATTGGGTTACGCCGCGATCGGAAGGGCCGGCGTCATCGCCGTGGGCTTGCGCCATCAGCGCCATGAACCGGAGGAACCCGGCGGTGCTGTCGTCGTCGCGCCCGAGCCCGAGCCGTGCTTGCAGATCGCGGTAGAGCTGGCGGCCGATCAGTGCCGCGGTGCGGCCGGCGACGGCGCGGGCCTGTTCGGCCCCAGCCATTTCCACCAGTTCGACGATGCCCCACTTGACGTAATCCATGGCGTAGTTGCGCCGCGCCTTGGCCAGGCGTTCGGGTATCCAGATGCCGGGGTCGAGCCTCGGCGCGGCGGCCGGGTCGAAGGGCGGCGGTGCCTCGCCGGCAACGAAGCGCACCCGTTCGTCCTCGGAAAGGTCATGGTCGTATTCCATGAAATAGCCGGTGAAACCGATTTCGGCGGTTGTGTCCTGGCTGGTGCAGACCCAGCCCAGGCGGGGATTTTTCAGGCTCACCCCGTTGTGGCCGTACCAGCCGCGGATGAAACCGTGCCCGACCTCTTCCGGCACGCCGCAGATGGCAGTGCCGTCGTAGATCCAGCGCGGGTGCGGGAAGCGCACCCAGGCTTTCCGGTCGGACTCGTACATGTACTCCACTTCGACACCGCCGATGCGGTTGGAGAAATAGTGGTAACGCGCCGCCGCCACGGCGTCGGGAAGGCCGGCGTTGCCGAGTTTCTCGAAGCTGGAGAGGAACTTCTCCAGGTGTTGGCGGCGGAAGTAACGGAACGACCAATCACCGGCGGCCCCGGCACCCAGCGTCAACGTGACCTGCAGGATGAGGCCAGTGAAAAACGAATGATAGAGATGCGCCAGCGCCTGCCAGCCGGCTTCCGGTGTGCCGGGCATGGCCGGCCGGTGGGCCAGCGGATCGTCGTTTGTATTAGCGTTGTCGGTCACGGCGCAAAGCCCCCCATCGGCGTCCGGCCATCTTACGTCGAGGGGCGACGGGCGCAAGGCGTCAGGTTGGCACGCGGCGAGGCCTGTGCCATAGAGAACAGAGCATCACCCAAAGGGAGGAACACGCTGTGGCCGCCTATATCATCGCGCAAATCGACGTCACCGATCCGGAAACCTACGAGACCTACCGTCAGCAGGTGCCGGCAACGCTGGAATCCTACGGCGCCGAGTTCGTGGTGCGAGGCGGCCCGCAGGAGGTGCTGGAGGGGAACTGGGATTTCCCGCGCTGCGTGGTGGTTCGGTTTCCCGACATGGAAAGCGCCAAGGCCTGGCATGCGTCGGCCGCCTACGCGAGGCCGAAGGCGATCCGCCAATCGGCGTCCCGGGGCAACATGATCGTCGTCGAAGGCGCCTGACGAAAAAAAGAAACCCGGTCCCTGTTGCGAGAGGGGACCGGGGTTTTGGCGGGTCATCTCCCGGCGCTGGTACCGTCAGATGGCAGATGTTCAGCCATCTTTAAGTCCGCGATGACGGCGGCCAGCGCCGGGAAGATGCCCTGTTTGACGCTCAGTGGCGGAGGAAGTGGGATAACCCCGCTGGTTCACTGCGCGCTTGGAAAGAATGCCTGGTGTCCTTTGATCTTGTATTCCGCGATGGCCGCCTGACCTTCTTTCGAGACCAGCCAATCGGCGAACTTCTGGCCGTCGGCTTTCTTGACGTGCGGATGCTTGGCCGGGTTGACGACGATCACGCCGTAGGGGTTGAACAGGCCCTCGTCGCCCTCCACCAGAATTCTCAGGTCGCCCTTGTTGGCGAATTTCAGCCAGGTGCCGCGATCGGTCAGCGCATAGGCGCTCATGCCGGATGCCGTGTTCAGCGTCGCACCCATGCCGGAACCGGTTTCCCGGTACCAGCTGCCGCTAGCGCCCTTGACGTCGACGCCGGCGGCTTTCCAAAGCCCCAGCTCCTTCTTGTGGGTGCCGCTGTCGTCGCCGCGCGACGCGAAGGGCGCCTTGGCGCCGGCGATCATCTGGAGCGCCTTGGTCGCGTCCTTGCCGCCACCGATCTTGGCCGGGTCGGAGGCCGGGCCGACGATGACGAAGTCGTTGTACATGACGTCCTTGCGTTCGATGCCGAAGCCGTCGGCGACGAACTTCATCTCGGACGGCTTGTGGTGCACGAACAGCACGTCGGCGTCGCCGTTACGCGCCAGCTTGATGGCCTGGCCGGTGCCGACCGCGACGACGCGGACTTCGATGCCGGTGGCCTTGGTGAACATCGGCAGGATGTAGTCGTAGAGACCCGAATTGCGCGTCGACGTGGTCGATGCGACGGTGATGAAGCGGTCGGCCGCGAAGGCGCCGGAGCCGGTGAAGCCGGTGGCGAGCGCGGTGGCCAGCGTGGCGGCGGCGGCGATCGAAAAAAGAATCCGTCTGCGAATGTTCATAATCCCTGTCTCCCAGAGTGTTGATGATTTATGGCTGTATAGATAGGGAACGCAGATCGTTGTGTCAATTTAAGCATAGCGCCTGAATCGGAATATAGGGATGTCGATTCGTTATGTCAAATTTGACATAACGGTATGGAGAAATTTTCTGGGAAGGGATGAAGATGGCTCGCAGGGAACAACAATCCGGTCATGGGGCATCGCTGAAAATTCAATTGCGTGTCGGCGGCGGTGTCGTCGGGCCGGGTAAGGTGCGGCTGCTGGAGACCGTCGAGCGCGAGGGCGGCATCAGCGCCGCGGCCAAGGTGATGGGGCTTTCCTACCGGCGCGCCTGGTATTTGATCGACACCATGAACGCGGCGCTCGGCCAGGCGGTAGTCGAGACCAAGGTCGGCGGGGAGGGCGGCGGCGGCGCCAGCATGACGCCGTTCGGCAGTGAACTGGTGCGCCGCTACCGCGACGCCCTGGGTGCCGTCGACCGGTCGGCGAAACCGTTCCTGGACTGGCTCGATGAGAACGTCGAAACCGATGCGGAGGCGGACGACGACTAGCGCCGGAAGCGCGGCTGGTGGCGCGGCTCGGTGTCGAGCTCGCGGCGTTTCCACCACAGCAGCTCGCCCTTGACGAAGGCCTGGGCGAGATCGTTTTCGGGAGCCTCGAAAAATTTCTCCGTCGGCGCGTGTTCAAGCATGCGGCCGCGGTGCATGAAGATCACCTCGTCGGAAAGCCGCCGCGCCTGGCCGAGGTCGTGGGTGGTCAGCACGATGCGCGTGCCTTCGGCGTGGATGGCATGGATCATTTCTTCGACCGAGTGGGTCGCCGCCGGGTCGAGGCTGGCGGTCGCCTCGTCCATGAACAGCACCTGCGGCCTGAGTGCCCAGGCCCGCGCCAGCGCCAGGCGCTGCTGTTCGCCGAAACTGAGCACCCGCGCCGGCTGGCCGGCAAGCCGCCTGAGCCCGGCACGGCCAAGCATCTCGTCAATGCGTTCTTGGCGTTCGTCGCGGTCCATGCCCCGGAGCTTCAGCGCATAGTCGACGTTGGCGGCGGCCGAGCGGCGCAGCATCACTGGGCGCTGAAACACCATGGCCTGCGCGCTGCCCGCCTCACGGCTGTCGGTGATCTGCCAGGAGATGGTGCCGGCGGTCGGTTTCAAAAGGCCGTGGCAAAGCCGAAGCAGAAGGCTCTTGCCGGCGCCGTTGGGACCGACGATGGCAGTGCGCGGCCCGGCTTCGAGGGTCAGGTTCATGTCCTTGATCAGGCGCATGCGCCCGACCTGATAGGAGACGTCTTGCAAGCGCAGCGGCAAGATGGTGTCGGTCGTGGTCTGCATCATGCGTTCCGGCGCTGCGCCGTCTCCTTGAGCAAGAAGGCGGCGCCGTTGACCACCGCCGAGAGCGTCAGCAGGATGATGCCGAGACCGAGCGCCAGCGCGAGGTCGCCCTTCGAGACCTCGAGCGCGATGGCGGTGGTCATCACCCGGGTGACATGGTCGATGTTGCCGCCGACGATCATCACCGCGCCGACCTCGGCGGAGGCGCGGCCGAAGCCGGCCAGGATCGCCGTCACCAGCGAGAACCGCCCGTCCCACAGGAGCGCCGGCAGCGCCTGCGCCGGTCCGGCGCCCAGCGAGCGCATCTGCTCCTCGTACTCGGCCCACAGATCCTCGATCACCTGGCGCGCCAGCGCCGCGACGATGGGCGTGACCAGGATCACCTGGGCGGCGACCATCGCGGTGGGCGAAAACAAAAGCCCCAGCGTGCCGAGCGGCCCGGCCCGCGACAGCATCAGGTAGACGATCAGTCCCACCACCACCGGCGGTAGGCCCATCAGCGCGTTGAGCGCGACGACCACGGCGGTGCGGCCGGGAAACTTGAACAACGCCACCGCCGCGCCAAGCGGCAGGCCGATGACAGCGGCAGCGAATACGGCGCTCAGGCTGACGCGCAGCGACAATGCGACGATCTCGACCAATTGGCTGTCGAGGTTCGTGATCAGGTCGGCTGCCGCGGCGAAGGCGCTGGCGAAATCGTGCAAGTCGGTTCCTCCCCCCGTTATGTCCATTCCAGCATTACGCTCATCGCCGTCCATGGCAAGTGTGATTGCAACTTCTGGCGTCGGCGCCCTTGGATCGGTATCATCCGCGACTTATGTATCCGCCATGGACCGCGCCATGAACACGACCGATGAATTCTGGATTGCGCCGGACCCGGCCGATCCGCGCCTAACCGAGCGGGTCAGGGGCATCGACCATACCGGCCAACCGGTGGAGACATCGGTGACAGTGGAGCGGCCGCTGACGCTGTTCCTCAACGGCCGCGAGATCGTCACCATGATGACCATCTGCGACTATCCGGAATACCTGGCGCTCGGCTATCTCCTGAACCAGAACATGCTGGCGCCGGGCGACGAGGTTACCAGCGTCGATTACGACGAGGAGATCGAGACCGTCGTCGTGCGCACCCAGCACGAAACCGACTTCGAAGAAAAGCTGAAGAAGAAGACGCTGACGTCCGGCTGCGCCCAGGGAACGGTCTTCGGCGACGTGATGGAGAAATTCGAAAGCGCCGGCCTGCCGTCGGACGCGCGCATCCGCACGTCATGGCTCTACAGCCTGGTGAAGAAGATCAATACCGTGCCCAGCCTTTATCTCGAGGCCGGCGCCATCCACGGCTGCGCGCTTTGCGCCGAAGACCGGCCGCTGCTCTATATGGAAGACGTCGGCCGCCACAACGCGGTCGACAAGATCGCCGGTTACATGTTCCGCCACGATGTCTCGGGCGGCGACAAGATCTTCTACACCACCGGCCGGCTGACCAGCGAGATGGTCATCAAGACCGTGCAGATGGGGATTCCGATCCTGGTGTCGCGGTCCGGCTTCACCGCCTGGGGCGTCGATCTGGCGCGACAGGTCGGTCTGACGCTGATCGGACGGGCGCGCGGCCGGCGTTTCGTCGCGCTCGCGGGCGAGGACCGCATCGTCTTCGATGCCGACGCCGATGCCGTCGATGACGAGCCGCGCCATCTACAGCGAAAAGGTGCGGCGCAATGAGTACCGTCGGTATCCTGCTGGCCGGAGGGCTGGCCCGTCGCATGGGCGGCGGCGACAAGTGCCTACGCATGTTGGGTGGGCGTCCGTTGCTGGACTGGCTGATCGAGACGGCCCGCCCGCAAGTGGACACCCTGATCCTCAATGCCAACGGCGATCCTGACCGCTTCGCCGGCTATCGCCTGCCGGTGGTGGCCGATGTCATCGAAGGCTACGCCGGGCCGCTGGCCGGGGTGCTGACGGGGTTGACCTGGGTGGCGGAGAACGCGCCCGAGGCCGAATGGCTGGTTTCCTTCGCCACGGACGCGCCGTTTCTGCCCGCCGACATGGTGGCGCGGATGCTGGATGCGGTGGAGCGCGAAGGCGCGGAGATGGCCTGCGCGGCGTCGGGCGGGCGTACGCACCCGGTGTTCGGCCTGTGGCCGGTGCGGCTCAGGGACGAGCTGAAGGCGGCCATGGTGGAGGAAGACATGCGCAAGATCGACCGTTGGACGGCGCGCTACAAGCTGGCCGAGGTGGCGTTCGCAGACACCGCCGGCCGCGACCCGTTCTTCAACGTCAACCGGCCGGAAAACCTGGCCGAGGCCGAGGCCGCGCTGGCGCAAGGAAGCGACGCGTGACGACGTCGGAGAAGCTGCCGCTCGGTGTCGTCGTCGAGCGCCGCGAAGCCGTCAACCGCTGGGCCGACTACGCCTGGCAGCCGGTGGCGGTGATCCCCGGCGCGCCGGCGCTGGACGACCCGGCGGAATGGCGCCTGATGCGCGAGGGCGACAATTGGGCGCACTTCCTGGTTGGCACCCTGGAGATTGAACTGTTCCGCGGCGAGACCGAAGGCTACAAGCTCAACCTGAGTGCGGGCCAGCCGCAGGTTTTCGTGGTGTTGGCGCCGGGCGAGGAGGCCGACGACCCGGACGTCGTTGCCTTCCTGGTGACCGCGTGCCCGTACGAGGCGGAGAAATACATGGAAAGCGGAGACCAGATCGTCGAGGGCGTGCCGATGCCACCCGAGGTCGAGGCCTGGGTGGCGGCTTTCGTCGAGGCGCACCATGTCGAGCAGCCGTTCAAGAAACGCAAGAACAAGAAAGCCTACGATCCCAGGAAAGGCGGCTTCCAGCGCTCGGGCCCGCGGGTGCGGCGCGACGGCGGGGACGGCCATGGCTGAGGACCGCACCACGTTACGCGAAGGCCGCCTGAAACGCTGGTCGCGGTTGAAGCGCGGCGGCGGCGATGACGCATCCGAGGCGCCGGCCGAAATCAACGACGACGAAGGTTACGCCGCGCCCGACCCGCACGCCATGCCAGGCGGCGCCATGGCGCGGCGCGGCGCCAGGGTGCCGGCGATGGCCTCGTTGGTGCGTGATGAATCCGAAGCCGCCGACGGAATCGAAGCCGAATCCGAATCCGAAGCCGTGGGCGCGCCGCCCGATGCCGAGGAAATACCGGTGCTGACACCGGAAGAGGAGGCGGTGGTGCGCGACCTGCCGCCGATCGACAGCCTGACCAAGGATTCGGATTTCACCCCGTTTCTGGCCGACAAGGTGCCGGAATTCATCCGCCGCCGCGCGCTGGCGGTGCTGTGGCGCTCCGATCCGGTGCTCGCCAATCTGGACGGCCTCAACGACTACGACCTCAACTACCGCCTGATCGACACCCTCATCGACGCCGCGAAGGATACGGTTTACCGGGCCGGCAAGGGCTACGCCCGGGATGAAGAGGAAGTGGCGGAAGTGGACGAAGTAGAGGCCGTCGAGGAATCCGCGGCGGCCGAGGCGCCTGAGCCCGCCGAAACCACCAGCGAAGAACAACCGGAAATAGATGAAACGGACGAGGAACCCGCGAAATCCGAGGCGCAGGCGAACATCTCCGAAGATGCCGATGGCGCCGAGCCGAAGACCGGCGAACTGCCGAAACCCGTTGACAGCGATAGCGCTTGAGGGGGATACTTTAACCCAGCAAGGCAAGAGCTTGCGCGCGGTTTTGAAGTGGGATTTTTAACCGCGACGGCGTTGGCGAATTCAGACCATCGTTTGCTGGACCAAAAAAATGCTATGGGGCGTTCAAAAGGTGCTGGGGAGGCACCGGCCCATCGGGAGGTAGCATGACCGCTGTCACCGTGCGTGACGGAACCGAACAGTCCGCGATTTCCGGCAACGACGTTTCGTCGTCGTCGACAGTCGACATTCCGGGCGAAGATGTTTTGCGGGCCAACCTCTATGGCCTGCTGGCGCGCATGTTGACGGAACCCCCCGGCGAGCAGACTCACGACATTCTTTGCGGCCTCGATGGCGAGGAAGACGGCACCGCCATCGGCACGGCGCTGGCCAGCCTCGGCACCGTCGCGGCGCGCATGCCGATTTCCGCCGTCGAGGAAGAGTTCACCAAGCTGTTCTACGGCTTTGGGGCCGGTGGCGAAATTCATCCCTATGCTTCTTATTATCTAACCGGTTTCGTTTACGAAAAGCCGCTCGCCGATCTGCGTCACGACCTGACCGAGATCGGCATCGAGCCCACCGGTCACAACAACGAACCCGAAGACCACATGGCGTTCCTGTGCGAGGTGATGCACGGGCTCGTCACCGGCACCTTCGGCAGCGGTTGGGACCGGGCCGAGCGAGCCCGGCGCCAGCAGGATTTCTTCCGCAAGCACATGGCGCCGTGGGCGGATGCGTTTTTCGCGGATTTGGAAGCCGCCGATTCGGCGGTTCTGTACATGCCCCTTGCGGCGCTCGGCCGGCTGTTCTTCGCGGTCGAGGCAGAGGCATTCGAGATGGCGGCCTGAGTGGCCGTGAAGTGGGAATTGAAGCCAATGAAGAAGGAGATGGAGATGGCCAAAACCGATAAAAAGACGTCGCGCCGTGATTTCCTGAAAGCCGCCGGTGTTACCGGTGCTGCCGCGGGTGCCGCGGCGGTGGTGCTTTCCGGAGAGACAGTCAAGGCGGCGTCGCCCGACACCGGCAACAGCGCCGGCTACCGGGAGACAAAGCACGTGAAGACCTATTACGAGTTGGCGCGGTTCTGATCGGGCTGCCGTTTTAAACTAACGCAAGGAGATATTTCTTATGCTCACCAAAAGGAGCAACGGGGTCGCGAGAGGCCCGCGTTTGAAAAAAGCTCTGGCTGGCGTGATCGGCGGCGCGATGGATCGCCGGACGTTCCTGAAGCGCTCGGGCGTCACCGCCGGTGGCGCGGCATTGGCGGCCGCGACGCCGCTGGGCGTCGCCAAGCCGGCCAAGGCGCAAGCCGCGACGAAAGCCATGAAGCAGGTGAAATCGGTCTGCACCCACTGTTCCGTCGGCTGCACCGTTATCGGTGAAGTGGCCAACGGCGTGTGGGTCGGCCAGGAACCCGGTTTCGACAGTCCCTTCAACCTTGGCAGCCACTGCGCCAAGGGCGCCAGTGTGCGCGAGCACGCCCACAACGAGCGGCGCCTGCGCTATCCGATGAAGCTGGAAGGCGGCAAGTGGAAGAAGCTGAGCTGGGACCAGGCAATCAACGAAATCGGCGACAAGATGCTCGAAATCCGCAAGAGCTCCGGCCCCGATTCCGTCTACTGGCTGGGTTCGGCCAAGTTCAACAACGAGCAGTCCTACCTGTTCCGCAAGTTCTACGCCATGTGGGGTTCCAACAACGGTGACCACCAGGCGCGGATCTGCCACTCCACCACGGTCGCGGGTGTCGCCAACACCTGGGGCTACGGCGCCATGACGAACAGCTACAACGACATGCACAACTCGCGTGCCATGTTCCTCATCGGCTCCAACCCGGCGGAAGCCCACCCGGTGGCGGTGCAGCACATCCTCAAGGCGAAGGAGCAGAACAACGCCGCTCTCATCGTCTGCGACCCGCGCTTCACGCGCACCGCGGCCCATGCCGACGAATTCGTCCGCTTCCGGCCCGGTACCGACGTGGCGCTGATCTGGGGTATTCTCTGGCACGTTTTCGAGAACGGCTGGGAAGACAAGGAATACATCAAGCAGCGTGTCTGGGGCATGGATCGTATTCGCGCCGAGGTCAAGAAGTGGACCCCGGAAGAGACCGAGCGTGTCACCGGTGTTCCCGGCTCGCAGTTGAAGCGTGTCGCCCGAACCCTGGCCAACAACCGTCCCGGCACCATCGTCTGGTGCATGGGCGGCACCCAGCACACCAACGGCAACAACAACACCCGTGCCTACTGCATCCTGATGCTTGCCCTCGGCAACATCGGCACGCAGGGCGGTGGCGCCAACATCTTCCGCGGCCACGACAACGTGCAGGGCGCGACGGATTTCTGCATCCTGTCGCACTCGCTTCCGGGCTACTACGGCCTGGCCACCGGTTCGTGGAAGCACTGGGCGCGCGTCTGGGACGTCGATTACGACTGGCTGCTGAAGCGCTTCGCTTCCAAGAAGCTGATGGAATCGGCGGGCATCCCGGTCAGCCGCTGGATCGACGGCATCCTCGAAGACAAGAAGAATATAGACCAGCCGGACAACCTCCGGGCCATGGTGCTTTGGGGCCACGCGGTCAACTCCCAGACCCGTCTTCCGGAAATGAAGACGGCGATGGAGAAGCTCGAACTGATGGTCGTCATCGATCCGGTGCCGACCTTCGCTTCGGTCATTCCCGACCGCCAGGACGGCATCTACGTGCTGCCCGCCGCGACCCAGTACGAAACCTACGGTTCGGTGACCGCTTCCAACCGCTCCCTGCAGTGGCGCGAAAAGGTCGTCAATCCTTTGTACGAATGCCTTCCCGATCATACGATCATGTACAAGTTCGCGAAGAAGCTCGGTTTTGACAAAGAGATGTTCAAGAACATCAAGGTCAATGGCGAAGAGCCCCTCATCGAGGACGTCACGCGGGAATTCAACACCGGCATGTGGACCATCGGCTACACCGGCCAGTCGCCGGAACGGCTGCGCGCCCACATGGCCAACCAGGCGACCTTCGACAAGACCACCCTGCAAGCCAGGGGCGGCCCTGTCGACGGCGACTACTACGGCCTGCCTTGGCCCTGCTGGGGCACCGCGGAACTGAAGCATCCGGGAACGCCGGTGCTGTACGATCCGTCGAAACCGGTGGCCGAGGGCGGGCTCAATTTCCGGGCGCGCTTCGGTGTCGAGTACAAGGGCGAAAACCTGCTCGCCGAAGGCTCCTATCCGGTCGGCAACGAGCTCAAGGACGGTCATCCCGAGTTCACCATGGCCATGCTCAAGAAACTGGGCTGGGACAAGGACCTGACCGATGCCGAACGTGCCGCCATCGAGAAGGTGGCCGGTGACAAGACCAACTGGAAGACCGACCTTTCCGGCGGTATCCAGCGGGTGGCCATCAAGCATGGCTGTGCACCGTTCGGCAACGCCAAGGCGCGGACCGTGGTCTGGACCTTCCCGGATCCGGTGCCGTTGCACCGCGAGCCGTTGTACACCAACCGTCGCGACCTCTTGGACAAGTACGCCACGTACGCGGACAAGAAGGCCTATCGCCTGCCGACGCTCTACGCTTCCATCCAGAAGAACGACTTCTCCAAGGAGTTCCCGACGATCCTCACGTCGGGTCGACTGGTGGAATACGAAGGCGGCGGCGACGAAAGCCGGTCGAACAAGTGGCTGGCGGAGTTGCAGCAGGATATGTTCTGCGAGGTCAACGCCATCGATGCCAACAATGCCGGCATCAAGGATGGTGGCGACATGTGGGTGCATTCGCCGGAAGGCGGCAAGGTGCTGGTCAAGGCGCTCGTCACCGAGCGGGTTGCGGCGGGCACCGTGTTCATGCCGTTCCACTTCGGTGGCCACTGGCAGGGCAAGAGCCTGCGCGGCAAGTATCCGGAGGGCACCGATCCATACGTGTTGGGCGAGGCGTCCAACATGTGCGGTACCTACGGCTACGACTCCGTGACGCAGATGCAAGAAACCAAAGCGACGCTGTGTCGCATTTCGGCAGCGTAAGGGAAGGAGGTCAGAAAAATGGCTAGAATGAAGTTCCTCTGCGATGCCGAACGCTGCATCGAGTGCAACGCCTGCGTCACCGCGTGCAAGAACGAGCACGAGGTGCCGTGGGGCATCAACCGCCGCCGGGTCGTCACCATCAACGACGGCAAGCCCGGTGAACGGTCCATCTCGGTGGCCTGCATGCACTGCTCGGACGCGCCGTGCATCGCGGTCTGTCCGGTGGATTGCATCTACCAGTCCGAAGAGGGCGTGGTGCTGCATTCGAAGGACCTGTGCATCGGTTGCGG
>Ga0209578_10000209_pt1 | contig 103775 bp, 103 predicted proteins | sample tdAd472_FD_187127 | JGI IMG/M metagenome (GOLD analysis project Ga0209578, IMG submission 187127) | Marine sediment microbial communities from the Atlantic coast under amendment with organic carbon and nitrate - tdAd47.2 (SPAdes)... | ecosystem: Environmental > Aquatic > Marine > Coastal >...
GATGCCGACGGGTCCTTTTACTTCATGGAAATGAACACGCGCCTACAGGTCGAGCACCCGGTGACCGAACTGATTACCGGCCAGGACCTGGTCGAGTGGCAATTCCGCGTTGCCGCCGGCGCGCCGTTGCCGCTTTCGCAGGACGAGTTGGGCATTACCGGCCACGCCATGGAGGCGCGGCTTTATGCGGAAGACCCGGACACGGGTTTCCTGCCCGCGCCCGGCGCCATTCATCATCTGGCCTTTCCGGCGCCTTCCATGAACGTGCGCATCGATACCGGCGTCGAGGCGGGGCAGGAGGTGTCGTCGCACTACGATCCGATGATCGCCAAGATCATCGTCTGGGACACCGACCGCCAGGCGGCCTGCCGGCGCATGTCGCAGACCCTCGGCGGCGTCGAGGTGGTCGGGCCGACGGTCAACCGGGGTTTCCTGAAGTTCCTGGTCGACAACGCCGACTTCCGCGCCGGCGCCGTCGATACCGGCTTGATCGACCGCTTGGACCCCGAAAGCTTCGCCACCGACACGACACCGACACGGGACGCGCTGGTCTGTGCGGGGTTGTGGCTGTTGCAGCGGCGTGCCGACGACGCGGCATCATTGGCGGAAAACCGGGGCGATCCGAAATCGCCCTGGTCGACGACCGATTGCTGGCGCATGAACGACGTCGCCCATCAGGACCTGCAGTTCCGCTGGCCGGACGGCGAGATCGTCGTTTCGGCGATTCCGGCTGCCGGCGGTCATCTGTTCCGCCTGCATGAAGCGGGTGGCGACGTGGATTGCACCGTTTGCGGCACCGTCGATGGCCAGGGCGTGGTCAAGGCGGTCGTCGATGGTCGCGGGCTGGGCGCCCGGGTGGTCGCGGTCGGGACCGATTTGAGCGTCTTCCTGGATCACCGCACCTGCCGCCTGTCGATCGCCGACCCGGCGCTGCTGGCGGCCGCCGACGACGGCGACGCGCCGGTGCTGGCCTCGCCCATGCCAGGCAAGGTGGTGGTGGTCAACGTCGCCGCCGGCGACGAGGTCGCGGCGGGGACGACGCTGATGGTCCTGGAAGCGATGAAAATGGAGCACGCCATCAAGGCGCCGGTGGACGGCACCGTCACGGCGGTTCACTATAACGTCGGCGACCAGGTCGACGAGGGCGTCGATTTGCTGGCATTCGAAGCTGCGGAGCAGGACTGATGCGCTATCCGAACAAGGTCAAGATCGTCGACGTCGGCCCGCGCGACGGGTTGCAGAACGAACCGGTCGATATCTCCACCGAAACCAAGGTGGAACTGGTCGACCGGTTGACGGCGGCGGGGCTGAAGTTCATCGAGGCGGGTGCTTTCGTGTCGCCCAAATGGGTGCCGAAAATGGCCGATTCCGCCGACGTGATGGCGCGCATCCAGCGCCGAGACGGTGTCGTTTATTCGGTGCTGACCCCGAACATGAAGGGCTTCGAGGCAGCGCTGGCCGCCGGCGCCGACGAGGTCGCGGTGTTCGGCGCGGCATCGGAGAGCTTTTCGCAAAAGAACATCAACTGCTCCATCGCCGAGAGCCTGGAGCGCTTCCAGCCCGTATGCGACACCGCCAAGGCGGCGGGGATACCGGTGCGCGGGTATGTCTCCTGCGTGCTCGGTTGCCCCTACGAGGGCGAGGTGTCGGCCGATGCCGTGGCCCGGGTGTCGAAGACGCTGTGGGACATGGGCTGCCACGAGGTTTCGCTGGGCGACACCATCGGCACCGGCACGCCGGCCAAGGCGCAGGCGATGATCGAGGCGGTCGCCGCCGAACTGCCGCTGGACCGCATCGCCGTGCATTTCCACGACACCTACGGCCAGGCGCTGGCAAACATCCTGGCGGTGATGGAGGCGGGAGTGGCGGTGATCGACGCCTCGGTGTCCGGGCTCGGCGGCTGCCCCTACGCCAAGGGGGCGTCGGGCAACGTCGCCACCGAGGACGTGCTCTACATGCTCGATGGGCTCGGCATCGATACGGGGATCGATCTACAAGCAATGGTCGAGACCGGCGCGTTCATCAGCGCTGCCCTGGGCCGTCCATCGAATGCCAAGGTGACGCGCGCCCTGGCCGGCAAGGCGGCTGCGTGACGGTCCACATCATCAAGCTCTGCGTCGGGATCGAAACGGTTGAGCACCTGGCCGAGGTGCAGCGTGCGCGGCTCGAAGCGGCCAAGGACCGCGGCGAGCCGCCTTTGCTCCGGCATTTGACGCGCAACATGCCACGCCGGCGCGAAGAGGTCCTGGACGGCGGTTCGCTCTACTGGGTCATCAAGGGCGTCATCCAGGTGCGCCAGCGGATCGTCGGCCTGGAAGCGGCCGAGCGGGCCGACGGCACACCGGCCTGCGCCATGGTTTACGACCCCGAACACGTCCGCACCGAACCCCGTGCCTGCCGGGCATTCCAGGGTTGGCGGTATTTGCCGCCCGAGAAGGCGCCGCGGGACCTGAAAACCGGGCACAAAGCGGCCGCCGACCTGCCGCCGGAAATGGCGGCGGAACTTCGCGAATTGGGATTATTGTAAGCTTTGCTTCACCCGGCTCTGGTAAGCTGTCGGAGATGTGAAGAGATGATCGGTTTTTTTGTTGCGAATCAATCCTGTACGCGAGAGTATAGGAAAGGAACAATTTTCCGCCGCGCAAGCTGATTCAAGAATGTGAACTCGAGGCTATGAGCGAAGACAAAGTCGAGATCATCAATCCTCCGAATATGGTCAAAGCCAAGGTCCGTGTTGGCGGGCCGGGCGCGGTCGATACCTCCACGCTCGAGCGGGCGGAGGAGGCGATCGCCGGCATGAGCGATCAGTACCTGGAATGGGTGCAGGAAGACCTGAAGCGGATCGATGAAGCCTTCGCGGCGCTGGCGGCGGCGAGCGGCGAGCGCGCGGACGAGTTGGAGGCGGTCTTCGGCGTCGCCCACGACATGAAGGGCCAGGGCGGCAGCTTCGGTTACGACTTGATTACCGCCATCGGCAACCAGTTGTGCCGCTTGATCGAAAAGCTTGAGAAAGCCGGCGACGCCGAGGTCAATGCGATCCGCGTCCATATCGATGCCATGAAGCTGGTCATCGCCCAGAAGATCAAGGGTGACGGCGGCAAGGCGGGCGACCAGATCCTGTTCGGACTGGAAAAGGTCGCCGAGAAGCTTCTGAAATAGACGTTACGCCCTAGTCATTTCCAAATTCCGAAAGCCACGCGATGCGGCGTTCCAGATCGCCGATCTCATGATCCAGCCACGAGACCAGGTGCCCCGTGTCTTCGGCGTGATGGTGGCGCAGGTCGGACAGCCGCGCCAGTTCGGTTTCGGTGGTGTCGAGCATGAGCTCGATCTGCGCGCGCTGCTCCTTCGGGTCGAGCAAGTGCATGAAACGGAATTTCAACGCGACGATCAGCTTGTTCAGGTCGGTGGCACCGGGGCGCAACGGCGCGGTCAGCAGCACCATCAATTCGCGCTGGCCCTCATCGGTGATGGCGAGAACGGTTTCGCCGGCGGCGGTCGATTCGTCCACCAGCGCTTCGTATTTCAGCAGTTCCAGCGACGAGCCGAGAACATCGAGCGACGGTCCCTGAACGCGGTCGAGAAAATGCCGGACCGATTCCGCCAAGGCCGCGTAGGGCATTGAGCTGTTCAACGCCAAGGTGCCAAGCGCGCAAAGCCGCGCGGCTTCCTTCGGGGTGAGTGTGTTATCGGCGTACATATCGTGGCCTCGCGAACGGATAGGCGTTTCGCACCTGCATTATGAATACTCCAAAGCGGCTGCCGGGCGCAACCATGAGATGGTCGTCCGACGCACCGAAATCAAGACGCAGGGGCTCATCGGGGCTTAATTGTCGGAGGTCATGGATTGCAGGGATTCAAGGAAGGCCGCCACGTCGCCATGAACCTCGCTATCCGGCTCCGCCGCATCGGGGTTATCCGTGGCGGTTTCGGCAAGCGCGGTCGGTTCGTCGTCGTCTTTTGCTTCCTCGAAAACATGGACCTCTTCGCCCATCACCTCGTTGATGGTGGTCAATAGCGCAATGCGTTCGATCGGCTTGGTCGCATAGGCGTTCATCCCGGCTTCGAAATAGCCGGCGATGTGGTCTTCCATGACGTCCGCCGTGACCGCGACGATGGGAAGCGTCTTGAACCCGTCGCCCATTTGCCGGATGGCGCGAGTGGCGTCCGGACCGCTCATCTCGGGCATCCGGACATCCATCAAGATCAGGTCGAAGGCCTTGGATTTCACCAGTTCCACGGCCTCGACCCCGGAGGCGGCAAAAGTGAGATCGTGACCCAAGGGCGCGAGCACGGAACTCAGGATCAACTGGTTCAACTGGTTGTCCTCGGCGATCATGATCGACAGCGCACGGCCGGCCGTCACCTCCAGCTTGCGATGCGGATGGATGCCGCGCGCCACCGGCGCCTCGGCCAAATCCGCGTGGAAGGTGAACCAGAACACGGACCCCTTGCCCAGTTCGCTTTCGACCCCGATTTCTCCACCCATGAGCTCGGTCAGGCGTTTTGAGATGGAAAGCCCGAGCCCGGTGCCTTCGTAGCGACGGCTGGTCGACGAATCCGCCTGGGTGAAATCCTGAAACAGTTTGTCGATGGCGTTGGACGGAATGCCGATCCCCGTGTCCTCCACCTCGATCCGGATTTCGACGCTGTTTTCACCGATCGGGCGATGCTGCGCGCGAACGGTGACGCCGCCTTCGTGGGTGAATTTGACGGCATTGCCGGCAAGGTTGATCAGGATCTGGCGGATGCGCGTCGGGTCGCCAACCAGGGAATGGGGGAGGTCGCGCGGCGAATCCGTGGTCAGTATAAGGCCGCGCTGCTCGGCGCGGGGATGGATCAGGTCGACGGCGTCGTCGATGACGGCGAGTAGGTTGAAATCGATGTTCTCGATCTCCAGCTTGCCGGCTTCCAGTTTCGAAAGGTCGAGGATGTCGTTGATGATGGTGAGCAGGCTTTGACCCGCGCCCTTGATCTTCTGCACGGTCTTCTGGTGCGGGGCAGGCAGGTCGGCATCCAGCAGGATGTCGGCAAGGCCAAGAACGCCGGTCATGGGCGTGCGGATTTCATGGCTCATGGAGGCCAGGAATTCGGACTTGCTGCGCTCGGAAGCTTGCGCGCGTTCTTTTTCTTCGGCCAGCTTTTCCGCCAGTTCCGCCAATTCATGCGATTGTTTCTCGAGGAAATCCTGCGCGACGACGAGGTCTGTGATGTTCTGCGTGAGCTGCGCTTCGTTCTCGCGCAACTTTTCCTCGCTCCGCACCCGGTCGGTGATGTCGTGGAAGACGACCACGATGTCGTCGTCCGGCGTGACGGCACGAAAGACATCGAGGGTGCGGCCGCCTGGCACCGTGTCGATGAAACGCCCTAGTTCTCCGCGCTGGAAACCCTCGAAACGCGCCTTCGCCAATTCGTCGGGGCGCCCGTCGCCGAAATCGCCGCGTTCCGCGCGGATGCGGATCAGGGCCTGCAGCGGTGTTCCCACCCGGACGATGTCCTTGGGGAACTGATAGAGCGTGCTGGCCGCGTCGTTGAAGAGTTGCACCTTGAATTGCTTGTCGATCAGCATGATGCCGGCGGACATGCTTTCCAACGCGGCCGAGAGCTGCGCCTCCTTGAGTCCGATTTCGCTCTCTGCTCGGCGACGCTCGGTGATATCCGAGACCACGATGACAGCGCCGCCAGCGGCCAGCGGCGCTTTTCGGTACTCCAGGATCCTTCGTCCGTTGTCCACCGTGATTTCAGTGTTGTCCCGATCGGGCGAGCGGAAGAACGCGAGACGGTTTTGCATCTGCTCTTCGATCTCGCCCGGACCGTAGTCGCCGCGGGATGCCGCGATCCGGACGACGTTCTCGAACGGCATGCCGATGGTGGCGATACTGGCCGGCAGGTTGATGAATTCAAAATACCGGTTATTGAAAAGCGTGAGCCTCAAATCCTTGTCGAGGGCGAAGATGCCGTCGGTCATGTTGTTCAAGGCGGTGCGCAACTGCCGTTCTTTTTCCGCCAAGGCTTTCTCGGCCTTCTTTCGGGCCGAAATGTCGGTATAGGTGGTCACGATGCCGCCGTTGGGGAGCGGGATGCCGTGCACCTCGATGACCTTGCCGTTGGGCCGTACCCGTTCCATCAGGTGCGGCTCGAAACGTCGGGCGAGGGCCATCCGTTCCTTAACCTGCGTAACGACGTCTCCGGGGCCGTACTCGCCTCGTTCTGCGTTGATGCGGAAGAATTCCGCCAGCGACGTGCCGGGTGTCCCCAACTCTTTCGGAAACTCCAGCAGCTCGAAGAAATTCTCATTGAATGCAACGAGGTTGAGGTCCTCGTCGAAGATACTGACCCCCTGGCCCAAATGGGCAATGCTTTCCACCATCAGGTTGGCGCGGAGAAGCTCTTCCTGGGCCATTTCGCGCTCGGCAACGGCCTGTGATAGGTGGCGCACGAACCACACCACGGTGCCTGACGCCACCAACAGGAACGGCAGGAAGAACAACAACCACTGGAAACGCTCGATGGTCGTGCCGACGAGTTCTTCGAACGCGACCCGGGTTCGCAGTGCCTCCCGGCGCCAGGAATCGCGTAAGATGGTAAAAGCATCGATGGCCGGGGTATCGTCAACGCGCACCATGCTGTCGGTCGTTTGCGGCGGCCAGTTCTGGACGATGGCCTCGTCGCCGATTTCGAGATTGTCGGCGTACAATTCCACAATGTCGCGGATGGTCTGAACGGCCGCCAGGTTGGTCTTGGCGCCGGATGACGATTCGTGCTGGTAGATGCCCTTCAACTGTTGGAGGGCCGATCTCAGTTCTTCCAGGTCGCGGGCGACTTTTTCACGGTAGGAAGGATCTTTGCGCAGGACATAGTTTTTGAAATTATGGATGAAGCCGCCATAGCCGATGTGGCGGTCGATTTTCCAAATCAGCCGGCCTTTTTGCTCGGATACGACGTTGGATTTTTGCCAGGTCGCCGTAATTTCGTTGAAGATGCGGCTGGTGGTAAGGGGGATAATCGCGCTGGCAGCCATCAGGATCACAAGCACGGCAATGGCGAACGCGCTGATTAGCCGAATTCGGCTCATGTTGAAGCGGAACGGGCGTTGTTGCATTCGCTATCCTGGGGCGGAAGTCGCAAGGCCGTGTGTCGCGAGAGTTTGCTATATCTTTTGCTATAACTCAAACTGAATATGAGGCGGGCAGGGCCCGATTGCCGCATACCATGATGGAAAATTCGTGGCCTGTGCCGAACAAGACTTGACCCATATCATTGGCGTGGCATGGTTCCGGGTGTCGAATGGCTATGGTCAGATTGTGGAGGTAAAAACATGGCGCTGAAGGATATCATCGTTCCCATCGACACCACCGATGCCGGCAAATCCCGTGTCGAGGCGGCGATCGCTATCGCTTCCGCACATGATGCCCACGTCAGCGGTGTCGCCGTCCTGTACCGGCCCTATATCCCGCCTCACGCGGAAGTGGAGATTAGCGCCGAAATCCTGGAGATGCGGCAAAAAGCCCTGCGTGAATCGGCCGAGGAAGCCGGCGCCATGTTCCAGGCGCGCATGGACCAGGCCGGTTGCAGTTCCGAATGGCGCATCGTCGAGGGTGACCCCATCGACGTGCTTAGCGAACAGGCGCGCTACGGCGACCTGTTGATCGTCAGCCAGAACCCGTCCGCCGGGGATCTGTTGCCGGGCGGCCATGAGATGCCCGACCGGGTGATCCTGAGTGCCGGCCGGCCGGTGCTGGTTGTTCCTTACATCTACAAGGAAGGCCCCATCGGCAAACATCCGCTGGTCGCCTGGGATGCGGGCCGCATGGCGGCGCGCGCCGTGCATGACGCCATGCCGATTCTGAAGAAAGCCGATAACGTCACCATCATGGTGGCGAACCCGGAAGCCGGCGCCGATGGCCATGGCGATCTGCCGGGCGCGGATTTGGCGACGCACCTTGCCCGCCACGGCGTCAATGCGACAGCCGATCACACCGTCAGCCCGGACATGGCAATCGGCGAGTTGCTGCTGTCGCGCGTCGCCGACGACAGTGCCGACATGCTGGTGCTTGGCGCCTATGGCCACGCCCGTTGGCGCGAACTGGTGCTCGGCGGTGTCACGGCCCACATTCTGGAACACATGACCGTACCGGTGCTGATGTCGCATTAGGCGGCTGGATGGAAACCATGGCGGCGGCAATCAAGTGTAATATTTCCTATATAATAGGAAAATATTGACTTTTTGAAAAGACCGTGCTATGCGTGGCGCGCCCTGTCGGTTATCGTCGGCGGCGGCGCGCTATTGCACATTCGAATAGGATTTCGGCCAGGACCGATGATTCCGAATTTGGGAATCGATTGTTGCCGGCCACACATCACCATCATTCCCGCGTTTCGGGAGATGACGCCCGGCGCCGTCGCGACGTGATGAGAGAAAATTGGGTTCGTTTCCCAGATTTTTTACGATGTCACTGTAAACAAAGCGTTTCTAACCCCCGAAAAACGCTTTCGAAACGAATTTCTCGCTTAAACCACCGGCAGCACGATCTTCGAGCCACGCCCGCGTTCACGGTAAAGCGTGATACGCGGCGGGCGGCCGTCGGGGATGCGCGTGAAATGATCCGAGTCGGAGGCCGCCAGGGACATGCGGATGCGGTGCCCCTTCCGGAACAGGTAGGACGTCGGCAGCAGTTCGAACGCCGCGCTGGCGGGCTCCCCCGGCACCAAGTGCTCGGCGTCGGCGATCTTGAAACTGTGCGCGGGCCCGGTTGCCGGCACGCGGTCGGGGTGATTGCCGGGCTTGCGGTGCAGGGCGCGAAAGACGCCTTCCGTGACATAGACGGATTTGCCTTCCGGCGTGACGTCGGAAAGATAGACGAACAGCGCGCAGTCCTTTTCCGATGCGGCGAAATGCAGATCGACGAACGGGTGCCCGGTGACCTCGGTGTCCTCGTCTAGCGGTTCCGAGGTGTAGCTCAGCATGGCGTCCTCACGCCCGTCCCAGTCGTCGTAGTAGGTTTCCACATTGGCGATATACAGGCGGTCGTAACGGGTGTGATTGCCGGTGCCGCAGGCGTAGTCGGCATCATAATCGTCGCTGGCGGATTCCGCATCCGGCGCGGCTCCGGAAAGGGCGCCGTCGGCGCCGGCGAAGAACGATCGCTCCTCGCATTGGGGTGGCCAGGCATCGGCCGCTTTCCAGCACTCCGCGCCCATGGTGTAGTAATGCACCCGGCGCTCGCCGTCGATTTCCGCATTCAGGCCCTTCAGGTGCTTGTCGAAGAAGCGCAGCACCTCGGCGCCGACGAACGGCTGCTGCGGATCGCCGTTCGGCCGCCATGGGCTGACATGCGCCCGTGCACCATGGTCCCAGGGACCAAGCATCAGCCGCGATTGCGGGTTTTCCAGCCACAGATAGCGCTGGATGGTGCCGACGGAATAGCCGCCGCCGTCCATCCAACCGGAAATCGAGTAGTAGGCGGTCGATGCATCGGCCTCGCGGTTGGCGTAGTTGTAGGGGCTGATCCAGGCGCCGGTGTAGTCCGGGTTGTCGGTGAGCGCCGCGTCACGGAAGCGAAGCTGCTGGGCAAAATCCTGCATGTCGAAGTTCGCCCGGTGCTGGTGCAGGGCCTGCTTCAAAAGCGCACCGTCCGGGTCCTCGTCCACCGGCGCCGGACCGGCGAGATCGGGATCGCAGAAATAGGCATAGGACGGAATCTGCTCGCGGATATCCAGATCCAGCGCCTCGGCCAGGCCGCCGTAGTTCTTGGTCACGCAGGTCAGCAGCACGCCGCCCGGATAGATGTGATTGAGCCAGGTGTCCCAGACCGCGAACAGCGGCGCCACCGCCTTCACCGCCGGGTGATTTGTCGAGGCCAGGAAGTCGGACGCGGCGCCCGGATAGGAAATGCCGGTGGCGCCGATCTCGCCGGAACACCAGGGCTGGCGGCTGACCCAATCGGCGACGTCGTGGTGGTCGAGCCGTTCCGTCGGTGAGCGGAAACCGTCGCGGGCCCCGAAACTGGCGCCCGAGCCGCGCACGTCGACCGCCACCAGCGCGTAACCGCGCGGCACGAACATGTCGCGGTAGAAGGCGATGGTCGGGCAGGCATCGATTTCCGGCCGGTGCCCGTCGGCAAGTTGGAACCGCCGGTAATAGGGGGTGAGCACCAGGATCGCCGGAAAGCGCTCGCCGGTCGTCTCGGTGCCCGGCAGGTGCACGTCGACGGCAAGCTTGGTGCCGTCGCGCACGGTGACGTATTGCGACCGGATGCGTTCGCCCGCGTATTCGGGGGCACGGGTGGCGAGGTAGTCGGGCGGCGGCGTGGTCCAGGCTTCGGAGGTCGTCATGGGATGTTCAATCGTCCAGTCGTTTGTTGAACCGGGTCGCGGTCGATGCCGCTTCGAACCCGGCCGAGGGATAGAAACCATGTGCCGCATCTCGGCCCGTCGTGCAATAGAGCGACAGCCAGTTCAGGCCGTGCTCGCGCGCCCAGGCTTCCGCCGCCGCCACCAGCCGTGCGCCGGCGCCCGTGCGCCGGGCGTCCTCGGCGACGACGAGCGCCTGGATCTGCGCGCAGGCGTCGGTTTCCAGGGCGAGGCGCTGAAAGACATGCACGAAGCCGACCGCCGTCCCGGCCCGCTCGGCGACGAACAGGCCGTGCTCGGGCGTGGCGAGGATGCACTCAAGGCGGGCGGGAAGGGCGTCCGCCTCGGTGGCGTAGCCGAGTGAGCGGCACAGCGCCAGCAGGGCGTCGGCGTCCTCGGGTTCGGCTTGGCGGACCTCGGTCCCGTCTTCGCTCATTCGCCGGTCCAGTCCTCCACCCAGAAGGGCGACGGGAATTGATGGCCGGTTGGGGTGACGCCCTTCAGCCATTTGGGCAGGACGTAGGGATCGGCGCGGAAATACAGCGGCAGCACCGGCAGTTCGGTGGCATAGATGGTCTGCAACCGGTGCCAGAGGGCGAGCCGCTTGTCGCGGTCCAGTTCGACCTCGATGGCTTCCAGGATGGCGTCCACTTCGGCGTTCTTGAAGCCGGTATAGTTCTGGCCGGCGTAGTTGTTCTCCGCCGTCGGGATATGGCTGGAATGCAGCGTCGTGCGCGGCACGCTCTCGGGCGCGCTGTACCAGGCGAACATGGCAAGGCCGGTAAAGCGCCGCTCGGTCACCGTGCGTCCGAAGAACACCCTGGCGGGCTCGTTCTTGATCCGCACGTCGATGCCGGCGGCCTTCCATTGGCTCTGCAGGACCTGCTCGACCAGTTCGCGCGAGCGGTTGCCGGCGGTGGTCATGATCTCGAGCCTGAGCGGCTCGCCCTTGGCGTTGTGGCGCACGCCGGCGCGGCGCTGGGTCCAGCCGGCCTCGTCCAGCAGCCTGGCCGCCTGTTTCGGATTGAACGGGTATTTGGGGATGTCGTCCGTATGCACCCAGTCGAGCGGATTCACGTTGGTGTCGGCGACAGGTTGATGGCCGCCGAACAGTTGGCGGCTCAACGACCGGCGGTCGATCGCGTAGAGAAGCGCTCGGCGCACGCGGCGATCGGCGAGGATGGGGTTTTCGAGGTTGAGGTCGATATGCTCGTAGATCAGGCCCGGTTTGTAGATGACGTTGAACTTGCTGCCGTGGCGCATCTCGAAGGCCAGCGCCTGGTCGACGGTGAAGCCCAGTTCGCCCGCCACCATGTCGATGCCGCCGGCCAGCAGGTTGGCTTCCAGCGCCGCGGTGTTGCCGATCACCTTGACGACGATCTGCTTGAATCCGGGCTTCTTTCCGTACCAGGTCGGGTTCGGTTTGAGCACCACGTGCGAGCCGGAGACCACCTGGGCGACAGCGTAGGGGCCGAAATAGAGCCCTTTGTTGGTGCTGTCGGTATCGAAGGCGGTACGGGTCTTGTACTTCACCGGTTCGGCGAACAGCGGCTTCTCGATATGGGCGGGCAGGATTTCCATGCCGCCGATGGAATTGTATTCGAAGGTCAGCTTGTCGAAATGCAGGGTCACCGTCTTGTCGTCGACGACGTCGATCTTGTAGAGGCTTCGGTAGAGCTCCATGTTGCCGACGCCGGATTGCGGATGGCGGCCGACTTCCCAGGTGAATACCACATCCTGGGCGCTTACCGGCATGCCGTCGCCCCAGGTCGCGTCCGGGTGGATCTCGTAGGTGACGGCGACGCCCTGCTTGCCGTCGGGGGTGCGTTCCTTCTTTGCCAGGCCGTTCTCGAAGGTCGGCAGCCGCGTGCACAAGGCACAGACCACCTTCCAGTCCTTGTCGTAGACGGTCAGCGGCCGGCGGGTCATCGCCAGGATGTAGGTCTTGGCCAGCATGCTGTCGATGTTGGGATGGAACGACGACGGAAACTGGGTGATGCCGATGGTGAGCTGGTCTTTGGCGGATGCCGCCGCGGGCCCGGCCAGGGCCACGAGGCACAGCAGAAAACGGAGCAGGCGCAACAGGGTCATGGCGGAAAGGTTAGCATCGCCAACAGTCCCGCGCGAGAGGGGATTGAGCCGTGCCGGAACGGCCTAGATCAGTTCTGCCAACCGGTTCACCCGGTCGCGCAGGCGGCCCAGCACCTCGGAGACCTCGCCGGTTGCGCGCGCCGTCTGGCCCGACAGGTTTTTGACCTCGCCGGCGACCACGGCGAAGCCCTTGCCGGCATCGCCGGCGCGCGCCGCCTCGATGGTGGCGTTGAGAGCGAGCAGGTTGGTCTGCTTGGCGATGGCATCGATCTGCGCGGCGACCTTGTCGACGGTCTCGATCTCGTCGCGAAGGCCGTCGATCTGTTCTTGCAGGGCGGCAGTCGCGGCTATATCGGGTTCGGGTGCCGGCGCGGGCGTCGGCATGGGCATCATTGGCGCGGACGCGGCCACAGGGGCCGGCGCAGGGGCTGGAGCCGGTGCGGGCGTGGGAGCTGGCGCCGGGGCAGGTGCCGCCGTCGCTTCCAGGACTTCGGCGCCCTCGGCGCCGTCGAGCATGGTGTCGGCGATGACGTTGAACACACTGGCCCAGGCGGCGGCCGTATCGGGTGTGAAATCGGCGCCCAAGGTGTCCTCGATCGAACCGAGCAGGCAGGCGCCGACGGTATCGTACATGTCGGCGCGCACCCCGTACCCGGCGTGACGCGCCCCCAGTTCGTGCAGCATGCCACGCATGTTGGGCAGGTTGTCGACATTGTCGACGACGGTCGCCAGGGTATCCATCAAGGCGCGTCCCTGGTTCATGATGTCGCCGGAAAACAGGTCCCTGAGCGAAGGATCGGTCTCGAACAGCCGATTGTAGAAATCCATGGCGACGCGATCCGCGTCGGCGGCGAAGCTCATAAAGGAATTACGGACAATTTCAGCGTCGTGCGGCGAGATATCCATGGACTCGGACCCCTATATCCCCAGGTCTATCGATCTTATGACTATAGACTATATTGGGTTCGAAACCCACTGTCACTCAATGATCCGCTTTGGATCGTAGATTCCGCAGTTTCCCGGGTCCAACCCCAGGCGCGAGCAAATGGAAGTGATCTCGATCTGGTCGGCGAGGCTCTTCTCGCCGTTGGCTTCGCTGACGGCGCAGCAGATTCGCACCATCAGCGCGCCGTTACCGGCATCCTCGGCGACGTCCGCCATGGCTTGAAACGCGGTTTCGTGCCCTTCCGCCGGGTTGGCGAGGATGGCGTCGGTAAATTCGTTGAAGATGTCGATGCCTTCGTGCGGGTCGAATACCTTCAACGCATCGAGCGTGGCGAGAATCTGGTCGACTCGGACCCGTTCGGCGAACGAGACCTCGCCATCGGCGGTCGCCACCAACGCGCAGGCGGCCATGACACCTTCGAGAAATGGCCGGTTTCGTTGGCGCTCGAGGTGCGTCTGGTAGTTGTCGACAAGGGACTTCAGGATGCCTGCCATGGATCGCCTCCCGCTCTCGTAAGCATCCTAGCGGATCGGAATCGAGCGATCCATCGGCTTAGGCGTCGCGGCCGCCGTGCGCCGCCGACCAGCCGATGGGATCGGCGAGGAAGTCGCGCACACAGGCGATCGATTGCGGCGGGAAGTAGTTGCCTTCGTCGGCGACCTTCAGGACGTCCTGCCAGGTGCAGAGATAGTGCAGTTTCACCCCGGCTTCCTCCAAGGTGTCGAGGGCGCCCGGGAAGGCGCCGTAGAAGAACACCACGAAGATGTCCGTCACTTCCGCGCCGGCGGTACGCAGCGCGTTGACGAAGTTGATCTTGGAGCCGCCGTCGGTGGCCAGGTCCTCGACCAACAGGACCTTCTTGCCTTCTTCGAGGTTGCCCTCGATCTGGGCGTCGCGGCCGAACCCCTTGGGCTTCTTGCGCACGTACAGCATCGGCTTGTTGGTGGCCTCGGCAATCCAGGCGGCGTACGGAATTCCCGCGGTTTCACCGCCCGCGATCAGGTCGGTATCATCCAGACCGGCATCGGCGCGCAGCATCTCGACGCCCAACTCGATCATTCGCCGCCGGGCTTCGGGAAACGAGATCACCCATCGGCAGTCGATATAGACCGGTGAGGCCCAACCCGCCGTCAGGGTATAGGGCTCCTCGGGCCGGAAATTGACGGCCTTGATATCGAGCAGCCATTTGGCGGTTTCAAACGCGGCGGGAGTGTCTTGCGGCATGGCGGGTCCTCTGTGGCTGAATGGCGTCCGCTATTGTCTTAGAACGTCCCGCCAGCGCAGACAATCGGGAACTCCGGCGTTGCATATCGGGCGATGGCCGATTGACCTCTGCCCCCTGGTGCGGCCTAAATGCGCCATGGAAAACCGCCAATCCCGACGCCAGGCAGCGAAGGCCCGCGGCCGCGAGGTCCAAGCCCACTTGTCGGAAGCGCGGAAATCCCTGGCGGACGGGGACGCGCGCAAGGCCGAACTGGCCTGCCGCGCGGCGGTCGACGCGGACCCGCTGGCGGCGGCGCCGTATCATCTCCAGGCCCAGATCGCGTACATGGGCGGGCGCTTGGCGGAGGCCGGCGAATTGATCCTCGAGGCGGCGACGAGGGACGACGACGATATCGATATCCATGCCGATTGCGGCGCCATCATGAACATGCTGGGGCGCCCCGCCGAGGCGGAAGCCGCCTGCCGGCACGTGTTGGAGAAGGACCAACGACACGTCGGCGCCTGGAACAACCTGTCGGTGGCGCTCGATATCCAAGGCCGATACGGCGAGGCCCTGCAAGCCGCGGACGAAGCCCTGGCTCGAAACCCCGGCTTTACCGACGCATTGGTGAACAAGGGCAGCATCCTGGTGAAGACCGAACAACCAGTCGCCGCCATCGAAACCTTGGCCGAAGCGGTCGCAAGCGCGCCCAGTCACCCACTTGCGCGGGTCAATCTGGCGACGGCGCTCAGGAAGGTGGGGGAATTCGATGCGGCATTGGGGCAATGCCAGGCCGCGCTCGACCTGCAGCCGGACTATGCCGAAGCGCATGGCGCGCTCGGCGATGTCCATGCGGCGGCGGGCGCGTTCGAGGATGCCATTGCGGCCTACGACCGCGCGCTCGAATGCCGGCCGGGCTTCATGGCCGTGCGCCTCAACCGCGCGGCGGCGCTGCACAAGGCCGGCCGCCACGACGAAGCGGTCGCGGGCTACAGTGCCGTGCTGCGGGACTTTCCGGAAAGTGCCGACGCCTATGGCGGCCTCGGCGTTGTGCAATTGGCGCTCGGCGATCTATCGGATGCCGCCGCATCGTTGCGCAAGGCCACCGAGCTGAACCCGAAACAGGGATCCGCCTGGGCGGCATTGGCGGCGTCACCCGAGGCGGCAATTTCGAATACTGATATAGAGGTCCTGATGGGACTCTGCAACGACTGGTCGGCGGCGCTGGACGTTCGGATCGATGCACATTTCGCACTCGGTGAAATTTTCGACCGGAAGGGCGATCAGGATGCCGCCTTCACCCACTTCAGCGCCGGCAACGAAGGCCGGAGGGCGCAGATGGCTGCGCGGGATCTGGCCTTCGATCCAGAAAGCCTGGCGGCGGAGACCGAAGCCATCATTGAGAACCATCCCGCTGGCGCGCTGAGCGGTGTTGCGGGGAGCGCCGAGGAGAGGCCGGTGTTCGTCGTCGGCATGCCGCGTTCCGGCACCACCTTGGTCGAGCAGATTTTGGCCGCGCACCCAAGGGTTAGCGGGGCGGGGGAGGCATCAAGCATCGCCGCGCTCGATCCCGGCATGGGCGATGCGAAGATGGCGGAAGCCGCAATCAACCGGTTGATCGAGACCGGCGGTGATGCGGACCGGATCGTCGACAAGACACCGTTCCAGTTCCGCGATCTCGGCTTGATCCGGCGGTTGTTCCCGAAGGCGCGGATTGTTCACTGCCGGCGTGATGCCCTGGATACGGGGCTTTCGTGCTTCATGCAGAATTTCGTCGAGGACTACCCCTGGTCCTGCGACCTCGAACACATCGGTCATTTCATCAGCGCTTATCAGCGGCTCATGGTGCATTGGCGCGATGTCTTGCAGGACGGTTATCTCGAGATCGACTACGAGGACCTGACCCGTGATCCGGATACCGAAATCCGCCGATTGATCGATTTCGTCGGGCTGGAGTGGGATCCCGCTTGCCTAGCGTTTCACAAGGTCCGGCGACCCGTGCTTTCCGCGTCCAACTGGCAGGTGCGCCGGCCCATGTACGCGTCGTCCGTCGGGCGCGCATTGCGCTACGGCGCACACCTGGATCCGCTGCGCCGGGTGCTAGCTGCCGGCGGGTAGCTCTTTCCAGCTGTCGCGTAGTTCGTCGCGGAATTCAGGCGCGGCGATTTCGATCAGCGCCTCGGCGCGGGCCTGATGCGGAAGGTGCTTGATGTGGCGCGCCCCGTGCTCAGTGACGACGTAGTCGATATCGGTTCGGAGCGCCGTCGTGGCGGTATGACTGCTTAGCGCCGGCACGATCCGCGACAGGGTGCCGCGCGCAGCGGTGGCGTTGAGGGCCAGGATCGAGCGGCCGCCTTTTGAGAGAGCGGCACCCCGCATCACGTCGACCGACCCACCGGTGCCGCTGATCTGCTGGCCGCGCAGCATGTCGGCGTTGACCTGGCCGAAGAGATCGATTTCGAGCGCCGAGTTGATGGAGACGAAGTTGTCAATTCGACGGACGACCTCGGTGTCATGGGTATAGGTAACGGGGCGGAAGCTGAGGTGTTCGCAGGAGCCGGCCCATTCGATGAGCTCCGGGGTGCCGAGCGCCACGCCGGCAACGGCGCGCCCTTTGTCGATGGTCTTGGCCTGGCCGTTCATGGCACCGCTGTCGATCAGCGGCATGAGCCCATCCGCCAGCATGCCGGAATGCAGGCCGAGATCGTTCTTCTGCGACAATGCCGACATGGCGGCGTCGGGAATGGCGCCGATGCCGATCTGGATGCAGTCGCCGTCGCGTATCAACTCCGCCACGTGAGCGCCGATGGCGCGGGACGTATCGTCCAACTTGGACGGCGGGAAGTCGGCGACGGGGAGCGAGCAGGAGACGGCGTAGTCGATCCGTTCGGCCGGCACCGACGGGCTGTCAACGGGGATGGGTTGGCGGTCGTTGATCTCGGCGATGACGGTCGTGGCGTTGTCCAGGACGGCGGGAATGAAATCGACGCTGATGCCTTGGGAGTAGCCACCGTTCGGTCCCGCCGGCGCCAGTTGCATGATGGCGAGATCGATATCCAGATACTGTTCCAGGTAGGTGTAGATGGCGCGGTACTGCAGCGGCAGAAAGTCGATGCGACCGGCGGCGATTCCTTCCCGGGTATCGGCGGTGGCAAAGAACGAGGTTGCCTTGGCCTCCGGATGGAAGCTGGTGAAGTCCGTCGAGTTGATGGCGGGCAGGGACATGGAGACGAACCGAACGCCTGCGCAGCCTGCGCCCGATTGGCGGAAGGCATCGAGGATATGGATGGGTTCGCTGGGGCCGTCGGCGATAAACACCGTCATGCCCGGCTTCAGCAAATGGGCGACCTCGTGGGCCTCGATCCAGCGCGTCACGTTCGTTGGTCCTTATTGTTGGGTCAGTTGAGTTTCTGCCGGACGACGTAGCCGCCGTTGGCGAAATGGTCGAAATGGTCGTCCAGGGCCGGATGGGAGATGGCGGTGCCCTGGGTGTCTGCCTCCAGGTTGCGCTCCGCCACGTAAGTGCGCATGTCGGCGCCATCGACCAGGACGTGATACCAGGGCCGGTCCTTGGGCGGCTGTGAGCGCGCCATGTGGTCGTACCATTCGTCCGTGCCCTTGAAATAGGGGTCCACGTCGATCACCACGCCGCGGTAATCGAATAGGCGGTGGTGCACAAGTTGTCCAACGGCAAACTTGGCCATAGCGGTATTGGTCATGTGGCCACTATAAACGGCGCTGGGCGCGAATGACACGCGGTTTGCGACAGCGTCGGCGCGGCGCTGTTGAACCGTCCCCGGCGCTGGGGTCTAATCGGCGGCGCCATGGCCGAGACAAACGACATCTGGGTGTTGACCGATGACCGCGCGGGAAACCGTTCGCAGGCGCTCGGCGTCGCCGAGGCGCTTGGACGACCCTTTATCGCCAAGGAGATCGTTTACGGCCCCTGGGCACGCTTGCCGAATGCCTTTCTCGGCGCTTCTTTCCTAGGGCTCGATGCGGCCAGCCGGCGCAAACTGACGCAGCCCTGGCCGGCTCTGGTGATCGCCGCCGGGCGGCGAACGGCTCCGGTGGCGTTGGCCATCAAACGGGCCAGTGGCGGGCTGAGCCGTTTGGTGCAGGTGATGCATCCTGGTGCCGGCAGCGCCGGGTTCGATCTCGTCTGCGTGCCGCGTCACGATCCGGAAAGCAAGGGTGAGAACGTCATCGCCATTATCGGCGCACCGCACGGCCTGTCTGCGGAAAAGCTGGCCGAGGCACGCGCGCGATGGTTGCCCGAATTGGCTGAGCTGCCTGACCCCCGTATTGCGGTGATCGTCGGCGGTTCGACGCGGCGGCGGCGGTTCACCGCGGACATGGCGCGGGAACTTGGCGAGCGGGTTTCCGCCATGGCGAATGCATCGGGCGGCTCGCTGATGGTTTCCACCAGCCGCCGGACGGGAGACGCCGCGGATGCGCTGTTCGCCGCCATTTCGGCACCGGCGCGGCTGTATAGCTGGGGCGAGGGTGGCGACAACCCTTATGTGGGGTTCCTTGCCGTTGCCGATCAGGTGGTGGTGACGGGCGATTCCGTCTCCATGTGCTCGGAAGCCTGCGCGGTGCCTGTACCGGTACAGATTTTCGCGCCGCCGGCGCTGATCACGGAAAAACACGGGCGCTGCCACGCGTCGCTCTATCAGGCTGGGTACGCGCGGCCGTTCTCGGGCGAGGTGCTGGGCGGCGAGCATCAACCGCTCAATGCCGCTGTCGATATCGCCGGCGCGATCCGCGAGCGCGGGCTTCAGCCGGCGGAGTAGGCGCGGACTTCCTGGCGTTGTTCGCCGAGACCCTCGATGCCGAGACGCATGACGTCGCCGGGCTTCAGGTAGGTCGGCGGTTTCATGCCCATGCCGACACCCGGCGGCGTGCCGGTGGCGATGACATCGCCCGGAAGCAGGGTCATGTAGTGGCTGACGTAACTGACTAGGTGTCCGACACCGAAGATCATGGTGCGGGTATTGCCGTTCTGTCGGCGTTCGCCGTTGACCTCGAGCCAGATATTGAGGTTCTGCGGATCGGAAATCTCGTCCGTCGTTACCAACCAAGGGCCGACCGGCGCCGAAGTGTCGAAGCTTTTACCCTTAACCCATTGGCCGGTGCCTTCCAGTTGGAAGGCGCGTTCGGAAACGTCGTTGCAGATGGTGTAGCCGGCGATGTGGTCGACGGCACTTCCCTGTGACACGTACTGCGCCTTGCGCCCGATGACGATGGCCAGTTCCACTTCCCAGTCGGTCTTGGTGGAGAACTTGGGCAGGATGACCGGATCGTTGGGACCGTTGAGCGCCGTCACCGCCTTGGTGAAAATGACCGGTTCATCGGGCGCATCCATACCGGCCTCGGCGGCGTGGTCGGCATAGTTGAGGCCGATGGCGACGATCTTGCCGACACCGCCGACTGGCGTGCCGATGCGCACCGTTCCCTCGACCACCGGCAGGGTCGCGGTGTCGACGTTGGCGAGCGAGGCGAGTCGGTCTGGATCCAAATTACCGCCGGAGAGATCGTTGAGCTTATCGGAGAGGTCGCGGAGGCGGCCCTGCTCATCCAATAGAGCCGGCTTTTCCTGACCGGCGGGCCCGTATCGCAGCAGTTTCATGGAGTGGTCTTCCGGTGGTTGTATCGCGGTTCGAACAACCTACGCCGCTACGGGGAAAGGTCAACGGGATAGAAGCGGCAGAACATCGGCGGCATCGGCGATGCCGTCGCTTTCCAGCACCTTGAACCCGCCGCCGGCTGTCTTCCAGGCATTTTCGCGCTGTCCGGGATGCGCGCCGTGGCCGCTCAAAACGTGCACGCCGCCGGCCAATCCCGCCGCCTTGCCGGCTTGCAGGTCGCTGGCATGATCGCCGACGATCCACGATTGCCCGAAATCGATGGGCAGCATGTCGCCGGCACGCAACAGCATGCCGGGTCGGGGCTTGCGGTCCGGGTGGTCGGCGATGTTCCAGGGCGGCTCCCCGTCGTCGTGGAAGGGGCAGGCCATAACCGCGTTGACGAAAGCGTCCGCCGCGGCGAGGTCGTCGAGCATCTTATCCTGCACGGCGGCGAACTCGGCCCAACCGTAAATGCCGCGCCCAATGCCGCTTTGGTTGGTTACCACCACCACCGGCAGACCGAGCGCGTTGGCGCGGCGAATGCAATCGGCTGCGCCGGATTCCAGCTGGGTGTCCTCGACGGTGTGGAGGTAGTGGGTTTCGACCAGAATGACGCCATCGCGATCAAGGAAAAGTGCTGGCCTAAGCGACGTCCCCTGGGCCCGGTTTAGGCATTGCATCCAGACGCCGTCAGGGCCGACGGTATCGCCATAGGCAAGGCCGGAAGTTCGATTGGGGGTGTCGTCACTCATTGCAATATCATGAAATGTTCTTTGCCGCGGCAATATGATAGATAACGCCGAGTGGCGAAAGGTCGAATGACGTGACGGACGATTCGAAATTCGAAATCGACGCGGGCGAAGGCACCATCGCAAATTGCTGGATGCGATGGAGCCTGTTGCTGTTCGGCTGGGCGAACGTGGGGCTCGGTGTCGTCGGCATCTTCATCCCTGGTTTGCCGACGACGGTCTTCCTGTTGATCGCGCTCTGGGCCTTTTCGCGCTCGTCGCTGCGTTTCCACGCCTGGCTTTGGAACCATCCCCGCCTGGGTCCGCCGATCCGCGCCTGGCACACCCATCAGGTCATCCCCGCGAAGGCAAAGCTTCTCGCCGTCACCACCATGGCCGGGAGCTTCATCTATGTTACCGGATTTGTCGCGCAGGACTGGGTGTTGCCGGCGGTGATGGCGGCAATATTGCTGCCGTCCGCGATCTACATCGTGACCCGCGCCAGCCTGCCGCCGGCGGAACCGATTGCGGTTAGGAGCGAGAAAGCGGCGGAGTAAGTTTCAGGACGCCGTTTTCGACAGATTGAGGCCGACGACGCCGGCGATGATGAAAACGATGGAAACCGCCTTCAGTACCGTGAACTGCTCACCGAACAACGCCAATCCGGCAATGGCGATCAATCCTGTGCCAATACCGGCCCAGATGGCGTAGGCGACGCCGAGTTCTATCCCTCTCAGGCTCAGGCCCAACAGGAAGAAACTCGTTCCGTAGGCGACGATCACGACGATGCTTGCCGGCAGGCTGGAAAATCCGTTGGAAAACTTCAACGAGATCGTTCCCGTCACCTCGGTGACGATGGCGAGCGAAAGGTACAGCCAAGGCATGTCGGTTCCTCTGCGTGAGCGATGATCGGGCCGTCCATATCACGGTAGCCCCGTGAAGCAAGAGCGACTAGGATGCGGCCATGACCGGTTCGCTCACAGATTTGGCTCTTGCTGTCGGGTTGTTCGTCGTCAGCCACCTCGTGCTGCCGATCACCGCGCTGCGCAACGTCATCATCGTCATTATCGGCCGCAGTGCCTATCTGCTTCTCTATTCGGCCATCTCCATCGCCTTGCTGTTGTGGATCGTCGAAGCCTATGGGGCGGCACCCACCGTTGATTTGTTCGAGCCGAACACCGCCATGCGCCACGCGACCTTGACGCTGATGCTGATCGCCGTATTCCTGGCTGTCAGCGGCATCGCCAACCCCAATCCGAGCGCCGTGCCGGCCCAAGACCTGGGCTGGAAGCCGGAAGCGAAGGGGGTTTTCAAGATCACCCGCCACCCGCTGATGTGGGGCATTGCCATCTGGGGCGGTTGTCATTTCCTCGCCAATGGACACGCTGCGGCGTTGATTCTGTTCGGCGGCATGACCGTGCTGGCGCTTGGCGGCGCCGCGCATATCGACCGGCGCAAGCGCGAAAGCCTGGGCGAGGAGTGGCGCCGGTTCGAGGAACAAACGTCCTTCGTCCCGCTGGCCGCGATCGCCATGGGCAAGGTCCGCATGGAAAGGCGCGAAATCCCATGGTGGCAGACATTGATCGCCGTCACCGTCTATATCGGCTTGCTCGCCGGGCATGCGGCGCTCGGCCGTGACGTGTTTCCGCTGGGATTCTTTTAGGCGCGATTGTCCTCGATGATCATGTCGGCGGCTTTTTCCGCCATCATGATGATCGGTGCATTGGTGTTCCCCGATGTGAGCCGCGGCATGGCCGAACCGTCCACCACCCGAAGGCCCGCCAATCCATGCACGCGAAGCCGATCATCGACGACGGCCATGGGATCGTTGCCCATCTTGCAGGTACCGACAGGGTGATAGAGCGTCGCGCCGGTGTTGCGCGCGTAATCGATCAATTCGTCGTCGCGCTGCAGGTCGGGGCCGGGGAGAATCTCCATGTCGCGGAATTCCGACATGGCTTCGCTCTCGATGATGCGGCGCGCGATGCGCATGCCGGCCAGGTGCGTTTGGCGGTCCATTTCCTCGGCCAGAAAGTTCGGGCGGATCGCCGGAGACTGGAACGGATCAGCGGATTTGACGTGGATCGAACCACGGCTTTCCGGCCGAAGCTGGCAAGGACCGACGGTCAAGCCCGGGAATTTGTCGAATACGCGCTTCTTCGGGTCCTTAAAACTGGCGTGCGCGATGTGATACTGGATATCGGGCGTCTCCAATTCGGGCCGGCTTTTGACGAACCCCGCCAGAATGCCGGCGGATAGTGTCAGCGCGCCGGTCGATGTGGTGAGAAAACGGAAGGCCTCGATCATCAGCCTGAGCCCGCGTGTGCTTTCATTCAACGTGGCTGTGTTCTTGATCCGCCAGACCAGGCGGCTGATGTAGTGGTCCTGCAGGTTCTCGCCGATGCCCTTGAGTTCATGCGCGACCTCGATCCCGTGTGCTTTGAGAATTTCCGGATTTCCGATGCCGGACAATTCAAGCAGTTGCGGGGACTGGATGGAACCGGCCGAGAGGATGACTTCTCGCCCGGCGAGGGTGCGGCGGGGCTTTCCGTCGACGGTGTAGTCGACACCGATGACGCGTTTGCCGTCCAGCACCAGGCCGGTGACATGGGCATGGGGCTGGACATGCAGGTTGCCGCGATTGCGTACCGGATCGAGGTAGGCGGCCTTGGCGCTGAAGCGCCGGCCGTTCTTCTGGGTCAGTTGGTAATAACCGAACCCTTCCTGCTCGGTGCCGTTGTAATCGCCGTTGCGTGGGAATCCGCTTTCCTCGGCGGCGTCGATGATTCGATCCAGCAAGGGGTAGGTGACCGTCGGGTTGGCGACGTTGAGCGGCCCGCCTTCGCCATGGAACTCGTCGCCGCCGGTCTCGCGGTGTTCGGAACGGCGGAAATAGGGCAGCACGTCGGAGTAGGACCAGCCTCGGTTTCCAAGCTGCGCCCAAATGTCGTAGTCGCGCGCCTGGCCGCGCACATAGAGCATGCCGTTGATCGATGACGATCCGCCAAGCACCTTGCCGCGTGGGACCGGCACCGCGCGGCCACCGAGATTGGGCTCGGGTTCGGTGTCGAACAGCCAGTTCACCTTTGGATTGACCATCGTCTTGATGTAGCCGACGGGGATGTGAATCCAGATATTGCGGTCCTCGCCGCCGGCTTCCAGAACCAATACCGAGGTCTTCGGATCGGCGCTCAGGCGATTGGCAAGCGCGCATCCGGCGGAACCGGCGCCGATGATGATGTAATCGTAGCTGGGCGTGGCTGCGGTCACGTTCGAATTCTCCCCTCTAACCCCTGACAGTGGCGTCATTGAAGGCACAATTCCTGGCAAGATCAACCGGCTTCCACCGAGGCGCTGCCAGAATTGAGCCACGTCAATGCCGGGAATTGGAGATGCGCCTAGAATGCCACCCTGGGCGGAATCCGCCCTTCCTCGAGATCAGGAGAATGACGATGACCGACAAGACCAATGTTGCGACCCGGACGCCGGATGCTCCGGTCTCCCGGCCGACTTATGTCGATCCGTTCTCCACGTTTCGTGGTGAAATGGATCGGTTGATGGACAGTTTCTTCGGTGAACGATCCCTGGCCATGTGGCCGCGAGCGGGAACGCCGGTATTCGGCGATGCCGCGAACGACCTCATGATGCCACGCATGGACGTCACCGAGGATGACGAGAAGATCACCGTCACCGCCGAAATGCCGGGACTGTCCGAAGATGACGTGGAAGTGACCCTCAACGACGACCTGCTGGTGGTGAAGGGCGAGAAACGCATGGGCGACTCCCGCGAGGAGGACGACGTGCATGTATCGGAACGCCGCTTCGGCAGCTTCCAGCGTTCGCTTCGTCTGCCCGATGGCATCGACGAAGACAAGATCGCCGCCCATGTGGACAAGGGCGTGTTGACGGTCGTGGTTCCGAAACTCCCAGGTCGGGATAAACCGAAACGGAACATTCCCGTCGGCTCGGTCTGACGGGAAAAGGACGGGGCGCTAGGCCTGTCTTTCCCCACAAAAGCGGTCCAGCGTCAAGTCGGGCCCCATCCGCTGTCTCCCCTGTGATGCGGGTGGGGCCTTACGTTTGCCCGGCGAACCGGTCGCGGAGCGTGCGTTTCAACGTCTTGCCGGCGGCGTTGCGGGGGAACTCGTCCATCACTTCGACCCGGCTCACGCGCTGGAACTTGGCCGCGACGTTGGCGTTGATCCAGTCCTTCATGGCCGCCGCATCGATTTGGGTTCCGGCTTTGGCCAGCACGGCGCAGACGGGGGTCTCACCCCACTTTTCGTCCGGAATGCCGAACACCGCGACTTCCGCCACGCCGGGGAAGGAAACGGCGATTTCCTCGATATCACGGGGATAGACGTTGACGCCGCCGGAGATAATCATGTCCTTCTTGCGGTCGACCAGGAACAGGAACCCGTCGTCGTCGACGTAGCCGAGATCGCCGGTGAACAGCCAGCCGTCCTTGATGGCTTGCTCGGTCAAATCCGGGCGCTTGTAATACCCGGGCATCAGGTGCGGCCCGCGCCCGACGATCTCACCGACCTGGCCGGCGGGAAGGTCGTTCCCGTCGTCATCGCAAATGCGCATTTCCAGGAACGGCGGGCAGGCACCGACGGATTCCGGTTTGCGCGCGAAGTCCGTCTTGTCGAGGATGGTCATGAAACCTTCGGTCAGGCCGTAGAGTTCATAGAAGCGGCCGGGCAGCAACGCGTCGAAATGTTTTTTATGTTCAAGATGCAACGGTGCGCCGAGGCTGAGAACGCATTCGAGCGACGCCAGGTTTTCCTCGGTGGCGCCCGGATGGTTGATCAACTGGATGATCTGCGCCGGCACCATCATGATGTGGGTGACTTTTTCATCGCGCACGGTCTGGATGACGCGATCGATGTCGAAGGCTTCGTGAAGGATGTAGGTGCCGCCGTTGTAGAAGATCGGCATCAAGGTGACGAACGCGCCATTGAAGATCGCCGCGCCCGTGTGCAGGACGATGCTTTCCGGGCTGAACCGGAAGGCCTGGCCGAACATGGTGCAGTAATTGGCCCGTACGTAGTGAGTGTGGACGATACCCTTCGGATCGCCCGTGGTGCCCGATGAGTAGATGATGTTGTAGACGTCGCCGTCCGTGAGCCCGGCATCGGGCAAGGGATCGGACGATGCGCCGGCGACGAATTCGGCATAACCGCGAAACCCGTCCCGAGGGTCGTCGCCGGCAATGATGTAATTGTCCGCCGGGATGTCCATCTGCTCGCGCGCGGCGGCGACAAGGCCGGCGTAGTTTGGGTGGGTGATGACCATTTCGGCGTCCGCGTCATTCAAGAGCCCGGCCAAACCCTTGGGCTGCAGCAGCGGGCTCATGGGAACGACCACCGCGCCGGTCTCGGCCGCCGCCCAATAGAGATCCAGGAGTTCCATGCAATTGGGGACGACGGTGGCGACCTTTTGGTTTTTACCGATACCGGCGGCCAATAGTGCGTGGCCGAGCCGATTGACGCGGGCGCCGAATTCGCCGTAGCTGTACCGTCGGCCGCCGAACACGATGGCCGTGTGGTCGGTCCGGTACCGCGCGTGGCGGGGGATCAAGGTGCCGATATTCATGATGATGAGCCTCCCGGGAGCGCTGTTTGTCGCATCATTGGGAACGTGATACACCAACGATGCGGAAGTTACGAGAGGGCGTCAATCGATGAACGGCAAATCCGAAAAGCCCGCTCCAGGCGACATGCTGGAGCGCTTGAGCCAGATCGAACTCCTGTCGCTGGACGTCGACGGCGTTCTGACCGATGGCGGCATCTACTACACCGACGACGGCAACACCTTCCGCAAGTTCAACGCCCAGGACGGCATGGGACTGGTCCGGCTGCGAAAGGCCGGCGTCACGGTCACGATCATCTCCGCCGGTGCGCCGGGCGCCATCGAGCACCGCGCCCGCCGGCTCGGCATCAAACACGTCTTCACGGACGTTCCCGACAAGCTCGCGGTGCTTGGCGCGCTGGCGGGCGAATTGGGCATCGGCATGCACCAGGTCGCGCACGTCGGCGATGACGTCAACGACCTGCCGTTGATGCAGGCTTCGGGGCTCGCCGTCGCGTCGGCAAATGCCGTGCCCGAGGTCATGGAGGCAGCGGCCATCGTCACCCGGCGCCGGGGCGGTGAGGGCGCCGTGCGGGAGCTTTGCGATGCCATGTTGAAAGCACGTGGACATGGGTTGGAAACCAACCACGCTTTCGACAGCCATTTGCCGGGGGAGGGCAAGGGCGGAACCTGATTCCGGTTGTCATATCGCAGACGGCGATCGATCCGGACTGGCATGGTGGTTGTATTTTGCCGCCCGATTCTTTACAAGATTCCAGTATGATAGCAATGCGTGCCATGGTCTTGACTGGATGGGTCGCCGTGTCGGCGATGGTGTCGGCGTGCGCGGGCGAGCCTTACGTCTTGCGGGAGAAAGAGTTCGACCGGCAGTCGGACTATTTTCTGCACGGCACCACAAGCGATGAGACCGTGCGGGTCTGTTATGCGAAGAACAAGACCACGCCCGCTGCGGTCACGAAACTGGCGGTCGACGAATGTGCGCGTTTCGGAAAGGTGGCTGCTTTTCAAGAGACGTCATATTCTCTCTGCCCGGCGCGGACACCTGTCGCCGCGGTCTTCGATTGCAAACCGAAGGGTACATAGAAAACGGAACGACCGGGTATGAGCCCGGTCTCTCCAGAAGGAGCCCGAAGGAGGATGATATGGAAATCCGTACGAAATCACGCAAAACACTGATGAGCGCCGTTTGCATCCTTGCGCTGAGCGGATGCGCCCAATCCATGGAGACCGCGAAGAGCATGACCTGGGCGGAAATGGCCGGGACTCTCGGTGGCGCGGCGATCGGCGGTTACGTCGGCGCGCAGTTCGGCGGTGGACTGGGTCAAACCATCTTTACTGCCATGGGCGTGCTGGCCGGCGGCGGTGCCGGCTATGCCGGCGCGCGGATGATGAGCGAACGCGACATGGCGCTCTACAACCAGACCGCCAACAACGCGCTGGCGAACAACGCCACCGGCCAGGTTCATCGTTGGAGCAATCCCGAATCCGGGCGGAGCGGCATCTTCCGGACCACCGCCAGCTATCGGCGTGCTGACGGATCGGAATGCAAGCAGTACCGGTCGTCGGTGGTGTTCGACGACGGCGTCGCATCCGCCGGTGGCGATGCGTGCCAGCAATCGGACGGTACCTGGCTGGCCTATAACGACAGTTTCCGCTAACGCGCTTCCGCCGACGGAAAGGTGAAACGGCGACACATGCTGACATCCGTCTTGACGGCGGCGCTGCTCGCCTATGCGGGGCTCGTTGCCGTCTTGTACGTGGCGCAGCGCAGCCTGATGTACAGCCCAGGGCGCGATCTCGGCGCTCCCGGCGACCACGGCTTGCCGGAACTCTCGCAGCTTTCAATCCGAACGGCCGATGGTCTCACGCTGACATCATGGTACTTGGCGCCATCGCCCGGACGGTCTGTCCTGGTTTATTTTCAAGGCAACGCCGGCACCATCGGCGGCCGCGAACACAAGGTTCGGCCATTCATCGATGCCGGGTTCGGCGTGATGCTGGTGGGGTACAGGGGGTTCGGAAATAACCCAGGAAGCCCGACGGAAGAGGGTCTTTATGTGGATGGCATGGGGGCCTTGGCATGGCTTTCCGAAAACGACATGCCTCCATCGCGCTGGGTCCTGTATGGCGAATCGCTGGGCAGCGGCATTGCCACGGAACTGGCATGGCGCCAGGCACGCAAAGGGGCGCCTGTCGGTGCGCTTGTGCTGGAAGCGCCTTTTACCTCCATGGGCGATGCCGCGGCGTCTCACTATCCTTATGTGCCGGCAAGGCTTTTGGTGCGGGACCGGTTCGACTCGTTGGCGAAGATCGATGCCATCGAGACAAGATTGCTGATCGTACACGGAACACGCGACCGAACTGTCCCTTTCAGTCAGGGCGAGGCGCTGTTTACCAAGGCGCGAGAGCCCAAAGCGTTTCATCGCGTCGAGAATGCGGGGCATGCCGATCTCTTCGATTTCAGGGCGCAGTTCGAGGTGTTGAAATTCCTCGGTGCGTGACGCTTTCCGCGGAAAAGCCGCAAGCGCTTGAATTGTTGCCATTTTTTACCGATTCGGGTATCCTACAGGGTGATTTGCTGTACCTTCACCCGTAGTGTAGGTGCAGTGGGTCTGGAGATTTGCGCTTAGGAACGGAAAATGGCCCAAGTTCCAAAGGTTTACGCCCCGACGCCGGCCCAGACGACGGCCGCGACGCGTACCGCGCCAACGTCGCGCACGGTGCCGACTTCGCGCGTGGCGTCCCTGGATGGCCAGATCGAGGAAGCCAATGCGGGCTCGCCGGCATCGTCGCTCGACACCGCGCCGTTCACGCTGGAAGGCGAATGGCAGGGCCGATCCTCGGGCCGCGGTCAAGGGCGCCATCATCCGCCGGCCCGCCATGCGGAACTGTTGCAGGTTCCAAGCCGCGCTTTCGGTTCCTTGCTTGAGTACTACGGCAATGAAAGTGTCGAGGATTCGGGCCCGGAAGTTCGGGCGCGACGCATCGGAGGTTTAATCAACCGCGCCATCAAGACCTACGAAACCAACGCCAAGATCATCCATGGCGAACCCGATGTGACGGGTACGGAGCTCAGCATTCGGTTGTAGGCGGGTTGCCAATGGTTTGCCATGCCGGGGCGGATGCCCCTTTTTTCATGTCCGGATTTCGGCATTTTCCTGCTGTGACGGCGGTCACGGACAACACCGGCCGACAAGCCTAGGGTAGATAGATGGGCATTTCGTCAATTCTTTCCACTGCGTTCAGCGGGCTGCGTGCCAACGCCGCCAAGGCTCAGGCTGCGGCCAACAATGTCGTCAACGCCGATACCCCGGGGTATCGGCCGGTACGCGCGACAACGACCAGCCTTGTCGCTTCGCGCGGAATCGATGGCGGTTCCGGCGTTCAGGTGCAACTGGAACGCCAGGACGGCGAGGTTGAGTTGGTGCGAGAGTTCACGCAACTCTCCTCAGCCGAGGCCGCCTATAAGGCGAGCGCCAGCCTGATCCGCACGGCCGAGGAAACGCACGATGCCTTGATCGATGCTATTCGCTAAGATCGGTTAACCCCTTCTTTCCTTTTTTGCCGCATTTTGGGTATCCTGTTGAGTGACGGAGAACGGGAAATCGAGACTATGCCTGCCGACGTGTCCAACGCTTTCGATGTGGCGTTTTTCTTTGCCGACACGGCACTTGCCGAAAACGAATACCTGCAGCCCCAGAAACTTCAGGGTCTGTTGTTCCTGGCGCAGGCCTACTACGCGGTGGCGTTCAAGGGCCGTAAGCTGATGCCGGCGATATTCATTGCCGACGAACGCGGGCCGATGGAACCCAATCTTTACATTGCGTTTTCCAAAGGCCGCCCCGATATCGATGCGGAGCTGTTCTTGCCGCACGAGGTCGAAAGCTTCCTCGACGCGATCTGGCGGCGTTTCGGTCATATGTCGACCGAAAAGATCATCTCCATGAGCAAGGAAACGGCGGCCTTCAAGCGCGCCCGTAAACGCGGCAACCGCGCGGAGATCGATCTGGTGGACATGCAACTGTCGTTCATTCGCGCCGAGAAGACACCAGGCGTCGATCAGGTGGTGAAACCGAAAGTCTATCGCACGCAATCCGGCCGGCCGGTCACCGTGACCTCATGGTCGCCGGGCGGCAAATCCCCGAACTGACGCCCGCGACCCTCGGATGACCGCTACCCAGGACTTTCGCATCGCCCTGTTGCCTGGCGACGGCATCGGCCCCGAGGTCATGAATGCGGCGTTGCGGGTCCTCGAGGCCGCCGCGGCGCGCATTGAAGGCTTTCGACTGGGCTTCCAATCCTATCCGGCTGGCGCTGTCTGTTACCAGGAAACGGGCGACGACCTCCCCGACACCACGCTGGCGGCTTGCCGCGAGGCCGATGCGGTGTTGCTTGGTGCCATGGGCCATCCCGATGTGCGAAAGGCCGACGGCACGGAAATCAACCCGCAGCTCGACCTCCGCTTCGAACTCGACCTCTATGCCGGTGTGCGGCCGGTCAGGTTGCTGAACGGCGTGCCCGGCGCCCTGGCGGACCCGCGCGCGGCGGATATCGACATGGTCGTCATCCGCGAACAGACGGAGGGGCTTTTCGCCGATATCCGCTCACCCGCGCCGGCGGGCAACGATTCCATGAGCGACCGCTGCCTCATTACCCGCGAGGGGACGGCGCGTGTCAGTGATTTCGCGTTCGATCTGGCACGCCGGCGGAACCGCAGCGGCCGGCCGCGCGTGACCTGCGTCGATAAGGCGAACGTTCTTCATTCCATGGCCTTCTTCCGCAAGGTGTTCGACGAACGCGCCGATAACGCCCCAGGTGTCGCCACCGACCATGCCTACATAGACGCATTTTGCCTGGACCTCGTGCGCGCGCCTTGGACCTACGACGTGGTCGTGATGGAGAACCTGCTGGGTGATATCGTCTCCGACCTGACGGCCGGGCTGATCGGTGGCATGGGGTTCGCGCCATCCGCCGATATCGGCGACCGGCATGCCCTATTCCAGCCGGCCCATGGAACCGCGCCGGATATTGCCGGGCAGGGCATTGCCAATCCCACCGCGATGATCCTCTCGGCGGCGATGATGCTGGAATGGCTGGGAGAGCGCCATCGGGCGGGCGGATGCGCCGATGCCGCCGAGAACATTCGTCAAGCGGTCGATTCGGTATATACCACCGAAGCTGTTCGCCCGCCGGACATCGGCGGCACCGACGGCACGGATGCCGTGACGCGTGCGGTCATCGAAGCCCTCTAGGCGATCAGGTAGAGAACCAGGAACAGGCCCAAAAGCGCGACCGCCCAGAACACCATGGTGCCGGCCGGGTGGGTTCGCGCAAAGGTGCCGTCGAGACCGTGGTGGAGGTTCACGAAATTCATCACGCCGCGCACCATGTCGAGCAGCATAACGCGCCCTGAACGATCGATCTCGGCGATCGATTGGCGCATCCATTCCACCCAGCGTGGAGCCAGCCAGCGGTAGGTCCACTCCGCGTCCAGGTTGACGCCGGGCAACTCCGGGGGATAGAGCCCGGTAAGCTTAAGCATCGCGAAGGCGAGTGCGGAGAAGAACAGCAACTGGCACTGCAACAGCACGTGATAGGAGGTGTAGGGCGCGTAGTCCACCGGGAACGGCAGCATCGAATAGAGCACCCAGGGGTAGGAGCCGTTGAAGATGCAGATCGCCGCCGCCAGGCCCATGGCGATCAGCATGTTGGTCGGTGCCTCTTTGCAGCGGATGCCTGAATCGTGAGAGAAGAAGGCGAAAAACGGGATTTTGATGCCGGCGTGGTGGAACACGCCGGCCGACGCAAACAGCAGCGCCAGCCAAACGAGGTCGTGGCCTTCCTCAATGGTGGATGCCATGACCATTGATTTGGAGACGAAACCCGAGAATAGCGGGAAGGCCGAGATCGACGCGGCGCCGACGATACAGAATCCCGTCGTCCAGGGCATGGACTTGTAGAGGCCGCCGAGTTCGGAGCCGTTGATCTTGCCGGTGCGGTAGAGCACCGCGCCCATGGACATGAACAGCAGGCCCTTGAACACCACGTCGTTAAAGGCGTGGCTGACGGCGCCGTTGATGCCGAGTTCGGTGCCGAGCCCGATGCCTACCACCATGAAGCCGACCTGGTTGATCAGGCTGTAGGCGAGCACGCGCCGGAGGTCGTTTTCGATCACCGCGAAGAAGATCGGGAACATCGCCATGCCGCCGCCGAGATAGACCATGATGTCGGTGCCGGCGTAGCCCCGTGCCAGCGCATATACCGCGACCTTGGTGGTGAAGGCGCTGAGAAACACGGTGCCCGTTGGCGTCGCTTCCGGATAGGCGTCCGTCAGCCAGTTGTGTAGCAGCGGGAAGCAGCACTTGACCCCCATGGCAAAGAAAATCAGCACTGATGCCAAGCTACCGTCGAGGCCGATATGGTCGAAGGCGATGGAGCCGGTGCGCTCGGCCATCAGCATGACGCCGGTGAGCAACACGACGCCCGACAGCACTTGGATGATCAGGTACCGTATGGCGGCGCGTTCAGCGCGCGGCGTGCGCCGGGCCAGGATCAGGAATACCGAGGTGATGGCAAGCAGTTCCCAGAAAATGAACAGCGTGATCAGATCGCCGGCGAACACCGCTCCTAACGCGCTGCCGGCATACAAGAGCCCCGCCACGTGCTGGGTGGTATCGCGGAGATGAAGCGAGAAAATTATGCCGAGGAAGGTGGCCAGGTGGAACAGGTAGCCGAAGATCAGGCTCAATTTATCGACGCGCAGCCAGACCAAGGTGTAATCGAATAGGTGTAATTCGGCGCTGGCGCCCATCGGCGTGGCGTAGAGGTTGTAGGCACCGACCAGCGGCACCGCGAGCATGATCGCCGAGCGCGCCCAGCCTCGGCTGACGGTCGCCAGCAGCGCACCGATAAAGAAAATCAGGAAAGGGGCGAGGCTATTCATCGTAGTAGTCTTCCCGCCGCATCAGGATCTTGCGCATTTCCTTGGCCACCAGCACCAAAACCACGCAGGCCACGAAGCCGTAGACCGCATAGAAACCAAAAAAGGCTTCCCAAGGGTGATCGACGTGTCGGTGGATGACGAAATCCAGCCCGAGCGCCACGATGCAGATCGCATAGAGCGCATGGATGGCGCGTTTGACGTTCTTGGGATCGTCGAAAATGTGACGCTTTTCGGTATCCGGTTTATCGTCCATGGCACTCATCCTAGGCTCAGAACATCTGTTTTAGCAGGTCGTAGATCGGTTCGGGATAGAAGAACAACACGACGCACCCGATCGACGTCACGGCAATGGCGATCAGGCACGGCAAGGGTGCTTCGCGAATGCCGTCCGCGTGGTGCGCATCGGCACCGTGGGAGTGATTGTGCCCGCCGCCGTGGTCGGTAGCCGGCGGATTGGTGACGGCATCGTCGAAGAAGCCGCGGAACGGTATCGGCAGCAGATAAGCGACGTTCAGCAGCGACGAAATCATCAGCACCGCGACCATCACCAATTGATTGGCTTCGAGCGCGCCGATGCCGATATACCACTTGCTCCAGATGCCGCCGAAGACGGGCAATCCGATGATGCTCAGGCTGCCGATCAGGAAGGCGAAGGTGGTCAGCGGCATGCTCTTGCCGATGCCGCGCATTTGGCTGATTTCGGTCTTGTGACTGGCGACCATGAAGGCGCCGGCGCAGAAAAACAGAGTGATCTTGCCGAAGGCGTGCATGACGATATGCATGCCGCCGCCGATGGCGCTGGTGGCGTTGACCAGCATTGCCGCCAGCACGATGTAGGAGAGTTGGCTGACGGTCGAGTAGGCGAGCCGGGCCTTCAGGTTATCCTTGCGCATGGCGACCAGCGACGCGATCAGGATGGTCGCGGCGGCGACGTACTGAAGCCAGACGGAACTGCCGAGCTGCGCCAGGTTGTCGATGCCGAAAATATAGATCGTCACCTTCAACACGGTGAACACGCCGGCCTTCACCACGGCCACGGCATGCAGCAACGCACTAACCGGAGTCGGCGCCACCATGGCGGCCGGCAGCCAGCGGTGAAACGGCATGAGCGCCGCCTTGCCGATACCGAATACGTACATGGCCAGCAGCACCGCCGTCAGGCCGGCCGTTGCCTTGTTGGCGAGGATGCCGCCCTTGACGAAATCCAATGTTCCGGTGATCGACCAGGTCCAGATGATCGCCGTTAGCTGCAGCACGATCGAGGTGCCGATGAGAATGCCGAGATAAACGCGCCCGGCGCGCTTCGCCTCTTCCGTGCCGGAATGCGTGACCAGCGGGAAGGTGGAGAGCGTCAGCACCTCATAGAAGACGAACAGCGTCAGCATGTTGGCGGCGAAAGCGATGCCAAGCGCGCTGGAAATGGCGATAGCGAAGCAGATGTAGAAGCGGGTCTGGTTTTCTTCGTCGTGGCCGCGCATGTAGCCGATGGCGTAGATGGTGGTGATGATCCATAGGAAGCTGGCGATACCCGCGAACACCATGCCGAGCGGCTCGACCTCGAAGGCGAGGGGAAGGCCGATCAGCATCTCTCCGACGACCAAGGTTGGCCGGGCGCCGCCGGCGACGTCATCGAACAGGCTTGCGACCGCCAGGAAGGTCACGACGGCGGCAAGGAGCGTCGCTGTTTCGCGCGCGTTGGGTCTGGAATCCAGCAGGGCGATCACCGGCACCACGCAAAGTGGCGCCAGGATGGCTACGGCGATGGCGACGGTGGGCGTCATTGGGCGCCTCCCGGGACCAGGGCCCTGGCCGCAGCGGTGGCGATATCCATGGTGGTGGTCGCGTCGATGCCGAAGTAGATGGTGGCTGCGGTCAGGATCCACATGGGAATCAGGAGTCGCAAAGGCGCGGGGTCGCGGATTTTCGGCAGTTGTCCGGCCGGTTGAAAGTAGGCGATCTCAACGATGCGCCAGACGTAGATTACGGCGAGTAGGGACGACAGCACGATCAGTACCGCCAGCGGCCACCAGCCCGCCTCGAGCGCTGCTTGAATCAGGTACCATTTGGAAACGAAGCCCGCGGTCAGCGGCACGCCGATAAGGCTCAGGCCGCCGACCACGAATGCCGCCATGGTAAACGGCATGCGCTTGCCCATGCCGCTCATGTCGCGGAGATCGACGCTCCCGGTTTTGTAGAGGATCGCGCCCACGGCCATGAATAACCCGCCTTTCATCAAGGCGTGGTTGAACAGGTGCACGATGCCGGCCGAGACGCCGGTGACGCTATCCATGCTGATGCCGAGGATCATGTAGCCGATCTGCGCGATCGAGGAGTAGGCGAGTAGCCGCTTGGCGTCGTTCTGGTAGATGGCGACGGCGGAGCCGGCGAACATACCGCCAACGGCAAGCGCCATCAGCAGGTATCGGACCGGCAGCAGTGCCAGCACGTCGATGTCGCCGAAAATGGTGAAGATTACCCGAATAAAGGCGTAGACGGCGACCTTGGTGGCGGTGGCGGCGAGGAATACGGTCACCACCGATGGCGCGAAGGCGTAAGCGTTTGGAAGCCACATGTGAAGCGGAAACAGAGCCGCCTTCAGCGCCAACCCCACGGTCAGGAAAGCCAGCGCCGCCTGAATGGTGCGATGGTCAGCCATTTGCGGGACCAGCGTCGCCAGGTCGGTGATATTGAGCGTGCCGGTGGCCATGTACATCAGGCCGACCCCGATGATGTAGAAAGTCGCGCCGATGGTACCCATGATCAGGTAACGATAAGCCGCGGTCAGCGCGCGGCGGTCCTTGCCAAGGCTGACCAGCACGTAGGTCGAGAGCGACGAGATTTCCAGAAACACAAACAGGTTAAAGGCGTCGCCAGTGATCGCGATGCCCATCAACCCGGTCATGCACAGCAGGAACATGGCATAGAACAGGTAGATACGGCTGGCTGGGATTTCGTTTTCGACCAGCGTCCGGCCGTAGGGCACGACGAGGCTGGCGATCATGGTGACGATCACCAGGACGAAGGCATTGAGGCTGTCGACACGGTATTCGATGCCCCAGGGCGCGGCCCAATCGCCCAGTTCGTATACAATGACACCCTGGTCGAGCACTTGAAGCAGCAGCGCCACCGACATCGGCAGGCACAACCAGACGATCGCCAACGTCCATACCCAGACGACTTGCGGATGGCGGATGAACATGCAAACGGGCGCCGCCAGCAACGGCACCAGAATTTGCAGAATGGGAAGGTGGTGCTGGATCACCCCTGGTTCTCCATGGCGTCGATCTCGTCTTCCTCGATGGTGGTGTAGGTCTCCTTGATCCGGACCACCAATGCCAGGCCGAGCGCCGTCGTCGCCACGCCGACAACGATGGCGGTCAGGATCAGGACGTGTGGCAGCGGGTTGGAATAGGTCTCGATACCATCGGCCAGGATCGGCGCCGTTCCACCCTCGACCTTGCCCATGGTAATGTAGAGAAGGAAGACGGAAACCTGGAACACGTTCAGGCCGACGATCTTCTTCACCAGGTTGCCATGCGCGATGACGATGTAGAAGCCGATCATCATCAGCACCACGATGAGCCAGTAGTTGAACAGACCGGGAAAATCCAAGCTCACGTTTCGGGGTTCCCTTCCTTGTCTTCGGCGCGGCCCGCGAAGGTGCAGAAAATGGTAATCATCGCCGACGCGACAGTGATGCCGACGCCCACTTCCACCAGCAGGATGCCGATGTGCTGGCCGTGCGTCGGGTCATGCGCGAGCACGTTGTAGTCAAGAAATTTGCCGCCCATGAGGATGCTGGCGACACCGACCAGGGCGTAGGTGAGAACTCCGATGGCCAGGAGTGCACGGGTGGCGTGCGCCGGAATGATCTCACGCACCGTGTTCACCCCGAAAATCAGTGCATAAAGGATGAAGCCCGCGGCGAAGATCACGCCCGCCTGAAAGCCGCCGCCGGGACCGAAATCGCCGTGCCACTGCACATAAAGCGCGAACAGAAGGATGTAGGGGATCAGGAACTTGGAGATCACCCGCAGGACAATCTTTTCCTTCATCAACTGGTTCATGAGTTGCCCTCGTCGCTTGTCTGCTCGGTGGTTTGCGCACGCTCGTCGCGGCGCTTGGGCCGCCGCACACGGCCCAGGATCGCCAGAACGCCGACTGCCGCGGTGAAGACGACGAAGGTTTCGCCCAGGGTGTCGTAGCCCCGGTAGCTTGCCAACACCGACGTCACCACGTTCGGAACCCCGATTTCCGTGCCGCTGTCGTTCAGGTAGCGCGGCACCACGTGATGGTGGATCGGTGCGTTGGGGTCGCCGAAATGTGGCATGTCGAGGGTGCCGTAGATGAGGACCGCACCGGTGATGCTGACCACGGCCAGCGCCGCGAGCATGTTCCTGGGCGGCGCGGGTTTCTCTTCGCTGTTGGTCAGTGCAAGCGTGCCCAGCATCAGCACGGTCGAAACGCCGGCACCGACGGCGGCCTCGGTGAAGGCCACGTCGACCGCATCGAGCACGACGTAGGCGGCGGCGCCGAGCAGGCTGAAGATGCCGGTCAGCATGACCACCGCGAACAGGTTATGCAGGCGTGCGATGGCAACGCCCGTAAGTGCCATGAAGATCATCAGCACGACGATGATCAGATCGTCGCTCATCGCGCCTTCCTGGGTTTTGGTTTGGTGGATTCCTCGGGGTCGACGCCGCCATAGAGTGCCGCGCGTGCCAACGCATGGGTGCCGGTCGGGCTGGTAAACAGGATGAACAGAAAGATCATCGCCAATTTGGCCAGGCCCAGGGTAAAGCCGGTCTGCAATGCGAGCCCCAGCAGGATCAGCCCGAGGCCCATGGTGTCGATGATGCTGGCGCCGTGCATGCGGCAGAAAACATCGGGCAGGGTAATCAGGCCGACCGCGCCGACAATGCAGAAGGCGCCGCCGGCAATGATTGAAGCCCACGAGAGGATTTCGAGCACGAACTCCATCAGATATCGCCCTCGATCTCTTCCGTGGCATCGGTGTGGCCGTACTTCTGGAATCGCACGAACCGGGTAACGGCGATGGTGCCGATGAAGTTGATCAGGGCATAGACCAGCGCGAGGTCGAGGAATTCCGGCCGGTCGGTCAGGTAGCCGTGCACCGCGATCAACAACACCGTCAGCGTGCCGAAGGTATTGATCGCCAAAATGCGGTCGAAAACGGTGGGACCGCGAAACGCGCGAACCAGCACCAACAGCATCGAGACCAGGACTGCCGCAGCCGCGGCACCAAACATCGTCATCCGCCACCTTCCGTGCCCGGTCGGACGTAACCTTCCAGCTCGGCGACGCGGCGGTCCATGTCACCGGTCTCCAGACCTTCCTTGGCCGTCGGCGTCAACGAATGAACGGTGAATTCATCGTCCTCGACGAAAATCGTCACGGTGCCGGGGGTGAGAGTGATGGAATTGGCGTAGGTGACCCGCCCGACATCGGAGACCTGCGAGGCCTTGAGCTTGAAAACCTTGGGCTGCAAGGCCCTTGGGCCGCGCAGGATGGCGAGGGTGACGTCGATATTGGCCTTGACGATCTCCCACATCAGCCAGACGTAGTAGCGCGTGCCCTTCGGGGCCATGTGCACTGGATGGCTCTCATGGTCGATGACGTCCATGCGATGCGCCAGCCACACGCAGACAAGAATGGAGCCGGCACCAAGCGCCAGAATCAGCGGCACGAAATAGCCGGAAAGCAAAAACCACAGCGCCGTTAAACCGACCGCCAAGGTCATTAAGTGAAGCAACGCACCACCCCGATCTTTACCTGTCGTTCCGGATAGCCATTATAGGGATTGGCCTCCGGTTATTGTCGGGTATGAATGTAGGCATGGGAAGTTTTCTAATCCAGTGAAAATTACATCGATTTTCTTGGTTTTAGTACGCATTCCGGCCAATCGGCCCAAGATTTGGTGTTGAACACAGCTATGCGTGGTATCTGGTATCCCAAGAGACTGAAGCAAATCGCGGTCGGTTTCGGGCTCATCGCGCTGCTGTCGGGCGTCGTCACGGACCGGTTCGCGCCAAATTCACCGGCGCGGGCCGAAACGGACCGTGCTTTCCAGACGGCGACCGCGACCGTGGTTTCGGGCGAACGCCGCCACCCCTTCATTGTCGAGCTTGCCAGGACGCCGAAGCAGCGTCAGCAAGGCTTGATGGGGCGCGAACAGGTGCCGCTGAATACCGGCATGCTGTTCGTTTTCGATCACATCGAGGTCATACACATGTGGATGGCCAACACGCCGGTCTCTCTCGACATGCTGTTTGCCGACGCGGGGGGCCGAATCCTCCGAATCGAAAACCGGACAGAACCCTATTCCGAACGTATCATTTCGTCGGGACCGCCCGCGAAGTTGGTGCTTGAGGTGCGTGGCGGCACGGCCGAGCGCTTAGGCATAGCGCCGGGCGATCGGATCGAGTGGAAGCCCTGAGCTCCATGATAGCATCGGTCGCGCGCTATTCAGGCTTGCGAAATGGCGGCCCAAGCCATAGAAATCCAGGGACTCGGGGAGTGGCGCAGCCTGGTAGCGCATCTGCTTTGGGAGCAGAGGGTCGCTGGTTCGAATCCAGTCTCCCCGACCAGTTTTTGGCTCTGACGAGAGGTGGCCATGACCGAGGCGCGGATTTACCGACCGGCGAAAACGGCGATGCAGTCGGGCCGGAACAATACCAAGCAGTGGATTTTGGAGTTCGAGCCGGTCGAAGCCAGACGGGCGGATGCCTTGATGGGGTGGATCAGTTCCGGCGATACCAATGCCCAGGTACGGCTCCGGTTCGCAACCAAGGAAGACGCAGTTGCCTATGCGAACAAGCACGGCCTGAGCTATCAGGTGCAGACGCCGAAGGCGCGACGCATCAAGCCGAAGAACTACTCGGATAATTTCAGCTACCGGTTTCGGTACGAGTAATCGGCCCGGGCGGCCGTTTCGCCGTCCCCCAGGCGCCCGTAGCTCAACTGGATAGAGCACGTGCCTTCTAAGCTCGCGGTTGCAGGTTCGAGTCCTGCCGGGCGCGCCATTCTCCCTATTGTTCCCGGACTCTTTCGTTCACCTGCGAAATCGGCTAGTGTAAACCCTTGAAATCGTGAAGGAGGCAGAAGCCGATGTCGCGCCACGGACAGAAGTTCGGGATTTTCCTCGCCCTGACGGGCGTTTTCCTGATCGTTGCCGAAGCCCACGCCGCGCGTAAACGCGTCCCGGGACAATACGGCTACACAACACAGCCGTATTGGCGGGTGGGTTCACTCAACCGTGTACTCAGTCAGGCTTGCCAGCGCGGTGAATTCGGCCAGCGAAAATATCTGCTGTATACCATCGGCTACGTCGGGCGCGAAGGGCGCGCCATTACCGGCATCGCCACCAGCACCTGGAACCTTTATGACCCGCGCGGCCTTTCCGAGCCTCGGCGGACCTACCATTTCTTCAACCAAGGCTATTCCAACTGCAAGGTCTACGTCGCCGAAACGCCGCGGCCGCGCCAATAGAATTGCTTCAGCTCGGCGGCTTGATGCCAATTTTTCCGGTCACCAATTGCTCGCCGCTACGGATTGCCGGGTGGTCGGTTTTCAGCCATGCGGCAACGCCGAGGACATGGGCGCTCTCGCCCGTGGATAAGCGGAGCGGAAAAACCACGCGTTCATAGCTCATGAATGAGCGGTCGACGGCCACGGTTCGAACCTGCCGGATCCAGTAGTCGGGCTCGCCACTTTCCATGACACTGTCGTAGGACGCCTCGGCTTCGCGAAAGGCGTCTTCGTCGTGGGTTTCGCGCATCCGCTTGCCCGTCGCTTCGATACCGGTCAGGTTCCGAAGTGCCGTGCCCCAATACCGCCAGACATATTCATATGCGTCATTCCCGCATGGCACCCTGTCGGCGATGAAAATAAACGGCGCATGTAAATAAATGTCCATCAGATCGATGTCGGCGAGAAAGGGCGGTTGCCCGTCCGTGCGGCGTTTGCCGCGCCAATACTCGGCGACGGCGTTCAGGCGCGCGGGCGCATTATCGGGGATGGGCGTCACCATGTTAGGTGAGATTGGGCAAAATCGCGAAGTTTCGCAACATTCACTCGCGATCTAGATCGATCAGTCCCCGCGTTTCCGAGTCCCGCCCAACCCGAGCGCATGACGATCGATGGCGGCGGCCTTGACCAGGGCGTAGACCCGTTTTCCGGGTTCCAGGCCCATGGTGGCGATGGACTTGTAGGTGACCCGCGCAACCAGAGGCGTGCCGACGTCGAGCAGGACTTCCGTCTGCGGCCCGTCCGACGGCGCGATCTCTCGCACTGTCGCCTCCATGATATTGAGAAATGAACTGCCTTTGGGCTTTTCCAGGCTAAGCGACACGTCGCGCGCGCGGATACGCATGCGCAGTTCCGTGCCCAAAGGTGCTTCCAAGCCGGGTATCAGGAGCCGCCCGCCCGCGAACCCGAGTTCCGTCAGGCCCCAACTCTTGTCATGGCCGCGCACCGTAACGCTCAGCACCGCGCCTGCCTCGTAGCGACCGGTGAGCGGGCGCAGGTCGAGGCGGCTCATGATTTCCTCGACGCCACCAGAAGCCACCGTGCGGCCGTCATCCAGGATAACCAGGGTGTCGGCAAGACGGATCACTTCGTCGAGGGCGTGGCTGACATAAACGATGGGGATGCCGGCGTCGTCGCGGAGCTTTTCGATGAACGGCAGAATTTCGCTTTTCCGTGTCGCATCGAGAGCGGCGAGGGGCTCGTCCATGACCAGCAGATCCGGCGCGCTCAACAGCGCCCGGCCGATGGCGACGCGCTGCTTCTCGCCGCCCGAAAGATTTTGCGTGCGCCGTTGCAGGAGCGGACCGAGCGAAAGCAGTTCGATGATCTCGTCCGGTTCCGGCGCGACCACGCCGCGTGGCAGGAACCGGCGGGAATAGAGCAGGTTCTTGCGCACTGAAAGGTGGGGGAACAGCCGGCCTTCCTGAAACACATACCCGATGCGCCGGCGTTCCGGCGGCACGAAATGGTTTGTCGCGCTATCGAACAGAACATGCTCGCCGATGCTGAGTCGCCCCTTGAGGGGCCGCGCCAGACCGGCGATCAGGTTGGCGAGCGTCGTCTTGCCGCATCCGGATCGGCCGAAAAAGGCGGTCAGGCCGGGGCCTGCCGAAAAGTCGGCACGCAGGTGGAAATCGCCGCGGCGGAATTCGATGTCGACCGTGAGATTACCGCCGGGGCTCATTCGGATTCCTCCCCCGTGCGACTCTTGCGGGCCAGGAACTCCGACAGAATCAGCGCGCCGAGCGCCAAGGCGACGGAGATCACCACGATACGGGCCGCCGCCGCCTCGCCGTCCGGCGCCTGGACCAAGGTATAAAGGGCCAAGGGCAGCGTCCGGGTTTCGCCCGGAATGTTGGAGACGAAGGTGATGGTGGCGCCGAATTCGCCGAGGCTGCGGGCGAAAGCCAAGATCGTTCCGGTGATCAGGCCAGGCACGATCAACGGCAGCGTGACGGTCGCGAACACCCATGGCGGGGAAGCGCCGAGGGTGCGCGCGGCTTGCTCCAGGCGCCGGTCGACCGCTTCGATGGAAAGCCGGATGGCGCGCACCATCAGCGGGAACGACATCACCGCTGATGCGACCGCCGCGCCGCGCCACGAGAACGTGAGCGTCAGCCCAAAGACGTCATGGAGCCAGGATCCGATCCAGCCGTTGCGACCGAGCCCGACGAGAAGCAGATAACCGATCACCACCGGCGGGACGATCAGCGGCAGATGGACGATACCGTCGAACAGGAACTTGCCGGGAAAGCGAAGGCGTGCGAGCGCCCAAGCCGCCGCCAATCCGAGCGGGAGGTTGAGCAGCACCGACCATCCGGCGACGCGGAGGCTGAGCAACAGGGCTTCGGTTTCCAGGGGCGTCAAGGACAGCTCTCCGTTCCGTCCTGCCGCCTAGTTTCCAGGGGGCCGCAGGCCATGGGCCGAAAGCATAGCGGCGACAGGCGGCGATGTCAGGAAATCCAGATAGTCGGCGACCTGCGGCGAGGGCGTATCGTTTAGGGCCGCCGCCATGTACTGGACTTCCGGATGGCTGCCTTCGGGAAAGAAGTCGACCATGTTGACCCGCTTCTCACTGATGGCGTCACTTTCATAGACCACGCCCGCGCGCGCCTCCTTCCGGGTAACGAGCGCAAGGGCGGCGCGTACGTTCTGCGCCCTTGCGACGCGCCCGGCAAGCGCCTCCCACTGACCCAGATGCTGCAATCCTTTCATGGCGTAGATGCCGGCGGGCACGTGATCGGGATCGGCGAGCGCCAGCCATCCACCATCCAAAACCTTGGCCAATGATCGGCCGGAGCCGAAGTCGAAATCCAAAGGCTGGCTGGCGGGGGCGATCAATACCAAGCGGTTCCCCGCGAACAGGCGCGGCCCTTGGCGGAGCTTCAGCTTGTGTACGACATAGGCCATCCACTGTGGATTGGCGGAAATGAAGATGTCCGCCGGGGCGCCGCGTTCGATTTGCCGCGCCAGCACAGAGGTCGCGGCATGGACGCAGATGCAGGCGGGCTTGCCCTGGGCCTTGGCCTCGGCATCGATGGCCCGCATCACATCAGTGAGGCTGGCCGCCGCATAGACGCTGACACGCGTCGGCGCAGCGGCCACCGCGCCTGCGGCGACGGCGAAGGACGCGACGATCACGCCGAAAAACAGGCGCCGCGCCGGCATTCTAGCCCTTGCCGTATAAATCTTCGGGATCGATCTCGACTTCGGCGATTTCCTGGATGTCGCCGTCGCGCACGGCATAGAAGAAGCAGTTGTGGCGGCCGGTATGACAGGCGACGCCTTTCTGGTCGACCTGAAGCAACAAGGTGTCGGCATCGCAGTCCCAGCGCAATTCCTTCAGGAACTGCACCTGTCCGGAGCTTTCGCCCTTGCGCCACAACTGCTGGCGCGAGCGCGACCAATAGCAAACGCGCCCGGTGCGGAGTGTCTCCGCCACAGATTCCGTGTTCATCCAGGCCATCATCAGTATCTCGCCGCTGTCGTGTTGCTGCGACACGGCCGGAATGAGGCCATCGGTGGTGAACTTCAAGCGGTCGATAACCTGTTCGATGATATTGTCGGCGACGGGTTCGCTCATTCGTTCCTCCCGGGTGTTCAAGAATTGGCCGTATAGCGGGCCAGGCCGGCTTCCAGGTCGGCGATCAGGTCGTCCGGGTCCTCAAGGCCGATATGCAGGCGGATGCAGGGCGTCGTGTGCGGCCATTCGGTGACGCTGCGGATCTTTTCCGGATGCGCGGGGATCACCAGGCTCTCGAAACCGCCCCAACTGGCGCCGAGACCGAAATGATGCAGTCCGTCGATCATCGCGGCGCCGGCGGTCCAGTCGCCGGATTTCATGACCATGCCGAACAGCCCCGAAGCCCCCTGGTGGTCGCGCTTCCAGATTTCATGACCCGGGTCGTCGGGTAGGGCGGGGTACATGACCCGCTCGACTTCCGGGCGCGATTGCAGCCACGTCGCCACCTTCAATGCATTTTCCTGATGACGCTGCAGGCGTACGGAAATGGTCCGCAGTCCGCGCAGCGCCAGATAACAATCATCCGGCGCGGCGTGATAGCCGTGTGCGTTGGCCATGCCCTTGACCGCGAGGTAGTGCTCTTCCGAATTCACGGTGACGCTGCCCATCATGACGTCGGAATGGCCGACAACATATTTGGTGCAGGCCTCGATCACCACGTCGACGCCGAGGGTGATCGGCTGGCAGAGATAGGGCGACGACCAGGTGTTGTCGATCATCGTCACCACGCCCTTGTCGCGCGCGACGGCGGTGATGGCCGGAACGTCCATCATCTCGAAGGTGAGGGAACCGGGAGACTCCATGAAAATGACCTTGGTCTCGGGCCGGATCAGGTCGGCGATGCCGGCGCCGATACCGGGCTCGAAAAACGTGGTTTCGACACCGGCGCGGGCGAGCACGGTTCCGGCCAGGCGCTGGCGGCTCGGGCCGTAAACGGTGTCCGCCATGAGCATGTGGTCGCCCTGCTGCAAGAACGCGGTGGCGGCGCCGACGATGGCCGCCAGTCCGGACGGATAAGAGACCGTGTTGTATCCGCCGTGCACGGCAGTAATGGCTTTTTCGAACGCGAATTGCGTCGGCGTACCGGTCCGCCCGTATGTGGGGCTGCCGTACGGTTTCGCGGATCGGCTCTGGAATTCCTCGAGCGTCGGGAAGGTCACGGTCGATGCGTGATAGACCGGCGGGTTGACGATTCCGTGGTTGTGTTCCGGGTCACGCCCGGCCGACGTGACGATGGTGTCTTTTCTCATGCGTTGTTGCTCCGGAAAGTTTTGTGGCCTCGCACGGCCGCTTGGGGCGCGCGACGAAACACCGAAAAATATTGGATTCCAATTTCTTAGTTCGCGTGCTGCCAATCCCGTGTCAAGTGGGAAATCCCCTTGTCAGCGTTTCGCGATCTATGTTACCGATTCGTGATAGAAACGTCGTTTTTAAAAGAAAGCGGCAGCAAATCAGGGCAAAACCGCCCACCATCTCTTGAAACCACTCGGGGAGTGATCTCAGAATGTCAGGTAAATCCATCTTTTTTTCGGCTTTTGCTACGGCGGCTCTTGTGGCCGGCAGCACCTGGGCCGGAACTCTTGACGACGTCAAGGCCCGCGGCGAACTGCGCTGCGTGGTGAGCACCGGTCTCGCCGGTTTCGCCTACACCGATGCTAACGGTGTTTATCAGGGTTTTGACGCCGATTTTTGCCGCGCCACCGCGGCTGCCGTGCTCGGCGATTCCAACAAGGTCAAATACGTGCCCGCTACGGGCAAGACCCGCTTCACTATTCTGAACTCCAAGGAAGGTGACGTGCTGTGGCGGAACACTACCTGGACCTTCGTCCGTGACGTTGACGTGAAACTGACCTTCGTCGGCGTCAACTACTACGACGGCCAGGGCTTCATGGTGCCGACCAAGCTCGGCGTCAAAAGCGCCAAGGAACTGGACGGCGCCACGGTTTGCATCCAGACCGGCACCACGACCGAACTCAACCTCGCCGACTTCTTCCGTTCCAACAACATGAAGTATTCCCCGGTTCCGATCGAGGATAACGCCGAAGCACGCTCCAACTATCTGGCCGGCCGCTGCGACGTTTACACCACCGATGCCTCCGGTCTCGCCGCGACGCGCGCGACCTTCAAGAATCCGGCCGAGCACGTTCTGCTGCCGGAAATCATCTCCAAGGAACCGCTCGGCCCGGCCGTGCGCCAGGGTGACGACCAGTGGGCGGACATCGTTCGCTGGGTCCTCAACGCCACCATCGTGGCCGAGGAAAAGGGTATCACCATGGCCAACGCCGGTTCTATTGGCACCTCCACCAACGACCCGGAAATCAAGCGTCTTCTGGGCACCGAGGGTGACCTGGGTGCGATGCTCGGCCTGGACAAGGAATGGGCCAAGCGGATCATCGCTTCCGTCGGCAACTACGGTGAAATCTTCGACCGCCACATTGGCCAGAAGACCTCCATCGGCCTGGCCCGCGGCTTGAACCAGCTTTGGTCCAAGGGCGGCCTGCAGTACGCGCCGCCGTTCCGTTAAGCCGGAACCAGACAGGATTTTGGTCGCGGGCGTATCCCTTCGGGGATGCGTCCCGGCCGAAACCTGCCGCGTTGGGCGTGCTCCGCCACGATAATAAATAACGATCTGGAGCGCGATCCTGTACGCCATGGGCGGCACGCGACCAACCCGTGCCACCGAGATCAACGGATTTCGAAGGAGGGAACCCAGGCGCCATGACGACAATACAATCCCAGACGGCTCAATCCGATGCCGCCGGCCCACCAGTCACCGGCAACCCCATCTTGCGTATCTGGAACAATAAGGAAGCCCGATCGGTTATCTTCCAGATCCTGACCATCGTCGGTCTATTCGCATTCCTCGCCTATATCGGTACCAATGCCGTGGCGAACCTCGAGAGACTCGGCAAGACCTTCAGTTTCGACTTTCTCGGCGTTCCCGCCAGTTACGACATCAACCAACATTTGATCGAATACACCTCGCAGTCCACGCACGCGCGGGCGGCGGTGGTCGGTCTCTTGAATACGCTATTGGTCGCCGTATGCGGCGTGATCACGGCCTCGATCCTGGGGTTCATCTTCGGCGTTCTCCGGTTGTCCCACAACTGGCTGATCAATCGCATCGTCTACGTGTTTATCGAATTCACGCGAAACGTGCCGGTGCTGTTGCATATCCTGTTGATCCACGGCTTGGTCATCCACTCGTTGCCGCATCCGCGTCAGGCGATCAGCCTGTGGGATGAGATCTTCTTCACCAACCGGGGCTTCTACATTCCGAAACCGGACTTCCAAGAGGCGTTCATGTTTACCGTGATCGCCTTTATTGCTGGCGTCGTCGGGTTCATCATCTTCAAGCGCTGGGCGCGCAAACAACAAGAAGCGACCGGGCGCATCTATCCGGTGTTCTGGGTTGGCCTCGCCGCCATTGTCGGCTTGCCGGTGCTAGCCTATATCGTCACCGGCGCCCCGATCGAATGGGAGACGCCGAAACTAGGCCGCTTCAATCTCCGCGGCGGCTTGGTTGTGATCCCTGAGTTTCTGGCCTTGTGGCTGGCGCTTTCCCTCTACACCTCGGCCTTCATCGCCGAGATCGTCCGTGCCGGCATCCTATCGGTCAGTCACGGTCAGTGGGAAGCGTCGATGGCGTTGGGTATGAAGCGGTCGCGTACGCTCAACCTGATCATCATTCCGCAGGCGTTGCGCGTGATCGTGCCACCGCTCACCAGCCAGTACCTGAACCTGACCAAGAATTCGTCGCTCGCCATCGCCATCGGCTACATGGATATCGTCGCGACCCTCGGCGGCATCTCGCTGATGCAGACGGGCAAGGAAATGGAAACCATGATGATGGTGCTTGCCATCTATCTGGTCATCTCCCTGGTCATTTCGATGTTCATGAACTGGTACAACCAGCGCATCAAGCTGGTCGAGCGTTAGGAGGACGTCATGGCATCCGAAACCGCGACGCAAAAATACGAACCCGGCACCCATCCCGATATGAAACCGCCGGTTCTGACCTCGGGGCCGGTCTACTGGCTCAAGGAAAACCTGTTCGGTTCGATCACCAGCACGATCCTGACGCTGCTGGCGGTCTACCTGCTTTATCTGATTATCCCGCCGCTGTTTAACTGGGCGGTGCTGGACGCGACGGTCAACGCCGCGTCCCGTACCGAATGCCAGCAGGCCGGCGACGGGGCCTGCTGGGCCTTCATCAAGGATCGTTTCTTGCTCCTTGTATACGGGTTCTATCCCATCGAGGAACGTTGGCGCGTCAACCTGAGCTTCATCCTGCTTTTGGTGGCGATTGCCGCAATCCTGTGGGATGCGATGCCGGCGCGACGGCACTTCGTTAAGTTTTCGGTCGCCTACCCGTTCGTCGCCGCCTATTTGCTGTTGGGCGGTGAATGGTTCGGCGTTCCGACCGGGCTCGAAGAAGTTACCACCGATCAGTTCGGCGGCATCATGCTGACCGTCGTCATCGGCATCACCGGCATTTCCATCTCGCTGCCGATCGGCATCGTGCTTGCACTTGGGCGTATCGGAAACCTGCCGGCGGTGCGCGTCGTCTGCGTCATGTTCATCGAATTCATCCGCGGCGTGCCGTTGATTACCTTGCTGTTCGTGGCGTCGACCATGTTGACCTACTTCCTACCGCCGGGAACGGAGTTCAACCTGCTGCTCCGGGTGTTGATCATGGTGACCCTGTTCGCTTCCGCCTACATGGCGGAGGTGATCCGGGGGGGCCTGCAGGCCATTCCCAAAGGCCAGTACGAGGCAGCCGATTCCATGGGCCTCAAGTATTGGCAGGCCATGCGCCTGATCATCCTGCCGCAGGCGTTGAAGATTTCCATCCCGGGCATCGTCAACACGTTCATCGGGCTCTACAAGGACACGACCCTGGTTGTGGTCATCGGGTTGCTCGATCCGTTAGGGATCGCCAAGTCGTCCCTGGCGGACAACCGTTGGCAGGGCCTGTCCAACGAGATGTATATCTTCATCGCGTTGTTCTTCTTCATCTGCTGCTTCTCCATGTCGCGCTATTCGCTCTACCTGGAGAACAAGCTGCACACCGGACACAAGCGTTGACCGCGCGCACCAAACTGGAGATTTGAAAAATGGCTGACGTCGAACAAATGGAAGCCGCGGGCGATCACCTGCAATCCGCGGCCGGCGAAAAGGACATCATCGAAATCATCGGCATGCACAAATGGTACGGTGATTTCCATGTCCTCAAGGACATCAACCTGAAAGTCAGGCAACAGGAACGCATTGTCATCTGCGGCCCATCCGGGTCCGGCAAGTCGACGATGATCCGCTGCTTGAACCGCTTGGAAGAGCACCAGCAGGGGCAGATCATCGTCGATGGCATCGAACTGACCAACGACCTGAAACAGATCGACGCCATCCGCCGGGAAGTCGGCATGGTGTTCCAGCACTTCAATCTGTTTCCGCATCTGACGGTGCTGGAGAACTGTACGCTGGGGCCGATCTGGGTGCGTGAAACGCCCAAGAAAGAGGCCGAGGAAACCGCCATGCATTACCTGGAGCGGGTGAAGATCCCCGAACAGGCGCTGAAGTTCCCGGGGCAGCTTTCGGGCGGTCAGCAGCAGCGCGTCGCCATCGCGCGCTCGCTCTGCATGAGCCCCAAGATCATGCTCTTCGACGAACCGACCTCGGCGCTCGATCCGGAAATGATCAAGGAAGTGCTGGATGTAATGGTGGAACTCGCCGATACGGGCATGACCATGCTCTGCGTCACCCACGAGATGGGTTTCGCCAAGACCGTCGCCGACCGGGTGATCTTCATGGACGGCGGCGAGATCATCGAAGAAAACGAACCGCATCAGTTCTTCGACAATCCGCAGCACGACCGCACGAAACTGTTCCTGAGCCAGATTCTGGCACACTAGTTCGAGGGGGCCCGTTAAGGGAACTCGGGGAGGAGGAAGCCGGTCCGTCATTTCGGTGACGGACCGGCTGTCATTTTCAGGGAGGAAAACATGACCCAGCCGGAAGCGGGCCCGGAAAAGGCCCGGGGACCGTTGAGGCACCTCAAGGTGCTGGATATCTCGACCATTATCGCCGGCTCCACGGCGTCGACCATGCTGTCCGATTTCGGCGCCGACGTGGTCAAGGTCGAGCTTCCCGACCGTCCCGACGGCCTGCGCGACCTGCCGCCGCACAAGGAAGGCGAGCCCTTGTGGTGGAAGGTGACCAACCGCAACAAGCGCGGCGTCACCCTGGATCTCCGCAAGCCCAAGGGCGCGGAACTGTTCAAGGCGATGGTGGCGAAGTTCGATGTGCTGGTGGAGAACTTTCGCCCCGGCACGCTTGAAAAATGGGGGCTCGGGCCGGACCAACTGCATGCCATCAATCCAAACCTGACCATTTTGCGGGTCTCGGCCTACGGCCAAAAAGGGCCATATGCGGGGCGGCCCGGCTTTGCCCGTGTCGGCGAGGCGATGTCCGGCTTTCAGACCCTGGTCGGTGACCCGAACGGTCCGCCGACCCATCCGGGTTACCCCATCGCCGATCCGATCACCGGGCTTTACGGGACCATCGGCATCTTGTTGGCGCTGCTGGAACGCCGCGATCATCCGGATGCGCCGGGGCAGGTGATCGACGTTTCCTTGGTGGAATCCATGTTCCGGCTTTTGGATTTCCTGGCGGTGGAATACGACCAGTTGGGCGCGGTCCGCGGCCGGCTCGGGAACCGCAATCCCTATGCAGCGCCCGGCAACGTCTACAAGACCCGGGACGGCCGTTGGATCACCATTCCGGCCTCGACGCAGGCGCTGTTCGTGCGGCTCATGCAGGCGATCGGGCGGCCCGACCTGGCCGAAGATCCACGCTACGCCACCAACCCGAAACGGGTGGAAAACCCGGACGTGCTGGAAAAGGCGATCAGCGACTGGTTGGCCGAGCGCGACCTGACAGAGGCCTGCCGCGTTCTCGACGAACATCAGGTCGCCAATGCGCCGGTAAGTACCATCGAGGACCTGTTCGCCGATCCCCATTACCGGGAGGCGGAAATGATCGTCGAGGTGCCGGACGAGGCACTTGGCACGGTCCGCATGCAGGGGGTGACGCCGCGGCTCGACCGGACGCCCGGGAAGGTCTACAAAACGGGTCCCGCGCATGGCGCCGACACGGATGCGGTCTATGCCGAGGTTCTCGGGCTCGATGCGGATGAAATCGCGCGCTTGCGCGAACAGGGAATCATCTAAGGCCGGGGATCGCGCCAGTCCGGGAAATGCCCTTTCGCGCGAGGGTCGTCGAAGGAAATGGTTTCGCGTTCGTAGGGGGCAAATCCCGCAGCCTGGTAATTCCCCAGCGCACGTGGGTGGTCGAGATCGCAGGTGTTGACCGTGACCCGTTTTGGCTCATAGCTCCAGGCTTGGTCCACCAGCCAACGCAGGAAGAAACGTCCGAGGCCGCGGCCGATGAACTCCGGCAACAGGCCGAAATAGTCGAGGTCGATCACTTCATCGGACTTGCGGTCCAACTCTCCGTAGCCGCCCGGCGCGCCATTGACGTAGAGCACGAACACCTCGACCTTCGGGTCGTGGATGATTTCCGCCAGTGCTTCATCGTCGATAATCCGGCGCTCGTACCAGAGCCAGTCTTCGCCGATGGTATCGTAGAGATACCGGTAAAACGATACCGGCATGTCGACGGCACGCATTAACGCGATGGGCAGGGCGGGGCGCGTCGGCGTTGGCGATGCCGGCCGTTCGGTCATCTCCAGATAGGTGATGACCGATGACAGCTTCGGGGTATCGTCAACGGAGCCGTCGGCCATCAGGTGACCACGGGGGTGTCGAAATGGTTGCCCCATTCCGCCCACGAGCCGTCGTAGACCGCAACTTCCTTGTGTCCGATCAGATAGAGCGCCAGCGCCGCCACGCAGGCCGTGACTCCCGAACCGCAGGTGGTGACGATCGGCTTCGAAACGTCGATGCCGGCGGCCTCGACGACCGATTTGATCTCGTCGGCCGACCGGAAAACGCCGCCCGCGTCCTTATCGAACAGGTCCTGGTAGGGCAGGTTGATGCTGTTCGGGATATGGCCTTTCTTGTGCGTCGGTCGCGGTTCCGCATCGGTGCCGGCAAACCGCCCAGCGCTTCGTACATCGACGACCTGTTCGCGTCCGTTCTCCAGGTTGGCCAGGAGATGCTGCACGTCGCGCACCAGGAAATTGTTCTGACGCGCCGAGAAATGGCGCTCGCGCGGAACCGGCGGCAGGTCCTCGACCGGGCGCCCTTCGGCCAGCCATTTCGGCAGGCCGCCGTTCAGCACCGACACGTCCTCATGGCCGAAGACGCGGAACATCCACCAGGCCCGGCATGATGCCGAACTGCCGCCGTTGCCGTCGTAGGCGATGATGCGCAGTCCGTCGCCGAGCCCCATCTTGCGCACCTTGGAGGAAAATTTCTCCGCGCTCGGCAGCATGTGCGGCAAGTCGTTGTCGGTATCGGCGATGTCGTTGATATCGAAGAACTGGGCGCCGGGAATGTGCTGTGCCTCGTATTCCTGGCGCGGATCGCGGTCGACGGTGGGAAGGAAACTGGTGGCGTCGATGACGCGCACGTCGGGGGCATCCAGGTGTTGCGCCAGCCATTCGGTGCTGACCACGGCATCCGGGTTCACGTAATCCATGATGTCTATTCCAGCCATTCCGGTGTCGGGAGACCTTTTTCACGTAAAAAGGCAGGGTTGAAAAGCTTCGACTGATAGCGCGTACCGGAATCGCAGAGCATCGTCACGATGGTGTGCCCGGGGCCCATTTCCTTAGCCAAGCGCACCGCGCCGGCAACGTTCACGCCGCTCGACCCACCAAGCACGAGGCCTTCGTGCCGCGCCAGATCGAAAACGATATTGAGCGCTTCCTCGTCCGGAATTTGGTAGGGCTTGTCGATGGTGATGTCCTCGATGATCGGGGTCACCCGGCCGAGGCCGATGCCCTCGGTGATCGAATTCCCTTCGGACTTGATCTCACCGGTCTTGAAGTGGCTGTACATGGCGGCGCCGAACGGGTCCGCCAGGCCAATGGTGATATTCGGGTTCTGGTCCTTGAGGAAAGTGGAGGTGCCGGCGATGGTGCCGCCGGTACCGATGGAACAGATAAACCCGTCCACCTTGCCGTCCGTCTGCCGCCAGATTTCCGGGCCTGTGGTCTCATAGTGGGCGCGGCGGTTGGCCAGGTTGTTCCACTGGTCGGCGAAAATCACGCCGTTGGGTTCGGTTTCGGCCAACTCTTCCGCCATGCGCTTGCCGACGTGCTGGTAATTGTTCGGATCGGAGAACGGCAATGCCGGATTCTCGACCAAATTTGCGCCGCAGAGCCGGAGCATGTCCTTCTTTTCCTGGCTCTGCGTTTCCGGAATGACGATGGTGGTGCGATAGCCGAGCGCATTGGCGCAAAGCGCAAGGCCGATGCCGGTATTGCCGGCGGTGCTTTCGACAATCAGGCCGCCGGGTTTCAGCGCGCCGCGTTCTTCCGCATCGCGGATCATGAACAGCGCCGCGCGATCCTTGACCGACGAGCCCGGATTGAGGAACTCGGCCTTGCCGAGAATCTCGCAACCGGTCTCGTCCGAAAGCCTGTTCAGGCGGATCAGCGGAGTGTTGCCGATGGTGTCGATGAAGCCTTTGCGGATATCCATGACAGTGTCCGATTATGGGTGAGCGACGGGATGGAAAAACGAAAATGACAATGGGTTCAAGATAGGTTTCTCAACCGACGGAAGCAAGTTTCGACGCGGCCGGTCTCGGCCATCAGGTGCGCTTCCACAGTTCGCGCAGCCGTGCATGGTTTTCCTTGAACCAATACATGGAAATTATGGTCATGGAGTTATGAATGCGCCCATCGGCCAACATGGCGAAGGCTTCTTCGGGCGTTGCCGTGAATACCCGGATGTCTTCGCCTTCTTCATCCAAACCGTGCACCCCACCGGCGTTTGAGGCATCGACCCGGCCGCAGAAGGAATAGACCGATTCCGAAGACCCGCCGGGCGTCACCAGGTAGTGGCAGATGGGCTCGATCTCCTGGACGGTGCAGCCCGCTTCTTCCAGGGCTTCGCGTCGAACCACGTCTTCGGGTTCCTCGCCGTCTTCGATGATTCCGGCGATGATCTCGATCAACCACGGAGAGGAATCGTCCGTGTACCAAGGCGATTTCGCAGCCGCGTAGGCACCGGCGCGGAACTGCTCGACCATGACCAGCAGGTCGAGGTCGGGGTCGTAGAGCAACGCGCAGGCGGCGTGGCCGCGTTCGAAAATTTCGCGCGAAATCTCGCCGCCCATGCCGCCCTCGTGCAGGCGGTGGCGCAGTTTGTAGCGGTCGATGCGGAAATAGCCCTGGAACGGCGTTTCCAGACCAATGACGTCGACGTCTTTCGTGTCCATTCTCTTTTCCTTGCGTTTCACGCCCTTTTTCGCCCGCCAGTCGATGTTTGTCCAGGGGGGCGGGCAGGGGTAGAAAGAGGTGCGTTTCAAAGGCGGTTTTCCGCCACCCGATGAGGAGTCTTTCATGTCCGACCCCGTGGTCCTGACCGAAATCGATGAGCGCGGCATCGCCAGCGTCACCCTCAACCGCCCAGAGGTGAACAACGCCTATAACGGCGACATGATCCAGGCGTTGCTGGATTGCAGTGCGGCATTGGCCGCCGACGACAAAGTGCGGGTCATCGTTCTGCGCGGCAACGGCCGTCATTTCCAGGCCGGCGCCGATCTGAAATGGATCAATGACGTCTCGGCCCGTTCGCCCGAGGACAACCTGGCCGTTTCGCAGAACACCACCGACGCGGTGCGCTTTCTCGATTGCTGCCCGAAACCGACCATCGCGCTGGTGCACGGCGGCTGTTTTGGCGGCGGTACCGGTATCATCGCCGCGTGCGATATCGTCATTGCGTCCACCGACGCCATTTTCTCCATTGCGGAAGTCCGCTGGGGTCTGCACGCGGGGCCGATCCTGCCACAGTTGGCCGCCGCCATCGGGACGCGAAACCTGCGCCGTTTCGCGCTTACCGGCGAGCGCTTCGATGCCTTGCAGGCCTGGGAGCTGGGGCTTGTGCACGAAGTCTGCGAGCCCGGGGAACTGGACGAGACCGCCGAGCCGATCATCGATTCGATCTTGAAAAACGGGCCGGATGCCATTGCCGATACCAAGCGGATTATCTTCGAGACCTCGGGTCTATACATCGACGACGAAAAAGCCGTGGAACTGGCCCGCGACCATGCCCGCAAACGCGGCACCGAAGAAGCGTCGGAAGGGCTTTTGAGCTTTCGCGAGAAGCGCGAAGCCGCCTGGTATCCCGGCGAATAGTTTTTCCAGAGAACCGGAGTTGCAGCCATGGCCAGAATGGAGAAAGTCACCTTCACCGGCGCTTTGGGGGATCAATTGGCGGCGCGGCTCGACCTGCCGGACCGCCGTCCGGTCGCTTTCGCGCTGTTCGCGCACTGCTTCACCTGTTCCAAGGACAGCGTCGCCGCGTCGCGCATTGCCCGCGAACTCACTTTGCACGGTATCGCCGTCCTCAGGTTCGATTTCACCGGGCTTGGCGACAGCGACGGGGAATTCGCCAACAGCAATTTCTCCTCCAACGTGGCGGACTTGGTCGCCGCCGCCGATCATCTGCGCGCCAACCACGAAGCGCCGTCGATTCTGATCGGCCATTCCCTGGGCGGCGCGGCGGTACTGGCGGCGGCATCGCATGTGCAAGAGGCCAAGGCGGTCTGCACCATCGGCGCGCCTTCCGATCCGGCACATGTGGCCAAGCATTTTCAGGATGCGCACGAAGAGATCGCCGCCGAGGGGTGCGCCGTCGTCGAGCTGGCGGGCCGGCCTTTCGCGGTCAAACAACAGTTCCTGGAAGACATCGCCGGCCAGGCGTTGGAAGCCGATGTCTCGGCCATGCGCAAGGCGCTGTTGATCTTCCATTCACCGCTCGATCAAGTGGTCGATGTCGACAACGCCGCCGCCATTTTCCTGGCGGCCAAGCACCCCAAGAGCTTCGTATCGTTGGATCATGCGGACCACCTGCTGACCGACCCGGCGGACGCCATTTATGTCGCCGACCTGATCGCCACCTGGGCCCGGCGCTACACCGATCCGGACCACCCGAACTTGGTCACGGAAGGCAGGGGCGGCACGGTCGTCGTGGAAGAGACGGGCGAGGGGAGGTTCACTAACGCCATTTCCGTCAACGGCAAGCACGCCATGCGCGCTGATGAGCCGGCCAGCCACGGCGGCACCGACACCGGCCCATCACCCTATGACCTGCTGCTCGCCGGGCTCGGCGCCTGTAAGTCGATGACCATGCGCATGTACGCCGAGCGCAAGGGCATCGCGCTCGACCGTGCGCGGGTCACCTTGAAGCATCACAAGCTTCACGCCGAAGACTGCGCCGATTGTGAAAGCACGGCCGGCATGGTCGACGAGATCGACATCGCCATTGAACTGGAAGGCGATCTCGATGACGCGACGCGCAAACGGGTGGCGGAAATCGCCGACAGATGCCCGGTGCACCGCACCCTGCACGGCGAGATCAAGATCAGAAGCAAGCTTGAAGACTGAGACTCAAAGCATCCAAAGCCGGCCCGATGCGCCGGCGGCGACGGTGATCAAGCCGAGGATCAGGTTGGTGCCGACGACACGGCGAATCCAGTTGAGCTGCGCGCCGGCGGCGGGCCAGTCCTCGGCGGTGACGGCGGCCTTGAACTTGGCGAAGGGTCCGAAATAGAGGAACCAGTAGAGCAGGATCATCAACCAGCCGATGCCCTGCATGATATGGATATGCGGGCCGACGCCGTCCATGCCGCCGTAATCCGCGTAGATTTGATAATAGCCGGTCAGCGGCAGCGCGATGACCACGGCCCAGACCCAGGGGAAGAAGCGGTCGAACACGCCGAGCCAAAGCTTCAGGCGCGGTGGCGGACCGTCGAGGATCGGCATCGCAGGACGCAATATCTGATAGGCGAAGAACATACCGCCGACCCAAAGGACGGCGGCGACGGAATGAATGGCAATGGCTAAAGCTGACATGTGGCCATTATTTGTCCTTAATCGCCTGATCCGTCAAGTTCGTCAGAATACGGCTGATGGCGCCGACGAGGCGGTCGTGGCCCTCGATCTCATGGCGCCGCGCGATGTAGCCGGGGTGGTCGTAGACCAGGAACACCTGACCCTCGTTATCCTTGTAGACGAGGGTTCTCATGGGAAAGTTCAGCCCGGCCAGGATATTGGCGCTGATCAAGGGCGTTGAGATCTTGGGCGTGCCATAGATCAGGACTTCGGCCTCGGCGGTGACTGTTTTGCCGTGGTCGATGCGGGCATGGATGCGGAATTTCTTGGCCCTGAGCACGGCTTCCAGACGGTCCATGGTTTCCTTGACCGAAAAGGCGCTGGGTTTGACGACGACGCCGTCGGATGCGGCATTGGCCGCGGCGCTGCATAGCCAGATGCCGATGAACGGCGCGATCAGAAATAACGTCAGCTTTCGCATGATTCCTTCCACGGGGAATTGTCCGATTTTCCATACATAATACTCGGCTTGGCTGACAGGCGCCTGACCGGAACTCATTGAAAGTTGCGCGACCGGATGGTCACGGGTGCGGTTTCCGGCGCATCGAGCCGCCGCAGCCAGGGCGTCAGGTCCCAGAGACGCTTGCAGACCACGTGAATGACTCGGCCTTCCTTTTGCACTTCGCCCGCCACCTCCAGCAGTTGCGCGCCCAGCACCGGACGGCGGAAACGCTCGAACACGTCGGGCCAGACGATCAGGTTGGCATGCGCGGTTTCGTCCTCGAGGGTGACGAACACCACGCCCTTGGCACTGCCGGGGCGCTGGCGGGTGGTCACCAGCCCGGCCAGGCGCACATCGGCGCCCTGCCGCAGATGCATGAGGTCGCGGCAGGGTACGCCGCCGCGCAGCTCCAAATCGCGGCGTAACAATGCCAAGGGGTGACTTTTGAGCGACAGCGACAGTGCGCGGTAGTCGTCGGCCACCTGTTCGCCCAAGGCCATCTCAGGCAATGCCACTCGCGGCTCCAGTCCCCGGTGGTCGAGCCCGGCGGCGGCGAACAGCGGCGGCGGCGCGTCGTCGAGGCCGCGGATCGCCCAAAGCGCGGTGCGCCGTGTCAGGCCGAGCCCAGCGAAGGCATCGCCCCGCGCCAGCTTTTCCAGCACCGCCTTGGAGAGGCCGGTGCGCTTTTGCAGTTCGTGCGCGCCTTGAAACGGGCCATTGGCGCGAGCCTCGGCCAGGCGTTCCATATCCGCCTGTTTCAGGCCCTTGACCTGGCGGAAGCCGAGCCTGAACGCCGGCGCGTCCGGCACCAAACCGGGCTCCAGGGTACAATCCCAGCCGCTCTGATTGATATCCACGGGCCGCACCTCGACACCGTGGTCGCGCGCATCGCGCACCAGCTGCGCCGGCCCGTAGAAACCCATGGGCATGGAATTCAGCAGCGCGCAGGTGAAGGCCGCCGGATAATGGCGTTTCAGCCAGGCCGAGACATAGACCAGCAGCGCAAAACTGGCGGCGTGGGATTCGGGAAAGCCATAATCGGCAAAACCCTCGATCTGCTTGAAGCAGCGTTCGGAGAAATCCAGCTCGTAGCCGTTGCCCAGCATGCCGGCGATGAAACGCTCGCGGAACTTGTGGATATCGCCGAAACGCCGAAACGTGGCCAGCGCGCGGCGAAGCGCATCGGCCTCTTGCGGCGAAAAACCGGCGGCGACGATGGCGATCTTCATCGCCTGTTCCTGGAACAGCGGAATGCCGAGCGTTTTGCCCAAGACCTGTTCAAGGGCCTTCGAGGGAAAGTCCACCGCTTCCTTGCCGTCGCGGCGGCGCAGGTAGGGGTGCACCATGTCGCCCTGGATCGGACCCGGGCGCACGATCGCCACCTCGATCACCAGGTCGTAGAAATCGCGCGGTTTCAGGCGCGGTAGCATGCTCATCTGGGCGCGGCTTTCCACCTGGAAGACGCCGACGCTGTCGCCCTGGCAAAGCATGTCGTAGACGGCCGGGTCCTCGGCCGGGATGGTGGCCAGCGTCACGTCCCGGCCGTGGTGCCTGGAAAGCAGGCCGAACGCCTTCTGCACGCAGGTCAGCATGCCGAGCGCCAGGATATCGACCTTGAGGATGCCGAGCGCATCCAGGTCGTCCTTGTCCCATTCGATCACCGTGCGGCCGTCCATGGCGGCGTTGGCGATGGGCACCATCTCGTCCAGGCGTCCCTTCGTCATTACCATGCCGCCGGTATGCTGCGAGAGATGCCTGGGAAATCCCCGAAGCACGCCGGCCAGCGCCAGCAGCCGGCGGATCGCGGGTTCCCTGGGGTCGAGACCGGCCTCGCGGATATGGTCGTCGGTGATATCCTCCCAGGATCGCCGCCAGGCCGCGCCCTGCAGCGCCAGGATAACGTCCTCGGTGACGCCCAAGGCCTTGCCGGTTTCGCGGATGGCGCTCTTGGCGCGGTAGGTGATGACCGTGGCGGTCATGCCGGCGCGCTCGCGGCCGTATTTCCCGTAGATGTACTGGATCACCTCTTCGCGCCGGCCGTTCTCGAAATCGACGTCGATGTCGGGCGGCTCGCCGCGTTCGGCACTGACGAAGCGCTCGAACAAAAGATCGATGCGGGCCGGATCGACGGCGGTGATCCGCAGGCAGTAACAGACCGCCGAATTGGCCGCCGATCCGCGCCCCTGGCAGAGGATGCCGCGTTCCTCGGCGAAGCGCACGATGTCGTGCACCGTGAGGAAGTAGGGGGCGAAACCCAGTTCCTCGATCAGGTCGAGTTCGTGCGCGACCTGTGCCGAGACCTTGTCGGGAATGCCGTCCGGATAGCGCGCCTTGGCACCCTCCCAGGCGAGGCGCACCAGTTCCGCCTGCGGCGTGCTGCCCTTCGGCACCGGATCGACCGGATAGTCGTAGCGCAGTTCATCCAGGTTGAAGCGGCATTTACCGACGATCTCCAGGCCGTGGGCGAGGGCATCGGGCATGGCGGCGAACAGCCGCGCCATCTCCGCCGCGCTTTTCAGGTGACGCTCCGCGTTGGCAGCGAGGCGCCGGCCGGCCTGGTGCACGGTGCAGCCCTCGCGGATGCAGGTGAGGACATCGAGCAAAGGCCGCCGCTCGGCACTGTGATAGCGCACGTCGTTGCAGGCCAGGAGCGTGATCCGGTGCTTTCCGGCGAGCGCTGCCAGGCTGTTCAAGCGGGCTTCATTCCCCCCGGAATAATCATAGGAAACAGCAAGATAGAGATCGTCATTGAAGTGTTGACTCAATTTCTGAAGCGCCCCTTCAAAGGCCGGGTCGTAACGCCTGGGCGCCACGGCGGCAATGACCAGGCCGTGTCCCGAACCGATCACGTCGGTGAGCGTCATGTAGCATTCGCCCTTCGGCGCGCGGCGTTTTCCCAGCGTCAACAGCCGTGTGAGGCGGCCATAGGCGGCGCGGTCCCTCGGATAGGTCAGGAGGTCCGGGCCGTCGGTCAACTCAAGCCGGCAGCCGACGACGAGACGGATGCCGGCCTGTTTCGCCGCCGTATGCGCGCGCACCAGTCCGGTGACGCTGTTGGTGTCGGTGACGGCAATGGCGTCGAGCCCGAGCGCGGCGGCGGTAACGGCCAGTTCCTCGGGGTGCGAGGCGCCCTTCAGGAAGCTGAAGTTGGAGGCGGCGCAAAGCTCGGCATAGGCGCTCATGCAAAGAACCCGTGCATGTACCATTTCGGCGCCCGGTCCGGGCGGTAGAGGCCGGCGCGGAACAGCCAGAAGCGGCGGCCTTCAGTGTCCTCGACCCGGTAGTAGTCGCGCAGGCGCACCTGGCCGCTGAACAGTGCCGCCGGGTCCTCCAACCACCATTCCGGGGCGATGCGCTCGGGCCCGTCGGCCGAGGCCACCCGGTGGCGCCGCCGGCGCCAGGTAAACATCACCGGCGGCCGGTCCGGCACCGGCGCCACGGCCTCGATGGGTTCCGGCGTCGCCAGCAGTTGCAAGGGGCGCGGCGAGACTGGGCCGTCGGCCTCTTCATTCGCGGGTGCGGGCGCCGTTTCCGCCGCTGAAATCCGGCCTTGCGCATGCTCCGGTGGGTGCCTGGGCGCCGGGGCGAGGCGATGCACGCGGTCCGGGCCCAGGCGGTTGCCCAGGCGGTCGATGAGAAAGGCCAACGCCTCGGCGGTACCGTCGCTGCTGAGTGACGTTTGCGCCGGCGCCAGCGGATCGGCGACGGTGGCGGCGAGAACCAAGGCGTCAATGCCGAAGCCGGGGTCGAAATGGTCCAGTTTCTGTTCGAACAGGCGGCGAAGATGTGCGGCCTCGCGCACCGCCCGGCCGGTGCCGACGGTGATCTCCGCGACGCCGCCGTCGACCCGGTAGCCGGAAAGCCGAACCCGCCGCGCCCCCACCCGTGCCGTGGCCAACTGGCCGCAAAGTGTCCCGATGAGCCGCTCCAGGGCGGCTTCGATGCCGCTCCGGTGCGTGACCGGCTCGGCAAAGGCGATGCGCGCCTGGTGGTCCGGCGGGGAGCGGCCGGGTTCGATGGTCTCGGCGCGGCGGCCGAAGGCCTGATCGAGACGGTCGAGCAAGGCGCCGCCGAAACGCGCCGCCAGCGGACCGCGCGGCCGCCGCTCGAGCTGTCCGATGCGCCGCAGCCCGAGACGGAACAAGCCCTCGGTTGTCTTCGGCGCCAATCGGAGCGCCGCCACGGAAAGCGGCTCCAGGGCGGCTTTCGCTCCGTCCGGGGGAATGACGGCAATGGAAGCGTGCAAGGGTGGTTGAAACCGCGCCACGGCCCAGGCGGCGCCGGGGGTGTCGCCAACGCCCAGGCGATGCGCATAGCCGAGTGCCGCCAGCCGGGCGTTCAAGTCGGCCAGCAGTCCCGCTTCGCCGCCGAACAGGTGTGCTGCGCCGGTGACCTCCAGCCAGAGTCCGCCGGCGCCGGCACCGAAACTGTCGGGATCGACGGCGGTCCAGGGCGTGTAGCGGTCGCACCAGCGCGTCAAGCGGCCAAGCGCCCGACGCTCGCCTTCGGGGTCGGCGGGTGCGGTTCGGAGATCCGGCACCAGCGCACGGGCATCGGCCAGCGGCAGCCCCGGCTGCAGGCCGGCGACCTCCGCCGCGCGGTTGACGGCAGCCAGCAGCGCGTGGCCGTTCTCCTCGGCGACGCTGACAAGCGGCGCGCGGGTGAAATCAGTTGGCGTTCGCGGCCCGCAAGGGGAGGGCGTCGGCTGGGCTTTCCACCGCCGGACGCAGAGGTCCGTCGCGAAGCTGGGAAGCCAGACGGAAACCACGCGCCGGCGCACCGTCCCGTCCTCCGAAAGCCCGTCCTGAACGCCATGCGTCATCTCGTTCATCCAACCACTCCACAAGCCATTGGCCGGCGGCCCCGCCCCGGCAGCGCTCCAAGTCCACTTGCCAGCAGGCCGCACCGGGCCAGGCACCGAGCGGATGCCGGCTGGCGGCCGCCGTCACCCGCCAACGGGTGAGCGCCGCCGGCGCGGTGCCGCCGTGCGCCAAGAGCGCCAGCGTGCCGCCTTCCTCCGCCGCCAGTTGCAGCCGCCGCGCGGCGGTCGCCGGCAGGCCGCGAATCTCCCCCAGCACCGCCGCCAGGGCACCGCTGCGCAATCCTTCCTCCATCGCCCATAACAGTTCCCGGTCCTTGCCGGCTTCGACGACGACCAGGTTGCCGGCATCGAGCCCCAGGGATTTCAGGCCCGGCGCGTAGAGATCGCGGCGGCTTCGGCACCAGAGCACCGGCGCGGCGCGCGCCGCCTGGCCCAGAAGCGCGGCCGCGAACCCCAGGCCCGGCGTGACGTCCCCGGGTTCCGCCGGAACGATCTCATGCAGGGCCGCCGGCGCCAGTCCACCCCAGGGCAAATGGCCGTCGATCTCCTGAATGCCGAAAGTCAACGATGGCGGCGGTGCATCCTGGCCCAGGCTTGGGTGTTCGAGATGCGCGATCCGCCGCCGGAGATCGTCCAGCAGAGCCGTTTTCGAGGGGCGCGAGGGCATGGGCTTACCTTAAATGTTCCTATTATGTTCTAATTCGGAACAAGCCGCCGGTCAAGCCGCATGGGGACATTGGGGGGACAATGAAAAGCTTTACAGGACGGAGGGGCCGACTCTATCTGTATCTGTCGATTTCGTTACCATTGCTTCCGCCTCAACCCGGAACAAAGCCGATGACCGCATCCGCCCGCTTGTTTTCGCCAATCCTCATTGCCGGTTGCCTGGTGCTGCTCACCAGCTTCGCGCTCCGCGCCAGTTTCGGCCTGTTCCAGATTCCCATCGCCGAGGAATTCGGTTGGCTGCGCTCCGAGTTCTCCATGGCCATTGCCATCCAGAACCTGGCCTGGGGCATCGGCCAGCCGCTGTTTTCCGCTTTCGCGGAGAAGTTCGGCGACAGAAAGGCGATCGCGCTGGGGGCCATCGTTTATTCCCTGGGTCTCGTGCTGTCGAGCACCTCCGTCACGCCGGAGGCACACCAGTTTCTGGAATTTCTGGTCGGGTTCGGTATCGCCGGCACCGGGTTCGGCGTCATCCTGGCGGTGGTCGGACGCGCCGCCTCGGACGAGAACCGCTCGCTCGCCTTAGGCATTGTCACCGCGGCCGGATCCGCGGGCCAGATCGTCGGGCCGCCTTTCGCCGATGCGCTGCTTCGGGTGATGCCCTGGTCGTCGGTGTTCGTGGTGTTCTCCGCCGTCATCTTGCTGACGCTGTTCGCGCTGCCGTTCCTGAAATCGCCGCCGCAAGCCACCCACGAGGCACACACGGATTCGTTGGGCGAAGTGCTGGTCGGCGCGCTCAAGGACCCGACCTTCGCGATGATCTTCGTCGGCTTCTTCTCCTGCGGTTTCCAGTTGGCTTTCGTGACCGCGCATTTCCCGGCCTTCGTCACCGAGGTCTGTTCGGCCATTCCGCCCGACAGCCTGGCGCGCGCGCTCGGCATCAATTCGACCTCCGCGCTCGGTGCCTTTTCGCTGGCACTGATCGGGCTCGCCAACATGGTCGGCACCATCACCGCCGGCGCCCTAGGCCGGACATGGTCGAAGAAATACCTGCTGTCGCTGATCTATACGGGGCGCACCATCGCCGCCGCCGCCTTTATCCTGGTGCCGATGACGCCGACCACGGTGGTTGTGTTCTCGCTGGTTATGGGCGGGCTGTGGCTGGCGACGGTGCCACTGACGTCGGGGCTGATCGCCCATATCTACGGGCTCCGTTACATGGGCACGCTCTACGGCATCGTTTTCTTCTCGCACCAGTTGGGTTCGTTCATGGGCGTCTGGCTCGGCGGTTACATGTACGACCGCTACGGCTCCTACGACGTCGTCTGGTGGGTCGGCGTCGGGGTCGGCGCGTTGTCGGCAATCGTGCACCTGCCAGTGCGCGAGGCGCCAAAGGCGGCGTTCGCCGGCGCCTGACGTTGCGAAAGATCATTTCCGCGTAACGCGTGACGCTCTATGCTTCCGGCTGGGTTTCGAGACCATCGCGAAAACGGCTGAATTCCATGTATCCCAACGCCATCCTCAGTGTCGACGAAATGTACGCGGCCGATGCCGCCGCCATGGCCGCCGGCACGCCGGGGTTGGAGCTGATGGAAAACGCCGGCACGGCCATCGCCGATGCCATCTGCGCGCGCTACCAGCCGTCCGCCGTAACCGTCCTCTGCGGTCCCGGAAATAACGGCGGCGACGGGTTCGTGGTCGCCAGAGTGCTGGCCGGGCGCGGTTGGCCGGTGCGACTGGCGCTGTTGGGGGACGCGGCCCGGCTGAAGGGCGATGCCGCCGCCAATGCGGTGCGCTGGACCGGCAATGTCGAGACCATGTCCCCAGCGGCCCTGGAGGGGGCCGAACTGGTCGTTGACGCGCTGTTCGGTGCCGGCCTTGCGCGCCCCTTGGAGGGCGCGGCGGCGGAAGTGATCGAAACGGTCAGCGCACGCTGGTTGCCTTGTATCGCGGTCGATATGCCGAGCGGCGTCCATGGCGACACCGGCGAAATCATGGGGACGGCGCCGCATGCGGAACTGACCGTCACCTTCTTTCGGCCGAAGCCAGGGCATTTCCTGATGCCGGGGCGGGCGCGGCTGGGCGAGTTGGTGATTGCCGATATCGGCATCCCGGATGCAGTCTTGGAGGAGATTCGCCCGCAAACGCAGATCAACGGACCGGAAATCTGGGGTGGTCGCTTTCCCTGGCCGGCCGCCGACGGCCACAAGTACGTGCGTGGCCATGCGGTGATCGCCGGTGGCGCCACGATGACCGGCGCGGCCAGACTGGCGGCGACGGCTGCCCGACGCATGGGCGCGGGCCTGGCGACCATCGCGTCGCCGCCGGAAGCCTTCGCCATCTACGCCGGTGGCGATGCCGGCAATATCGTGGCCGCGGTAGATGGGAGCGAGGCGTTTGCCGCGCTGATCGACGATCCGCGAAAGAACGCCGTGCTGGTCGGGCCCGGCGCCGGTATCGGCCGGGAAACGCGCGACAAGGTCCTGGCGGCGCTGTCGCGAAACAAGGGTACGGTTCTGGATGCCGATGCCTTGACGGCGTTCGCCGATGCGCCGCATGAGCTGTTCCGCGCCATCGGTTCGGATACAGTCCTGACCCCACACGAAGGGGAGTTCGCTCGTCTGTTCGGCGAAATTCCGGATACCGGCAAGATCGCGCGGGCGCGGGCGGCGGCCGATACAAGCGGCGCCGTGGTTCTGCTCAAGGGCGCGGATACCGTCGTTGCCCATCCCGACGGGCGCGCGACACTGAACGACACCGGATCGCCGTTCCTGGCGACGGCCGGCAGCGGTGATGTCCTGGCCGGCATGATTATCGGACTGATGGCACAAGGCATGGATGGCTTTGACGCCGCCAGGTCCGGCGCTTGGCTGCATGGGCGCGCCGCGCAATTGCTTGGTCCCGGCATGATTGCCGAGGATTTATCGGGCGCGATTCCCGCCGTATTGTCGGAATTGGCGGATCGATCTTGATCGGCGAGCCGATTCGACCGATCTTACGGGTATTATGAACGTACAAGCGAAAGCAGGCTTTCTCGACCGCACGCTGCGCAACCTGCGCAGGGGTTGGCGCACCATGGCGGGGGCCGGCTACGATGCCGATAGAGCCTCCTCGCGCCCCGATCTTCCCGACGAGGACCTGACGCAGCTCAAAAACCAGATGTCGGCCTGCCTGGAAGGCAAGGGCGGCGAGGTCTCCGCCCGTACCCGGGCGGCGGCGCTGGGGCATGTTTATCTTGCCCTCGATGCGGTCGGCAAGGAGCGCTTCCTGCGCACATTGAACGATGAGTTCGCGGTGCCGCAAGAGGTCGTCGACGCCGCCGTCGATGCCTACCATCAAGCCGGGGATCCGGTCGAACGGTCCAAGGCGGAGGCCGGCCTGCGCGCGGCATTGGAATCACCGAGGCTCAGACTTCTGCGTCAATTCAATGATTTACCGGACGGTGTTAAGTTTTTGGTGGATATGCGCGCGCTGCTTTTGCCGCTGACCCGCAAGGACCCGTCGCTAAAGCCGCTGGAGCAGGACCTGAAGCACTTGTTGAGTTCCTGGTTCGACATCGGGTTCCTGGAACTCAGGCAGATCACCTGGGACAATGCGTCGGCCGCGCTGTTGGAAAAACTCATCGCTTACGAAGCGGTGCATACCATCGAAAGCTGGGACGATTTGAAGAACCGGCTCGATTCCGACCGCCGCTGTTTTGCCTATTTTCACCCGAAAATGCCGGACGAGCCCTTGATCTTCGTCGAGGTCGCCTTGGTCAACGGCCTTGCCGGCAACGTGCAGGCACTGCTCGATGCCAATGCGCCGGTGCAGAACCCGCAGGCCGCGGATACCGCCATTTTCTACTCGATTTCCAATGCCCAGAAGGGACTCGCGGGTATCAGTTTCGGGAATTTCCTGATCAAGCGCGTCGCGGCCCAGCTCTCGAACGAATTCCATGGGCTCAAGACCTTCGCGACGTTGTCGCCGATCCCGGGGTTCATGAACTGGCTGGATAACGTCTTTGCCGAAGGCAAACCCGGCCTCCTGAGTGCCGCCGAGCGCAAGGCGCTGAAGGAAGCCACCGGCAGTTCCGGCGCCAAGGGCAAGCTGAAGGCATTGCTGTCGGATCACGCCTGGGCCGAGGACACCAAATTGGCCGCGACCCTGAAACCGATCCTGCTTCGCCTGGCGGCGAGCTATCTGGTGGAGGAAAAACGCGCCGGTGAACGCGCCCTCGACCCGGTGGCGCACTTCCATCTGAGCAACGGCGCGGTCATGGAACGGCTGAACTGGATGGGCGATACATCGGACAAGGGGTTCCAGCAATCGGCCGGAATCATGATCAACTACCTCTACGATCTCGACAGCATCGACGACAACCACGAAGCCTATGCGGGGGGCGGGCGGATCACCGCTTCGTCGGAGATCAGAACCCTGATCTAACGGGCATTTTCGGGCGCGCTGTCCTTCGTTGACAGTGGGGGCGAAATCATTAGAGTGGCGCCCCGCTTGAGACGGGCATGCGGACGCATTCCGGGGAGGGTAAAACCGGGGCGGGCGTGGTGGAATTGGTAGACACGTCAGGTTTAGGTCCTGGTGGCGGAAACGCCGTGGGGGTTCAAGTCCCTCCGCCCGCACCATCTTACCCCCGGCACGCTTCTGGCGCTTTTCGGCGCCGCCCGTGAAGCAACGAATTTTGATCTAGCTGCATGCCGAACCATCGGTAGCGTGGCGCAGAAAAGTGGTGAACCGAACCATGCAAATCACCGAGACCAAGTCCGAAGGCTTGAGCCGTGAATTTACCGTCCTTCTTTCCGCCACCGAGATCGCGGAAAAGGTCGATCATAAAATGCAGGAGATCCAACGCACCGCACAGTTGCCGGGCTTCCGTCCGGGCAAGGTGCCGGTAGGGGTTTTGAAGAAACGTTACGGCCAGGCCGTGCTCGGCGAGGTGTTGGAGAAGGCGATCGGCGATTCGTCGCAGCAGGCGCTGACGGAAAAGGGTATCCGCCCGGCCATGCAGCCCGAAATCGAGGTCAAGCAGTTCGAGGACGGCAAGGACCTGGAATACACCATCGCCGTCGAGACCCTGCCGGAGATCGCGGTGTCTGACATGGGCAAGATCAAACTCGAACGCCTGGTTCCGGAAGCCGAGGAAAAAGACGTCGAACAGGCGCTCGATAACCTGGCGAAGGCACATCAAACCTCCGAGCCGATCAAGGGCAAGCGCAAGAGCAAGTCGGGCGATGTCGTCGCCATCGATTTCGTCGGTTCGGTCGACGGTGAGGAATTCCCCGGCGGCAAGGCCGACGACTATCCGCTGGAACTGGGTTCCGGCAGCTTCATCCCCGGTTTCGAGGACCAGTTGATCGGCGTCAACGCCGGCGACGAAATCGAGGTCAAGGTGACCTTCCCGGCCGACTACGGCGCCGAGAACCTGGCCGGCAAGGACGCGGTGTTCGCCGTCACGGTCAAGGAAATCCGTGAAACCACGCCCGCGGCCATCGACGACGAACTGGCGAAGAAGGTCGGGATGGAAAACCTCGGCCAGCTCAAGCAGGCCATCAGCGAAGAGCAGGGGCGCGAGTACGTTTCCCTGGCCCGCTCGCGGGTGAAGCGCCTGCTGCTGGACCAGTTGTTCGAGGCGCATGACTTCGAACTGCCGCAGAAGATGGTCGACAACGAGTTCAACACCATCTGGGCCCAGTACGAAGAGCAGAAGAAGAACGCCAGCGAGGAAGAGGCCGCCGAGGCCGACGAAAAGCCCGAAGACGAGCAGAAGGCGGAATTCCGCGAGATCGCCGAGCGCCGCGTGCAACTCGGCCTGCTGCTGGCCGAGGTCGGCCGCCAGAACAACATCCAGGTCGCCCAGGACGACGTCAACCGCGCGATCATGGAGGAGGCCCGCAACTATCCCGGCCAGGAGGAAATGGTGCTCAATTTCTTCCGCGAGAACCCGCAGGCCTTGGAAAACGTCACCGCCCCGCTATATGAGGAGAAAGTCGTCGACTTCATTCTCGAACTGGCCGACGTGACGGAAAAGAAAGTGCCGCTGGCCAAGTTCATCGAGACCTTGGAAAAGGACAACGAGGAAGAAGAAAAGAAAGAGAAGAAGGCCAAGCCGGCGAAGAAGGCCGCGCCGAAGAAGAAACCGGCGGCCAAGAAGAAGGCTGCCGCCAAGAAGGACGACGACGCCACCTCGGACGGCGACGCCTAAGCGTCGCCGGCCTGTCACCGGAACAAAGGCATCTCAAGCATGAACGACGTCACCATGAACAACCTCGTGCCGATGGTCGTGGAAACCACGAACCGCGGCGAGCGCGCCTACGACATCTATTCCAGGCTGCTGAAGGAGCGCATCATCTTCCTCACCGGTGGCGTCAACGACGCGGTGTCGAGCCTGATCTGCGCCCAATTGCTGTTCCTGGAATCGGAAAACCCGTCCAAGGACATCGCCTTCTACATCAACTCGCCGGGCGGCATCGTGTCGTCGGGGCTCGCCATCTACGACACCATGCAGTACATCCGCCCCAACGTCTCCACCGTCTGCATCGGCCAGGCGGCGTCGATGGGCTCGCTGCTGCTCGCCGCCGGCGCGCCGGGCAAGCGCTATGCGCTGCCCAATGCGCGGGTCATGGTGCATCAACCCTCGGGTGGCGCCCAGGGCCAGGCGACCGACATCGAGATCCAGGCGCGCGAGATTCTGAAGCTGCGCGAACGGCTGAACCAAATCTACGTCAACCACACCGGTCAGGACCTGGAGACCATCGAGCAAGCCATGGACCGCGACAAGTTCATGGACCCGGTGGAGGCCAAGGAGTTCGGCCTGATCGACGAAGTGGTCGACCATCGTCCCGCCGAAGGCGACGAGGACGAAGCCAAGGGCGAAGACAGCGACGACTGATTCGCCCGGTTTCGGGATTGCCGCCGACACGGACGCGTCGGCGGCGGGTGGCATTGAACATTCAAATAGGCCTTCACAAATCCTTCATCGGACAGGCGAGAACCGCAAGGATGCTTGCCTATCCGGGGCGTCGATGGTACCGCGTAGGAAGTCCGGCGAATTGTTCCCCCCTTGGAAAAGGTTTGTGCCGGTCTGAAATCTGCGTCTAACATATGCCGGTTCGCTGGCAGTCTACGGAGCGCACATGAGCAAATCGTCGGGCAGCGATTCTAAAAACACCCTCTACTGTTCCTTCTGCGGAAAGAGTCAGCACGAGGTCCGCAAGCTCATTGCCGGGCCGACCGTATTCATCTGCGATGAATGCGTCGAGTTGTGCATGGACATCATCCGCGAAGAGCACAAGACCAACCTGGTCAAGTCCGGCGACGGCGTGCCGAGCCCGAATGACATCTGCACCGTGCTCAACGACTATGTCATCGGCCAAGACCACGCCAAGCGCGTGCTCTCCGTCGCCGTGCACAACCATTACAAACGCCTCGGCCACGGCTCCGGCAAGAACGCCGACGTGGAACTGGCGAAATCCAATATCCTGTTGGTCGGTCCGACGGGTTGCGGCAAGACGCTGTTGGCGCAGACCCTGGCGCGCATTCTCGATGTGCCGTTCACCATGGCCGATGCCACCACGCTCACCGAGGCCGGCTACGTCGGCGAGGACGTGGAGAACATCATCCTCAAGCTGCTGCAGTCGGCCGACTACAACGTCGAGCGCGCGCAGCGCGGCATCGTCTACATCGACGAAGTCGACAAGATCAGCCGCAAGTCGGACAACCCGTCCATCACCCGCGACGTTTCGGGCGAGGGCGTGCAGCAGGCGTTGCTGAAGATCATGGAAGGCACCGTCGCCTCCGTGCCGCCGCAGGGCGGGCGCAAGCATCCGCAGCAGGAGTTCCTGCAGGTCGACACCACCAATATTCTGTTCATCTGCGGCGGCGCCTTCGCCGGCCTCGACAAGATCATCTCGCAGCGCGGCAAGGGCACCTCGATCGGTTTCGGCGCCGACGTTCGTGGCGCCGAAGACCGCCAGACCGGCGAGATCCTGCGCGAAGTCGAGCCCGAGGACTTGCTCAAGTTCGGTTTGATCCCGGAATTCGTCGGCCGCCTGCCGGTGGTCGCGACGCTCGAGGACCTGGATGAGGAAGCCTTGGTGGAAATCCTCACCAAGCCGAAGAACGCCTTGGTCAAACAGTACCAGCGGCTGTTCGAGATGGAGGACGTGGCGCTGACCTTCTCGGAAGGCGCGCTCGAGGCCATCGCCAAGAAAGCCGTGGAACGCAAGACCGGCGCGCGCGGGCTTCGCTCGATCATGGAAAACATCCTGCTCAACACCATGTTCGACCTGCCCGACATGATGGGAATCGAGGAGGTCGTGATCAACCGCGAGGTCGCCGAAGACAACGGCAAACCGCTGTTTATCTACGCCGAGCGCCAGGACGACGTCGAAACCTCGGCCTGAGGTTTCCGCCGCCGTTTCCGGGGGTTACCTGATTCCCCCTTGAACTCGCGCCAAATCAAGCCAATCTCTTGCTTGACGCCGTCGTTGACCTGTTTGAAGGTCGAGGAAGACGGCTTTGATTTCAGCAACACGAGAAGGCAGTGCCCGTGACCCAGCCGAATAATACGTTCCCCGTTCTTCCGCTTCGCGACATCGTCGTATTCCCGCACATGATCGTGCCGCTATTCGTCGGCCGCGACAAATCCGTGCGCGCGCTTGAGGACGTGATGCAGGACGACAAGCAGATCCTGCTGGTGGCGCAGAAGAACGCGTCCGACAACGATCCGGGCGAAGACGATATCTACTCGGTCGGCACCATCTCGACGGTGCTGCAACTGTTGAAACTGCCCGACGGCACCGTCAAGGTGCTGGTCGAGGGCTCCGAGCGGGCCAAGATCACCCGCTATCACGACAATCCGGAATTCTTCCAGGTCGACGCGGCCACCATCGACGAGACCGACGGCGGCGAGGAAGAACACGAGGCCCTGTCGCGTTCGGTGATCACCCAGTTCGAGCAGTACATCAAGCTGAACAAGAAAATCCCGCCCGAGGTCCTGGTTTCGGTCAACCAGATCGAAAACCCGGCGAAGCTGGCCGACACGGTGGCCTCACACCTGGCGCTGAAGATATCCGAGAAGCAGGAGCTTCTGGAGACCGCCTCCGTCGCCGAGCGGCTGGAGCGGGTCTATTCCTACATGGAAGCCGAAATCGGCGTTCTGCAGGTGGAGAAGAAGATCCGAAACCGGGTCAAGCGCCAGATGGAGAAGACCCAGCGCGAGTACTACCTCAACGAACAGCTCAAGGCGATCCAGAAGGAACTCGGCGAGACCGATGACGGCCGCGACGAAACCGCCGAGCTCGAGGAAAAGATCAACAAGACCAAGCTTTCCAAGGAAGCCAAGGAGAAATCCCTGGCCGAATTGAAGAAGCTCAAGTCCATGTCGCCGATGTCGGCGGAAGCCACGGTGGTGCGCAATTACCTGGACTGGATGCTGTCCATTCCGTGGAAGAAGCGCTCGCGCGTGAAGAAGGACCTGCGCGCCGCGCAGGAGGTCTTGGATACGGATCACTACGGGCTTGAGAAGGTCAAGGAACGCATCGTCGAATATCTCGCGGTGCAGACCCGCACCAACAAGGTCACCGGCCCCATTCTCTGCCTCGTCGGCCCTCCGGGTGTCGGCAAGACGTCGCTCGGCAAGTCCATCGCCAAGGCGACGGGACGAAATTTCGTCCGCATGTCCCTGGGCGGCGTGCGCGACGAGTCGGAAATCCGCGGCCATCGGCGCACCTACATCGGCTCCATGCCGGGCAAGGTCATCCAGGGCATGAAAAAGGCCAAGACCTCGAACCCGCTGTTCCTTTTGGACGAAGTCGACAAGATGGGCCACGACTGGCGCGGCGATCCGGCTTCGGCGTTGTTGGAGGTGCTCGATCCGGAACAGAACAACGCATTCAACGATCACTACCTGGAGGTCGACTACGACCTCTCGGACGTCATGTTCCTGACCACGGCAAACACGCTGAACATGCCGCCGCCGCTTCTCGACCGCATGGAGATCATTCGGCTATCGGGTTATACCGAGGACGAAAAGGTGGAGATCGCCAAACGCCACCTGATCCCCAAACAGGTGGAGAAGCACGGCATCAAGGAAGGCGAATGGACGATTTCAGACACCGGCATTCGCGCGGTCATCCGCTACTACACGAAGGAATCGGGCGTTCGTAACCTGGAGCGCGAATTGGCCAATCTCGTCCGCAAGGCGGTCAAGGACATCCTCATGGACGAGGTCAAGGAAGTGAAGGTGACGAAACGCAACGTCGAGAAATACCTCGGCGTGAAGCGCTTCCGCTTCGGCGAGATCGAGAAGAAAGATCAGGTCGGCGTCACCACCGGCTTGGCCTGGACGGAAGTCGGCGGCGAGCTTCTGAACATCGAAGCGGTGATGGTGCCCGGCAAGGGCAAGATGACGATCACCGGCAAGCTCGGCGACGTGATGACGGAATCGATCCAGGCCGCCAAATCCTTCGTGCAGTCCCGCGCCATCGAGTTCGGCATCAAACCGCCGCTGTTCAACAAACGCGACATCCACGTGCACGTGCCGGAAGGGGCGACCCCCAAGGACGGCCCGTCCGCCGGCGTCGCCATGGTGACTTCCATCGTCTCCGTGCTGACCGGCATTGCGGTCAACAAGGAAGTGGCGATGACCGGCGAGGTCACCCTGCGCGGCTTGGTGCTGCCGATCGGCGGCCTCAAGGAGAAGCTGCTTGCGGCACACCGGGGCGGCATCAAGACGGTATTGATCCCCAAGGACAACGAGAAGGACCTGGCGGAGATTCCGGACAACGTGAAGCGCGGCATCAATATCGTGCCGGTGACCATCGTCGACGAAGTCCTGGAACATGCTCTCGTGTCACGACTTTCGCCGATCGAATGGGAAGAGGAAGACGATGCCAACCTGCCGCCGGCAGCTGCCGACGACGATGAGGTCGAGGGCCTGGTCAAACACTGACGACGGTTCCGAACAAAATTGGGAACGCTTGCGGCGACGGCGCCGCAAGCGTTTCTTTTTTGTCCGCTTGCCGGCCGTTTGCAGGCCGGGAATCGGGGCTTCCGATTCGCCTGTTTTCTGCGGATTTCTGCGGTTTTGCAGGCCATTTGAAGGCGGAAACTGCAACCCGCTCCAGATAATTGCCGCCGTTTTCTCCCTTGTTTACCGCCACTTAGCCGGAATGCCCGGAATTCTGCGGTTTTCCGGCATTTCCGCGATTGACGGGTAATTTTCCGGATCGCTACACTTTGCGTCATTAGTGTTGCGAATGCCCGCATGTTGTTGGCTTTCGTCGATTTATTACCCACAACCAGTTAGAGAGGGGGTTGACCCGTGAATAAGAATGATCTCGTTGCTGCCGTTGCCGGTAGCGCAGGCCTCTCGAAAGCCGATGCGGCCAAAGCCGTCGACGGCGTTTTCGATTCCATCACCAGCGCTTTGCAGAGCGGCACCGAAGTGCGCCTCGTCGGTTTCGGCACCTTCAGCGTGACCAACCGTGCGGCGACCACTGGGCGCAACCCGCGCACCGGCGAAACGATCCAGATCCCGGCTTCCAAACAACCGAAGTTCAAAGCCGGTAAGGGACTTAAATCCGCAGTCAACTAATCCGACGCGGATTCGAATTGGAGGAACCGGTCGTCCCGTGGACGGCCGGTTTTTTCATCTCCTCGGTTCCGCGGTCCGCGCTTGACGCTTGCCATCGCCGACAGGCTCATCAATAGTCGCTGCGAAGATGAACGGGCGGTTAGCTCAGCTGGGAGAGCACCTCGTTTACACCGAGGGGGTCGGCGGTTCGATCCCGTCACCGCCCACCATCCTTCCCGCGCCACTTCGCGCTTACAGGTAGCGCCCGCGCTCCAGAATTTCCAATGTGTATTCCTCGTAGGTCATGCCGAGCGCCTTGGCACGGCGGAGACGTCTGAGTACGACTTCACGCGGCGGCGATTTCCAGGCGGCCTTGTGTGCCTTGTCCCAGCACCAACGCTGCCAGGATGTGCCGTACAAAGGCGGCCCGCCATTGTGACCGATACCGATGGGCAATGGCGGCGCATAGGGTGGAGAAAGGGAATGGGGATCGTCTCTGGCCATCCCTAAAGGATTCCACTAAATTATAATTATGTCTAATATTTTGGACGCTGAATTCCCGGCCCCGGAACCGCTCGGCAGCCTGCTCGCGGGCCGGCTAAGGCGTGAACGCGAGGCGCGGGGCTGGTCGATCACCGACTTGGCCGCGCTTTCCGGCGTGTCGCGTTCGATGATTTCCAAGATCGAGCGCGACGAAGTCAGCCCGACCGCGGCCTTGCTCGGCAAGCTTTCGGGAGCATTCGGACTGACCGTCTCGACCTTGCTGGCTCGGGCCGAGGGAGATGGCGGTGGCGGGCGGGTTTCCCGCCGCAAAGAGCAGTCCCGTTGGACCGATCCCGAAACCGGCTATCTGCGTCGCCAGTTGTCGCCGGCAGGCGCCGACCCGGAACTGGTTCACGTGGAGATGCCGCCGGGCGCCGAAGTCGGTTATCCGGCCGCTTCCTATGCCTTCGTTCGCGGTCAATGCGTATGGGTGTTGGAAGGGGCGCTGACCATCATCGACGGCGACGAGGAAACACTGTTGTCGGCCGGCGACTGCATGGCTTTCGATATGGCGATGCCGCGCGCTCGGGCCTACGCCAACCGATCACCGAACAAGATAGCAAAATACGTCGTGACCCTGGCCCGGCGCTAGACGGTGTTCGCCGATTGCGCAGTTTTCGGCCCCAAGCGAACGAACTATGCTTGACACCTTTTCAGCCGTACCGTACATGATCGCTCGGTCGTCAGGACAGAGGCGGCCGCACCCGGAGGGGGTGTAGCTCAGTTGGTTAGAGCGCTGGCCTGTCACGCCAGAGGCCGCGGGTTCGAGTCCCGTCACTCCCGCCACTTTTCCCCTCGGAAAATTCAGACAACCCCACGCGGCCTCGTTGATCTGTCTCATGGGGCCGCGGGTTCGAGTCCCGTCACTCCCGCCACTTTCCCCCTCGCAAATTCCAGACTGATCGCCTCGCGGTTCCGATTGCGGACCGCGCGTGAGGGCGGGTTCAAATTCCACAACTCCCGTCGCTTTCCCTCAACATATTCATGCTATCGTAAGCGTTATATCGGACGCCTTTGTTGTTGCCTCGCCCGGTGAGGTAGGGCAGGGTAGCCCTCAGGGATTCGGGGGTGCGAACGCATCCCCCGGGCACGGGAAATGGGGTTGGATTTTGCAAGCGCTTCTCGTCGAATATCTACCCATTTTGATCTTCCTCGGGATCGCCGTTGCCGTTGCCGGAATTGCCGTCGGCGCCTCGCTCATCATTGCACCGCAGCATCCTGACGTTGAAAAAACGTCGGCCTACGAGTGCGGGTTCGAAGCCTTTTCCGATGCGCGCCACAAGTTCGACGTTCGGTTTTATCTTGTGGCCATTCTGTTCATTATTTTCGATCTCGAGGTCGCCTTCCTGTTTCCGTGGGCCATCAGCCTCGGCAAGATCGGCGTTTTCGGGTTCTGGTCGATGATGGTGTTCCTCGCCATCTTGACCATCGGGTTCATCTACGAATGGCGCAAGGGAGCCTTGGAATGGGAGTGATCGACAACACTTCGCCGCTGCCGCCGGGTCCGGACCAGGATTTGGTCATGCGCCAGGTCACCGGCGAGTTGCAGGACAAAGGGTTCCTGATCTCCAACGTCGACAAACTGGTCAACTGGGCACGCACGGGTTCGCTTTGGCCGATGACCTTCGGTCTCGCCTGCTGCGCGGTGGAAATGATCCACGCCTACTGCAGCCGCTACGACCTCGACCGTTTCGGTGTGGTGCCGCGGCCGAGCCCGCGCCAATCGGACGTGATCATCGTCGCCGGCACGCTGACCAACAAGATGGCGCCGGCGTTTCGCAAGGTCTACGACCAGATGTCGGAGCCGCGCTACGTGATCTCCATGGGATCGTGCGCCAACGGCGGCGGTTATTATCACTATTCCTATTCGGTGGTTCGCGGCTGCGACCGCGTGGTGCCGGTCGATGTCTATGTGCCGGGCTGCCCGCCGACCGCCGAGGCCCTCGTTTACGGGGTATTGCAGCTCCAAAAGAAAATCAGGAGAACGGGAACGCTCTTCCGCTAAGGGCGAGAACCGCGAGCAGATCTTATGGATGTGGCGCTAAAAGAACTCGACGAATTCATCGCCGCCCGGTTGGGCGATAAGATTCTTGAACGCGAAGTGTCCCGCGGCGAGCTTTCGATCACCGTGCATCGCGACAACATCGTCGGCACGCTGACGCTGCTGCGCGACGATGTTCACTGCCAGTTCAAGTTGCTGATGGATTTGTGCGGCGTCGACTATCCCGAAAACGAAGAACGTTTCTGCGTTGTCTACAATCTGCTCAGCCTGCCGCTCAACCTGCGCATCCGGGTCAAGGTCTGGACTTCGGAAGACGTGCCGGTGCCGTCGGTGACCGGCATCTATTCGGCTGCCAATTGGTGGGAGCGCGAGGCCTGGGACATGTACGGCATCTATTTCACCGACCACCCGGACCTGCGCCGCATCCTCACCGACTACGGTTTCGAAGGGCACCCGCTGCGCAAGGACTTCCCACTCACCGGCTATGTGGAGGTTCGCTATGACGATGAGCAAAAGCGCGTCGTCTACGAACCGGTCAAGTTGCAGCAGGAGTTCCGCAGCTTCGATTTCCTGAGCCCCTGGGAAGGCATGACCCCGATGCTGCCCGGCGATGAAAAGGCCGAGGTCGAGGCCGACGCCGAAGGGGAGGAAGCCTGATGGCCCAGACCGAGATCAAGAACTACAACCTCAACTTCGGTCCCCAACATCCGGCCGCGCACGGCGTGTTGCGGATGGTGCTGGAAATGGATGGCGAGATCATCGACCGCGCCGACCCGCACATCGGCCTTCTGCACCGGGGCACGGAAAAGCTGATCGAGTACAAAACCTACGTCCAGGCGGTGCCCTATTTCGACCGTCTCGACTACGTGGCGCCGCAGAACCAGGAACATGCCTTCTGCCTGGCGACCGAGAAGCTGCTCGGTCTCGAAATCCCGCCGCGCGGGCAGTACCTGCGGGTGTTGTTCTGCGAAATCGGGCGGGTGCTCAATCATCTCCTGAACATCTGCTCTTACGCCATGGACGTGGGCGCCATGACACCGATGCTCTGGGGCTTCGAGGAACGCGAGCGGCTGATGGAGTTCTGCGAGCGGGTCTCCGGGGCGCGATTGCACATGGCCTATTTCCGCCCGGGCGGCGTCGCCTACGACATGCCCGAAGGCCTTGCCGAGGAAATCAAGGAATGGGCGGACCACTTCGTCGGCGTTATCGACGATCTTGAAACGCTGCTCACCGAAAACCGGATATTCAAACAGCGCACCGTCGACATCGGCATCATCAATGCCGAGCAGTGCTACGACTGGGGATTCTCCGGGCCGAACCTGCGCGCGTCGGGCATTGCCTGGGACCTGCGCAAGGCACAGCCCTATGACGCCTACGCCGACATGGATTTCGACATCCCCGTCGGCAAGCACGGTGACTGCTACGACCGCTACCTGATCCGCATGATCGAGATGCGCGAAAGCGTCAAGATCATCCACCAGGCTATCGACAAAATGCCGGACGGCCCGTGCAAGTCGGAGAACAACAAGGTGACGCCGCCGGCGCGCGCCGACATGAAGCAGTCGATGGAAGCCCTGATCCACCACTTCAAGCTGTTCACAGAAGGCATGCACGTTCCCGCCGGCGAGACCTACACGGCGGTCGAGGCGCCGAAGGGCGAATTCGGCGTCTACCTGGTGTCGGACGGCACCAATAAGCCGTACCGCTGCAAGATCAGGGCGCCCGGTTTCGCCCACCTGCAAGCCATGGATTTTCTCTCGAAGGGGCACATGCTGGCCGACGTCGTCGCCAACATCGGCTCCATCGACATCGTTTTTGGTGAGATCGACCGATGAGCGACGACCAAACCCAAGCGGAGAGCTTCGCCTTCACCTCGGAGACCGAGGCCCTGGCCCAGAAGGTGCTCGCCCGCTATCCGGAAGACTGGCAGGAAAGCGCCGTCATGCCGCTGCTGGATCTGGCGCAGCGCCAGAACGGGGGCTGGCTCACCCGGGCGGCCATGGATTACGTCGCCGAGCGGCTGTCGATGCCGAAGGTGCGGGTCTACGAGGTCGCCACCTTCTATACGATGTACAACCTGAAACCGATCGGGAAGCATCACGTCGAGGTCTGCACCAACCTGCCGTGTTGGCTGCGCGGTTCCGACGAAATCGTCGGCGCCTGCAAGAAGTTCCTCGGCGTCGAAATCGGCGAGACCACCGAGGACGGCATGTTCACGCTTTCCCAAGCCGAGTGCCTGGGCGCCTGCGTCAACGCGCCGATGATGCAGATCGGCGACGACTATTACGAAGACCTGGACGCCGAGAGCACTATGGCCATCCTCAGCGAGATCAAGGCCGGCAAGGTGCCGAAGACCGGGCCCCAGAACGGCCGCTTCACCTGCGAGCCGGCCGGTGGCCTGACCAGCTTGGAGCACCAGAAAGACCTGTTGAAGGCCGGCGGGAAATCCAGTGCCAATACGGGCGGAGGCGACGACTGATGTTGAAGGACGCCGATCGCATCTTCACCAATCTCTACGGCCTGGAAGACCCGTTCCTTGAAGGCGCCAAGAAACGCGGCGACTGGGACGGCACCAAGAAGATCCTGGAACTGGGCCGCGAGAAGATCGTCGAGGACGTCAAGGGCTCAGGCTTGCGTGGCCGGGGCGGCGCGGGTTTCTCGACCGGCATGAAATGGTCGTTCATGCCGAAGGAAATCGGCGAGCGCCCGCATTTCCTGGTGATCAACGCCGACGAAGGCGAACCCGGGACCTGCAAGGACCGCGAGATCATGCGCCACGATCCGCACAAGCTGGTCGAGGGCGCCCTGATCGCGTCCTTCGCCGTCGGTGCCCATGCGGCCTATTGCTACGTGCGCGGCGAGTTCTACCGCGAGACCGAGGCGCTGCAACGCGCCGTCGACGAAGCTTACGAAGCCGGCCTGATCGGCGATAACGCCTGCGGGTCGGGCTACAAGTTCGATTTCTACATTCACCGTGGCATGGGGGCCTATATCTGCGGCGAGGAATCGGCGCTGATCGAAAGCCTCGAGGGCAAGAAAGGCCAGCCGCGCCTGAAGCCGCCGTTCCCGGCGAACGTCGGCCTCTACGGCTGCCCGACGACGGTGAACAACGTCGAATCCATTGCCGTGGTGCCGGAAATCATGCGCCGTGGGCATGAGTGGTTCGCCGGCCTCGGCAAGCCCAACAACACCGGCACCAAACTGTTCATTATCTCCGGTCACGTGAACAACCCCTGCGCGGTCGAGGAGGAGATGGGCATTCCCTTGAAGGAACTCATCGATAAGCATTGCGGCGGCGTGCGCGGCGGCTGGGACAACCTGAAGGCCATTATTCCCGGCGGCGCGTCGGTGCCGCTGCTGGTCAAGGAACAGTGTGAAACCGTGACCATGGATTTCGACGCGCTCAAGGAAATGCGCTCGGGACTTGGGACCGCGGCGGTCATGGTGATGGACCAATCGACCGACGTCATTCGCGCCATCACGCGGCTTTCGGCCTTCTACAAGCACGAAAGCTGCGGCCAGTGCACGCCGTGCCGGGAAGGCACGGGCTGGATGTGGCGGATGATGGAACGCATCTGCGAGGGCCGCGCCAGCGTCGACGAAATCGACATGCTGGAAGAAGTCACCCGCCAGATCGAAGGGCACACGATTTGCGCGCTGGGCGATGCGGCGGCCTGGCCGATCCAGGGCCTGATCCGCGCTTTCCGTCCGGAAATGGAAGCACGTCTGGGTGGCTCGCCGGCCGCCACGGAAGCTGCGTGAGGACGAGAGCATGGTAAAACTCACCATCGACGACACCGAATACGAAGTCGACGCCGGCCTCACCGTGCTGCAGGCCTGCGAACAGGCCGGCATCGAAATTCCGCGCTTTTGCTATCACGAAAAACTTTCCATCGCCGGCAATTGCCGCATGTGCCTGGTCGACATGGAACGCTCGCCCAAGCCCGTGGCGTCCTGCGCCATGCCGGTGGGCGAGGGGATGGTGATCCACACCAACACGCCCGAGGTGCAGAAGATGCGCAAGGGCGTGATGGAGTTCCTGCTCATCAATCACCCGCTGGATTGCCCGATTTGCGACCAGGGCGGAGAATGCGACCTGCAGGACCAGGCCATGGCCTTCGGTTCCGACCTGAGCCGCTACCAGGAAAACAAGCGCGCGGTGAAGGACAAGGATTTCGGCCCGCTGATCAAGACGATCATGACGCGCTGCATCCACTGCACCCGGTGCGTACGTTTCGCCACCGAGATCGCCGGCGTGCCGGAACTGGGCGCCACCGGGCGCGGCGAAAACACCGAAATCGGCACCTACGTGCAAAAAGCGCTGTCGTCGGAACTGTCGGGCAACATGATCGATCTTTGTCCGGTCGGCGCGCTGACCAACGGGCCCTATGCGTTCCACGCGCGTTCGTGGGAGCTGAAAAAGACCGAGAGCATCGACGTCATGGACGCCATGGGCGCCAACATCCGCGTCGATGCGCGCGGGCCCGAGGTCATGCGGGTGCTGCCGCGCCTCAACGAAGACATCAACGAGGAATGGATTTCCGACAAGACCCGCTTCGCCTGCGACGGTCTGGTGAAACAGCGCCTCGACCGGCCATACGTCCGCAAGGACGGCAAATTGCAACCGGCCACCTGGAACGAGGCCTTCGAAGCCATCGCCGCCGCCGCCAACGGTCTTCCGGGTGACGCGTTGGCGGCGATTGCCGGCGATCTGGCCGATTGCGAAGCGATGACCGCGCTCAAGGACCTGATGGCCGCGCTCGGGTCTCCCAACATCGATTGCCGCCAGGACGGCGCCAAGCTCGACGCTTCGGTCCGCGCCTCCTACCTGTTCAACTCGACCATCGCCGGCGTCGATCAGGCCGACGCCATTCTTTTGGTCGGCTGCAATCCGCGTATCGAAGCGCCAGTGCTGAACGCCCGCATCCGCCGCCGCGCCTTCGTCGACGGCGTGCCGGTGGCGATGATCGGCCCGGCCGCGGACCTGACCTACGACTACGCCCACCTGGGCGACGGCCTGGACGCCCTGGCCAAGCTGCCGAGCGCCCAATCGAAGATCATGAAATCCGCCGACAAGGCGATGATCATCGTCGGCCAGTCGGCCCTGGCGCGCGAAGACGGCGCCGCGGTGCTGGCGCTGGCGCGCAAGGTGGCGGAAGAGACCGGTGCCATCGCTCCGACCAAGAACTGGAACGGTTTCAACGTCTTGCACACCGCCGCCGCCCGCGTCGGCGGGCTCGATCTCGGCTTCGTGCCGGGCGAAGGCGGCAAGGACGTGGCCGGTATCTTGGAAGGGACGGCGCGCGGCGATATCAAGTTCATCTACCTGCTGGGCGCCGACGAGATCGACATGACGCGGCTCGGCCATGCCTTCGCCGTCTACCAGGGCCATCATGGCGACGCCGGCGCGCACCGGGCCGACGTGATCTTGCCGGGTGCGGCCTACACCGAAAAGAACGCCACCTACGTCAACACCGAAGGCCGCGTGCAGTTGGGCCGCCTGGCCGTCTATCCCCCGGGCGACGCGCGCGAGGACTGGACCATCATTCGCGCGCTTTCAGAGGCCATGGGGCACAAGCTGCCGTTCGACAACCTGCGCCAGGTGCGCGCCCGGATGATCGAACTGAACGCCAACTTCCTCAATGTCGATCAGGCCGTGACGGCGCCGTGGAAGCCGTTCGGCACCGAAGGCACCGTCGGCGACGCGCCGCTGACGCCGTATTTCGACAATTTCTACATGACCAACTCAATCAGTCGCGCGTCGGAAACCATGGCGCGTTGCACGGATATCTTCGTGCGTGGCGGGCAAGGAAAGACCGGCACCGATGGTTGAGCTCTGGGATTCATACATCTGGCCGACGCTCTGGATCGTCATCAAGATCGTGGCGATCGTGATTCCGGTGATGCTGTCGGTTGCCTATCTGACGCTGGCGGAACGCAAGGTCATCGGCGCCATGCACCTGCGCAAGGGGCCGAACGTGGTCGGGCCCTTCGGTCTGTTGCAGCCGATCGCCGACGGCGTGAAGCTGTTCCTCAAGGAAACCATCATCCCCGCCGGCGCCAACCGAGGCGTTTTCGTCCTGGCGCCCTGCGTCACCTTCGTCCTGGCCCTGGTCGCCTGGGCGGTGATCCCATTCGACGCCGGCATGGTGCTGGCCGACATCAACGTCGGCATCCTCTATCTTTTCGCCATTTCGTCGCTCGGCGTCTACGGCATCCTGATGGCGGGCTGGGCGTCGAACTCGCGCTATGCCTTCCTCGGCGCCATGCGCTCGGCGGCGCAGATGGTCTCCTACGAAGTCTCCATGGGCTTCATCATCATCACCGTGCTGCTCTGCGTCGGCTCGCTGAACCTCTCCGACATCGTCGAGGCGCAGAAGACCGTCTGGTTCGTCGTCCCGCTGTTCCCGATGGCGGTGATCTTCTTCATCTCGACCCTGGCCGAAACCAACCGCCATCCCTTCGACCTGCCGGAAGCGGAAGCGGAACTGGTGGCCGGCTACAACGTCGAATACTCGGCCATGACCTTCGCGCTGTTCTTCCTCGGTGAGTACGCCAACATGATCCTGATGGCCGGCATGACCAGTGTTCTGTTCCTGGGCGGCTGGCTGCCGCCGGTGGACATGGCGCCGTTCAACTGGCTGCCGGGTCCGATCTGGTTCGCGCTGAAGATCGCGTTCTGCCTGTTCATTTTCCTGTGGGTGCGCGCCACGTTCCCGCGTTACCGCTACGACCAGCTCATGCGCCTGGGCTGGAAGGTGTTCCTGCCGATCTCGCTGGCGGCCGTGGCGATCGTCGGCGGCGTCCTGGTGGCGTTCGATCTGGCACCGATGGTCGGACAAGGGTAGGGGAGACGTAAGCCATGGGTTTCATCGGCAAAAGCATCCGCACCGTCGTCCTCGGCGAGTTGGTCACCGGCATGGCGCTGACGTTGAACTACATGTTCCGCAAGAAGGTGACCATCAACTACCCGTACGAAAAAGGCCCGCTGAGCCCGCGTTTCCGCGGCGAGCACGCGCTCAGGCGCTATCCCAACGGCGAGGAACGCTGCATCGCCTGCAAGCTCTGCGAGGCCATCTGCCCGGCACAGGCGATCACCATCGAGGCCGAACCGCGCGACGACGGTTCGCGCCGCACGACACGCTACGACATCGACATGACCAAATGCATCTATTGCGGCTATTGCGAGGAAGCCTGCCCGGTGGACGCCATCGTCGAGGGGCCGAACTTCGAGTTCGCCACCGAGACCCGCGAGGAACTGATGTACGACAAGTCGAAATTGCTGGCCAACGGCGACCGTTGGGAGACCGAAATCGGCGAGCGCCTGAAACAGGACGCCCCTTACAGGTGAATGACGGCAAATGATTGAAGCACTCGCATTCTACATGTTCGCCGGTATCGCCGTCGCCTCGGCGGTGATGGTGATTTCGGCCAGGAACCCGGTGCATTCCGTACTGTTCCTGATCCTGACCTTCTTCAACGCGGCCGGGCTGTTCGTACTGCTCGGCGCCGAGTTCCTGGCGATGATCCTGGTCGTCGTCTACGTCGGCGCGGTGGCGGTGCTGTTCATGTTCGTGGTCATGATGCTCGACATCAATTTCGTCGAACTGCGCCAGGGATTCCTGCAGTACCTGCCGATCGGCGGCCTGGTGGGTCTGATCCTGTTGGTCGAATTGGCGACGCTGGTCGGCGGCTGGGTGATCGCGCCGGAAGCCGGCAAGTCCGCCGCGGCGCCGACACCCGAAACCATCACCAACACCCATGCGCTCGGTGAACTGGTCTACACGCACTACATTTATCTGTTCCAGGCGGCGGGCCTGGTGCTTTTGGTGGCGATGATCGGCGCCATCGTGCTGACGCACCGCGCGCGCCCCGGCGTCAAGAAGCAGAACATCGCGCGGCAACTGGACCGCAACCCGGCCAATTCGGTCGAGGTCCGCAAGGTCGAAGCCGGGAAGGGAATCTGATGCTGGAAGTCGGTCTCGCCCATTACCTGACGCTTGCCGCGATCCTGTTCACGCTTGGGATCTTCGGCATCTTCCTGAACCGCAAGAACGTCATCATCATCCTCATGTCGGTGGAACTGATGCTGTTGGCGGTGAACATCAACCTGGTCGCCTTTTCGGCTGAGCTGGGCGATCTCGTCGGGCAGGTGTTCGCCATGTTCGTGCTCACCGTCGCCGCCGCCGAGGCCGCCGTCGGGCTGGCCATCCTGGTGGTGTTCTTCCGCAACCGCGGCTCCATCGCCGTCGAAGACGTGAACATGATGAAGGGCTGAGGGAACATGCTGGATATCCTCGTCGTCTTTCTGCCCTTGATCGGGTCCATCCTCGCCGGCGCGCTGGTCTTCGTCGACGCGCCCGACAAGGAAGCCAAACACAAGCTCGATCTCGCCGCGCAGTGGATCAGTTGCAGCGCTCTTGTGCTGGCGCTGTTCGGTGCCATCGCCATTTTCTGGAACGTGGCGCTCGGCGGCAACGCGCACACGACGGAGCTGTTTACCTGGATCGATTCCGGCGCGTTGGAGGTTTCCTGGGCGCTCAAGGTCGATACCCTGACGGCGGTGATGATGATCGTCGTCATCGGCGTTTCCGCCATGGTGCACATCTATTCCGTCGGCTACATGCACCACGACCCGTCGATCCCGCGCTTCATGAGCTATCTCAGCCTGTTCACCTTCTTCATGCTGATGCTGATCACCGCCGACAATCTGGTGCAGATGTTCTTCGGCTGGGAAGGGGTGGGGCTCGCGTCCTATCTGCTGATCGGATTCTGGTACAACCGCCCGTCGGCCAACGCCGCCGCCATCAAGGCCTTCGTCGTTAACCGGGTCGGTGACTTCGGCTTCGCGCTCGGCATCTTTGCCGTGTTCATGATGTTCGAGTCCGTGCACCTGGACACCATCTTCGCCGCCGCCGAGGGCAAGAAGGACATGGTGATCAACGTCTTCGGCACCGATTTCCACGCCCTGACCATCACCTGCCTGTTGCTGTTCGTCGGCGCCATGGGCAAATCCGCGCAGTTGGGCCTGCACACCTGGCTGCCCGACGCCATGGAGGGCCCGACGCCGGTCTCCGCCCTGATCCACGCGGCCACCATGGTGACGGCCGGCGTGTTCATGGTGGCGCGCCTGTCGCCCTTGTTCGAATATTCCGATACCGCGCTCACCGTCGTTACCCTGGTCGGGGCCTCGACCGCGATTTTCGCCGCCACGGTCGGCTGCGTGCAGAACGACATCAAACGCGTCATTGCCTACTCGACCTGTTCGCAGCTCGGCTACATGTTTTTCGCCTGCGGTGTCTCGGCCTATTCCGCCGGCATCTTTCACCTGATGACGCACGGTTTCTTCAAGGCGCTCCTGTTCCTGGGCGCGGGCTCGGTCATTCACGCCATGTCGGACGAGCAGGACATGCGCAAGATGGGCGGTATCTGGAAGATGGTGCCGGCCACCTACGCGTTGATGTGGATCGGGTCGCTGGCGCTCGCCGGCGTGCCGTTCTTCGCCGGCTACTATTCCAAGGACATCATCTTGGAAGCCGCCTACGGCGCGCACACCGGTATCGGCATGTACGCGTTCTGGCTCGGCATTGCCGCCGCTTTCCTGACCGCCTTCTATTCCTGGCGGCTGTTGTTCATGACTTTCCATGGCGCACCGCGCGCCGACGAAAAAACCATGGCGCACGTGCACGAAAGTCCCAAGGTGATGATCCTGCCGCTCTTTGTGCTGGCCGCCGGCGCGGTGTTCGCCGGCTACATCGGCTACGAGAGCTTCGTCGGCCACAAGGCGACGGAGTTCTGGGGCAATGCAATCCTCATCCTGGAAAACCACAAGGCGCTGGAAAACGCCCACCACGTACCGTTGTGGGTGAAGCTGGCGCCGCTGGTGGTCGGCGTGATCGGCATCGGACTCGCCTACATCCTCTATATCGCCAAGACCGACATTCCGGGGCGCATGGCGCAGGCTTTCCAGGGCATCTACCGGTTCTTGCTCAACAAGTGGTATTTCGACGAGCTCTACGACAAGATTTTCGTCAAGCCCTGCTTCTCCATCGGGCGCGGCCTCTGGAAGGTGATGGACGGCTGGATCATCGACGGCCTGGGTCCCGACGGCATCTCCGAGACCGTTCGCCGCGCCGCGATCAAGGTATCGGCGCTGCAGACCGGCTATCTCTACCACTATGCATTCGCCATGCTGATCGGCGTCGTGGTGATCGTCACCTGGTATCTCTTTGGCCACGCGGGGTAGGACGTCATGAGCGGATTTCCCATTCTATCGCTGCTGACCTTCCTGCCGCTTGCGGGGGCGCTGTTCATCCTCACCGTGCGTGACGACGATCCCGAGATCGTCGCCCGCAACGCGCGCTATACAGCGCTTTGGACATCCGCCATCAACTTCCTGCTGTCGCTGTATCTGTGGTTCCATTTCGAGCCGGGCACGGCCGACTTCCAGTTTGTCGAGAAAGCCGAATGGATGCCGGTGCTAGGGCTCTCCTACCACATGGGCGTCGACGGCATTTCCGTGTTGTTCGTGCTGCTGACCACGCTGCTGACGCCGATCTGCGTGCTTGCCAGTTGGCAGTCGATCACCGACCGGGTGAAGGAATACATGATCTCCTTCCTGATCCTGGAAACGCTGATGGTCGGCATGTTCTGCGCCCTCGACATGATGGTGTTCTACATCTTCTTCGAAGGCGTCTTGATCCCGATGTTCCTGATTATCGGCATCTGGGGCGGTCCCCGGCGCGTTTACTCCGCGTTCAAACTGTTCCTCTACACGCTGCTGGGTTCGGTGCTGATGCTGCTTGCCATGTTCGCCATGTACGCGGACGCCGGCACCACCGACATCACCAAGCTGCTGACCCACGATTTTCCGATCTCCATGCAGCCCTGGCTGTTCCTGGCGTTCTTCGCCTCCTTCGCGGTCAAGGTTCCCATGTGGCCGGTGCACACCTGGCTGCCGGACGCCCACGTGGAAGCGCCGACGGCGGGCTCGGTGATCCTGGCCGGCGTCCTGTTGAAGTTCGGCGGCTACGGCTTCCTGCGCTTTTCTCTGCCGATGTTCCCGGTCGCGTCGATGGATTTCACGCCGCTGATCTACACGCTCTCCATCGTCGCCGTGGTCTACACCTCGCTGGTGGCGCTGGTGCAGGACGACATGAAGAAGCTCATCGCCTATTCATCGGTGGCGCACATGGGTTTCGTCACCATCGGTGCCTTCACCATGACCGTGCAGGGACTCGAAGGCGCGATCTACGTGATGCTCAGCCATGGCGTGGTTTCCGCCGCCTTGTTCCTGATCGTCGGCGTCGTCTACGACCGTATCCATACGCGAGAGATCTCGGCCTACGGCGGCCTGGTGCACCGGATGCCGGCCTACGCCTTGGTGTTCATGCTGTTCATGCTGGCATCCGTCGGCCTGCCGGGTACCGGCGGTTTCGTCGGTGAGTTCCTGGTGCTGTTGGGCGCCTTCCAGGTCAACACCTGGGTCGCCGCCTTCGCCGCGCTGGGCGTCATCCTGGGCGCCGCCTACATGCTCTATCTCTACCGCCGGGTGATATTCGGCGAGTTGACCAAGGAAAACCTGAAGAAGATTCTCGACATGAGTCCGCGCGAGTGGGCCGTGTTCGCGCCGCTGGTCATTCTGACCATCTGGATGGGCGTCTATCCGGCCTCCTTCCTGGATTTCATGCATGTCTCCGTGGAGAACCTGATGAACCATGTGGAGAAGGCCCAGGCCGCGGCCCAGATGATCAACATGGCCGGGAACTAGGAGAGGGGAAGAGGAAAAGATCATGCCGCTCGCAAATGTTCCCGACCTGATCCCGGTCCTGCCGGAACTCTTTCTGGCCCTGGTATTGATGGCGCTCTTGATGTTCGGCGTCTTCCAGAAGGGCGGCCGCAAGGAAATCGACGTCAATACCTTCCGGGTGATCTCCTGGATGGCGGTCGTGGCCCTGGTCTTGGCGCCGTTATTGGTGCTGGCGCTGGCCGGCGGGCGGCTGGTCGGTTTTGGCGGCCTGTTCGTCTCCGATGCCTTCGCCGTCTTCTGCAAGGTGCTGGTGCTCGTCGGTTCCGCCGCGACGCTGATCATGGCGCAGGGCTTCCTGGAGCGCCACGACATGGCGCGCTTCGAATACCCGGTGCTGGTGGTGTTCGCGACGCTCGGCATGTTGATGATGATCTCCGCCAACGACCTCATCAGCCTCTATCTCGGTCTCGAAATGCAGAGCCTGTCGCTTTACGTCATCGCCGCCTTCCGCCGCGACGATACGCGCTCGACCGAGGCCGGCCTCAAGTATTTCGTCTTGGGCGCCTTGGCGTCCGGCATGTTCCTCTACGGCGCCTCGCTGATCTACGGTTTCGCCGGCACCACGAATTTCGACACCCTGGCACAGATGTTCGGTCATGGTGGCGGGCAGGAGGCCGGGCTCGGTGTCATCTTCGGCATCGTCTTTATCCTGGCCGCGCTCGCCTTCAAGGTCTCCGCCGTGCCGTTCCACATGTGGACGCCCGACGTCTACGAAGGCGCGCCGACGCCGGTGACGGCCTTCTTCGCCGTGGCGCCGAAGATTGCGGCGCTGGCGCTGTTCATCCGGGTGATGGTCGGGCCGTTCGGCGACCTGGTCGCGCAGTGGCAGCAGATCGTGGTGTTGGTCTCCGTCGCCTCCATGGTGCTCGGCGCCTTCGCCGCCATCAACCAGCGCAACATCAAGCGCCTGATGGCCTACAGTTCCATCGGGCACGTCGGTTATGCCCTCATCGGCCTTGCCGTCGGCAATGAAGAGGGCGTTCGCGGCATCCTGGTTTATCTTGCCATTTACCTGTTCATGAACGTCGGCACCTTCGCCTGCATCCTGGCCATGCGCAGGAACGGCCGCATGGTCGAGGGCATCCAGGAACTGGCGGGCATGGGCAAGACCCACCCGATGCTGGCCGCGGCGCTCACGGTGTTCATGTTTTCCATGGCCGGCATTCCGCCGTTGGCCGGCTTCTTCGGCAAGCTCTATGTATTCCTGGCCGCCATCGAGGCCGAACTCTACGGTCTCGCGGTCATCGGCGTCCTGACCAGCGTCGTCGGCGCGTTCTACTATCTGCGCATTATCCGCATCATGTACTTCGACGATGCCGTCGAGCCGCTGGATCGGCCGGTGGAGCGTGAAATCGGCGTCGTCGCAACCCTGTCGGGGCTGTTCATCGTCCTGTTCTTTCTCGTGCCGGGACCGTTGGTGACGCGCGCGGCGGAAGCGGCGGCGTCGCTCTTCGCGGGGTGAGACGCCCCAGGCTCCCTGCCGCCTTCAACCTGATCGAGCTTGAAAGCGTCGGTTCCACCAACGACGAGGCCAAGCGCCTGGCCAAGTTGGGCGAGGACGAAACGCCGGACGGCACGCTGGTCTGGGCGCGCGACCAATCGGCCGGGCGCGGCCGGCGCGGGCGGCAATGGACGAGCCCGCCCGGCAATCTCTACACTTCGCTGGTCCTGCGCCCGGAAGTGCCCCTGGCGCGGTTGTCGGAGCTCAGTTTCGTCGCGGCCCTGGCGGTCTACGATGCGCTCGGCACCCTGGCCGAGCCCGGCCACCAGGTGCATCTCAAGTGGCCCAATGATATCCTGTTGAACGAGAAGAAGGTCGCGGGCCTTTTGCTGGAGACCGAAAGCGCCGGCGCCGATGGAAGTTGCGACTGGGTCGTGCTGGGGATGGGGTTGAACATCGAACACCACCCGGAGGACACGCCCTATCCGGCGACGTCGCTACGGTTCGAGGGCTGGCCGACGGGTGTCGAGGATGCGCTCGAGGCTTACGCACGCAGCTTTCTCGCCTGGGCCAGCCGATGGCTCGATGGCGGGTTTGCGCCGGTTCGCGAGGCCTGGCTGTGGCGGTGCAAGGGCAGGGGAGATGAAATCCGGGTGCGGCTCGGCGACGAAACGCTGACCGGGGTGTTCCGCGACCTGGACGAAACCGGCGCTTTGATGCTGGACTGCGCGGGCCAGGTTCGGCATATCACCGCCGGTGACGTCTATTTCGGCGCTTGAAGGAGAAACTCCATGCTGTTGGCCATTGATTCGGGCAACACCAATATCGTTTTCGCCGTGTTCGACCATGACGACACCGTGCTTGGCGAGTGGCGCTCGTCCACCGACGCCAACCGCACCGCCGATGAATTCGGCATCTGGCTCGAGCAACTGATGCAGTTGGAGGGGCTGACCCGCGACCGCATCAATTCGGCGATCATCGCCACCGTGGTGCCGGCGACGCTGTTTTCGCTGAAAACGCTGGTGCGCAAGTATTTCAAGTGCGAACCCCTGGTTGTCGGCGAACCGAACGTGGATATCGGCATTCCGGTGCGGGCCCAACAGGTCGGCGCCGACCGGCTGGTGAACGCCTTGGCCGCACATGAAAAGTACGGCGGGCCGTTGATCGTCGTCGATTTCGGCACCGCGACCACCTTCGACGTGGTCGATTCCGACGGCGGCTACTGCGGCGGCGTCATCGCGCCGGGGGTCAACTTGTCATCCGAAGCGCTGCACCAGGCCGCGGCGCAGTTGCCGCGCGTCGCCGTGGAACGGCCGGAAACGGTCATCGGCACCTCGACCGTGCCGGCCATGCAGTCCGGCATCTTCTGGGGCTACGTCAGCCTGATCGAAGGGATCGTCAAGCGCATCCGCGAGGAGCGCGGCGAGGAAATGGACGTCATCGCCACCGGCGGGCTGGCGCCGCTGTTCACCCAGGCGACCGAAGTCATCAAGCTTTCGGACTCCGACCTGACGCTGCGCGGGCTGCTGGCTATCCATCGCCGGAACACGGCATGAGCGGAACCGCCCCCCAGGACGAACTTCTGTTCTTGCCGCTCGGCGGCGCCGGCGAGATCGGCATGAACCTCAATCTCTACGGCTACGGCCCGGCCGGAAACGAGACCTGGCTGATGGTCGATCTCGGCGTGACCTTCTCGGACGGCGCGCTTCCCGGCGTCGACGTCATCTTGCCCGACCCAACCTTCATCGAGGAACGCCGCGAGCGCCTGGCCGGCCTGGTCCTGACCCACGCGCACGAGGACCATATCGGCGCCGTCCAGTACCTGTGGCCGCGCCTCAAATGCCCGATCTACGCGACGCCGTTCACGCTTTCCGTGCTCAGGCGCAAGTTGGCGGAAACGGATTTCCTCGACGACATGGAGATCATCGAGGTGCCGCTCGGCGGCCAGTTCGAGATCGGACCGTTCCGCATGGAACTGATCACGCTGACCCACTCGATCCCGGAGCCCAACGCCATCGCCATCACCACGCCGGCGGGCACGGTCATGCATACGGGGGACTGGAAATTCGATCCCGACCCGGTGATCGGGCCGGCCGCCGACGAAGCGGCGCTCAAGCGTTTCGGGGATGCCGGGGTGCTGGCCATCGTTTGCGATTCGACCAACGTCTTCACCCCCGGCCAGTCCGGCTCGGAAGCCGATATCTTCGACAACCTGTCGGCGCTGATCGGTGAATGCACAGGCAAGGTCGCCGTCGCCTGTTTCGCCACCAACGTGGCGCGGCTGGAAACCATCGCCCGCGCCGCCGGCGCCAACGGCCGCGACGTGGTGCTGGCCGGCCGCTCGCTCCTGCGCATCACCGACGCGGCGCGGGAAAACGGATACCTGCAAGACGTGCCCGCCTTCCTGGCGGAAGAGGATGCGGGATATCTGCCCGACGACAAGTCGTTGATCATCTGCACCGGCAGCCAGGGCGAGCCGCGCGCCGCGCTGTCGCGCATCGCCGCCGGCGATCACCGCCGCATCACCCTCGGTCCCGGCGATACGGTGATCTTTTCGTCGCGCATGATTCCGGGCAACGAGCCCGCCATCAACCGGCTGCAGGATCAACTGGTGCGCGGCGGCGTGCGGGTGGTCACCGCCAAGGACCGCATGATCCACGTTTCCGGCCATCCGGCGCGCGATGAGCTCACGCGCATGTATCAGCACGTCCGCCCCAAGATCGCGGTGCCGGTGCACGGTGAGCTGCGTCACCTGGTGGCACACGCCGAGTTGGCACGCCAATGCCAGGTGCCGGAGGCCTTCGTCATCGAGAACGGCATGGCCCTGAAGCTGGGGCCGGGCGAGCCCGGCATCGTCGACACCGTGCCGTCGGGGCGGTTGGCGGTGAACGGCAACCGTGTCGTCGATACCGACGGCGAAGCGGTGCGCGGCCGCATCCGCGCCATGTGGAACGGCTTCGCGGTGGTGACCATCGCCGTCGGCGCCGGGGGCTTGAACGGCGAGCCCGAGATCTCCACATCGGGGCTGTTCGACGAAGACGACGACCCGGCCCTCGACGGCGTGCGGCTTGCCGTTCGCGACGCGCTGGCTAAACTGTCGCCGAAAGCGCTCCGGGACGACGAACTGGTCGTCGAAACGGCGCGCATCGCGGCCAGGCGGACGTTCCGTCTCGCCGTCGACAAACGCCCGGTGACCCGGGTGCACCTCGTCCGTCTCGACTAAGGAGAACCAAGTGATGATCGGCCGTCTCAACCACGTAGCCATTGCCGTCCCCGACCTGGAAGCGGCCGCCGCCACGTACCGGGGGGCGCTCGGTGCCAGCGTGTCGGAGCCGCAGGACGAGCCCGATCATGGCGTGCGCGTGGTTTTCGTGGAACTGCCCAACACCAAGATCGAACTGCTGGAGCCCCTGGGCGACAAATCGCCGATCCAGGCGTTCCTGGACAAGAACCCGTCCGGCGGCATGCATCACGTCTGCTACGAGGTCGACGACATCCTCGCCGCCCGCGACCACCTGCAGGACGAAGGCGCGCGCATCATCGGCGACGGCGAACCGAAGATCGGGGCGCACGGCAAGCCGGTGCTGTTCCTGCACCCGAAGGACTTCAACGGCACCCTCGTCGAACTCGAGCAGGCCTGAGCCATGTCCCTGAGCCTCGGTTTCGCCGTTTATCTGGTTTTCTGGTGGCTGACGCTGTTCATGGTGCTGCCGTGGGGCGTCACCCGCGCCGAAGCGCATGAACTGGAACCCGGCGAGGACCCGGGCTCGCCGTCGAAACCGCGTTTGGCGCTCAAGTTCGCGATCACCACCGTGGTGGCGAGCGTGTTTTTCGGCATTTTCTACTGGGTCCAGCAATCGGGCCTGATCAGCTTCCGCGACTTCTGAGCGAGCGCGGGCCGGTGGGATCTTTCATCCTGATCCTCGACCTGACGGCGGTGGCGGTGTTCGCCGCGTCCGGCGCGCTCATCGCCAGCCGCAAGGAAATGGACCTGATCGGCTTCGGTCTCATGGCCAGCCTGACGGGTGTCGGCGGCGGCACCTTGCGCGATTTGTTGCTCGACCGTCCGGTGTTCTGGGTCGCTGACGCGCGGCCGCTCGCCGTCTGCCTGGCGGTGGCCTTGGTTTTGTTCTTCACCGCGCACGTCATCCAGCGCCGGTTTCGGGCCCTTCTGTGGGCCGACGGAATCGGTATCGCCATCTATGGCGTCATGGGCGCCGAACTGGCGCGCGAAAGCGGCGCCGGACCGCTGGTCGGCGTGGTCATGGGTATGATGACCGCCACTTTCGGGGGGCTGATCCGCGACGTCGTCTGTGGCGAGACGCCGCTCGTATTGCGCAAGGAAGTCTATGCCACCGCGGCCTTGCTCGCCGCTGCGACGCATACGGGACTGGTCCTGATGGATGTCCCGGTGGCCGCCGCCGCGGTCGCCGGATTCGGAGCGGGGTTCGTGTTGCGTGCTGCGGGGATCGCCAAGGGACTCTCGCTTCCCGTTTACAAGGGCCGGCCGGGCCGCGACTACTGAGCCGAAACGCAGGCCTTTTGCGGCGTTAACCGATTGTTAAATCGCGCCGCGTAATTTCCGTTTCGAAGCTGCCTAACCCACAGAAGTGGACAAGACCATGAGACTTTCCCTTTCGGCCATCTACTTGGCCTTCCTTTGTTCGTTACCGATTTTGATGCTGTTGCAGCCCTACGGGCTCCACTAGGCGGACGAGCGCGCACGCACCCCAAGCTTCCCAGGATATCCCCAACTTCTCCGTCAGAGAGAAGGCTTGAGGGAAAAGGGTCCACAGCCCGACCTCCAAAGAGGGCAAACCCAGGTCGCGGCACGGTTCTTTTAGAGCCGTGCCGCGATTGGTTTTGGGCCGGGAGCGTTAAACCGAAACGACACGGCTGGCTGGAAAGCGAGCCGATACATACGTCCCCGTGCCGAGGTCGCTTTCCAGGCGCAACGTGCCGCCGTGCTTCTCGACGATGGACTTGACGATCGCCAGCCCAAGGCCGGTGCCGTCACTGGAACGCGTATAGGCGTGGCCGGCCTGGCCGAAGGGTTCGAGCACCGTCTTGATATCGTTCGGCGCGATGCCGATCCCCGTATCCTCGACGCCGATCACGAAATCGCCGTTGTTCGCCAGGCAGGATCGAACCCGGATGACGCCGCCCGGCGGCGTGAACTTGATTGCGTTGGAAAGCAGATTGAGCAGAACCTGCAGAATCTTGATCCGGTCGCCACGCAGGAGGGGAAGGTTCGCCTGCAGGTCCACCGGCAGGGTCAGGTTCTTCTGCGCCGCCTGGTCGAAGATGATGCCCTCGGCTTCCTTGATCAGCGCGGGAACGTCGATGTCCTCTTCCGAGAAACGGTACTCGCCGGCCTCGATCTTGGAGAGATCGAGAATGTTGCCGATGACCGAGAGAAGGTGCTTTCCCGACTTGTTGATAAAGCCCACGTATTCCTTGTTCTCGCCACCGCCGAGAGGGCCGAACGGCTCGGTCAGCAACAAATCGGAAAATCCGATGATCGAGTTCAGCGGCGTGCGCAATTCATGGCTGATGTTGGCGAGAAAATCCGACTTCGCCGCATTGGCCCGCTCGGTTTCCTCCATCGCCTCGTGCAGGGCGCGCTCGGTTTTCTTGCGTTCGGTGATATCCGTATCGGTCCCGATCAGCTTATGGGGTTTTCCGTCGGGGCCGGCGACGGAATGTGAACGCGCCTCGAACCAACGCTCGCGGCCGTCGGCCAGGACGACGCAATACTCGGCCAACAACTCGCCCTGGCGCCGGCCGTCGCGAAAAGCCCGCGCCACCTCGATCATGGGTTCGCCGAATTCCGGTTCCACCCGCGCCACCCAATCGTCGATATGGTGGATATGCTCGCCATCGCGGCAGCCCAACATTTTCTCCAGATTGGGCGCGAAGGTCACCGCATTGGTTTCCAGATCCCATTCCCAGACACCGACACGGCCGGCCTCCGTGGCGAGAACATAACGTTCGCGCTGCACCTCCAATTCCCGTTCCGATTTCATGCGGTTGTACTCGGCGCCGATCCGCTGGGTCAGCATGCGGAAGAACCAGCGGGTCTCGTCATCATCGCGCATCTCGCGGTCGTTCATGCAGAACACGTGGCCCGCCGGTTGGCCGCGATCGTCGAAGAACACCTCGCCCCGGTAGGCATGATACCCGCGTTCGAGCAACGCCCTGTCGTCGGGAAATTTCTCGATCAGGTTGGAACCGATGAACCAATAGGGGTTCAGAATATCGCTCTCGTAGACGTGGCAGCAGGGCGTACCCTTGAGCTCATAGCGCCAGACGGGCTGCAGATCGTCGCCCACGGCGGCGGCAAGCACATCGACGCTCTCGCCATCGGCGCTCAGTTCACCAACCCCGGCAAATCGCCATCCGGTTACCGACGTCAGCAATCGGGCGGCGGTCTCGAAAATGGAACCACCGTCCCCCCCGCGGAAAACCAATTCCGCCAAAGCTTGGTCGAGTTTCAAACCCATTCTGTCTCTGTGACGAAAATGCCCATTGGCCGACATTGCATTCGTCGTTGCCGCAGAGAGACTACCATACTCCGGCAAAGAGTATCTTATCCCATTCATGATTGATCTAGTCTCGGCTGTCTAATCCCAGGAAATACACTCTATCATGGCTATATTCTCGTTCAACGAGAATCATTTTTAAGATGATTCTACTATCGAAGAGACTTTGCCGCTTTCCTTAGGAACCCGCCGCCGTAGAATGGTTCACCCCGTCAACGACCGAACAAGGCCAAGCATGGAACTCCGCTTCGCACCGCGCCTACGCACTCGCATCGCCGCGCGCCTTGCCGAGTTCGAGCGGCATTCGATCGACGACCGAAATCTGCGGCGTGCGGCGGTTTCGATCGTAATCGTCGGGGGAGACGACGGCCGGTCATCGGTTCTGCTGACCCGCCGGCCGAGCCACCTCAATCGCCACGGCGGGCAATTCGCGTTGCCGGGCGGACGGCTGGACGAGGGCGAAACCGTTATCGAGGCGGCCTTGCGGGAACTGCACGAGGAACTCGGCCTCGAGCTCGACGAAACGGCCGTCGTCGGTCGGCTCGACGACTACCCGACGCGGTCCGGTTTCCGGATTTCGCCGGTAGTACTGTGGGGCGGGGACGCGCCCCGGCTGGCACCCGACCCCAACGAGGTGGCGCGGGTGTTCCATATCCCGCTCAGTGAACTCGATCACCCGGACCTGCCGCAGACCACCGAAAGCGATGCCGGCGAACACCCGGTACTGAGCGTGCGCCTGCCGACCGCCGGCGGCTCGGTCTACGCGCCGACGGCGGCGGTGCTGTATCAGTTCCGGGAAGTGGCCCTGCGTGGTGATGCCACGCGCGTCCACCACTTCGACCAGCCGCGCTTCGCCTGGTCCTAGCCAAAGGCGTCTGACGGCAGCCCTCCACGGGAACCGGAACCGCCGGTCGATCACCGGCTGGTCGGCTTGTCACCCGACGCAGACCTTCTTCCTCGGCCGTCGTGACGGAAAAGTGGTCGTTCCCCCTATTTTTTCCACCCCGCCATGCGCGAGGCAGGTCTGCGCGTCCTGATCCAAAGTGCCGAACATTGGGGGATTGCACTGTGGTTTATTGTGACCGGCGCCCGCCGGGGTTACCAATGAAGTTGCAGAAATCTGCGCGAATTGCCAGCTCACGCCCCGAGGAAAGGAGCACCTATTGATGCCCGTTAAGATTTGGGATTTCGCCACCCGCACTTTCCATTGGCTTTTAGTGGTGGCGGTTTTCGTATGTTTTTTTACTGGCGAGGACGAGGGTTTCGTCTTCGTCATTCATGCCTACGCGGGCTTTGTCGTTTTCGTCCTGCTTGTCTTTCGCACCGGGTGGGGCATTTTTGGTAGTCCACGTTCACGGTTTTCGGATTTCACCTACTCCTGGAAGCAAGTAACCGGATACGCGAGCGCTCTGTTGCGCTTTAAGCCTATCCACCACATTGGGCATAACCCGCTTGGGGGTCTGATGATTTTCGCCATGCTGGCCGTCCTCGCCACGACTCTCGCAACCGGGTTTGCCATGGTCGTTGCAAAGTTCGCGTGGCTGGAAGATATCCATGAGGTGCTGGGCACGGCCATGCAGATCTTGGTGGGATTGCATATCGCCGGCGTGATCGTTGACCAACTGTTGACGGGCGACAACTTGATCCGGGCCATGGTTTCCGGAACAAAGGAGCTGACGGCGGAAGATGCTTCTCGGGAACGCCCCCTCGTTCCGACATGGTCGGCGGCGATGTTCGCATTAGCCGTTCTGTCGGCGGGCGTTTTTGCCCACGAGAAAATGGATTTTACTGCGGCCGTCAGCGCCTTCGCCGCAACGGAACAGGAGCGCAACACCGATCACGACTGAGTTGATGCTCGACGCTTTGAAGAGGACTGCCAAAACCCAATAGTATCGTTGCGTTGGAAGGTTGCAGGCGGAACGGGTTCGGTCCGCCAGGATCGGCGCCGCCGGTTGGAAATCCCGGATACGCGAGCCCCGCCCGTTGCGGAAGGGATGAGGTGGTTTGGCCGCCTGTTCGGCCATTAGATAAGGCCTCGGCGGCAGGAAAATATTGATATTTTCCTATTCATAGGTTATATTGCACCTGACTGAATGAGATGAAGGTTATTCGCCCCATCGTGGGTGGGACTGAGCGGTTTGGGTTCGTTTCGTCAAAAAAATTTTGAACCATGCAAAATCAATGGGTTAACAGAACCGTTTCGGAACCTTTGCCACCCGAACGGGTAGGCAGGGCAAGCGGATGGGAAGCGGATATCGTCCCCTGGCCGGCGGGCACGCACGGGTTGTGCCGCCCTGCATGGACAAGCCCCGTGGCAAGTCCTAGATTGCCGCGTGAGCGTCGATATTCCCCGAGGAGACCCGAATGCGCCTGAGCCGCTATTTCCTGCCGACCCTGAAAGAAAATCCGGCGGAAGCCCAGATCGTTTCGCACCGTTTGATGCTGCGTGCCGGCATGATCCGGCAATCGAGCGCCGGCATCTATTCATGGCTGCCGATGGGTTTTCGGGTACTGAAAAAGATCGAGCAGGTGGTGCGCGAGGAACAGGACGCCATGGGCTGCCAGGAAGTGCTGATGCCGACGATCCAGCCGGCCGATCTGTGGCGCCAGTCCGGCCGCTATGACGACTACGGCCCGGAGATGCTGCGCATCAAGGACCGCCACGACCGCGACATGCTCTATGGCCCCACCAACGAAGAGCAAATCACCGAAATCTTCGCCGGCTCGGTGCGGTCCTACAAGGACCTGCCGCAGTTGCTGTATCACATCCAGTGGAAGTTCCGCGACGAAATCCGTCCGCGCTTCGGTGTCATGCGCGGCCGCGAATTCCTGATGAAGGATGCCTATTCCTTCGATCTCGATGCCGTTGCCGGCCGCCGGTCGTACAACAAGTTCTTCATCGCCTATCTCAAGACCTACGAACGCCTGGGCCTGAAGGCCATTCCCATGGCCGCCGACACCGGCCCCATCGGCGGCGACATGAGCCATGAGTTCCTGATCCTGGCCGATACCGGCGAAAGCGAGATCGCCTGCCACCGGGATTACCTGGAAATGGATTGGGCGGGATCGGAAATCAGCTACGACGACGACCTGCAGCCGATCATCGACGGTTTCACCTCCAAGTACGCGGCCACCGACGAGAAACGCGACGAAGCGGCGGAAGCGGCGCTCGGCGGCGATCTCCGTACCGCGCGCGGTATCGAGGTCGGCCACATCTTCTTCTTCGGCACCAAGTACTCCGAAAAGCTCGGCGCCAAGGTGTCGGGGCCCGAAGGCGAGGACATCACCGTCGAGATGGGCTCTTACGGCATCGGCGTGTCGCGCCTGGTCGGCGGCATCATCGAGGCTTCGCACGACGACGCCGGCATCATCTGGCCGGAATCGGTGGCGCCGTTCAAGGTCGGGCTGATCAACCTGAAAGCCGACGATGCCGATTGCACCGCCGCCTGCGACAAGGCCTACGCCGATTTGTGCGGGAAGGGCGTCGAGGTTCTCTACGACGACCGCGACATGCGCGCCGGCGCCAAGTTCGCCGACATGGACCTGATCGGCCTGCCGTGGCAGTTGGTGGTGGGGCCGCGCGGCCTCAAGGCCGGCACCGTCGAGATGAAGAACCGGGCCACCGGCGAGCGCGAGGAAATGAGCATGGAAAGCGCGCTTTCGCGGCTCTTGGTCTAGGAAGGTCTCGAATGGAAATCGCCATCCTGCTGTTTGACGGCACCACCCACCTGGATTCGGTCGGGCCTTACGAGGTGCTGCACAACCTGCCGGATGCCGACGTCAAATTCGTCGCCAAGGATCGCAAGGTCTACCGCGACAAATGCGGCATGCTGGGACTGGCGGCGGATTTCACCTTGGCGGAAGTGACCGCGCCCGACGTGCTTGTCGTTCCCGGCGGCGGCGGCGCGGACGCCGCATCCGAGGACGCTGTCATCACCGAGTGGGTCGCCGCCGTGCATGAAACCACCGATTGGACCACATCGGTCTGCACCGGCTCGCTGATCCTCGGCGGCGCCGGCGTGCTGAAGGGCTTGCAGGCCACCTCTCATTGGCGCGCCATGCAGACGCTCGCGGATGTGCACGGTGCGATTCCCACAAACGAGCGCGTGGTGCGGCAGGGCAAGGTGATCACCGCCGCCGGCGTCTCTTCGGGTATCGACATGGCGCTGACGCTGGCCGCGGAAATCGCCGGCGACGAGGTCGCCCGGACGATCCAACTCGGGATCGAGTACGATCCGCAACCGCCGTTTTCGGCGGGGCGTTTCGCCGAAGCACCGGACGCGCGCGTCGCCCTATGGCGGTCCGGCCTCAACAAGATCAAACGATCGGCCTAAAAAGGAAAAGAACAAGTGTTCAGCCGTTTCGAATGGATGGTGGCCTTGCGCTACCTGCGGTCCCGCCGCCAGGAAGGTTTCATTTCGGTAATCGCCTGGTTCTCGCTGCTCGGCATCGCGCTCGGCGTCGCCACGCTGATTATCGTCATGGCGGTGATGAACGGCTTCCGCCAGGAGCTGCTGACCCGCATTCTCGGCCTTAACGGCCATCTGAGCGTTTACGCCAACCAAGGGCAACTGACCGACTTCGACGCCCTGGCCGGCAAGCTCAAGGGGATGAAGGGGGTCATCGCCGTCTCGCCGATGATCGAGGGACAGGTAATGGTGACGGCCAACGGCGCCTCGCAAGGCTCCGTGGTGCGCGGGCTCCGGCCGGCGGACTTGAAGAAGCGCGATATCGTCGCCTCCAACATCGTATCCGGCAGCCTCGACAATTTCATCGGCAAGGACGCGGCGATGATCGGCGAGCGCATGGCCAAAAAGCTCGGCGTCGGCGTCGGCGACAAGATCACGCTGATCTCGCCCAAGGGCCAAGTGACGGCGTTCGGCACCATGCCGCGCCTCAAGGCCTACCGGGTGGCCGCGACCTTCTCGATCGGCATGTACGAGTACGATTCGAGCTTCGTCTTCATGCCGCTCGAAGCCGCGCAGGTCTATTTCAAGCACAAGAACAGCGTCACCAACCTGGAAGTCTTCGGTGACAACCCGGCGACAGCGCCCGAACTGGCGACGCAGATCATGATCGCCATGAAGGGCGAGGTGCGCGTGCACGATTGGCAGCGCGCCAACGCCAGTTTCTTCAACGCCATCCAGGTCGAACGCAACGTCATGTTCCTGATCCTGACGCTGATCATCCTGGTTGCCGCCTTCAACATCATCTCGTCGATGATCATGCTGGTGAAGGACAAGGGCCGCGATATCGCCATCCTGCGCACCATGGGGGCGACACGCGGCATGATCATGCGGGTGTTTTTCCTGGCCGGTGCCAGTGTCGGCATCATCGGCACGCTGGCCGGTTTCGGGCTCGGCCTGTCGTTTGCCGCCAACATCGAGACCATCCGGCAATGGATCCAGGGCCTGACCGGCACGGAACTGTTCGCCGCGGAAATCTATTTCCTCTCCAAGCTGCCGGCCGTCGTCGATCCGTCCGAGGTCATCGCCGTGGTACTCATGGGCCTGGCGCTTTCCTTCGCGGCGACGCTTTATCCGTCCTGGCGCGCGGCCCGCACCGACCCGGCGGAGGCGCTCCGCTATGAGTAACGGCACCCTCGACGCCCTTGAGCCGGTCGGCCCCGACACCATGGCCCGAAGCGGCGGACCGGTGCTCAAGCTCGCCGATATCCATCACGCCTTCGGCCGGGGGCACCGGCGGCTCGATATTCTTACCGGCGCCGACCTCCAGGTCGGGCCGGGGGAAATTGTCGCGCTGGTCGGGCCTTCGGGCGCGGGCAAATCGACCCTGCTGCACATCGCCGGGCTGCTGGAATCGCCCGACAGCGGCGAGGTCTCCATCGCCGGCGAGGATTGCGCCGGGCTCGGCGACAATGCGCGCACCCTGGTGCGGCGGCGTTCGCTCGGGTTCGTCTATCAGTACCACCACCTGCTGGCCGAGTTCTCGGCGCTCGAAAACATCGTCATCCCGCAAATCATCGCCGGTTTTCCGCGCAAGGAAGCCAAGAGCCGGGCCGCGCAAATCCTGGAATGGATGGGCCTTTCCGACCGCGCCACGCACCGCCCGGCAAAACTCTCCGGCGGCGAGCAGCAGCGCGTCGCCATCGGCCGCGCCATCGCCGCCAGCCCGGCACTTCTGCTCGCCGATGAACCAACCGGCAACCTGGACCCCGGTACCGCCGGCGAAGTCTTTGCCGTTCTGCTGAAACTGGTGCGCGGGTCGGGCATGGCGGCTCTGGTCGCCACCCACAATCCGGACCTTGCGGCAAGAATGGATCGCACGGTT